>ERZ1034547.356-NODE-356-length-11234-cov-2.270597_pt1 | contig 11234 bp, 17 predicted proteins | sample MGYA00520642_ERZ1034547 | MGnify/ENA primary metagenome ERZ1034547 (study PRJEB33760, sample SAMEA4777713) | hypersaline lake metagenome | biome: hypersaline environment; feature: brines | place: Spain | collected 2012-08 | depth 0 m ... | reverse complement strand
GGACTAATGAAGGCAACGAAGTGCATAGAATATCATCTGTAAACAATAGCAAGTTCGCGTCTGGATTAATAGACCCCGGCGAGACATATTCGCATACATTCTATAATGAAGACGCGATAAAATATCAAGACTCTACAAACCCAGAAATAGGATATGGCGGCATAATAGTAGGGGATATAGATGTAGAGCTTGATTTAACAAGACTGGATGATGAGGAAGTTAAAGATGATAATGGCAGTATGAGATCTATGAGCAAAGCTGTGGAAGACAAAGAAGACATTGATGCGGGGTTTGAAGAATGATTAGAAACTTACTCAACCTTCCAAGAGCACACATAACAAATTTTGAAATCAATAGAGAGGATATTGTAGGTGGAGGAGTTGAGAAGACTGAGACTCTTGAACTTATGGTACGTGCAGGCAGCAAACCTGGAGCTATGGTCACTGCAAGAGTTCAAGCAGCGCAGATTATACCACTAAGAGAGCAGAGCATATCAGTTGTAGAGCAGCTAGATACCGCACGATTTTTAAACAAATGGAGAATTGAGATAGAAGATAGAAGATCTATGGATAACCAGACAAGGTAGTGAGTGTTCATGCAAAGGTTTATGATATATGGGCCTGAAAAGTCATACGATGGTAGATAGAATATTCAAAGAGCGGATTCAAGGCGTTGGAGATAGACTCTTCAATAATCCGCTTACCAGATTGAACTCTGATGGCATAAGGTATAGAACGACTCGGATGGAGCTTCCATCTTGGGTAGATAGAGACATTATGACAGAAGGCGTTGATAGCTTTGATACATCTATTGACTTTGAGATCAATAGAATATCAAGTGCTAGGCCTGTAGAAGTCCTTAAAGACTCTCCTATATTTCCAGAGATACGGAAGGAGTTCAGGGCTCGCAATGTTATAGATGATATTAGAGAGAAAGCACCTGAAGATGGTGAAGAGATAGTTGGATGGATGCAAAATACTGCTGCAGATGCGGCAGTGCTCACATCGTGGGCGGATGCATATGGCGAAAACAGTAGTGTTGATGTCGCTACTGGAGACCCAACTGCACCACATGATATTATTGGCGTATCGGACTACAATTTTGAGCCAACTCCTGGTAGATCAGTATCATCTAGTGGCTCAGCTACATTCAGAACTCCTGATGGTGAAGTTGAAATAGCTAATAACGATAGTAGGCTAGTTGCAAGTGAAGACAGTATGGGGTGGGGTTCTGTAAAAGCTGATGACAGTTATCAATGGGAAGGCAAGGTGGCACAGTTTAAGGATGTAGCAAAAACACCTATTGAAAACCCAGTCCAGTTCCCAGAAGTTGGCGGAGGTGGAGGCAAAGTCCCCAACATAATTAACCAATCTCCTCCAGGATCTTCAGAGCAAGCTCAAGTCAGCTTTAACGTATCAGCAAATGAGCAGAAGAAGGTAGACTTCAAATTCAGAAACCCAAATAACTATGCGGAAGTGATATCTGAAAACACATTTACTGTCCCTGAAGGCACATCTAATGTACAATTCAATGTATCATCTACCCCTGCAGTTCCGCCACTTGTGGCAGAAATGAAGCCAAAAAGCAACACTCAGTCTGTAGAGTCATACACGGTTCAAACAATATGAAATACAACATAGACACCAAAGTAGACGGAGTAAGGAGTACTGTTATGCAACTTCCAGATTGGGCAGGTGGAGCTGCAGATATGCTGCCTAGCTCATCTGGAACATTGACAGACAGACTTGCGAATATTAGCCCTCAAACATTAAGAATCAGAGGTATAACTGCTACTCAAGAATCATCTAAGTTTAGACCAGAGGGGGTAATGGGCAGTAACATATACGATGAGCCTTTAACTCTAGACCCCTCGAAAATATCTAATTGGGCAAGAGATACTACGCCTGTAGAGGATGAACCTGACGTTACTGATTGGATGGTTTCTGCTAAGGCAGCAGTTGCTACAATGAAAGCCCGATCTAATGAATATGCAAGGGCAGGTAGCAAGATGGCAGTAGCTGCTGGAGACCCATTTGTCCCCGGTGTAAATAATGGACAAATGGCATTTGTATCAGAGAGAGGGTCTGTTGTGTCTGATAGGGGCACAGCAAATGTTAAGCTAGCAACTAATCAAACTGCTGAAGTATCTGTCCCCGGAAGCACTACAATTATAAGGCCTAATATGCTAGGTTGGGCTGCAGGTACTGAGCTTCTTGAAAGACAGTGGACTGGGACGCTGATGTCTATGGAGGAGCTTACAAACAATCCAAGCAGCCCTATAGGTTTCCCAAATATTGCTGGTGAATCAGGACCTCTGTTTGTTGGTCACAGTCCATCTAGACGTGCATTAGTAAACAGAGTCAGTATGGGCTTACAATCTGACCAAAATCAAAATATAAAGGTCAATCTTAGATCTCCAAACAACTACACTAGAACGTTAAACTCATTTAACATTGACGTTCCTAAGGGGAAAAGTAGCGTAAGCTTCAGAACGCTGTCGCTAGGCGTCTCGCCAATGGTAGCAGAAATTCAGCCTGAAAACGGTACTCAAACAGTCTTAACTGATTATTCGGTAGCCCCGTAGGACCTAATCAGCTCTTTTAATTAACCCGTAACATTTATTGTACATACACTACATAGTGTATCATGTGAGCAATATGCAAATTAGTGGTAATGTCAAAGTACACAAATCAGACGGCATGACTAAAGCAGTTTCAAAGGCTGAAGTATTAAGCAATGGGTCACTAGCTATATGGGGAACAGAGAACATAGACGGTGAGCCAGACATTATAGTATCAGAAGATATGTGGGAAAGAGTAGAGCGAGAAGATCATAGTTGGAGACGATCTGCAAAACATTCATATATACAAGAGGCAAAAGAAAGAGATGATATTGATGAGGAAAAAGTAGATAAATACTTATGACTGTATTGTATAGACTGAAAGTCTGGCTCAGACTGTTCAGAGCTCATACAGTCATATTAGAAGCACCTATGGCTTTCTGGTTGTTATTTGGAGTTCTATACCATCTTGTTGGGTACGGCATGAATTCTTATGCAGATTGGAAAAATGGGTTCGATCAAGATGATGAAAGAAAGCAGCATCATCCGTTAAATAATGGCGATATTAAACCAGAAAAAGCAAAGAAAGTTATATATGTAACTACAGGAATTTTGGCAGTATATTCTATAGCTTTGGGAGGGTTTACGGCACCCGCCGTGGGTTTTACTGTAGCAATGTTTGCCTCCGGTGTAGTCTATAATTATCTCGGAAAGTACTTGACTTTAAAATGTATACCTATAGCTGTAGCCCATACATTAGTATTCTTATATCCGTACTACGTGTACACAAATAGCATAACTGTATATGCTGGACTGATTACACTTGCGTACTTCGTACACCATATATATCAAATAGCAATATCTGGAGATATAAAAGATATAGATCAAGATGAGGCTAGCTTGTTACAAAAACTTGGTGCAAGAATGGAAGAGCATGAAGTGACTGGAGCAGAAGTATTTGTTGCATCATCTAAAGTACTCTTTTACAGTTACATGCTGACTTTAGCCGAACTACTCTTAGTCATTGGCTCGATGCAACTGCTACAGCAATACATTGGGATTATAAGTGTGGCATGTATATTTGGGGGTGTAGTGTTATATGAAACAGATAAAATGCTTCAGTCGGGAGCATTTCTAAGAACTAAACGGCTAAAGCATATATCTAGACGGGAATTTGCTGGCTATAGTATGATTCATTCAGCAGGCATTGCTGTCATAGGCATAGAAGCATTTGTCTTGTTAATATCATCTATGGTCATATATCTTGCTACAGTTAGTAAGTTTATATGGGGTAACTGGATGGTTCCTGATGTATGAACAGAAATATTTTTACCCGCCAAGCATGTGGGGGTATTATGTATAAGCCTGATTGCTCCGATATACAATGTAGAAATATGGATATAATCGCAATACGGCGTGATGATAAATTCAATGACACATCGAAAAAGTCGTGCGATATTGGGTGCGCGAAGTATCACAACAAAACTACAGAATAATGAGTAACGTAGAAAAATCTAACCAAGCAGGCAGTTCTAGCATAGTAAACAAATTACCAGATGTAATTAAAACAACTAGAATACAAACTGCTTTAGTGACCACAATCACTTTATGGTTAGGGTACTTGACAGTTGAGCCTATTACAGTTAGCTCTGCTATTATTTTATTAGTTATAGGTGTATTATTCCATGTATTCGGGTTCACTATGAATGAAATCGAAGACTATATCTATGACAGCAAAATAGGTAATGGATCAAGTCACCCTATTGCTAACGGTGACATAACTCTAGAGTATGCTAAGCTAATATCTGCATTGTCTATTATAATGTCTATAGGGGTATCTTTATCTATTACATTGTATAGCAATTTATACAGCATTGTAGGTACAATAGTTCTAATGGCTGCAGTTTTGCCTGGAGTATTGTATAACAAATTCTCTAAAACTCAGTGGTGGTCTAATATATATCTATCTATATGGTCTGGGGTAATGGTAATATCTGGGGCTATGCACGCTGGATCAGTCAACAACTTGACTATAGTCATTGCAGTTATCGTAAGCATACAGATATTTGTGCAAGTCATACAAGGAGACTTAAAAGACTTGCATGGCGACGAAGAATCATTCTGCAGAAGAATGGGTGTAGATATGAAGCCACCAAATCAATATATTGAATCTGTATCTGATATTAATACAGGGCTTCAGTTAAACGAGAGTAAGCACTCTATACTTACATATCCGATTACATTTGCTGTATCTGTGTATGGGTTAAAGATTGTAGAGTTGTTTCTGATTCTATATGTAATAATGTCAGTAATAACAATGAACGGAGCATTGATGATGGCATATACAGGGATAATGTTCGTACTGCTAGTTGTATTCTCTACAACACTTAGTATGTTTATGGTATATGTATATGACAGAGATAGAATTAAGAAGTATTCATCTATGCATGAATTGACTTCTGTTATAATTCTAGGAATGATGGCATTTGCTATACAGCCTCTGGCTGGTGTGCTGGTTGGTATAGCTCCAATAGTATGGTATGTTGGAGTCAATAAAGCACTATACTCAGATGCATTAAATCCAGATGTTTAAGAATACCGTGCAATGGGAATATTTATATGTGTCCAAAGCCAAGTAGTGTCTGAAGCCCACACATAGATATAACTATGAGCCAAAAAGAACTTGAGCTTGAAGGGATGGAAAATGTACAAGATCAGCTAAATCAGCTCGATCTTGATGTCCCAGACGACTTGGGTCTTGCTGTAAGAGGTAAGACCCCAGCACTTGGTGAGCTGAGACGTAATAATGATATTCCAGTACTGCGCGATAAAATTGCTGAAGAATTTGAGGAGATATAACAATGGAAGAAAACACTGACAGTGATATGGAAGATGAAAGTTCAGGGATGATGAACATGAGTCAGAGAGATGGCCCACTCTCTGACGTAAATCCAGGAGAACGGGTCAGAAATCTTGAACCAGGTAAGAGAGTACGAGAAGCTCTGGGCAGTGATGACAGTGAAATGATGCAATCTACTCCTATGTCAATGCCGGATAATCCGGGTCCATCGATGATGGGCAGAGACCCACTTATTGGTATGTTAAGACGAGATATGGGCCTGCCTGTTGTCAGAGATCAGTTGCCAGACCTGACTGAGTAACGACTGCAGCACCTTCTCGCAATAATGACTTTATTAAAACGGAACACACTGATTAATCGACCTGAAATAGTCGAAAGAGCAGATGAGAAAGACGATGTGGACAAAGATGATGAGGATGATGATGACACCAGTAAAAGAGTAGATAAACTAGGCGATGGAGGAGGCCCCACGGTACATGGTGTCGAGTTTGAAGAAGAAGATCTAGATGTGATTGCCGGTGCTAATACTGCTGCAGTATTGGTGACAGGCCAAGACTCTGGTAAAGTGTTTGAACAAATGTTCACTAATGCTGCTATCCAGCTTAAAGAGTTGAAGAGTAGAGGTGCAGATATGTCGCCAATAGTTGACTTCGGTGTCACAAACTCATTCGCCACCGTGGGTACAACTGATGAGCAAGCGTCAGAGATGGTAGGCCTGCTTGCGGGTGATAGCATTGAAAAATATGGAGAGCCCGAAGAACTAGATGATAGCTCTGACACTGCAGAAAATGATAGTGTTGATGAAGTAGAGGAAGATATAGACGATATAAAGGGAAATGAAGAGACCGCTGAGTGACAAACGACCGCTTGGTCCAGTACTTGCTTTCAGTGACAACGATGCAGATGATAATGTAAGCTCTAGTGATTTACAGTCCGATATATCTGAATATAAGAATGATATTGAGTCTACTCTAGATGTAAGTCTAACTGACAAAGAAGCTAGGGCAATTAAGAGACTACAATCTCCAATGTTACAGTCATATGTCAGTAATGTCCTATCTACTGCTTCACAGCATAACGAAAATGTCACTCCAACATCTGTGATAAAATCTGATGCAACTAGAAAATATGCTAGAAAATTAGGTGCTACGAGGCATCTAGAAAATGCAAAAGAGCTGCTAGATTAATCTGACATCAGCTTACTTATTGCTTGAAATTCCTCTGATCTGATAAGCTCTAGTATTTCTTCATCAGTATACACCCTCATTACCCGTATACACTTCCGTACTGCCTCAGATTCACTACAACCTTCTGCATCGACTATAGTTTTAATTGGCTCATATTCAGAATCGCTAAGTCGCGTCTGAACTATATTATCTCTACCCATTATATCCTAATACGAAACCATATAAAATAAACGTTTTGAAACACATACAGTCTTGTATTGTCTATATTACAGACGGAAAAGTTTATACAATCATATACCGTATACTGAATTGGGTAATACCACTATGCCAAGTCCTTGGGAAATGTCGCCACAAGAGAAGTGGGCACAGAACTTTAGAAACAGAGTCACTGCGGTTACTGACAACATTAGTGATGAAGGTGTAGAGCGGTATAAGGCTGGTGTCGAGGCAGCCTTTGAGAGAGGCGGTGTAAACCTTGAACCAGCTGATGTGTCAAAGTCAGTCAGTGCGTTTGAAGACTCTGTCGATAACTTCAGTGACGAGGCTATGAAGCGCACCACTGCTGCTGCAGCTGCCCGTTACCTTGAAACACTCGATGAGGTCCCCGATGTAATCTCTGACGAGGCTGACGAGATTGAAGGCAACACCGAGTATGACGACACTTCAGGCAGTGATAGTGAGTTTGAGGCTGCCACTGTCGTCCTCGGCAACAAGTTCATCCAGAACTGGGCAGACTCTTACAGAGAGTAAAGGTCTGCTAAGTTCTGATCTGAAGTACTGATTTATTTTTATTCGACAAATTTATAACCCGACAGAGCTTATTGTCTGTCAATGGCTGACAGTCATGGTAAGTTATCATGTTTAATAGATAACCCAGAGTATTTAGAAACGCTAAAGTCAGCAATAGATATAGAAGATAATGGGGGTACTGGACCTCCGTGGAAAAAAGGATGGGACTATTCTGATATATCTGAAAGCCCTCAAGTACTGAGCCAAATGGTACAAGATGGGCTTTTAGACATATCGCAACGAAGATCTGGAGACCCTAATGTATATAAGCTCTTTGATTTAGAAGAAGCCAAAGAACTTGTACAGTTGATAGAAGAGGATAATCAACAAGACAGCGAGAGTACCGATAGTGATGATGCAGATAGTAAAGACTACGACATACCAGATGATCTATTCGATAATATTATAGGCCACGAACCGATAAAGGACTTAATTATGAGGTGTATAACTTCTGATGAGCAAATACACTTCAGACTTCAAGGTGAATCAAGTACTGCAAAGTCTTTATTTTTAACGCAGCTAGAACGGATACCCACATCTAAGTATAGGTCTGCTAGCGGTATGACAGAAGTAGGTTTATTAGATATTTTGATGGAACAGCAACCGGAGTTTTTGCTGTTTGACGAGATTGACAAGGCAGATAATGATTGTTATACACCACTATATGAGCTCAGCGAGCACGGTAGAGTTCAAAAAACAATAAGCGGAAACGACGTTAATATTGAACTAGACTGCAATATAATAGTGACTTTAAATCATCCAGAAAAACTGCCAGAAGAGCTGAAAAAACGTATGGTAAAACTAGAATTTGAAGAATACAGCGATGAGGATTACTTGGATATTGTCACAGGAGTGTTGATGGATAAGTATGGTCTTGATGAAGAAGTGGCTCAATATATAGCGGAGTATCAATTAAATGAACTAGGGGAGAAAAACGTTAGAGAGCCTGAACAAATAGCTAAACTTGCAGATAACGACATTGAAGACGTTAAGCGTGTGATAGAATACATTGGAGAATACAGGTTATAAATATGGGTATATACAGTTCATCAGACTACTCAGACGACAGCATAGATAAATTTGGATTAAAAAGCCTAGATAAATACGGTGAAGATGCATGTATACAGTCGGAGCAGTTAAGGTCCTTAGATATAGCAGAGTCATCAATTGATACATATATACCTCAAGTAAGGCAAGTATTAAGTTATACATGTGACGAAGAGCCTTTACCGGATGAGGTTGTACAGTATATATGGAGTACAGATAAATCTAGCTCTAGTAAAGATATGATGATATCTGCTATGGCAAAGTATTATATAGCCATAGATAAGCCATCTTATGCTGAGTCCATAAGAGAAATTGCTAGCTCAAAAAGTACACGTAGAGAATCACCTGATACGTCTAACTATATAACAAAGTCAGAAGTGGAAAGTATAGCTGATAATTTATTCCCAGAAGAGGGTCAGAAATCAATAGAGTTGACATTTAGCGATAAGTCATGGATAATGACTGCAGAGCATAAAGCTATATTTCTAACAATATACCACACACGGAGCCGTGTGGGTGAACTATTTAAACGTAGCAGTGATGATGATGCACTATGTACAGATGACATCGATGTTGCAAATAAGCAGATAAAGGTTTACAGGTCTAATGGTAATAGCTATGCAAGAAAGAGCATAACAGTCTCTGGAGAGCTAATTAGATGCTTGACAGATTATATACAACTATATGATATTGAAGAAGGGCCGCTCTTTGATTTCACTGTAAGAACAGCACAGAACAGGATTAAAGAAATAAATGAGTTATATAAGCACGCATATGGGCAGTTCGAGAATGCATCTAAGTTAAGCTCAACTGCACTGTATAAGTCTAAGGCTGATGATAGAGTGCAAATGTCTAACGATACCAATGATGCTGCATTAGATCAAATATTAGATAAGCTCAATGCGAGTACGCCAGAAGAAGCACTGGATAAAATTGATGTTCTTATTGCAGAGTAATTAATTGAAAGTATTATTCATCAGTCCAGTGCTAAATATCTATATTGGCGATTAAAATACAGCTATTCTTATTTCTGGCTGGTCCCCAGGTTCTAGTCCAAGCCTGTCACGTTCTGACTGTGTAATTGTTATTCTATTCCCTGTACCAATTTCCTTATTAGACGATAACTCATCATCCTGCCACATGATAGTAGCAAGGATCATATCACCTTGGCGAAGATCCATCTCTTCTCTTACACTGCTTGGTACAGTTACCTGACCTGTTTTTTGCATAGATGCACTAAAGCTAGATACTGTTGTGTCTCGATCACCCTCATCAATGTCTTCTTCTATGCTTTCACCATCAATACCTTCATCCTCTTCAGACAATATTTCTCTAGCTTTACCTCTTATAGGGCCGTCCATGAGTCCTGGAAAAGCATTTTTAGGTATAATTATATACTTCATAATATCGCCAGGCTCCATATCTAGCTTTTCCCGTGTAGACTTTGGCACATACACCTGTCCAGACTGAGCTAATGTTGTAGAGTATGTATCTCTATCGACTGGCTTAATATCTCTTTCTAAATCTGTGCGGATTAAAACAACCCTAACTTCTTCACCTCTTTCCAGTGCTGTACTTTCAATATCTTTCGAGCTCACACCAAGGTAATTGTTTGATGAAAATCTACCGCTACAAACAGCTACTTTCTCTACCAGCCTTCTAGATAGTGTCATATAACAATATATGATGTCGCAATTTATATAGCTTCCCGTTATAGACAGTTCTACAATAAGGGACTCATTAAGCTATATCACATGTATAGCTAAGACATGCTATTTGAAGACATAGCACTAACAGTTTAAGTACTGTATGGCTGCTTTTTATTGAATACGAAACAATGGTATGATAATGGATGTATATGAAGCTACGCTAATGCGGTTACTGATGTTATCAGTTATACCCGTCCACAATTTTAAGCAGGAGAAAATACAACTGAAGAAGATTACGAAGGATTGTTTAATATAACTTCTCAATATGGAAAAGGAGGCATAGTACACAGAGAATGACATCATTAAACAGCGAGAACTTCAGGGTCTATCCCGCTACAATATATAACTAGCCTAGTACGCTTAGGCTTACCATTTACAGTATCATCATTGTCTGCATTCTCTACTTCTACGTGATAACCTACTCCTTCTTCAAGTTGCAATGCAGTGTTCAGTGTTCTATTTGTATTTCCAGAACCTGATGCTCTAGACTCGTTCTCTATTACACTTTCGTCAGTGTCTTCATTTACTAAGTCTATTTTAAGCTCGTCTTGGTCTGAGTTAACTCCAAACTCTGCCATGATATTAATGTTATAGAGTCCATCTCTTGCAGGTGTAAAAGTACCACTGTCAAATTCTTCAAGCACATCAGTCTCTACGTCATTGAAGTTAAGCACTTCAGGAGTTCCTGCATCTAAACTTATATCCTCCGTTTGGGATGCTATAATGGCTGTAGTCTTATTTTGGTCTACTCTGCCTACTTTAAAGATCTCTAACCTATTGTCAATTCTTGATAGTACTTCCTTTACTCTGTTCTCGAAAGTTCCCATACTTCAGACTAACGTTAATGTAATATAAAATTTGGGTATATCTCGGTTGGAGATTGTTATATAGACCTAAGAGCAGCCCACACGGCGGGGCTAGATAGCTGGTTTTATTTGCCGTGAAGTCTTATAAGTGGCTGAGAATGTCTAAAGAACCAATGATAAGCAATACTGTGATAGACAATCTGATTACAGCTAAAGATTTCCGCAGTAGTATAATAAGAAGACTTAAACTGAGGAATAAAATAGAGCCGCTGGGCG
>ERZ1034547.352-NODE-352-length-11353-cov-36.340503_pt1 | contig 11353 bp, 9 predicted proteins | sample MGYA00520642_ERZ1034547 | MGnify/ENA primary metagenome ERZ1034547 (study PRJEB33760, sample SAMEA4777713) | hypersaline lake metagenome | biome: hypersaline environment; feature: brines | place: Spain | collected 2012-08 | depth 0 m ... | reverse complement strand
GAGACCGGGTTGGAGTCCGAATCCGAATCGGCTATTGAGAATCGGTATTTGTTTTGTCATTACTCTCAGCAATCCCAGAATTATAATCATCGTGATAGTCATATACGTCAACTGCATGCGCTGGTGTGAGCTTCCCAGCATCAAGATCACGTATTATTGCCTCTCTTTCACGATCAGTTGGAGCGCCGTATCCACCACCACCAGGCGTCCGGATGCTGACAATACTCCCCGCAGGTAATGTCCGTGTTAGTTTTTCATCAAGAGTAACTGACTCACCATCTGGAAGGTTGAGAATCGCTGCTCCAGTGTCACCTGGGTTACCACCAGTGAGCCCGTATGGGTGATGATCATGCCGATCAGCAAGTAAACTGAATGTTGCCTCATGATTGCGTATTTGAATATCGCGACGAAGCCCTAATCCACCACGATACTCGCCAGCGCCTCCTGAGTCTGGGCGAAGTGAGTACTGCATCACACGAAGTGGATATTCTATTTCAAGCACTTCCGCAGGTGTGTTTAGTGTATTCGACATATGAACATGGACGCCATCAAGCCCATCCTTTCCGGCACGACCACCAAACCCACCGCCTTGGGTTTCATAAAACGTGTATTGATCTCCATCTCGAGGGTCGGTCCCCCCAAATGTGACATTATTCATTGTTCCCTGTGATCCAGCAATAATCCGCTTAGGCGTCACTTCACCGAAGGCACCAAGCACTACGTCTGTAATTCGCTGAGATGTCTCAAGATTCCCGCCAACAACAGCTGCTGGTGGGTCAGGATTAACAACAGTCCCAGATGGCGTCTCAATAGTGATAGGTCGATAACAACCGTGATTTGGTGGAATATCTGGGTCAGTGAGACAACGAATAGCATAATAGGTTGCTGAGGTCGTCACTGCCTGCACAGCATTAACCGGACCATCTGTCTGTTCAGCTGTTCCAGTAAAGTCAACATGTACCGTATCACCCTCAATGGTCACTGTAACGGTAATCGTAATCGATCTATTCCCAGCCCCATCACTGTCAAGAACATCAGAAAATGAGTATTCGCCATCCGGTAGCGACTCAATCTCAGTGCGCATTCGACGCTCAGAGTAATTCTTGACTGCGTCAGTCGCTGCGAGGAATGTATCAGAGTCATATCGATTGGCAAGTTCTTGAAATCGCCGTCGACCTGTTTCGTTTGCTGCTTTTTGAGCACGAAGGTCTCCCTGTCGTTCATCAGGCGTTCTGACATTCGTTAAGATAAGCTCAAATACATCTGTATTCTGCTCACCAGCTTCAAACAGTTTTACCGGAGGGATTCGAAGCCCTTCCTGATAGATTTCTGTTGAATTTGCAGCGACACTCCCAGCATATGCACCGCCAATGTCGGCATGATGTGCCCGATTCGCTGCAAATCCGATCAGTTCATCACTACTATCAGTATCAGTATCAGTATCAGTATCAGTGTCTGTATCACTGTATATTGGGCTAATAACTGTGAGATCTGGAAGATGAGCACCCCCCGCAAAGGGATCATTAACTGCAATAGCATCACCTGGATTAAGCTCAGATGGTGGGAATCGCTCGATCGCAGCACGAACTGAAAATGGCATTGCGCCAAGGTGTACGGGAATTGTTTCTGCTTGTGCAATCATTTGCGCATCACGGTCAAACAATGCACACGAGCAATCCTGTCGCTCTTTGATATTTGGAGAATAACTCGTTCGAATAAGCGTTGCATTCATTTCTTCACACACAGCAGCTGCTGCATTGCGTGTTACCTCAAGTGTAATTGGATCAATATTAATGTCAGCATCTGAGTTGGTGTTGTCAGCGCCGGTATCTGTATTGGTATTAGTGTTGGTGTTCATATTTGTCTCTGGATTCATTATTCTCATCTCATATGGCTGTGAGGATGGATATGATGGGAATATCGGATGAGCTCTCTCATACAGTTCATGGATTTATTTCGATGATAACACTTCCATATGTATCGATTTCTGCGGTTTGCTCTGGACGAATAACGGTCGTACTCTGAGCATCATCGATAATTGCCGGACCGGTAAGTGTATTTTCAGGGGGGAGTTGTGACCGGTCATATACGGGTGTTTCGCGCTGTTGACCATCGAACCAGACCGATCGGGTCTCGATAATAGCATCACTCACAGCAGTGTTTGTCTCTGGGGTGGTCACCGTGAGATCTGGCTCAGTAGTACTTCCGCGAGCGCGTGTTCGAACGGTGACGAGTTCAAGCGGTTTTGTTTTATCGGCGTGACCATATCGTCGCTCATGAGCGCTGTGAAATCTCGATTCGATGACTGATAGTGTCTCGGTATCAATCTCCCCAGGTGGGACTGAAATAGATAACTCAAATGATTGCCCGGCATATCGGAGGTCAACTGACCGTTCAAAGCACATCTGGTCGGGTGAGATTCCTTCGGCATCCAATTGTGCACGCCCGTCTGAAATGAACTCTGTGAACATTGTTGATAGCGTCGTTGGAGAAACCACATCCCATGGTCGAACGTGTGAGTTACTGAAATCATATATAGTATCACTAATGAGTAATCCAAGTGCTGACAAGACGCCTGCAGTCTGTGGGATAATGACTCGCGGAATGTCAAGTGCTGTGGCGATTGCAGTCGCATGGAGTGGTCCTGCACCACCAAAGGCAACAAGTCCAAATTCCCGAGGGTCATATCCACGTTCAACAGAGACAACCCGAAGTGCCCGTTGCATGCTTGCATTTGCGACATCAATGACACCCTGTGCAGCGGTTTCAATTGATATCCCAAGCGGCGCTGCGAGTTTCGTTTCAAATATCTCACGAATCTGTGCAATATCAACAGCAACATTATCACTGAGGAACGAAGACGGGTCAAGTCGACCCAGTAGAAGATGTGCATCGGTGATTGTTGGGCGATTGCCCCCTTTGCCGTAACTGATTGGACCAGGATCCGAGCCTGCTGACTGCGGTCCGACACGAAGTGCATTGCCTTCATCAACCCATGCAATCGACCCACCGCCAGCCCCGACGGTATGAATATCAATCATCTGTGTATGCACGGGGTACTCACCGACAGTCACATCTCGCGAAATCGTTGGTGTGCCATTGTGGACTAATGAGACATCACACGATGTTCCCCCCATATCCATTGTAATAACATCTGAGATATCACATAATTCAGCGATGTATGTCGCTCCCTGGACGCCCGCTGCTGGTCCGGATAGAAGTGTATTTACTGGGGCATCTCGCGCCACGGTCGCAGTAATAATGCCTCCGTTTGACTGCATGATATTGAGATCTGTTGTGACACCAGCACGTGTTAGCTCTGTTTCAAGATTACCGATATAGCGGTCCATAACCGGTTTTAATGCTGCATTCAGCGCTGTTGTCAATGTGCGCTCGTATTCGCGGATTTCTGGGAGAACATCACTTGATAATGAATAGCTCACATCAACATTATGCTCGGTTAATATCTCCTTGATACGGGTTTCATGGACTTGGTTTTCATACGCGAATAAGAGACTAATCGCAACGCTATCGATATCTGCATTTTTGAGTTTCGCTGCGAGTGTTTCAACCGCATCCTCATCAAGTGGCGTATCGATTGTGCCTTGGGCTGTTACTCGCTCTGGGACAGTGAAACGACGTTGTCGAGGAACGATTGGAGTTGGCTTCTCAGTCTGGAAGTCATAGATATCTGGACGTGCCTGTCGACCAATCGCAAGTGCATCTCGGAATCCATCAGTCGTGATAAGCGCAGTGTCAGCCCACGCTTCCTCTAAGACAGCATTCGTCGCAACAGTCGTCCCATGTGCAACAAATCCAATGTCTGATATTGAAAGCGATATTGACTCGGTTAATTGATTCAGTCCGCCCAGTACGCCACGTTCTTGAGCGTTTGTCGATGGTGTCTTTGTGACAGTTACCGTCCCATTATTAATTACGACGAGATCAGTGAACGTCCCGCCGATATCGATGCCAACCCGCGGCTCAGTGTCTCTTGTCATTGTTCATTCTTATGATAATGATGAATAGTATTGAGCTTCGTGTGTATTATGATTAATCATCCCTTCGTGCGTGCGACTGTCACTATCAGTCGGTGATATACGATTTCGTTATATGACCATGTTGGCATACTCTCTGTCTGGATCATCATAATTCTGGATTTAATCCCCGTTCTGATATTTTATCGGGAACGCAACGAACCCGACATTGGACACCTGTGTCACGTCTCTGTTTCTGGATGCGTTGTCCTCAATGAGCTCGTCGAGTATCTGTTTGAGCAGTCGTCGGTATACATCAAAGTAGCAACCGAGTCTCTCGATCACATAGAGGCGGGCGTGAATGACGCGATGACGTCCCGAAAATAATGAAATCGCCATCGAGATGACGGGCAGGTAGCGCTATCGATAGTCTCAGGCTCATAGTGCACTCGACATTGTCGAACTCTGCTGAATATACCCATCGGTGCTATAGTCATCTCTTTGTGTGAAGTCTGATGCTTGCTTCGGGTGAAAGCACGGTTTCAGAGAATCTTACCTGAAATCTCCAGTAAGAAGAAAAGAAACACATTGAAACCAAAGCACTGAGGACGAGATGCTATCCGACACGGGTACCACACTGCCCAACTCGGTCGAACTGTGAGATGCTAGTCATATTGTTGATAAATAATAATCGTACCCACAATTGAACGTTCCATCTCTTTTGATTATTCGACGACTGGAATTATCATCAGTCATAGCACTATCTTGTTCTTAGTTTCACCTGTTCTGTTGTTGGCGGACATGATTACTCGTTTCAACATTGATATCAAGCCGATTTGTTCCACGAATCCATGAGAGATATTCCGTTAGTCGCGAGGCTGAACGGAGTGCGTTAATGGTATCATACTCTGATCTGAGCTCATCATTCGTGAACAGTGCGTGAATCTGTTTATGACACGGTCGACACACCATCACGGTTGGACTCTCCGCCCGTTCTTCAGGTCGAAGGTGGTGCTCTTGCACAGCTTGTGGATCCTGTAGACGCTCATCCGGGACGATGCGACGACAGAGTGCACAGGTCGTCGACATACATATAGATAAGATATGCAGGATACAATCAGTGTCGGTCGATAGTGATGAGATACTATATTCAACATATCAATCTCGTCGATAGACTATCCGGACCGACTCACCACATGTGCGGTCCAATTCATAGTGATTAGTGCAAGTCTTTACCGCCGTGATTATTCGTGTCGGTGATAGGAGCCGCTGAACCCGCGTCATTCGACACCGCCGGTGAAACTATTCGAAGTAATCACTATCAGACAAAACCCTGTCCATGCCGGTTAATTCCTGAGTATGTGCACGCGGTCAGGATCAAGCGAGAGCGTCACATGTCGGGACTCAGGGGCGTGAGTTGGGTCAAACCGAAGTGTTAGTTCGTGACCATCCGGCGTGCGTGCTGTCATCCGCACGTGCTCACCGAGATAAAATCGATCCTCGATTGTCGCCTCGATTGGTCCTTCATCAAGCGTAAACGCCTCTGGGCGAGCAACGACAGTCACACTTCCATTGGGGGCGTTTGCCGGTGCTGTGACGGTTGCATGACCCAAATCAAGCGTTCCATTACGAATTGTTGCATCCAGTCGATTTGAAGTCCCAACAAAGTCTGCAACAAAATTGTTTGCTGGAGCTTCATAGATCTCAGCCGGTGTTCCGACCTGCTCAATATGCCCGTCATTCATTACGGCAATCCGATCACACATCACCATTGCTTCGCTTTGATCATGAGTTACATATAATGAGGTGACATCAATCTCATCGAGTAATGAGCCAATCTCCTGCTGTAATCGCGTTTTGAGTTTGGCGTCTAAGCCAGTCATTGGCTCATCAAGTAATAGAACACGAGGTTCAATTGCTAGCGCCCGAGCGAGACCAACGCGCTGTTGTTGCCCACCTGAGAGTGTTGTTGGGTCACGATTCCCCATCTCACCGATATCGAGTAGCGTGAGTAGCTCTGCTGCCCGTTCAGAACGCTGTTCTTTTGGCATATCTCGCATTTTTAAGCCGAATTCAACGTTTTCTTGAACGGTCATATTATTGAACAGCGCATACGATTGAAATACTAATCCGACATTGCGTTGTTCGGGCGGGACGTGTGTCACCTCTTCACCGTCGAATAAGACGCGACCTGCATTTGGTGTTTCAAATCCTGCAACCGTTCGAAGCGTCGTTGTTTTTCCACATCCAGAAGGACCAACAAGCCCAATTGTCTCCCCTGGTTCGACAGTTAATGAGACAGTATCCACAGCGACGGTTTCATCGAATTGTTTCGTAATATTGTCGATTGTAACTTGTTCAGCCATTTATCTGACACCTCCAACTGAGAAGCCGTTTTCACCAACGTAATTCAACAGTGCTGTCACCGCAGCGACAATCACAAAGTAAATTGAGATCGCGGCTGCAGCCCGCAAGAATGGATTATTGGAAATATTCTCGAATAAGAATAATGAGAATGGTCGTGGACCACTAGAGTATACCACATATGAGAAATTAAATTCCGCAGCCGCGAGCGTCCAGCAAATGATTGACCCTGAGATAATGCCTTGTTTTGCTCCTGGAATGATGACGCGTAGAAAGGTGGTTGTCCAGGAGGCTCCAAGCGAACGGGCGCTTTCTTCCATGCTTCGCAGGTCCATCGACTCAAATGATGATTGAACAGCAAGTACCATATATGGAATCTTCAACAGTGAATACCCCAACACAAGTGCAATAACACTTGGAAGGCCGGGATATGTCTTCAGAAAGGCAATACCAAGGATAATTCCGGGAACAATAGGTAATACAGCAAACGTGTTCATCAGCCGTCGACCAGGAAAGTCATATCGGGTGACTGCATATGCAATCGGAACACCAACAAGTAAATTAATAACAACGCCGAGTAGGGCAAGTAATACACTGAATCCTAATGCGACTGGGATTGGTGTCGGGATGCGTATATCAAAGGGAAATGAGACCGTGATGTCTGCAATCCCTGGGAGTTGAAGAATAAATAAGATGTCTGGGGCAACAAATGTCCAGAACCCACCAAGTCCCCGTTGAGCGCCAATGCTTTCAGCGCCAACTCCGAGTGCTTGTGCCCAGTTTTGTACGGTAAATCCACCACTTGGAAGGATGCCAGTCCAGTTCTGAAAGAACGATGCAACGAAAGTGATCAATACCGGACCGATAAGAAACCCAACAGTAACAAAAATAAGTACCGTAATCAGCTTTCGACCATAGATTGCAGAAAGTCGACCGAGTTGTCCAGGCTCACGCTCGGGCACTGTACCGGTGATTGCTTGTGTGTTATTTGAATTTGAGTCTGAATCTGGAGTGCTCATTGTGCTACCTCCGCACTCGTGTAGCGGAGACTAAGGAAAGTAAATAATACGGTGAATATAAAGAAGACTCCAGCAAGTGCTGAGGCAATATTTAATTCATATCCAACCTTGACAAGTTGATCAAATCGGAACGTAACAACCGAGAGTGACTTCAGAACTAACACAGTGCCAAAGATGGCAAGTGCCGTCCGAAACGTCAGGATGCATGCACCCACAATGCCTGGACGAATCTGTGGAAGGGTGACATATCGGAATGTTTGCATTGGAGTTGCACCAAGTGCTCTGGCAGCTTCCTCAGCGTCGGTATTGACCTCAGCGTATGTTCCACGCAACAACAACGTTGCCCGAGGGATCATCGAATAAAGATAGCCAAAGAAGAGACCAGTAATAGCAAGTACCGTGCCAGAGGGCTGTCCGGTGAGTTGGATATTCAGCGGCTCTGCCCCAGTCAAAACGGCGAAGAAGTTCGTTAGAAATCCAGTCTGCCCGAAAAGAACGATCATCATAAACGCAGCGACAATCCCAGGGAGACTGATTGGAAACGAAATAAGTGTAATAAGTAAGTCTTTATCTGGGAGTTCATACTTTTCGAGCCCATGCGCAAGTGCAATGCCGAGTATAACGCTTGAGACGGTGGTAATTGCTGAAAACCACAGCGAGTTCCAGATCGTCGCCCCATACACATCATCAACGGCTTCTGTTCCACCTGCGATTGTGCTTGAGAGCTCAGTCCCGATGATTGGAATAAATGCAGCAATCGAGGCAAACAATTGACGATATGGCTCAATTGTCCATCCTTGAGCAGCATACAGAAATTCTTCAGAGACACTGATTCGGAACATCTTCGCAAGTGGGATGAAGGCACCAAATGTTGCGAGGATAAAAAACGGGAGCGCCAGTGCAACGATCCGGCGGCGTTTCCGACCGCGTTCAGTGGTTGGAAAAATAACCTGCCCAAGGCGGGTTTCTCGAATGCGGCCAAGTACTGATGATTCATCAAGCGTGGACATTGAATTCAGTAGCCAGTCAGTCCGACACCCTTTCCAATTTCTTGAATAATACTTTCTTGATTCTCGACGAGTTGCCCATAATCAACTTGGAATTGGGTTTCCTCATATCGACTTTGTGCTGGGAACTCCTCTGGCAATTCAAGTTCAGGTGCTCGGATTGGTCGAACGAAAGCATCCAGGAACTTTCGTTGCCCTTCGAGTGAAAGTGTGTAATCCATGAATAATTTACAAGCCGCAGGATTTGGTGCACCTTTGAGCATCGCATACCCATATGGCTGATTGAACGCACCCTTCTCGCCATTAGGACCGGATAACAACGAGACATCAACGTTATCTTCAGCGATAGAGTCAGAGTTATATTTCAGATCAAGACCGGTGTAGTCATACTCAACAAAGGTCTGTATTTCGCCCTTTGTGAATTTCTGCTCGACATTGCCGGCGAACACTGCTCCTTTGCTTTTCACGTCATTGTAATAGTCGATGACAGGTTGCACATCGTCCAGTGAACCACCGTATGCATTGTTGATTGAGATCGCACCAGCAAGTCCAACCGCTGCTTGCGGGGGTTGTATCTGAAGATTGGACGCAATTTCGGGTCGTTTGAGATCCTCCCAAGTCTCTGGAGGCTCAATACCTTGCTCCTCGTAGAGATCTTTTCGATACGTAACCGTTGTAGTCATCCGGCGAGTCGCGGTGACATGACCATCGTCGGTCTTGAGCGTATCTGGCACTTTATCATAATTAGCCGGCTTGTATGGTTGTGTCAATCCGTCGTTTCGCGCAACCACACCAAAGGTGTACCCACCATTCATTGCAGAATGATTTGGATCCTGCGCATTCTGCCGAGCGTGCGAGAGTGCTTCACCTGAGGAGCGCTGATCGTCATTGAGAGCAACTTGATAGTTGTTTTCGAACTCCTGCATGAGTGCGCCCCAGTTTGACCACCCGGTCTGGACAGCATAAACAAACAGTTTATCTGGGAAATCACTCGCAGAAACTGAGGTCTGATAATCACCATACCCGACTTCGAATGATTCAGCATCACCAGACCCAGATCCAGACCCAGACGCAGAACTGGAAGTTGACCCCGAGTCACCACCACCGGAGCACCCGGCAAGCCCAACTGCAGCTGCTGTGCCGAGACCGCTTAGAAGTCGTCGCCGTGTTGGATTCATTCAATTGTATTTCCGAACATCATCTAAAAATGGATTTATAATATTGTTACTGAATAGTACATATGCTATATATCAGTAATCTATTATATTTGTGATGTATAGCGATATATACAATATATAATAATGATACTACAATATCTGACCTTAGAGTAATCTCACCGTATCTGCGGACGACAGACCTGCATCATGTGCTGTGGAGGCTTGATTTGAGATACATATCCTCACAGATATCTACTTGAATAGTATTATCCCTGATACTCAGCAACGTGACTTCGAGTCTACACCCAGTTGATCATCACAATTTGCAGTCTATCTATCTGAGTTACCCAGCACTCGCTGAGGATCTCCGAGAGGATACAGATCTTATTGTTTGAACGCTCAAGATTCCCTCTATGTTCATGTGAACTACCTCAATTTATTCGACTCAACGGCTGACGCCGCTTCGGGGGCGGATTGCCTGTCTTGATAATATGATTTCTATCCATGACCCCTGGCGCCAGAGCAAGCAAAGATATCACCTTGATACGATTTGAACCGTCTCTCCAACAGCAAGTTCGCCATCTCGTTCAGATTCTGGTATTTCGGTTCCGATCATGAGACTGAATAGATTTTCGTCAAGATCGTCTGGATCAACCCACGCCCGAAGAGTTTCGGCTCGCTTTTGCACAAATGTCTCTCGGAATCCATCGTACTCCATACCGGTATGAGGATGACGAGCAGGAACAATACACCGTGGGATTGGCTCAGCGCCGGTTAATCTGACATCTCCAATTTGTAACCGATAATCACTGTCTGTTATCAACCGATCCTCCCAAAACGGTGGAACGTCGCTGACCACAAGATTAGGACGCAAACGTTGTTGCATCTGCTCGGGACAGATCCCATCATACCATGATGCCACTTCATGAATTGTAGCTTCACTGATAACCGTTGGACCAGCCTTCCCATCCGTCGTAAATATAACATTGTCAGTCTGACCTCCTCCTGGTTCGACTGCGAGTATCACATTCAATCCAAAGTACTCTGAGAGCCATGACTCAAGTGCTTCCCGGTCAGTGTCAAGCTGAAATTCATACGTCTGATCCGTCCCATGAACCCGTATTTTGAACCACTGTGAGTCTAAGTCACACGTTGTATGAAGTCGGTGGACAGCCGGCGTACGTTTGCCATGTATATACTTGCCATCAGCATCCTTCATCGCATACGCCCGATCACCGGATAGTCCGCCAATATTGGTTATTGATACCCGATCACGAGTGCTCGGATCAAGTGCTTTGACCGGGTAAGTAAGGATTTGTGAAAGCGTTGGCACTATCTGATACAGTCATATGATCAATATAACCGTTATGTTTAATTAGGGTATATAATTACGTATGATCCGGAAAAGGAATACACCATCATCCGAAGATTGCAGATAATTGATTAAATTGACAAACATCGAGCTGATTTTCAATGCTATCGGTTATTTCATCATAGTGATATTAATACTGTTGACCAATGAAAAGAAGCGGAAAGAAGCGGAAGAAGCATGTACAACACACAATATAGAGGTCGCCGAACAAACACTGTACCCAACGGCTGACTCTTGATACATGAGTGAGAATATCGAATAAACCGACTGTCTTTATTCCCTATACGGGTGGTGTTGATGTGTATCACCAAACTATCTTTAATCAGCGAGAGAATCTCGGCGTTTACCCCGAACGAGAATATCACCCAAGAAGTAGTAGAGAAGGAGTATGAAGAATTTGAGCTCACTGAGTCGATTACTGATCTTGACCCACGGGGAGACCGACCAGCACTGAGTG
>ERZ1034547.351-NODE-351-length-11366-cov-6.487667_pt1 | contig 11366 bp, 9 predicted proteins | sample MGYA00520642_ERZ1034547 | MGnify/ENA primary metagenome ERZ1034547 (study PRJEB33760, sample SAMEA4777713) | hypersaline lake metagenome | biome: hypersaline environment; feature: brines | place: Spain | collected 2012-08 | depth 0 m ... | reverse complement strand
TGCAGTCCGCGGCAGTCGCGATGCGAGACCGGCTCTCGTCCATCACCGCCAAGGTGGGACTGGAACGCATTCCAGCAGAGGGCGAGGCTCCCGACTCGCTCTACCACCATGTCGTCGACACCACGAAGGCCGACGCTGATGACGAAACGGACACTATCGTGGAGGTCATCCGGCCTGGATACCTCATTCGCGGCGACGTGCTGCGCAAGGCGGATGTGATCGTTGCAAGATAGCTTCTCTTTTTCCCCTCACATCAACGCATCTCATTTCTATGGCATTCATCGGCATTGATCTTGGCACCACCACCTCAGAGGTCGCAGTGTATCGGGATGGGGCTCCTCATATTCTTAAGGATGTCCGTGGGACCGCAGTTGTCGATTCACTTGTGGGAATCGATCCTGATGATCGACATCTCAAGGTTGGCACGAGGGTTCAATACTTCCTCGAACGGGATCCGGAAAACAGTGCGAAAGAGATCAAGAGACATATGCACGAGCGCGACTGGACTATTGAGTTGGGAGGAGAGCAGCATAGTCCGTCGGAGATATCATCGATGATCCTCAAGCATCTCAAGGAGGGGGCTGAGAAGCGGCTGGATGAGAAGGTGGAGCGGTGCGTGATTACCATTCCCGCCAATTTTCCGGATCCGGCCCGCCGAGCTACCCGACAGGCCGGTGAGATTGCCGGAATGGAAGTTGAACGCATCATCAACGAACCGACAGCCGCAGCCCTTGCTTACGGGCACAGAGAAATGATCGAAGACGAGAATATCATGATCTATGACCTGGGGGGAGGCACCTTCGATGTGTCGATCGTGGAGCAGGTGGGACCTGTGCTCGACGTGAAGGCTTCTTCTGGAGACAGACGCCTAGGAGGGGCGGATTTCGATCGTGCCTTGCTGAATCATGTTATTGAACGGCTGGAAGCGGAGCATGGAGTGGAAGGTCCAGCGGAAGAAACGGGGGCATGGTATAATCTGCTGCACAAATGCGAGGAGGCCAAAAAAGTCCTTAGTAGTCAGCAACAAGCGTCCGTCGAATATCGAGGGTTGACGAACACGGTCGATATTCACCGATCCACGTTTGAGGATCTCATTACCCCGATGGTTGAGGAGACAGCGGCCTCGATCAAGCACGCGCTTGATGAGGCAGATCTGAATCAGAGCGACATTGACCGCACGATTCTGGTGGGGGGAAGCACACGCATTCCCTATGTGCAGCGGTTGGTAGAGCGTGTTATGGATCAGATACCGCGTTCTGCTATCGATCCCGACAAAGCCGTGGCGCTTGGAGCTGCAAATCAGGCGGCCATCATTGACGGTCGTACTGACGGTATCATCATGGATCTGTGTGCGCAGTCCTTCGGAACTGCTGTGGTGGACGCACGGACTGGGCAAAAAGGTCGTTATGACGTGATTATTCCGGAGAATGGAGAGTACCAGAAGGAGTATACGGAAACCTATCGTACGATTGCTGAGAATCAGGAGGTCATCGATTTTCGGGTGTATCAGCGCGACCCTGACATCGATTCCGAACGGGCCGAAGTGGAGGGAGAGCCGAATGAGGGATTTACTTTGATTGGGAAGCAAGAAATAGAGGTTCCCCAGGGGCCAGCAGGACAAAAGGTAGAAGCGACGTACAAGTACACGTTGGATGGTATCCTCGACATCCAACTGAATTTTCCTCGAACTGGGGAGAAGAGGGAATTTCGGACCCGTGCCGAAGTGGACGAGGCCGAGATTCAGGCGTCGAAGGCAAAGGTGGAGCAGGCGTGGAAGGAGTCTGAGTACCTCGACGACGTGGAGGCGCTGATGGAGGCCGCCGAGCGGGAGCTGGAGAAGGGCGAACTCAGCGACCAGAAGGAGCAAGACGTGGAGGGGTTGCTCCAGAACCTGAAAGAGGCGCTTGCCGCCGACGAGGAAGCCAAAATTCGGCGCTTGGAGGACCGACTAACGGATGTGCTTTTCGAACTGGACCTGTAGCACAGCGCCCGCCCACCCTCCGCCGCCCAAAGAGGCACGCCCATGAACTACACGACCGTAACGCCCTCCGCCAGCACTGCTGTGCGTGTGCCCACTGAGCATGCCGACGACGAGGACCGCCGAGAGGCGCATGCGTGGCTGGTCCGATTGGCCGTTCCCCACTACACCCGCATGCTCACCGCCGAGCGCGACGGACGGATTCCGGAAGCCCTCCGCGCCGCCCGGACGGCGGCGCAGTACGGCGCCTTCGTGCCTCAGGTCGTGACGAGTGCGTTTCTCGTTGCTGCGAAGCACGGCGACTTTGAGCTGGCGCAGCGACTGTTGAGGCGCATCCGAACCCTTGGGCTCGACGAGGCCGACGACTACGAGGCGCTACTCCGCCGGCGCATGGAACGATGGAATTTGTTTCTGAACGACCCGGCAGCGCTGCGCGACACCTATCGGCAACAGGACGTCTCGCTGTCGTACCGCGAGCTGCTCCTGCTGGCCGACCGCCTGGACGCACCCCCGACGGAGGCCGAACGGACCCACCTCGCGGCGGCCCGGCTGTCGGGGCCGGAGGTACCAGGGGCGTCTGGCGCTGCGCCCGACGCCTCAGACCGTACGCGCTCCCGGGGCTCCGTGCTGGTGATGGCCGTGCTCGTCGGCGTGTTGTTCGGAGGCGGTGGGTTCTACCTGAGTCAAGAGGGGGACGAGAAGGCACTCCCCGAGACGACGTCCTCCGCTACGGCCCCGGTGACCGATAGCCTCGTGCCGCGCACCCGTTACGCGACGGCCCTTCAGGTGAGCACCCATCTGGCCGAGGGCCAGCCCGTTCGGGCCTACCGGGCGCTGGGTCACCTCGCTCCCGACTCGGTGCAGGTGCAGGCCGTCGACTCCCTCCGTACGGCCACCCACGAGGCCCTCTACCGGACGGCTAGACGGGCCTGGGAGGTAAAGAGCTACGAGCGGGTCGTGCAGGCCCTCACCCCGGTTCGGACCGCATCGGTGGGGCGCGCGCAGGACCGGCTCTACCGGCTGGGGGTGGCGGCGGCGCAGACCGGTCGGGATACTCTGGCCGTCGAGGTCCTCCGCGAGCTGATGCCGCAGATTGACGCCCGGCATCCCCACTACGAGGCGCAGGCGGCCTACCTGCTGGTGGAGCTCGCCCCGCCCGCTGTGGCCCGGCGCTATGCCCGGCTCATCGCCGATACGTACAGCGACACGATCTACTTCAACTCGATGGTTCGCGCTCGGCTCGACGGGGGCTGATCTCGGCGTTCCGACTGTCGTCACGGCCGCTCCGGGGGGCAACGCATCGAGGCCCATTTCGGGCCGCGCTCCTTCTCTTTTCCGATTCCCATTTCTCTCCATGACAGCGTCTGATTCGCACTACGATACACTCGATGTCTCCGAGGACGCCTCGCAAGACGAAATCAAGGAGGCCTTCTTCAGCCTCGTCCGCGAGCACCCGCCCGAGCAGGATCCCGACGCCTACCAGCGGCTCCGGGAGGCCTACGACGTGCTCTCCGACCCCGTCTCGCGCCGGGAGTACGACACGATGGCCCAGCACGGCGACGAGATCGAGTCGCTCCAGGAGGAGGCCGAGGCACTTTTAAATCAGGAGCAGCCGGACACACAGACGGCCATCAAGAAGCTCAAGCGGGCTGCGGTGCTGGGGCCAGACATCGGCCTGCTGCGCAACATGCTGGGGAGGGCGTACTTTCTGGATGAGCGACCGACGAAAGCGCTGGCGCAGTTTGACAAGGCGATAGACCTCAATCCGGACAACGATGCTCATCACTTGAACCGCGGGTACGCACTGCGCGAGCTGGAGCGCTTTCGAGAGGCGGAGGCAGCATTCCGCACGGTGTGGGACGATGATCCGGGCAACTACGCGGCGGCGCGGGGCCTGGCGGGGGTGCTTGCCGACCGTGAGCGGTACCGGGCGGCGCACGAGGTGCTCGACGAGGCCATCTGGGCCGACGACGTGCTCGATTTTGAGGATTTCTTCTGCTACTACGACAAGCTGTATCTCTACCTGGCGCAGCAGGAGACCGAGGCCCTGGAGCGGGCGCTGGAGACGGTGGTCGACATGGCGGAGCGGCCGGGCGACCGCCAGTATGCGGCGTTCATGCTGGTGCAACTGGCCAATGACCTCCATGCCAATGGGGCTTTTGGGCTCGCACACCGGTTCGGGGAGGCGGCCAAAGAATTGGACGAGCGGTCCGTGGATCCCGAGGTGGTCGAGCAGGTCGGTGAGCTTCGGGACCTGGAGGAGGCGGTGGAGACCATCATGGACGCGGATCGTTACCACGAGGCCGTGCAGCAGATGGTGGCGATCTACTACGACCAGTTTGCGGGGGCGATGAGTGAGCGGCAGGCAGAGGAGGCGAACGAGAATATCGTGCGGGGCCTGGACAACCTCATGCAGGCGGATCCGGACCACACGGAGATCAAGAGGTCGCTCCGCCACATTCGCTCTCGTCATCCGAAGGCCTTCGACCTCAATCCGGAGTTCTTCGAGGCCATTCTGGACGTGCCCGCCGCGGACCTCTTTGTGGACGATTGTCCACATTGCTCAGAGCCGGTGATGGCGGAGAAGAGATACTCCGGGGAGATGGTGTGTCCGGAGTGCAATCGCAGCGTGTACTCGGATGGGAGCAGCTACAGCCGATCCTCTACGCACGGAGGCTCGACCACGACCAGCACCACCAGATCCTCATCGACCAACGAGGCCTGCTTCGTCGCCACTGCCGTCTACGGCGACTACGAGCATCCGGACGTGCGCCGGTTGCGCCGCTTCCGCGACGAGACGCTGCGGCACGCGGCGTGGGGCCGCGCCTTCATCGCGTGGTATTACCGCTACGGCCCCGGCCTCGCCGAGCGGCTGGAAGGTCGCCATCGTCTCAAGCGCGGCATCCGCTGGGCGCTGGCGCAGTTTGTGGAGCGAGGGCTTCGGTAGGGAGGTCAGAAGACGAGGTGTGCCACTCATGCGAGGCGGTTATCGTTACCTCGCCGGAGACCACTCCGATCCAGTTACGAGTTTGGCAACGGTCGCATCCGGACCCGACCGTACTCGATGACGGCAAAGTGGCCCCTCCAGTCATCTTGCTCGCGGACGGTTTCTACTACAAACTGCACCAGTTCGTCCTTCGGAAGGGGCGGCAGTCGAAAGAGGAGGATGCCGACTGGACTGCTCGCTGACGTCCGAAAGACCAACGTTCCGAAATCCTTGTCGAACGTGGGCAGGATCCGCTTTTCGTCTTCGGTTCGCTGCAGGACGGTGCGGTCGTCAATCCCGGGAGTGTCCGCGCCGACCCCAGTCCACGTCGTGACCATCCTCCCGAAGTCCGGTTGCGACCGGCAATGGTATGTTCTCGTCGGCAAGTAGTCGCATTGAGTGTCAAGACCGCGACGACGGGAAGAGCTTCTCTTCAGCGAGCACTTCCCGGGCATAGCCCAGACAGGCCCGTACATCCTCCGGATCCAGGTGAGGATAGCTGTCTAGAATGTCTGCTTCGCTCCACCCGTTCTCCAAAAGCTCCAAGACGTGCTCCACCGAGAGCCGCGTGCCGTCGATAATCGGCTTTCCGGCCAACACGTCGGGGTCGCTCGTAATGCGTTCGCGCCAGTTCATACCACTGCAGGCTCACGTTGACGAGGGAGGTGCACTGTTTATCTGCCGTCGATTCTTATAAACAGCTCCGGAGTCGACGGGGATCCCTCCAATGAAAAAGCGGCACCGCGGATGGCTCCACGATGCCGCTCAATGTCACGATAGGAACCGTTCAGGGCGAATGGAGCAGGTCCGTTCGACACGCCCACACGCCATCACGCCCACACGCAACTACATATTCTCCACGATGGCCTGCCCAAACTCGCTGCACTTGAGGAGCTCGGCGTCCTCCATGTTGCGCTCGAAGTCGTAGGTCACGCGCTTCTGGCGGATCGTCTCTTCGAGGCCCTCGATGATAGCGTCGGCCGCCTCTTCCCAGCCCATGTAGCGAAACATCATCTCGCCAGAGAGGATGACCGAGCTTGGGTTCACCTTGTCCATCCCTGCGTACTTCGGCGCGGTGCCGTGCGTGGCCTCAAAGAGGGCCCGGCCCGTGTTGTAGTTGATGTTGGCGCCGGGGGCGATCCCGATGCCGCCCACCTCGGCTGCCATCGCGTCAGAGATGTAATCGCCGTTCAGGTTCATCGTGGCGATCACGTCGTACTCGTCCGGCCGCAGGAGAATCTGCTGCAGGAAGGCATCGGCGATGTAGTCCTTGATGATGATCTCACGGCCGTCGTCGAGCGTGATGACTTGCCAGGGACCGCCGTCCAGATCCTCCGAGCCGTATTCCTCCTTCGCCACCTCGTAGCCCCAGTCGCGGAAGGCCCCCTCGGTGAACTTCATGATGTTGCCCTTGTGGACGAGCGTCACGCTGTCGCGCCCGCGCTCGATCGCGTACTCGATGGCCGAGCGGACGAGTCGCTTGGTGCCTTCCTCCGAGATCGGCTTCACACCGAGGGCCGTTGTGTCCGGGAAGCGGATGGCTGACTCGCCCATCTCCTCGATCAGGAACGTCTTGACCTTTTCGTTCTCCTCGGTGCCCATCTCGTACTCGATGCCGGCGTAGATGTCCTCCGAGTTCTCGCGGAACGTGATCATGTCCACGAGTTCCGGCTGCTTCAGCGGCGAAGGCACGTTGGGGAAGTGGCGCACCGGGCGGACGCAGGCGAAGAGGTCGAGCTCTTGGCGCAGCGCCACGTTGAGCGAGCGGATGCCGCCGCCGACGGGCGTGGTGAGCGGCCCTTTGATGGCCACAAGGTACTCGCGAATGGCCTTGAAAGTGTCCTCGGGGAGCCACTCGTCGAAGTGGTCCTGGGCCTTGCCGCCGGCAAACACCTCCATCCACTGGATGTTGCGGGCGTCGCCGTAGGCCGTCTCCACGGCCGCGTCAAAGACCGGCTGGGCGGCGTTCCAGATGTCGGGCCCGATGCCATCGCCCTCGATGAAGGGAATGATCGGGTGGTCGGGCACCTGCAGGGTGCCGTCATCCATGGTGATGCGCTCGCCCGCAGCGGGGGGCGAAACAATGTTGAACGAAGGAGAGGTTGTGCTCATCGGTCGGAGAGAAGTTTGGGCGTCAGCAAGACAAGTGAGAAGGCACGTCCACGCTCGTGGCCACTGGGGGCGGCGCGGCCCACAATCGGTGATGGATGCAAAAGGATGTATCCCGTCATGTACCCCGTATTGTGGGGAATGCGTTGTGCGAGTTGAGCGTTGTGTGATCTGCCGTGTCGGCACCCCGGCCCCTCCGGACACCGTGATCAGGGCGGGGGGATCAGGGCGGGGGCGGACGGGGTCTGCCCTCACGGGTATGAACGCGCAAGGCAAATTCCACAAACTTACAACTTGGATTGTGCAATTTGCATAATAAGAGGCGGCGCGGACTCCGTCTATTAGAAACGCGAAAAGACGCCGGACACAGGGTGCGTGGAGAAGAGATAGGCCTGCTCGTGCAGCTCCCCGGCGCATCCAAACACCCAACCCACAGGTCTACCTACGGCTTCCGGTTCCCAGCGAGACCTGCCGCCTACAGCCGTCCCACGAGGTCGCGGAGCCGGAGCTCCCACACCTTATACGCCGCCTCCACCACAATCTCGCGGCTCATCTTGGACTGGCCCTCGGTGCGCTCTGTAAAAATCACTGGCACCTCGCGCAGGCGAAAGCCAGCGCGCCAGGTGCGGTAGTGCATTTCCACCTGAAAGGCGTAGCCGTTACTGTTCACGCGGTCGAGCGGCAGCGTCTCCAAAACCCGACGGTGAAAGCACTTGAAGCCCGCCGTCACGTCAAGAATCGGGAGGCGGGTAATGGTGCGGGTGTACAGGCCGGCGCTGTACGACAGCACGAGCCGCGAGAGGGGCCAGTTGATCACGCGGACGCCCTGGATGTACCGGGAGCCGATGGTCAGGTCCACCTCATTGGCGCGCACCGGTGCAATGAGGCGCGGGAGATCGTCGGGATCGTGTGACAGGTCGGCGTCCATCTCACAGACATACGTGAAGCCGTGGGCCAGGGCGTACCGAAAGCCGCGCAGGTAGGCCGTGCCCAGGCCCAGCTTGCCGCTGCGTTCGAGGAGGTGGACCCGGTCCGGAGCATTCGCCTGTTTGGAGCGAACGACATCCGCCGTGCCGTCGGCCGAGTTGTCGTCCACCACCAGGATCGAAATTGGCGTGGGCTGGGCCAGCACCAAGTCGATGACCTGGCCGATGTTGTCGGCTTCGTTATAGGTCGGGATGATGACCAGGGAATCCGTCGCGGGGGAATCCGTCGCGGGGGCATGGGGGGGGGGGGCATCGGGGGCGGCAGTGGGCACGGGCAAGACGAATCGAAGAGGAGGGCGGCGACGGCAGCAGCCAGGAGCACTGCAAGGGCGTTGGCTGCAAAAGCGTTGGCAGCAAGGGCGTTGGTGGGAGGAACAAACAGCCAGGGCACAAGAATTGCGCTTGAACGACCCGAAATCCAGACATGTAAACAGATTTTAATAAAAAACGAGTTCCAGAGCGGGGTGCCGTGGCGAAACCGGGGGGGCAAGCTGGGATACAATCGTTTGGCAAATTTCTTTCGGGCTTCCAAGCCCCCACGCCCGTGCACACGCCGCTGTTGTACACACGCCGCTGTTGTACACACGCCGCTGTTGTACACACGCCGCTGTTATGCTGTAGCGATTACCCTGCAACGGCGACGTCGCGCGTGGCCCCACATTCTTGCTCCGCTTCTTGCCCCGCATCCAACCTTCCTACGCCATGGCTGACGACACCCCGGCCTCCGACTCCAACGCCGGCCCCAACGGAAGCGTCCACGAAGAGACCGGCCTGCCCGACGACTTCCCGCATGCCTCGCGGTTGGAGCAAGCGGGTGTTACGAGTCTTGAGCACCTGCAGGCGGTCGAGTCGCTCGAAGACCTCGCGGGCATCGGGCCGGCCTACGCGGAGGACATTGAAACGGCGCTCAACAGCCGCCTGGAGCCGACCGAAGAGGCCGCGGCTGCCGACAGTGGAACGACCGAAAAGCGGTCGAGCCCCCTCGCCAACGGACAGTCGGAAGACCCGGCAGAGGGGCCTGCCACCCACCAATCGATTGACATCCCGGACGGGCCCCTGGAGGAAACGCTTTCGTTTGAGACGTACCCGGCCGACCGGTACGACCACGAGACGCTGGGCCTGAGTGAGGAGGCGGTGCTGGACATGCTGCGCAACATGCTGCTGCAGCGCCGCTTCGAAAACCGCTGCCGCCAGATGTACCAGCGGCAAAAAATCTCCGGCTTTCTGCACCTGTATATTGGCCAAGAAGCTGTTTCAACCGGAAGTGTCCGCGCTATCGAACTGGGCGAAGACTCCATCATTACCGCCTATCGCGACCATGGGATGGGCCTGGCCATGGGAATGGACCCCGACGTGTGCATGTCGGAGCTCTTCGGCAAGGCCACTGGCTGCTCGAAGGGAAAGGGCGGGTCGATGCACTTCTTCGACCGCGAGAAGCGCATGATGGGCGGCCACGCCATCGTGGGGGCGCACCTGCCGCTGGGGACGGGCCTGGCGTTTGCGCACAAGTACCGGAACGAGGACAATGTATGCCTCTGCTTCTTTGGCGATGGGGCCATGCACCAGGGTGCCTTTCGGGAGGCCTGCAACCTGGCCGGCATCTACGAACTGCCCATCGTCTTCATTTGCGAAAACAACCAGTACGCGATGGGCACGGCCGTGGACCGTGCCTTTAGCAAGCCCGACCTCTACAAGCACGGCTACAACTTCGACTTTCCGTGCTCGCTGGCCAGTGGCATGGATGTCTTCAGCGTCAACAAAGCCGTGCACGACCACGTCGAAAACTACGCCCGTCAGGGCCGTCCCTCTATGCTGGAGGTGCGCACCTACCGCTATCAGGGCCACTCCATTACCGACCCCGCTGAGTACCGTGGAGAGGGCGAGCTGGATCAGCGGCAGAGCGAAGATGCCATCAATCGCCTTCAGGACTACATTCTCGGGCACGACCTCGCGTCCGAAGACGACATTGCCGCCATCGACGATACGGCCAAGCAGCGCGTAAAAGAAGCCATTGCGGCGGCCAACGAGGCCCCCTTCCCGGACGAAGACGCCCTGTACGAAGACATTTACACGCAGGAGGATTTTCCCTTCACCACGTAGGGCGCGCCCCACGATGTCACGTTGACCCGTTCCCCCCTCACCACTCAGTTTGAAATCACCCATGGCTACGCTGCAATTCCGGGAAGCCCTCCGGGAGGCAATGACCGAAGAGATGGAGCGCGACGAGAACATCTTCCTCATTGGGGAAGAGGTGGCCGAATACGACGGCGCGTACAAAGTGAGCAAAGGCATGCTCGATCAGTTTGGGCCCCGCCGAGTCATCGACTCGCCCATCAGCGAGCTTGGCTTTGCGGGGCTCGGCATTGGGGCGGCCATGAACGGCCTGCGTCCCATCGTGGAGTTCATGACGTTCAACTTCTCGTACGTGGCCTTCGACCAGGTCATTAACAACGCCCCCAACATGCGCTACATGTCGGGCGGCCAGTTCAAGGTGCCCATCGTCTTTCGCGGCCCCAACGGCGCGGCGGGACAGCTCGGCGCCACCCACTCGAACTCGACGGAAGCCCTGTATTCCAACTTCCCGGGCCTGAAGGTGGTGGCTCCTTCCATCCCGGACGACGGAAAGGGCCTGCTCAAGACCGCCATCCGCGACGACGACCCGGTCGTCTTCCTCGAGAGTGAGCTCATGTACGGGATGACGGACGAGGTCAGTGAGAGCCCGGACTACACGATTCCCATTGGCTCGGCCCGGGTGGCGCGCGAAGGGGATGATGTGACCATTGTGGCGCATAGCAAGAGCTACCACGTGGCCCTGGACGCTGCAGAGCAGCTTTCCGAAAAGGGGTACGAGGCGGAGGTCATCGATCCCCGCACGATTAAGCCGCTTGACATTGAGACGATTGTCGAGTCGGTTGTTAAGACAAACCGCCTGGTGGTGGTCGATGAGAGTACGCCTTTTACGAGCGTGGCCGCTGAGATTACGCATCAGGTGCAGGATCGAGCGTTCGACTACCTCGATGCTCCCATCCTCCGCGTGACGGCGCCCGATACCCCGGCCCCCTACGCTCCCAACTTGATGGATGCCTACATGCCCGGTGCCGAAGAGACGGTCGACAAGTGTCTCCGTGTTTTGTATGCCAACTGACGCTCCCCCGGCACATGCGAAGCCCCCCGGCACATGCGAAGCGTGGGCGGACACGCTGAGAGATGCTTGGCAGGGCAGCCTGCCTCTCACGGATTAACAGAAACACGTAATGGAGCGTTTGCTTAATGGAGCGTTTGCTTAATGGAGCGTTTGCTCCGGCAG
>ERZ1034547.350-NODE-350-length-11372-cov-2.999823_pt1 | contig 11372 bp, 7 predicted proteins | sample MGYA00520642_ERZ1034547 | MGnify/ENA primary metagenome ERZ1034547 (study PRJEB33760, sample SAMEA4777713) | hypersaline lake metagenome | biome: hypersaline environment; feature: brines | place: Spain | collected 2012-08 | depth 0 m ... | reverse complement strand
CCGCCTTCTGCTCCGCAACGCGGCACAAGGCGCCGCCCCGGCGGCCTCGGCCTCCGAAAAGCGCTCGTTCCGGTGGACCGCCCCGGCCGGCGTGCGGTTCTTGCTGCCGGCCCTGGGGCTCGTGCTCGCGGCGCCCCGCCGTCTCTACTGGCTGTACCTGTGGGGCGGGCACGTGGCGCTGGGCGGGCTGGGGATTGGGCTCCTGGGCCTGGGGATGATGGGCGGCGGCGCCTGGTTTGCGGCGTACGACGTGCTGACCCGGTACCTGATCGATGCCTTCAGCCTCGGCCTGGCCGCCGGGGCCGTGGTGACGGAGTTCGACCTTGGGCCCGCGGCCCCGCAGGCCGCCCCGGCGCCTCCGGACCGCCCCTGACCCTGTCGCCGCCGCGGGGAGGGCCCCTGGGGACGCCCGACGGCGAGCGGGCCCTACGTGCAGGGGGCCGTGTAGGGTTTCTGCGTCCGGGCCCCTGGGCGTTCTACGTCACGATGGGCGATGCGAACTCGACCTCCCCGCGGCAGGTCGCGGCGGGCGCCGTCGAGACGCCGCCCCGAGCCAGGCAGCGTTGACACGGCGTGTTCTCGATGTTGCCCGAAATGACGTGCCGGTGGGCTCCCGGGAGGTTGAGTCCGCCCCAATACACCGGGAGAAGGACGCTTGGCGCTCTACCCAGTGTTGACGCCCCACCCAGTGAATGCAGGCAGACACTTGGGGAACGCGGTCATGTCGGGCGGAGCGGAGCCGCGCCCCCTCTCCCACCGGGCGGAAGCGCAGTCTCCCGGGCCCATTTCCTTGAGCTCCGCCCTCTTGCCTGAACGGACAGAAGGGGCGAATCCGCAGTCAAGCCCCTGATCGCCCCCAGGGGCCCTTCCCCACTGGAAGACGACGCGGAAGACGGTGCCCCCTTCCGCGCCCGTGCAGGGCGGCGGGTCACTGCGGATGCAGCACCTCCTTCCCGTAGTGCGGCGACGTGACGGACCGCCCGCGGTAGTGGCGCACAAGGCGGGCCTCCTCCCGGCGCAGCCCCGACACGTCCGGGTCCTGCTCCGCCTCGACCCGGTACGTGAAGTACCGTGTCGGCCCGGGGCGTCCCGGCAGGGCCGACAGCAGGTCGGCGCCGGAGGGGCCCTCCGGCTGCAGGCGAAACCGAACGAGCCGGTACGCCCCGTCGTCGAACGCCTTCGTGCAGGCGCCTCGCACGCGCCGGTCGCGCTGCCAGGCCGGGTGGAGGTACGATCCGTAGAGCACGTAGGCGGCCGGGGCGAGCAGGGCGGCCGGGCCAACAATCCAGGGGACAAGCGTCATTGGGGTCGGAGGGGCTGTGTGCCGGTGCCGGGGGAGGCCTCCCCGGGACAACACGGACGCGGGGAGGCAGTGCGAGGTGGGGGTGGCGCTTGGGGCGAGAGCGGCCGGCCCCGTCGGCACGAAAAGGAACTGCGGAAGATCTGCCGGCGGGAGATTTTCCTACCGGGGGCGACGCGGCCGAGTACGGCAAAGCGCCAGAGCGCCATCGGAGAACAATGGAATCGGCGTGTGCCTATCGTGAACATTCCCAATGTATTTTCCGCACTGCACAGGGTCAAGGGCAGAATGGTGCCCCGTCCCCCCTCGTTTTGGATGAGGGGCGTCCCTGGGCGTTGGGCGTGGGGGTGGGAATTTGGGCGCGGGGCCCGCGGGGATCGCCCCTGCCTGGCGCGCTTCGACCGGGCGTTATTTTTTGGAAGCGCTTCGATCCGCGACGGTCTGCGTGTCTGGCCCTTGCGCCCGTCCCGTCCGGGCCTCGCGGGCCGTCGGGCGGGGCGGGCTCCGCCGCCCCCCCTCAGCCGCCAAACCCCTTCCGGATCTGGTCGAAGGTTTTCTCGATGATGCGCTCGTCGATGCCGTTGTAGATTGCGCTCATGAGCTGGACGGTGCTCTGGGCCGCCCCCTCGAACGCAAAGTGCGGCGCCGCAAAGTCGCAGCGGACAAAGTTCGGCGGCGTGCCGCCGCTGTAGACGAGCGTGCAGGTGTCGAACGTGCAGTCCTCGAAGTGCTTGCCGTCGATGCGGACGTGCTCGCCGGAAAAGTCGCGCCCGGCAACCGTCTCGCGGTCGGGGGTGGGCTGGCCGTTGGAATCGGGCATGGGGGGATCGGGTATGAGGCGGGAAGGGGCGGGAAGGGGTGGGAAGACAGAGAAGCGCGGGGCGTCTCGGAACCGAGGGCGCCCTGGACGCAAATGCGCCTTGGACGCAGGTGCCTCTTGGACGCAAATGCCTTTTGGACGCAAATGCCTCTCGAAAGCAAGGGCGCCGTGGGCCCGCGTGCCGCCTGGAACGGAGTGTGTCTTCGGAGCAGAACGGACGGCCCCGGAAGGCCCTGGCCCGAAACGCCCCGGTCCAGAGCGCCTTTCTTCAGGGCCTCTCTTCGCAAAAACGCGCCCGGCCCCGACGTGCTCCCCGGCGGCGCGTCTGCGGGAAGGGCCCCCACGCCGGTCCTAGGACAATCGCACCAAGCGTCTGCGTACGCGCTATGCCATCTGTCGATGATATGCCACATGTCGATGATGATACATTTTGATGACATGTGTCTTCCCTCTACCCGCCCGAAATGGCCCTCGTCCCACCTCTCGCCTTCGTCCCACCTCCCAGGCCTCTTTTTTCGATGCGCATTCGCATTTTGAGCGACCTGCACCTGGAGCACCACGCGCCCCCCGACGGCCTCGGCGCCGGGGCGGCCCGGGCGGACGGGGATTCCGGAGGGGCGGAGGTCGTGGTCCTGGCGGGCGACGTGGCGCGGGGGCCGCGGGCCGTCCGGTGGGCACGGCGGGCGTTTCCGGACGTGCCGGTGGTCTGTGTGGCGGGCAACCACGAGCACTACGACCGCCTCCTGGACACAACGACCGGCGCGCTCCGGGCGGAGAGCGACCCGCTGCCCGGGCCCGGAAGCCGCCCAACCGGCACGTACGTGCTAGAGCGCGAGGCGGCCTGGGTCGGCAACGTGCGGTTTCTGGGCTGCACCTTCTGGACGGGGTTTCGCCTGTTTGCGGGACGCCGGGCGCAGTCGATGGCGGCCTGCCGGGCCCAGATGGACGACTACCGGCGCATCCATCTGCTCCGGGAGCGCCGCCCGCTGCGCCCCCGCGATACGGACCGCCGGCACCGCCGGGCCGTCGCCTGGCTGCGGCAGGCGTGCGGCGGCGCGTCGGCCCCTCGCCCCCGGGCGACGGTCGTCGTGACGCACCACGCCCCCACGCCCCGCTCGGTCGACCCGCGCTACGAAAACGCGCTCACCAGCGCCGCCTTCGCCGCCCGGCGGGCAGCCCTGGTGCGCGAGAGCGGCGCGGCCCTCTGGGTCCACGGCCACGTGCACGCCGCCTTCGACTACCGCGTCGGCGAGACGCGGGTGGTGGCCAACCCGCGGGGCCACCCCGGCGAGAACCCCGCCTTCGACCCGGGCTTCACCGTGGAGGTGTGAGCCCGCCGGAAGGCTCCCGGCGGAAGCTGTCTTCCGGGGATGCGCGCGTGGTGTCCATAATCATGGTGTTCACAGTCACGGTGTCCACAGTCACGATGTCCACAATCATGGTGTCCACAACGGGGTCACAACGGTGCGGGCCGTTCCTGTACCACGTACCGAGGTTCGGTATGCCTCTTTCTCCGCCCGGGCCCTCGAGTCTTGGGAGGAGCGCCCGCTCATGACGGCGGTCCCGCGGGCCGAGTGACGGCGCTCGTTTCGGTTTGCGACCTGACGGGCCGGGCCAAGGCACATTGCCGACGCACGTTGCCGACACACGTTGCCGACGCACATTGTGCAGGCCGGGGCATCGGTGGTCGGAACGCTTTTCTGCGTCGGTTCGTGACGACCACACATGCTACCCATGCCTTCCCCACGGCACAGGCCGTTCGCATACCAATTACTACTCATATACCAATTACCACGGATCGTCATTCATCCGTCCCCCCCGGAACGTACGCTATGCTTCCGGTCCCGGGCGAAGAGTGCACAATAAACCGTCGCAAACGGCATTAGAGGTCCGCCGTCCCCCTCGGCACGCCCCCCACAGAATAGCGCCTCCACAGGCAGATGTCCTCACCGCCGTCCGACGCCTCCTCAGAAGGCGATGATGCTCCCGCAGAGGGCCGCTTTCCTGCGGAAGCCCCGGCCGCCTCCGACAACCCATCCGACACGGAGGAGGCCACCGACGCGTCCCCCGACGCGGAGGGGCGCGCCCAGTGCCCGAACTGCGGCCGCACCTTTCGGGGGACCTACTGCCCGGACTGCGGGCAAGAGGCCCGCCCCACGGTGACGGTGGGCGAGGTAGCGGGGGACTTCTTTCAGGGCATCGTAGACATTGAGGGCGGCTTTGCGGCCACGCTCGCCGGGCTCACGGTCCGCCCGGTGGAGGTGCTTCGCCGGTACTTGCGCGGGGCGCGGGCCGGGGTGATGAGTCCGGGGCGCTACCTCCTGGCGTCGGTCGTGGTCACCTTCGTGGCGGTGCGGGGCCTTATCTGGATCGGGGCCCTGCAAGACCCCGAGAACTACGAAGAGCCTGCAGCCAGCGCCGATGCCGGCAACGGGGCGGACCTCCAGGCCCTCGATGCCTTCTTCGAGGCCGCCACGCAGATTCCGAAGACGCAGTGGTTTGCGGTCGGAATCACCCTGGTGAGCACAGGGCTGCTCGCGCTCATCTTGCGGCACCTGCTGGCCCAGGCCCTCCCGTCGGGGGCCAAGGCCCTGGCGTTCAGCGCGTTTTTGACGGGGCACGGCGGGCTGCTGTCGATTGGGGGCCTGCTTCCGCTTAGCCTGGCGACCCTTGCCGCCACGGGCCGCCCGGCCGGGTATCTGGTGCAGGCCGGCATCGGGCTCGTGGTGGCCACCCTGTACGTCGGCGCGGTCGCCTACGGCTTCGGCACAGGGTGGAGCGGCGCGGTGAAGGCGGGGATGGCGGTGCTCTGGACCCAGCTCGAGGCGACCGGGGTCGGGTGTCTGCTGATTGAGGGCTACGTGCTGTGGCGCGCAGCCCCCCTGTCGGCCCTCTCGACGGAGGAGACGGCCGCGTTTGCGGTCATGGGCGCGCTGTACGTGCTTCCGCTCGTCGCGCACGGCCTGGCGGAGCTGTTCATCTGGGGACGGTCGCGCTAGCGTCCAGGGGCGCCCTCGGACGTGCGGCTGGCGCGCAGAAGTGCCCGGCGCCCCCGCCTCCCCGCAGCGCCCTTCTCTCTGCGGAGCCGCTCGCCCCCGGCGGCGGGGCCCTGGCGGAAAGACCTCGGGCGCTGGCGGAGAGAGTGGGCCCTGGCCGGAAGGATCAGGCCCTGGCTGGGGCTGTCGGCACGGGCGTTGTAATCTACGTTTGCGGGCCCGTTTTTTGAACGGCACGCGGAGCCGCCCGTAGGGCAGCGTCACAGTTCGAGGGGCCCTCCGGAGACCGCGCAACGAGCCGTCGGACGCGCCGGAGAGACGGAGCGAAGGCGCCCCCTACATTCCCCTACCCCAAACGCCCGAACAGTAAACAATGCCCCCACAGCGACTGCACCAGACCTGGAAGACCAAAGACGCGATCCCCGAAAACTTTCGGGCTTGGCGGCGCTCTTTCCTGTCCCTCAACCCCGACCTCGACAGCCGCCTGTACGATGACGACGACAACGAGCGGCTCGTTCGCTCCAAGGCCCCCGGACTGGCCGACCTCTATCACCAGTTCCCAGACGAGATCTACCGCGTGGATCTCGTGCGGCCGCTCTACCTGTTTTGCTTCGGCGGCCTCTACGCCGACCTGGACTTCCAGTGCCTGCGCCCACTCGGCGATGTGTTTCAGTCGGAAAGCGACGTGATTCTGGGCCGGATGGGGACGAACAGGAACTTCGACCACTGCCTCCCCAACGCCTTCATGGCCTCCCGCAAACACCAGGGCTTTTGGCTGGGCTACCTGGACGAGATCCGCCGTCGATGGGCAGCCCGCGACGACCTGCTGCACGTCCGGCCCGAATTTGTGACGGGGCCAGTCGCCCTCAAGGCCACCGTTCGCAGGTACCAGAGAAACCGCGACGCCTTCCGGGCCCGCGTGTCGGCGTTTCTCGACGACGTGGCCCTGAACCTAGACGCAGACCGGATCCGCTGGGGGCGCCTAGAGATCCGGCCCGGACACGTCTTCTATCCGATCAACTGGAACGACAACCTGCACCAGAAATTCCGGAAGACGCTCATGGCGGACGAGCGGATCCTGTCGGTCGACGAGGCCCGGGAGCTGTTCCCGTTTTCGCTGGCCGTGACGTACTGGGCCCACTCGTGGGGCGAGGAGAGCCACGGGGAGGAGGGCCACGGGGAGGAGACGCCCGACCCCGCACCTACGGCCGCGTCCGTGCCCGCCATGGCGCGGCGGCTGCTTGAGAAGCTGAGCCTTTCGGGGTGACCCGCCTCCCGGAGTGCCCTGCTTTCGGAACGCCCTGCCGCCTGGAGTGCCCTTTGGAGCGGCCCTGCCGTACGCCCCCTAGCGGGCAAGAAGCGAGCTACTCTGAGCTAAACTTGACACCGTTGTACCCTACTTCATAAACCCCCTACCCCATGAACAAAAACGTAAACGCCCCAAAGTAGAGCACCAGCACCAGAAAGCTCTCGAACCCGATCCCCCAGATGCCCCAGCGCTCCCGGCGCAGAAGCCCCATGAGGAGCACGCCGGTCAGCAGCAGTGTCAGGGCAATGATGAAGACCTGCTGGTCCGTGATGGCGTGGTAGATGGAGCCGGCGCGGTACCCCGCGTCCGAAAACGCCACAAAGAGCACGTCGAAGCTGTTGCCGCCGATGATGCCCCCCACCGCCAGGGTGAGGGCGCCCCGCCGCACCGCCGCCACGGCCGTGACCAGTTCCGGCAGGGAGGTGGACACCGCCGTGAGGAGGCCGCCGACGACCGTGCCGCTCAGGCCCGTTCGCCCGGCCACCTGCCCGCCGGTCTTTGCAATGACGTACCCGGCGGTCCCCACCACGAGGGTCAGCCCCAGGAAGCGCCCCCAGAGCACGGCGAGCGAGCGCTGCGCCTCGGCCTCCGGGTCGGGCGCGTCCTCCTTGGTTTTGGCCGTCTGCCGCGGGAGCCAGTAGGGCTGCGACCGCGCCTCGGCCACGAGGTGCAACCCGAACAGATACGCCGCCACCAGCAGCGGAGAGACGGGATGGATGCCGAACGCGTGCAGGCGAGGGCCGGCCATGCCCAGCAGGGGAAGGGCGAGGAGGGTGGACAGGAGCGCGCCCTGCAGGAGGTTCTCCACCGAGGCGGCCGCGTGCTCCAGGTTGGCCGGGCGGTAGGCAATGTCCGCGACCGCAAGGAAGACCGTCTGGGCCGCGATGCCGCCAATGGCGTTGCTGATGGCCAGCGCCGCGCGCCCGTCGACGGCCGCCGTCACCGATGTGGTAATGCCCGCGATGGAGGTTGCGCTCCCGAGCAGCACGGCCCCAACAATGGCCTCCCCAATCCCCGTTAGGTCCGCCAGCCGGTCGGCCGTGCGTGTCATGGCCGTCCCCACCCCCCCGATGACAAGGGCGGCAGCGGCAAACAAAAGGGCGTTCGTCGACAGCGACAGTGCGCTCCAGGGCAGCAGTTGCATGGAAAACGGCGGGCTGGGCACAGAGACCGGACAGGGGCGGGGAGAAGGAGAGCGGCCCCGAAACACGCCGGTTCTTCCTGGCGCTCGCCCCACGTCCTGGGGGGCGCCCGTCGCGGGGGTCTCGCTTCTCCGGTGTCCCAAGGATCGCCTTCCTAAAAAGACGCCCGCGGGCGGTGTTTGGAACGCCCGACGAACATTTTCTGGCCCGCGCCCCGCGAAGGAAAAATGCTGTTGAAGGACGGCCGGGGGCCCGGGAGCGACGCACCTTTTTTCGTGCCGCCCGTACCGTTGTGTGGCGGAGGCCTTTGTGTGATGGGGGCCTGTCGTACGCCGGTCCGGGGTTCGCCCGTTCGTGCGCTCCGTTCTTGGGCCTTCGTTCTTGGCCCCCCGTTCCTGGACCCTCCGCTTTCTGGCGCCCCTTCCGCCTCCACGCCTTCCTCTCGCCGCGTTTTTCTGCACAGCCGTCCCGGCCCGCCCATGGTGTCCCGCGAACAGCTTACCGAGGAGCAGCGGCGGATTGTCCGCCACGGCGAGGGGCCTGCGCTCGTATTTGCAGTGGCCGGGGCCGGCAAGACCACCGCCCTGGTGCACCGGGTGGCCCGCCTCGTGGAGCGTGGGGTGGCCCCGGGCGACATTCTGGCCAGCTCGTTCAGCCGCGCCACTGTGCGCGACCTGGAGGCGGGCCTGCGCGCGCTGGGCCTGTCCGGCGTGGGCTGCCGCACGCTGCACTCCCTGGGCCGCCGGCTCATCCAGCAGGCCGAGGCCGAGCACCACTGGTCGCGCCGGCTGGGCGACGAGGACGTGCACCCGGGCCGCCTGGGGTCGGTCCTGGCGGGCCGTGCCCTCTCGCGCCTCGCCCGCGAGCGGGAGGTTGACGACCACGACCTCGACATCGACCGCGGAGAGCTGGAGGACCAGATCAGCGCCTGGAAGGCCCAGCTCTGCTACCCCGACCTGGAGGCGGCCGCCCTGCCCGACGCCGCCCGCCAGGCGGCCCGCCAGGCCGAGCACGACAACGAGGACTTCGTGACGCTCTACCGCTACTACGAGGCGGAACGGGCCCGCGAGGGCTGGGTCACGTTCGACGACATGCTGCTGGAAGGGTGGGAGGCCCTGCTCCGATTCGAGGACCTGCGAGCGCGGGCCCAGCAGGCCTACGAGCACGTCCTGGTCGACGAGTTTCAGGACGTCAGCCGCGTGCAGCACCAGCTGCTCGACGTGCTCACCGCGCCGCACCGCAACTACATGGCCGTGGGCGACGACGACCAGTGCATCTACGAGTGGCGGGGCGCGGACCCGTCGTTCATTCTCGAATTTCGGGAGACGTACGAGGCCGACGAGTACCTCATCCGGGACACCTTCCGGCCGCAGGCCCCACACACGGCCCTCGCCAACGCCGTCATTGCCCACAACGACCGCCGCCGCGAGAAGTACCTCAACCTGACCCGCGGCTTCGGCGGGCAGGCGGAGGTGGTGGCCGCCGACGGCGCTACCGACGAGGCCGGCCGACTGGCCGACGCCCTCGAGGCCCACCTCGACACGGGCCGCTCCCTTTCCGACATGGTCGTTCTCGTGCGGCAGTACGCCCAGACGCCGCCCCTGGAGCAGGTCCTGATCGACCGCGAGGTGCCCTACCGGGTCGTCGGAAGCGTTCCCTTCTACCGCCGCCGCCCGGTGCAGGTGCTGCTGCGCCACCTCTTCTGGGGCCTCCTGGAAGCGCGGGTCCGCGAGAACGGCTGGTTCGACCACCGCCGCAACGCGCAGCGCTACGTCGACCGGTTCCAGAAGCTCATGCAGGAGCCCAACCGGTACGTCCGCACCAACCTTCTCACGCGCCTCTGCCGGGAGGCCGTCGCCCAGCAGGCCTCCCTGACCGACCTGCTGGCCGCCTCCACGGGCGCGATGCACGAGCGGACCGCCGAACGCGTGGAGCGCTTCCTGGACACGGCCGACGCGCTGGTGGGCCGCCTCGACGCCCCCGCCCACAAAACGGTCGAGTGGCTCCTCGCCGCCCTCGACTACGAGCAGCACCTCCGCCGGCGCAGCGCCTTCGAGGAACTGGCCGACCGGCGCATCCAGACGGCCCGGTCGCTGATCGACTTCTCGCGGGGCCACCCGGACGTCCGGTCGGTGCTGGCCCACATCAACGACCTCTCGGGCGCCCGCCCCGAGCGCGGCCCCGACGCCGAGGCCCTGGAGATCCGGAGCATCCACCGCGCGAAGGGCCGCGAGTGGCCGGTCGTGTTTGTGCCCGGCTGCAACGACGGCACGATTCCCGCCTCCCAACGCCGCCGACCGGCCCGAGACCGCCGCGGCCCCCCCGACGACGCCCCCGAAACGGGCAGCGCGCCACGCGCCCCCTCCACAGGCCGGCGGGCCGAGGAACGCCGCCTGTTTTACGTGGCACTCACCCGGGCAAAGGAGGCGCTGCGCCTCTCCTACGACCGCACCGAGGCGCCGTCCCCCTTCCTCGAAGAGGCCGACGCCGAGCACCGCCTCGCGCTTTGCGCCCGGGTCCGGGAGGGCACCGCCCGGTCGGCCGCCGACTGGACCGCCGCGGACGTGGCCTGGCTCTGCGTCGGGGCGGGCGAGCTGCGCCTGCGCCGCTTTCTGGAGACCTGGTGGCGCCCCACCGACGCGCAGCGGCGCGCCCTCCGCGCCCACCTCCACCGCCCCGAGGCCCTGCACGAGGCGGCCGCCGCCGAACTGCGAGCCTACGCCCGGTCCGGCCCCGCCCACAGGCCCGGCACCGAGACGTCCCGCCCCGATGCGTCTCCTCCCGACGCGCCCCGTCCCAACGCAAAACGGGACACGGGACCGACGGACGCGGAGCAGGCCGCTCCCGAGGGATACGACGGCGAGTCGATCGACCGGGCGCGTCTCCGGCGGCTGTGGAACGCTTTTCGGGAGGGGCGGCGGGTCGTGGGGGCGGCCCTGTCGCTCGACCTGCCCGAGGACGCCGTTGCCCCGCCCGAAGACGTCTTCGGCGTGCTCGGCGGGGCGCCTGAGGAATGATGGCCGGGGGACCGCGGACGCCAGCAGAGGCGCGCCAACGGGCTTCATCGGCCGCGTCGCGAAGGGGCTCCGAAGCGGATCTCGGCCCTCACAGGAACCGGCCCTCACAGGAACCGGCCTTCACAGGGACCGGATGCGCTCCAGCAACGTCTCCCGGTAGGTGGGGCCAACGGGGATCTGCGCGCCGCCCATCAGTAGCCTGTCGCCCTCGATCCGTTCCACCTGGTCGATGCGGACGAGGTAGGAGCGGTGCACCCGCACAAACGCCCCCGCGGGAAGCCGCTCCTCAATTTTCTTCATGGTGGCGTGTACCATGTGCCGCCCCGATGCGGTCTGCACCAGCATGTAATCCCCCTTCGCCTCCACGTACTGAATGTCCGCAAGACGAACCCGAACGAGGTCGTCCCCCTCCCTCACAAACAGCACCTCGTCGGCCCACGGGTCGCCGTCCTGCCCGCTCGTGCCTGCCGGATCGGGGTCTTCTGGGTCGGCATCTACTGGGTCGGCATCTGCCGGGTCGGCGCCTGCCGGATCCGCCGCCTCCTCCGCTCGCGTGTCCGCCTCCGCCCCGCCTCGCGACGCCGTCGTTGCCCCTGCGCGGCCCGCCGCCGGGTCGGCCGGGGCGTTCTCTGCCTCCTCGTCGCCGCCCGAGCCGTCTCGTCCGTCGATCGATTCGCCGCCGGGGCCCGCTGCGCCGGCGGCCCCTCCGGACTGCCCCTCCACGCGGTTGATGGCCTCCAAAAACCGGGCGTACCGGACGGGCTTTACCAGATAGTCGACGGCGGCAA
>ERZ1034547.349-NODE-349-length-11374-cov-2.346939_pt1 | contig 11374 bp, 13 predicted proteins | sample MGYA00520642_ERZ1034547 | MGnify/ENA primary metagenome ERZ1034547 (study PRJEB33760, sample SAMEA4777713) | hypersaline lake metagenome | biome: hypersaline environment; feature: brines | place: Spain | collected 2012-08 | depth 0 m ... | reverse complement strand
CCGCCTTATCGACCTGATAGGAGTGGGATACTCCGAACGAACGCCTGTGGAGACTGCGCTCCCTGTGGATAGAGCTGTGTCTGCAAAACGCGTCGTGGGAGCAGGAAGCCCTCCCCTCAAAGAGCGAACGGCGCCAACCGTGAGCGAGTAGAGTATGGTAGCTCACGGTCCCACAAAGGTCTTATCGGCTGGACGTTCACTTCTGACGATGGTCGCTATCGATCCCCAACAACTCGGTCTTGAGTTCGGGAGTGGGGCTGTCGTCGGTGGACTCATCGGGTTTACCGCGAAGAAAGTGGCTAAGATCGTCGCCGTAATAATCGGTCTTGAACTGGCGTTGTTCAAATTCCTTGAGTCACGAGAGATACTTATAGTCGACTGGACTCGTCTCACTGCGGGAATCGTAGAAACTGCTACGGCGGCTGCGAGCGAGACACCCCCCTCGTGGGTAATGACGATCCTCTCAACGCTCTCCATCTCCGCCGGCTTCACCGGCGGATTCCTGCTCGGATTTCGCAAAGGATAGCGGACGCACGTCTGACGCCTGCGAGAAAACTTTTTTATCACACGGATCTACATAGAGGTATGCGAACGAGTCGCATGACCCAGACGGTGGTAGAGCACGTGATCGAGACCGACGCGTCTGGCACTCAGCGAATCGGCGCACGGCGCGTCGTCGATGACGGCGAGACGCCAGAAAACGACATCGTCAACGAATCTTCGCGCGAGTCGCGGAAGCGAACCCGCCTCAGCGGACGTTGATGTCGTCCTCGTCCTTGACGATGCGCGTCTCCGCCTCACCGCTGGTCTGATCGTTCACCAAGTCGTAGAACTCATTTTGCATCCCCGCGGGAAAAGTAGTCACGCCCACCCACGAGCCATCGGACTGCCACTCCTCTCTATCGAGGTCGCCGAACTCGCGCACGCGTGCCTGGGCTTTCCCGGCATACTCAGCGGGGAGGCGGACAGCCATCGTTATCTCGGCGAAGCTGATGGGAATGATCGGCCGGAGCACCTCCAACGCGTCGTCGACCTGTGACTCGGCCGTCTCCATCGGGTCGACGGTGAAGCCCGCCTCTTCCAGTCCGCGTTCGATGCGATCCGGGGGGTGAGGTGCGTCGTTCTGCTGCGGATTAATCGCGTTGCGCGCGATAATATCGATCAGGCGTCGACGCTTCTGCTCTTGCATCTCGCGGCGCTGCTCGGCGGTGATCTGGATCTCACCGCGCTGAATCACCTCGGGGATTATCTCTATTGGATCGGTCGTCTCGAACACTGTCTTGAGGTCGTTCTCGGCGGGTCGGTCACCGCGGGAAGCGTCTTCGAACACATCCTCGGCGGCGATGACCTCCTCAAACTCTCCGTCGAACTCCTCGCGTTTTATTGCTAGCGCCGCGTCCGGGTCAACTAACACCTCGAAGCGCGCGCCATGTGACTCCAACCGGGCGGTGACGGCGTCGTCGAGTGAGATCATATCCTCGGATACTCCCCCCCGGGCAAAAACGTCTCCGTCCTCAGGGGTCGTACGACAACACCACGCCGTCGTCTACCTGTTCGACGTCCACGAGCGTTAGGTCAGATGGGCTGAGAAAGCCCTCTCCGTCGATGAGGGTTGGGGCGTCCCGGCCACCGATGACTGTCGACCCAACGAAGACGGTGAACTCGTCGACTAGGTCGGCGTCGAACAGCGAGAAAAAGACCTCGCCGCCGCCCTCTACGAACAGGCGGTCGACGCCCGCCGTCTCTAAGGCGTCGAGTGCTGCCGTCACGTCGACCCGACCGTCCGGCGCCGCGACACGGTGGACCGTTGCGCCAGCCGTCTCAAGCGCACGTGTACGCTCCTCGTCGGTGTCTTCGTCCACGACGAGATGGGTCGCGGCCTCATCATCAAGGACACGCGCGTCCGTCGGGGTCCGTGCCCGGGAGTCGAGGAGGGCCCGGGCCGGATTGGCCGGCCGGCCGTTTTGTAGGCGCCCGACCTGCCGGTCCTCCTCGTTGAGCGTGAGGCTCGGGTCGTCGGCAAGGATGGTGCCCACGCCAACGAGAACGGCGTCTGCAGCAGCCCTGAGGCGGTCAACACGGTCGAAGTCGGCAGGGCCGCTGATAGCGACCTGTCGACGCTCGCGCGTCGACAACTTCCCGTCAACGCTAACCGCCGCGTTCGCCACGACGTACACTAGTACGTGTGAAACACGCGGTCACAGCGCCGACACTCGATAGTTGACGGTCGAATCCAGCGGTCCACCTTCGTCACCGGTCCGTGACAGTCGGGACAAACGCCCATTGCTTGGTCATCGGCGACGCGGACCGACAGGTCAAGCAGGAGGTCTTCCAGCTCTTCGATCCGCGCTTCTTGTTCCTCGACACGCTCGGCAAGCGCCGTCTCCTCGCCGACTGCGTCAACGTCGACAACCACCTCGTCGTCTCGTTCCGTCTCGGCCTCGGCCTGCACCTCGCCTTCCTCTTCGACTGTCCGCTCGCTGTCTGTCATCAGGGTATGCACACAGGCCGCAATTAAAATAACACCGGGAATACCCCCCCCGAATTGGTGTGTGAACGACTACCAACCCCTCATCTATCGGAGTATCTTTAAGTGAACCCACTTCCACATAGCTAATGCATGCTTGGGGGTATGGAAGCAGTAATTCAGGCAGGCGGTATAATCGGAGAAAGACCCGAGGCGATCTGGCTCGCGCTCGGAACGGCGATAATGCTGCTCGGTACAGTGTACTTCGTCGCTAAGGGTTGGGGTGTCAAGGACCCCCAACAGCAGGAGTACTTCGTGATCACGACGATGATTACAGGTATCGCGGCGGCCGCGTACCTATCGATGTTCTTCGGCTTCGGACTGACTGAAGTTGAGGTTGCCGGTCGCGGCGCGCTCGACATCTATTGGGCGCGCTACGCTGACTGGCTGTTCACGACGCCGCTCCTGCTGCTCGATCTCGCCCTACTCGCGAACGCGAGTCGAATCGAGACCAGTGCCCTGATCATCCTCGACGGGTTCATGATCGTCACGGGACTGGTCGGCGCACTGTCGAAGCAGATGACCTTCCGCTACACGTGGTGGTTCATCAGCACCGTCTCGATGATTCTCGTGCTTTACTTCCTGTACAGCGTCCTGACGGCGCGCGTTCAGGAGATGGGCGACGACGTCAAAGGCACGTTCACGGCGTTGCGTAATCTTACGCTCGTGCTCTGGAGCCTCTACCCTGTCCTGTGGATTGTCGGGACCGAGGGTGCCGGCATCGTCAACCTGTACATCGAGACGCTTGGGTTCATGGTGCTCGACGTTCTGGCAAAAGTTGGCTTCGGGATGGTCCTGCTCCGCAGCCGCGCCATTCTCGGCGACGCGGACGCACCGGAACCGTCCGCAGAGCCCGCAGACTGAGCGCAGCCGCGATTCACAACCGTTGCGGTTCTTTTGTTTCGACGCCACAGAACAGAGCCACCGCTCTATCATGACACAACCGACCGCCACACACCAGACCGAGGCCACCAGAGTCGCGACAGGAGAACGATGATCGACCCCGATGCAGAGGGGGCACGGATTGACCGACGGGTGCTCGCCGGCATCGTCTTCCTTACCCTCGCGGCTAGCGGGGCGCTCTTTGGATTACCGGCGCTTCGCGCTGCCGGGCTCAGCTTCGATCAAGCCTTCTGGATGATCGCAGCGGTCGAACTGTTTGCAGCGTTCGGCATCGCTGTCCTAATATACTTCCTGACGGGGGACTAAAGGCGGTCGCGAACCTGCTCGTAGTACTCGCGGCGCTCCGGAGCGACGGAGCGCCCTACCGACTCCATGGCGCTATTGAACTGTTCCGCCGTAATTACCACTTCGCCGGCCGTTTCGTCCGTTAGTCGGCGCTCGATGCCGAGCAGCGCCGCCTCCCGGACGACCGCTTCAATGTCGCTTCCGGTGTAGCCGTCAAGGCGATTGGCGGCCCCGTCGAGATCGATGTCCTCAGCTACCGGCTTCTCACCGGCGTGAACCGCGAGAATTTCACGTCGAGCCGCCGTGTCTGGCATCGGCACATCGATCACGCGTTCGAGCCGACCGGGCCGAAGGAGCGCGGGGTCGATGCGGTCCGGACGGTTCGTCGCGCCGATGACGGTCACTCCCTCCAGCGACTCAACGCCATCGAGTTCGGTCAGCAACTGTGAGACAACTCGCTCGGGTGCGCTAGAACCAGCGTCGTCGTCACCCTCGCTCCGGACGGCCGTGACCGCGTCAATCTCGTCGAAGAAAATGACAGCAGGGGCGTTTCGCTCGGCCGCCTGGAACACCTCGCGAACGGCTCGTTCGGACTCGCCGACAAACTTGTCGAGCAGTTCCGGCCCCTCAACGGAGATGAAGTTCGCGTCGGTAGCGTTCGCCACCGCCCGGGCGAGCAGGGTCTTCCCGGTACCTGGCGGGCCGTACAGCAGGATTCCTCGTGCCGGCGCGGTGTCGAACGCCTCGAACAGGTCCGGGTGTGAAAGCGGCCACTCGACGGCGCGCGCGAGTTCTCGCTTTACGTCGTCAAGCCCCCCAACGTCATCGTAGGTCACGTCGGGCACGGAGACAGTGAACCCCCGCATCGCGCTTGGCCCGACAGCATCGCGGGCAGTATCGAAGTCGACCTTAGCGACCGCGTCTGGACCACTCTCACGCAGAACCGCGCGCATCGTCGCCTCACGACAAAACGTTGCGAGATCTGCCCCGACGAACCCTTGGGTTCGGCGGGCAACGGCGTCAAGATCAACATCGTCGGCGAGCGGCAGGCCACGGGTGACGACACGGAGGATAGCCGCCCGGTCGTTCGGGCCTGGGACACTGAGGTCGACAGTCGACTCTAGGCGCCCTCCGCGCCGCAGTTTGTCCGCGACGCCATCTGCGTCGGTCGTTTCACCGACGACCGCGATTCTCGGGTCACTCCCAACGTCGTCGATAAGATCCGCGAGCGCCCCGGCCCGACGGGCGTCCCCACCGCCCGCACCCACGGGGGAGAGGTCGTCAAGCTCAGTCACATGAACGAGCGCCGGAGCCTCCCGCCGCGCGCGGTCGGTGGCGTCGGCGATCTGGCTCGCTGCATCGTCGGCAGACCGCCCAGCGAGTGCGGCGCCCGAGAGCGGAACGTAGGCGGCACCCGTCTGGCCGACGAGCGCGTGGATTAACTGTGTCTTGCCGACTCCGCTTGGTCCGGTCACGACGACACCGGTCGTCGGCGGTCGACCGTATCGTTCGTATCTCTCCGGCCGCTCCAGCGCGTCGGCCACAAGGTCCCGGAGGCGGTCGATCGCGGCGTCGAGGCCGCCTACCTCGTCGAGGGTCAAGCCCCGCAGGCGCTCGCGACGGTTGACAGCATCGTCGGCCGGCGCCTCGCGGAGGGTCAGGTCGGTGTCCGGACCGATCCGGACGACCTCACGCGGGTCGGTTCGGACGACGACGAACGGGAGGGTCAGGGCACCGCTGAACAGGTCGACTCGAATCCGGTCGCCGGCGAGAATCGGGAACTTCTCGGCGACAGAACGAACGACTTGCTCGCCGTCCTGGAGCGAGAGGGGCTGGACCGGCGCGAGGACGACGGCGTCGGCGTCTGTCGGCCTCAGCTCTGCCACCGTCACACGTTCGCCGACCTCGACGGCGGCGTTTCGGCGTGCGGTCGGGCCGAGTGCCACCTCATCGCCCCCGACGTCAACTGTGCTGACCAGCGCGGCGGTCAGTCGCCCACCGTTGAGCGTCACTGTATCCCCGGCCTCCAGCCCAATTGCCGCACAGGTCGCGGGCGAGAGGCCGACGCGCTTGCCGGTCGGCTCCTCGGCCGCGGTCACGGTCAGAAGCCGGCTCATCGAGCCCCGTCTCCGCCCTGCCTAACTCCTCGCGTCATCTATTGTCGCGTCAAAGGCTCGGTGGTGATATAACTCCCTTGACCCCGAATATGAAGTGGTGTCCGCGTCTGCGGCGCGTATGGAAGTTGCGATGCTTGGCTGGGGGTTCCCGCCGGACGTGACGGGCGGACTCGACACACACGTCGGCGAACTGTTCGAGGGTCTCCGTGCCGAAGGTGTTGAGATCAAGTTGGTCCTCCCGAGCGAGCACGCGCCAGAGCGAGAGGGAATCGTCCCCGTCGAGACGGGCCGCGGGGACATCCTCACGCGCGTTAACCGGATGACGGACGCGTTTGTCGACGCCGCCGCCGAGGCAGACGTGATCCACACCCACGACTGGTTCGGCTACGGCCCCGGCTCGCAGGCCGCCGCCGCCCACGACGTTCCGTGGCTCACCTCGTTTCATTCGCTGTCGAGTGACCGGAACGTCGACCCGCCGGAGCGAGAGGTCGAGACCGAGCGCCGACTGGCGCGCCGCGCAGACCACTCCATCGCCGTCTCGAAGCTCCTCGCTGGCCGAGTCAGCGAGCAGTACGGCGCTGATCCCGACGTGGTGTACAACGGCTTCTCGACGCCGACCCGGACCGGTGTCGACGTACGTGAACGACACGATGTCGGCGACAACGACCCGATGCTTCTGTTCGTCGGTCGCCACACTCACCAGAAGGGTATTGACCACCTGTTCTACGCGCTTGAGCATCTCCAACAGGAGGACCTGACTCTCGTCGTCGGCGGAACCGGCCACCTCACGCCGCGGCTGGAGCGGTTCGCCGAACTGCTCGGGGTGCGGGACAAACTCGTCTTTGCGGGCTACGTCTCCGACGAGGAGCTCGGGGACTACTACGCGGCCGCCGATCTGTTTGTCTCGCCATCACTCTCGGAGCCGTTCGGCATCACCATCACCGAGGCGCTGATGGTCGGCACCCGTGTCGTCGCGACGGAGAGCGGCGTTGGTGAGATACTGTCGCCGGACGCAGTTATCGAGGTCGACGTCGACTCTCGTTCGCTTGCCGCTGGAGTCACGGAAGGGCTCACGACTCCCGGCGACCCCGAGTTCGAGCCACGGCCGTGGTCAGCGGTCGCGGCAGAGACGCTCGACATATACGAAAAGACGGCCAGCTAGCGCAGGACCCGTACGTCGGTCGCCGGTTCGGGGTGGACGACGCGGAATCCCCTAGCGGTCGCGTGGATACCCGGTTCGGGCCCCTCGTCGCCCCCGTAGGGACTCACTCCAGGCGACTCGCCACTGTACGGGGTGGTCGTGCCCCCGCTCGTCTCGTCGCCAGCCCTGCCCGCGCCACTGTACGGACTCTCGCCGGGCGATTCCCCACTATAGGGCGTTGCTCGCTCCTCCTCGTCGTCCTCGCTCTCGTTCTCGTCGACCAGCGGTAGGTAGATGCGCTCGCTGTCGACGGAGCGCACCACCACCGCGGCGGCGTCGCTTCCTGTGTACTCCACGACCGTTCGGTCCGGTCCCACGGTTGTCTCGACCCGTACGTCAGGATCCATACCAAGTGGACGGACGCCCGTTACTTCAGTTTCTCCACCGGAGGACACCTTCTTGAGCGGTCGGAACTCATTGCCGACCGCGATGGATATTGACGACCACGCCGAGGAACTCGCCTCCGACCTCGGTGTTGCAAAAGAGGAGGTCGCAGAGCAACTTTCGAACCTACTGGAGTATCGCGTTCCATTAGAGGAGGCTAAAAGCTCCATTCGCCGGAAGCACGGGACCGACGACGGTGGCGGGAGTTCGACCCCCACTGCTGTCGACGTCGAGGATATCGGCGTCGACGGGGGGCCGGTGACCGTGACGGCACGGGTGCTGACTGTCGGCACACGCTCCATCCGGTACCAAGGCGAAGAGCAGACCATCCGCGAGGGCGAACTCGCAGATGCGACGGGGACGATATCCTACACGATGTGGGAGGACTTCGGGGTTGAGGCCGGCGATTCCGTTACAGTCGGAAACGCGAGCGTCCGGGAGTGGGAGGGCGAGCCTGAGCTGAACATCGGCGGCTCCTCAGCCCTCTCGACGGCCGAGACGGTCGAAGTGCCCTCCGAGGTCGGCGGGGAACGGTCCCTGTGCGACCTGCGCCCCGGCGACCGTGGTCGCGTCGTTGAGGTCAGGATACTGGAGGCAAACGACCGGACGATCGACGGTCGAGACGGAGAGACGACGATCCGTGAGGGTGTGGTCGGTGATGAGTCTGCGCGCCTACCATTCACGGACTGGCAATGCCGCAACGTCTTGACGGAGGGCGCGGACCTCCAACTCGATGACGTTTACGTCCGCAAGTTTCGGGGTGTTCCGCAGGTGAACCTCACCGAGTTCACCGAGGTCACGCCGGTTGACCGGGCGGTGTCAGTCCCCGAGTCGGCCCCACGGCTCTCTGTCGCGGAGTCGGTCAACTCCGGCGGCCTGTTCGACGTCGAAGTCGTCGCGAACGTCATCGGTGTGCGCGACGGTTCCGGCCTGATCGAGCGGTGTCCGGAGTGTTCACGGGTCGTCCAGAACGGCCAGTGTCGCGCCCACGGCGAGGTTGACGCCGAGGACGACTTGCGGGTGAAGGCCATCTTGGACGATGGCACCGACACCGTGACCGCAGTACTCGACGCCGACCTCACCGCCGAGGTGTACGGCGGCGGTCTTGAGGAGGCCCGCGCGGCCGCGACAGAAGCGATGGACCGAAGTGTCGTGAGCAACGCTATAGCCGAGGAGATCGTCGGTCGGGCCTATCGTGTGCGCGGGAACCTTTCGGTCGACGAGTACGGCGCAAATCTTGACGCAACCGAGTTCGACCCCGCCGATGGCCCGCCTGCGCGGCAAGCGAGCGACCTCCTCGCCGAGTTGGAGGCCGTAGAATGAGGGCGCTCGTTCCACTCCGTCCTCAATACTTTAGCGGGGTGTCACTGTGAGCGACTCAGACGACGGCCCCGGCAGCCGTGAAGTTGCCCACCGTCTGTTCGCTGCGGAGTTCGACGACGTCTCTGTCTCTTACCGCGAGAGCGACGAAGAGCGAGCGCCGAACTACGTCGTCCTCCCGACGGGCGCGCGGGTGAATCGCGCGTTCGCCGTTGGCGTCCTGACGGAGGTGGAGTCGGTTAACGAGGAAGTCGTGCGCGCCCGCGTAGCCGACCCGACGGGCGCGTTTGTCTCTTACGCCGGACAGTACCAGCCGGAGGCGCTTGCTTTCTTCGAGCGCACGACCCCACCGACGGTCGTCTCGCTCACTGGCAAGGCCCGGACATTTGAACCAGAAGATGGGGACCGTGTGTTCTCCTCGCTCCGCCCTGAGTCGGTTAACGAGGTCGAGCCTGACACCCGCGACCGGTGGATTGTCGATGCGGCGCGCGCAACGCTCCGCCGCGTCGCCGTCACGGCCAACGCTATCTCGCGCGAGGTCCGCGGCGACGACTTGCGAGCAGAACTCGTCGCGGACGGTGTCGCGGAGTCGCTCGCGGCGGGCGTCCCTCTCGCAATCGAACGCTACGGTGTGACAGAGGCGTATCTTGAAGACGTCCGCCGGATGGCCGTCGAGGCGCTAGAGGTTGTCGCGAGCGAACGAGACTCGGTGACATCGCTCTCAACCCGACCTGATGACGACGGGGCTGTAGGCGTCGGTCCGGTGCCGGCGTCTGTGGCGTTCGACGCCTCTGGGTCCAGCGCGGGCGCGCGCCCGGAGATGGCGGGCGCCGAGACAGTTGCGGCGGCCTCGGAGGCCGTTGAGGAGGGAGCAGGCACAGCCGGCGCGTCATCGGAGGCCGAATCGTCGGCGGAGACCGCCCCGAAGGCCGGGGCGTCTCCGGACTCGTCTGCACCCCCCGGAACTGCCGACGCGTCACCCGACTCCGAGCCGGAGCCGGGGGTCGCTACCGAGGCTGGCTCGGACGGGGTGACGGAGCAAACAAGCTCGGCCGGGCAGGACCCGGCTCCCAGCGAGAATCCGCCGAGCGACCCTGCTCCAGCCGACACAACCGACGAGCCGGCTGACACAACCGACACCGTGTCCGCGTCCGACGATACGCTCGGCGACTTCGACACTGGCGAGTTCGACAACGACGACCTTTACGAGATGGACGAGGAGGAACGCGCCGCGGCTGAAGAGCTCGGGACGGAGTTCGAGACCGGCTCGGAGGTGGACCCGGCAGGCGAGGCTGGCATCGACGTGCCGAAGCCAGAGCCAGAAATAGAGTCAGAGACCGCCGAGGGAGCCGACGTAGACGACCAAGCCGGGGCCGGTGTTGATCTTGAGGACGCTGTCGTCGCAGCCATGGAGGCGCTCGACGACGGCTCTGGTGCTGACCGCGAGGCCGTCGTCGCACACGTCGTCGATGATCACAGGGCTGACCCCGACGCCGTCGAAGACGCGATTCAGGACGCCTTGATGAGTGGTCGGTGTTACGAGCCCGACGAGGCCACGCTCAAGCCGATCTAAGGTGATTCAGCCGGTCCCTGACACTCCGGCGGCGACGGTGACGCTTGAGGGCAAGCGTATGCTTGTCGTCGCGGACGTCCACGTTGGTATTGAGGTTGGTCTGCGCTACGAGCGTGGTGTCGAACTTGAGTCGGCCGCGTCGGAGCGCCGCGAGCGGCTTCTCTCGCTCGTCGACAGGACTGGGGCCGACCGTGTCGTCATCGTGGGGGACCTTGCGCACCGCATCGGCGGGCCGACCGGGGTTGAGGCCGCGGAGCTCAGAGACCTTGTCGACGCCATTCTCGACCGTGCGGCCCTAACACTCGTCCCCGGCAATCACGATGCGGGGGTTGCCGAGGCGCTCTCGGACCGACCGGTCGACCTCCGCGACCCGACCGGGTTGCGGGTCGGGGACGTGGGATTTGTACACGGCCACACGTGGCCTGCGCCGGCGGTACTAAGCGCTGATGTGGTGGTGGCGGGCCACGAACATCCGCGGGTCCGTGTTGAGGACGCAGTGGGCGGCGCGCGGACGGAGCGCGCGTGGCTCCGGGGGCGCCTCCAGCGTGAGCCGTTCGTGGACCGACATGATGAAGAGCTGTGCTGGCCGGACACGACCCCCGAACTCGTCGTGGTCCCGGCGTTCAACGACCGCTCGGGCGGGACGTGGGTGAACGTCGCCGGGGAGGGTTTCCTTTCGCCGTTCCTGCCCGACGCGCTGGCTGACGGCGAGATCTATCTGCTCGACGGGACGCGCCTCGGCGACTACGAACGGATCTAGAGGAGAAGCGAGACGAGGTAGCCAAACGTTCCCACAGCCGCAAGATACGCCATCCACGGTGCCGGGGGCTCAAACGACTCTGGGTCTCGAAGAGCAAAGAGGGACGCGCCAAGGGCGAGGAAGGCGGCAACAGCTGTCGCCGCCTCAAGGACAGGGACGCCTGACGCGGCCCGGAGGTTGAGTATCGAACGCCCAGTTGCGACGGCGCCGAAGACGGTGAGCGAGCCCCACATCAGGAGCGTGTAGTTCACGCCCAACTTGGCGAGCCCAACTGTCCTGAACGTGTCGCCTGCGGCCCGGAACA
>ERZ1034547.347-NODE-347-length-11475-cov-2.545622_pt1 | contig 11475 bp, 12 predicted proteins | sample MGYA00520642_ERZ1034547 | MGnify/ENA primary metagenome ERZ1034547 (study PRJEB33760, sample SAMEA4777713) | hypersaline lake metagenome | biome: hypersaline environment; feature: brines | place: Spain | collected 2012-08 | depth 0 m ... | reverse complement strand
ACAAAGAAGCCAAAAAGTTTACGTTCCAGTTCATTTACAACCCACGAGGGATCCCCGACGAGCTTCTTCAACTCGAGTTTTTTCAAGGGGTAAAAGACTTGACCGAAAAAATTTGGAAAGCTTATAAAGAGCACGGAGTAATCCAGACCGGAAAGTACCACAGGCAAATCTCCGGATCAAAGATTGACAACTTCAATCCGGCAAAGGCTTTCAACTACCTCCTGCAAGCCACAGAAACGGAGATCATTTGCGGCCAGATGAGCCGCCTTCTTGACTATCTTTCCGACAAAAACAGTTGCATTGCGCTTTACCTTTACGACAGCGTTTTGATCGATTACGACCCTTCCGGTGAAGCGGAAATCGGAAAAATCAAATCTATTATGGAAACCGGAGACTTGACCGTCGACTTAGAGATGGGGGACCGATTTTCTAATCTCGAAGAGATACATATAGACGAATAAAACGAATAAAGTTCCGATGAAAAAAGAAAAACTTGCCAAACGCTTGATCAAGTCAAATCCTGCGCAAAAAAAGCTGGAGTCTGTAGTTCGCGAGTGGAGTTACCGCACTGGAAGTGGAAAGCCAGAATTTACTGACGAGTCAATTTCTATCTTGAAAGATGTTTTAAAAGAACACGATATTAGTCCCGAACTTATAAATGAAGCTGACAAGCTTAAAGAAATTTCGTTTTTTAAAAACAAGTATAAGGGAAAAGATCGTTTTCGTCCGCGACCTGTAGATAATGATTCGGGAAATTCTAACTTTATGGAAGTAATTGAGGATTCGCCCGATATTCCTGCACCTAATGGCTTGCTTACAAGAGTAGACCCGCCTTCCGATGAGGGTGAAGTGTATGAAGTTGACATGGTTTCTATAAGTCCTCAAAGAACTTTTGAAGGCGAAGCATATGTCCAAGACCAGTCTGGAAATGTATATAAAATCATTTACAGCAGCACTTCTCAAATAGATCAAAACTTTTGGGAAGAGGCAAAAAATCCAGATTCTGTAGATTGGGGCGCCGACACATTTGAAACTGCCGCTTGCGCTGGCGTCGTTATGGTTGGATCACAAGTCGACGTTAGCATAGAAAATATCAAAAGCAGCATAGAAGAAGCAACGTCTGCCGAAGAAATCGGGAGTGAAGTAAGAGACAAAATTGAAAAAGTTTTAAATTCAGGCGGATATGATTGGGAAGGCTCTGGAGTTGATGAAATTCTTAGCAAGTTTAACAAAAGCGCACCTATAACAGATTATGTGCGGTTCATTAGCATTGCCGAAGGAATGGTGCGTTTTATCGAGAACGAAACGGGTTTTTCGGACCCGAGTTTTATTCACGGCCAAATTAGAAAGTATTATCAAAACGAAGTTGAAAATGAAAACTTAGATGTGGACGGAGACAAAGACAATACTGCGGACTTCGTTGTTATCGAGGGAACTAACCCGAGCGATTTTCTCAATAAATTTGCAGAAGAGTCGGTTAGTTTTGATGAAAACGGCATATGTTATTTTGACAACCACGAAAATATTCGGTTTGTTCAAGTTTCGCACAAAGAAAACATTGATCCTAATGGGGCGCAAGTTGGAAAAATCAAATCAGACTTTCGAGATGCAATTGGGTTAGGAGACAAAGCCACATTAGACAAAGTTGTTGTTCCTTCTTCAGAAACAGTTTTAGAAGAGGGGTTGATGGACACAGCAATCGACAAAGTAAAATCCGTTGGGCAATACGTTTCCGATAGCACTAGTCTTTTCGTTAATAAAGTTCAGGGGGGCTATAAACGGTTTAAAGAAATGGCGTATAGTGCTATTAAAAATCAAATTGCTAAGTTTTCATCATACGTTGACCGATTTAAAGCTGCTTTCGACAGTAGCAAAGAAGACCTTAATAAAGCGGCAAATAGCGTCATGAAAAACATAGCCCAAGAGGGAGGAATGGTTCAAGAGCAAGTTTTGCTTGAACGCCGAACTCTTCCAGAAAAAGCAGAATTGATGAGATTTCATTGGAACAATTTTGACAGTAGCACGCGAGAACGTGTTTTCAGCCCGCTTTATGACCCTGCAAAAACAGGCACAAGTTTAGCTGAACAAGTAGCCTCTCAACCCGGATTTCGGCTTATCAATCCGACAGACTTTCGTACCGACTTTGGACCTTATAAAGATAAAATTGATGATTCCAGTTATATAACGAAAATATACATCACTTTTCAGGCAGGTGTTGCTATGCAAAAACTTCTTAGGTCCGGAGACAGCGACGTTTCAAGTGCGAAAAAGACCCTTGAGAAGTTTATTGATCTTCAAGCAAAAATGCACTTCGGCAAAACAGAGCTTCCAATTTGGAAAGTTGGATCTGAAGACACGCACTTTCTTCAAGACCCCGGCTCGTTTAAAGAAGAAAAACGTTCATTTTTGAAAAACGAAGATGGGGAAGAAATGGACGTCGAAGAAATGGATCTCGTAGGATTTAAGTCTGTTGGGCAAGATAATGGAACGTACGGAACGTTTCTTATTGCAATTGCTGATGGGTTTGATGAAGAAACCCAAGAGCTTACCTACACGAAGATCGAACTCCGGAGCGAAGGCCACCTTTTGCAGTTTACCGTAAGTGGAGAAAGTAGCGGCCGACCAAAATCTCAGGTTTTTGGAGATTAAAAAAAACACGTGTAAAAACGCAACTGGTTCAGTAGTATAATATTCTATATAAAGGCGAAGCCAAAATGAACAAAATTTAAATGCCGGATACACAGCTTTTATGCACGTTTACTTACCAGTCACGGGTTGAAAACACCATTGCTGAAATCGTTGACAACTACGAAGTTTCTCAAAACCGAGTTTTCGTTTTGCAAAACCTTCGAGAACCAGAAGAGCTTTTTTGCACCTACAACATCGAGAAAGGCGAATATAGCAGCTACCTCGACAAAACGATCTCGATTCATAGAAAGCGGGAAACAAATACTCTCTACACGATTAACGCTTTAAACCAGCTTATTATTCACTTAAATGGAGAGCTTGACAAAAGCTTTCCGATCCCGTGGAAAGAATATAAGAATTCTCTTCTCGTAACAGACGACGGAGAGTTTCAAAAGATCGATACTCAACTAGAAGACATCATTAACCTCGAGTAGATGTATGGAACCAAAAGTTTTTCAAGACTTGGACAAAATGGAAACGTGGGCAAAAGATCACCCCGACAAAGTTTCAAGGCACATTTTAAAAGCCTGGCGAGAAATTGTAGAAGAAGATGAGGAAACGATTGTTGTAGTTCGGTGCGAGTCCGAAGATTACATCGAAGACATGAACATTATCGTGGAAAAAGGCGAAGAAGAAGAGGCGCTCGAGTCGCTTTTAGATGAAGCAGTTGAAAGAGAAGATTACGAGCTTGCAAAAGAGATCCAGTCCCTTCAAGAAAAGGTCACGTGACCTTCATAGGCGTTTTACATGCTTGCCCATATCTACCTTTGCAAGCAACCAGCAAACAATTCTAACGCCTAATATGGACTTTCAGAAGTACGTAGAGCTAACAAGAGAAACCGCCGTGTATCCCGACGAGTACGAGCGGGATTATGTCATCCACGGACTTGTCGACGAGCTTGGAGAGCTTCGAGAAACGCTTGATAACCCCCCGATAGAAAACGGGCTTGTAGAAGAAAGGTTTTCAAGCAAGCACGTAACCGAAATTGAAAAAGAAATGGGAGACGTGCTTTGGTACACGGCTCGGCTTGTCGACCACTTCGGATTCGACGTCCAAACGTTTTTTGAATTCGAATTGTCTGAAACGACGATAAGCCCATCCGATCAAGGTGAAAAGTTGGTCGATGAAGCTCTTCTTTGCGCAACCCGCATCAACGGGCACCAGAAAAAGTCCGTTAGAGATGAAGACAACCGCAAAGATCAAATCAAAGGCCGGATTACAAGCATCATCCGTAAGCTGCGAAAAGCTGCTCACCACTTCGGTCTTCGGGACCTCAAAGTAGTGGCAAGGCGAAATATCGAAAAGCTTTTTGACCGCAAGGCAAGAGACGTTCTTCACGGCGACGGCGACAACCGATAAACTTTTTCATAAAACCACACATCACGTATGAGCGACGACAAAATTGAAAAGCGAGGAACAGTTCTCAAGCAACTTCCAGATAACCGTTACAGGGTTGAAGTCCAGTCAAACGGAAAAGAAGTGCTTGGAATCTTGAAAGGGAAAATGAAGCAAAATCACATCGACGTGCTTCCCGGCGACGAAGTGAAGCTAAAGTTTTCCCCATACGACATGAGCAAGGCGTATATTACGTACCGGATTTCGGATTGACACCGCCGGATTATAAAGCCTGTGAAAAGAAGAAGTTTTCAAACTTTTTTGATTTTAATGAACGCCGTAAACCCGTGGGCACCAAACAGTTACAAGTTTTATAAAGAACGGTTGAAAGCTAAATTGTTCATAATTCCTTCACGGGTTTCCGGCATCTAAAACATATATAGTATTGCGTTAGGGAAGAAAAATTCTAACGGAAAAAAGGTTACTTACCTAATAACTAATTACGCTTAACGAATAACAAAGACTAACTAATTACTGATATGGGTATAGATCAAAGCAAAATCCAAGACAAGTTGAACAGTCTCCGAAGCAGCGGTGGAAACAACACCTCAAAGCTTTGGAAGCCAGATGAAGGGCGGCAAACAATTCGGCTTGTCCCTTACCGCTGGCAAAAAGACTATCCATTTCTTGAGCTTCGTTTTCACTACGAGCTTCCGGGTCCGAATTACCTAAGCCCAATGTCTTTTGACGAGGAGGGCGGAATCGGCAGCGAAGAGCTTGTAAATCGCCGTGACCCGATTGCAGAATTTGCCGAAGAAGTTCGCCGCAACCGTGGTCAAGAGGGCTACGAGATGTGGAAAACGCTTTTCCCGAAGCGCAGGACGTTCGCTCCCGTTGTTGTTCGGGGAGAAGAAGATAAAGGTGTCCGGTTTTGGGGCTTCGGCAAAACAATCTTTGAAAACCTCCTTGAAAAGTTTGCTGATCCGGATTGGGGAGATCTTTCCGACCCGCAAGAAGGACGTGACATCAAGCTGAAGTATATTCCACGGGCTCAGTCAGATACAAACTTCCCAAAGACGAAGATCAACGTCAGTCCGAAAAAGACTCCGCTTGCAGAAGATGAAAGCGAGCTAAAGCGGTATTACGATAGCCAAGTGCGGATTACAGACGTTTTCGATGTTCCAACCGAAGATGAACTTCAAGAGTCCCTTGAAGATTACATCGAAGGCGAAGACAGCGAAGACGAAAACGAGCAGCCAGCAACTGGCCAATCGGACAATACCGACATGGAAGATGAAGTCACGGAGACAGATGACTTCGAAGACGAGTTTGATGAGATGTTCGGGTAATCCGATAGCAAAATTGCAATAAAAATCAAAGGGTGCAGTCATCAAAAAGTGGCTGTGCCCTTTTTTATCGCAAAAGCACATAATCAACAAGTAAAAAGCTTATGGCAAAAGAACAAAACTTAGCATCTGCAATATCGAAGTCAATTAACAGAAAAAGCTCGAAAAACGACGGGCGCAAAGTGGCGTTTCGTCTTGATGACAAAGAAAGCCCATCGGAGATTGACGATTGGATCTCGACCGGATCAACGGTTCTTGACCTGATGGTGTCCAATCAAGAGGAAGGCGGCTTGCCTACACGGAAGATCGTGGAATTTTACGGACCGTCTGGCTCCGGCAAATCGCTAATCGCAAATCACGCCTTGGCGGATTGCCAGCAGCAAGGCGGCGTGTCGGTTCTTATCGACACCGAGCACGCTGCAGACTTTGATTTTATGGAAACTATCGGCTTGGATCCGAAGGGAGACTTCTTGTATATTCCGGAAAACCGTTTGGAGAAGATTTTTGAAATGATTGAAACGACAATTGAAAAAGTCAAGGAAAAAGACGAAGACCGCCCGATCACAATTGTCGTTGACTCTATTGCCGGATCGGTTACAGACAACGAGCGTGAAGGGGAGTACGGCAAAGAAGGATACAACACAGACAAAGCCATCGTGCTTTCGCAGGCTATGCGGAAGATTAACGGGCTAATCAGCCGTGAAAATGTCCTCCTTATCTTCACAAATCAGGTCCGTACTGACCCGAGCGTTATGTACGGAAACCCAATGGTGACGCCGGGAGGCAAGGCAGTGAAGTTTCACTCCAGCGTCCGGATCCGGCTCCGTAATTCAAAGAAGATTAAAGAAACCGGAGATATTGTTGGGGCAAAAATTCGTCCGGTCATAGAAAAAAACCGTCTTGCGCCTCCTCACCGCGATTGCAATTTCGATTTGTATTATAACTCCGGAATTGCCGACTACGACAGTTGGTGGGAAGTCTTGAAGGACAACGACGTAATCGAGCACCACAGCCAAGGTTGGTATAAGATCCGTAAAGAAGATGATAGCGGATACTTGCAAAAGGCTGACTTGAACGACGGCGGCGCCGAAGAGATGTTCAAGACGCAGGAAGGGCGCTTTAGCAAGCGGCTTCACAACGACGACGCATTCCGAGAAAGGATGTACGACCGTTTGGTTGATGCAGTAACCCACGAATATGAAGACGGATGGGTCGACCGCTCTGACGCCGAATACGTCGATGACGAAGAAACCGAAACCGAGGAAGATTAACAAAGGTTTCAACCAGAACAAGCTGCCTTGGCTATATCTAAAGATGGCCAAGGCAGCTTTTTTATATCACATCAAAAATTAACTTATGGAAAACGAGTCTTATCAAAACCTGCTTGACACGTTTAAAGAAAAACGGAAAGAAAGAGAAGATTATCACAAAAATAGCAAAATTCTAATCGTAGATGGGCTCAACACGTTCATTCGCTCATTTGCGGTGAACCCGACCCGAAACAAAAATGGGATACACATTGGAGGGATTGGCGGGTGCTTGAAGTCTATGGGCGCAGCTATCCGGCGCTTTAACCCGACCCGATGCATTGTCGTATTCGACGGAAAAGGCGGCTCTAAACGGCGGAAGCAAATCTTTGGCGATTATAAATCCGGCCGTTCTTCCGGCGGCTATAACCGCAACTACGATTTTGAAAACGAAGACGAAGATGAAGCTATGAAGCGGCAAATCGTCCGGACTGTCGATTACATGCAGTGCCTTCCGGTTACGCTTATGTCTATTGATTACATCGAGGCAGATGACGTAATCGCTTACCTGTGCAAACAAGTCTATACCGACGACGATAACGAAAAGATTGTGATGTCGTCCGACCGAGACTTTTTGCAGCTTGCAGACGACACGACAAAGATTTGGAGCCCGACAAAGAAAAATGTGTATGACCCTGAAGCAATCGAAGACGAGTACGGCGTCCCGCCACGCAACTTTATTATATGGAGAATGATTGAAGGGGACTCCTCAGACTCAATTCCGGGCGTAAAGTATGTAGGCGAAAAGAAAGTGCAAAACAAGCTTGGAGAAGTGATTCACCGAGACGAGCCGCAAAGCGTCGACGACGTAATTGAGTACTCGAAAAAGCGAATCAACGAGTCCCGAACTTACGAACGCATTGTGGAGAACGAAGACGTTATGCGTCGGAATTGGGACTTGATGCAGCTTTACGACGTGAACATATCGGCTGAAAAGAAAGCCCAAATCATTGACCTTGCACGGTCGGATGTTCCTTCCCTCGACAAGCAGTGTTTCCGCAAAAAGTTTTTGAAAGACCAGATGCAAGCGGCGATACGGGGAATGGACTCTTGGCTTAAAAAGACGTTTCAAGAACTGAACCGAATGAAAGACGTTACCAAAGATGGCGAATGAAAAACTCTCTAATGAATTCGGAACCAACTTTCAAATTAAATCAATAACAGCAATATGCACTGACCTCACTTTTTTTGACCGAGTTGCCGATATTCTCGATCCGAGCTTTTTTGATGGGGAGTCGAAGCAGTGGATCGTAGAAAAAGCTCTTGACTTTCACCACGAGTACAAAGACAAGCCGACCCTTGACTATTTCAAAGAAGAAACAGGTAAAATCGGGTCAGACTCCCTCCGGGCTTCGGTTGTAAACAACTTGCGGAAGGTGTACTCGAAGGCAGGAAGCTCTGACATGGAGTACGTGAAAGAAAACTTCCTCAAGTTTTGCAAGCAGCAAAAGGTCAAAAACACGATTGAAGAAGCTGTTGACCTTTTGAAAATCAACGACTACGAAACCATTCAATCGAAGATGGATGAAGCCCTGTCTGCGGGGATACGAAAAGACTTGGGGCACGATTACATGGAAGATGCAAAATCGCGAATGAACGAGCCTGCAAGAGACACGATTGAGACGGGCTATCCCGTTTTAGACGGTGAAGTGCTTGACGGAGGGCTTGCTGGCGGGGAAATCGGCGTGTTTATGGGCGCCACGGGTGCTGGAAAATCGTGGATCCTGTCGACCCTTGGCGCAAATGCTATGGAGGCAGGATACAACATCGTTCACTATACGTTGGAGCTATCGGAAAATCAAACTGGATTTCGGTATGATTCGATTTTTACAGACTATTCTCCAACCGAAGTTCAAGACCACAAAGAAGAAGTGTTGTCCGAGCTTCAACACATTCAAGGAAACGCTTCAATCCAGTATTGGCCGACAAAGGGGGCATCGACTCAAACGATCCGATCTCACTTAGAACGGATGGAGACGATCAAATGGAAGCCTGACGTTATTTTGATTGACTATGCGGACCTTCTTCGCCCGCTTGGGGCGCAGCGTTCGGATGGAAACTACGAGCAAATGGGAAACATTTACGAAGACCTCCGGAAGCTTTCTGGAGAAGTTGACATTCCGATTTGGACAGTTTCCCAAACCCAAAGGCAAGCAGTTCGCGAAAAAGTCGTGAAAGGAGATCGGATTGCTGACTCTTGGAAAAAGGCAATGACCGCCGACTTCATTTGCTCTTTAAGCAGGACAGACACCGATAAGGTTGCAGAAACTGCACGCTTCCACGTAATCAAATCTCGCTTTGGGCCAGATGGCAAAACTTATCCTGCCATTATGTCCACTTCGACCGGAAACGTCCGAATGTTTGATCCGGAAACCGAAGAGGGCAAAAAGCTTTTGGCAAAGATGAATGAAAATGAAGGGAAGCAAATGAAAGAAGAGCTTTCAAAAGAGTACCAGAAGTGGAAGTTCAAACAAGAAGACCGAAACGCAAAGATTGGAAACAACGGAACTACAGAAACAGCTATCGGTGTGTAATAAACACAACGGCATATTTCATTAAATTTCAAACACAAAAAATAAATTATGAGCGAACAAGTTACCTACGAAGAAGCAAATCCATTTTCGAAATTAGATGACGAATCTGATGATACGGAGTCAAGTGACATTGTGATGTCACTTATAAGTGACATCGAAGAAAAAACTTGGCGAAACGCAATGAAGTATTACGGCGCTACCGAAGTTGATGAAAATACTGTCAAATGGGAATTTAAGAAGACAAAGGAAAATGCCATCAAAACTGATCCCGCTGCCGATTACGGACAAAACGTGGTCAAAATCACCATCGAAAGGTTCGAAAAAAGTGTCACGGACGATTACGAAGAAAACGTACTGGGAATGAGGGGTGAATTTCACTTCACCGTTGAAATCCTTACAGAAGACGTGACGATTGGCGGAAAGACAGACGGGGGGATCAGAGCGCTCGTCAAAGTTTTCAATGTCGCAGAAAATTACGACTTTTATCACCATTTCAAGACTGACGTTCCTCAAGAAATCAAAGATGAAATCTTCGAAGATGAAGTTCAATCCCGAGACTGGAGCTTCTCTGGAACAGATGAAAACAATAATTAAATGGGAAAGCTTGACCACGCAACGTTTTTGAAAGGAAATGCCAAAGAGCGGCTGCGGGACTTAGATAAAAAAAGCGTGCAGACCGCCGTGACTTCCCCTCCGTATTGGGGACTGCGGGACTATGAAGCAAACGGGCAGCTTGGGCTTGAAGCTACCCCCAAAGAGTACGTTGACAATTTGGTCGACGTGTTCCGTGAAGTAAAGCGAGTCCTGCGGGATGACGGCACCTTTTGGCTAAACATCGGGGACAGCTATTATAACTACCGACCCGGCGGGGATGCCTTGCCGCAACAGTCGATCAACTCTACAGAGCAAAGCCTGCCGGAAACCGGATGCCCGCGCCGGAACACGAAAATCAATGGGCTGAAAGAAAAAGACCTGTGTATGATGCCCAGCCGTGTGGCGTTTGCACTTCAAGATGACGGTTGGTACGTAAGAAGCCGCATTGTGTGGAACAAAACTTCGTGTATGCCCGAAAGCGTCGAAGACCGCCCGACGTCGAGCCACGAGTATATCTTTTTGCTTACAAAAAACAAAGACTACTATTACGACCACGACGCCATCAAAGAAGATTTGGCAGAAGCGAGCAAAGAGCGGTATAAATATTCGTTTGGCGGGAAGAAAAACGAAAAGCTTAAAGGCACCGGAGAAAAAGAAACCGCCGTTGTCGGAGATCGTGAAGCAACCGACGGCAAAAATAAGCGAGACGTGTGGACGGTTGGCACCGCCAGTTTTCCGGAGGCGCACTTCGCCGTGTATCCGGTCGAGCTTATTGAGCCCTGCATTTTGGCAGGTTCTGCGGAAGGCGACACGGTGCTCGATCCGTTTTCCGGCGCAGCAACAACTGGAATCGCCGCTTTGAAAAACGGGCGCAAGTACGTCGGTGTGGAGCTAAACAAGGATTACATTGAGCTATCGAAAGAGCGAATTCGCGATCACAACGAAGTTCCTGCAAATCACAGCTTTTGGTAAATGTTATTTTGCTATCACGAAAAAAAGTATGCGAAACAAAATAAAAACAAAGATTTTGTCATAATAACGAAGTCTTACTATTTTTATTTTGAAGAAAAGCCGCCGCTTTTAGTAATGACCACAGACAAAGCTAAAGACTTGAATTGGATCGTTGAAGATCCAATTGATGAAAACAACGCTGGAACTGAAAAAAAGAATTATTATTGGAAAATATAATATGGGAAAGTTAGACAAAGCTACATTTCTTGAAGGGCACGCAAAAAACCAACTTCAAAACTTAGAAGAAGGTTCGGTTCAAACTTGCGTCACGTCTCCTCCGTATTGGGGGCTTCGCGATTATAGCGAAGAAGATCAAATCGGATTGGAGCCGACGCCGGAAAAGTACGTAGCAAATCTCGTTGAAGTGTTTTCAGAAGTTAAGCGGGTATTAAGAGAAGACGGGACTTTTTGGCTTAACATCGGAGACAGTTACGCTACAGATGGACGCAAAAGGCGCAGTCATATGGGCAAAGGCAAGAATAAGGGGTATTCAGCGTGGATGGATAAAAGTCAAGCGCCGGGTCTTAAAGAAAAAGACCTGATTGGCGTTCCGTGGAGGCTCGCCTTTGCCTTGCAAAAAGATGGTTGGTATGTCCGAAACCATATTATATGGAAGAAGACCAACCCGATGCCAGAATCGGTGAAAGACAGGTTCACCA
>ERZ1034547.346-NODE-346-length-11480-cov-45.339956_pt1 | contig 11480 bp, 10 predicted proteins | sample MGYA00520642_ERZ1034547 | MGnify/ENA primary metagenome ERZ1034547 (study PRJEB33760, sample SAMEA4777713) | hypersaline lake metagenome | biome: hypersaline environment; feature: brines | place: Spain | collected 2012-08 | depth 0 m ... | reverse complement strand
GACGTCGTCTGGGAGTCGACGACGAAGTGGATCTCCGGGAACGGTACGACCGTCGGCGGCGTCCTCGTCGACGGAGGGACGTTCCCGTGGGACCACCCCGAGGCGGACTACGCGGAGCTCTCCGGGGAATCACCGGCGTTCCCCGTCGACTTCGTCGACCGATTCGGCGACGCGGCCTTCGCGAACGTCGCCCGCCAGCGAGGCGTTCGTCCGACCGGCGGCCAACAGTCGCCGTTCGACGCCTGGCAGACGCTTCGGGGCGTCGAGACGCTCCCGCTTCGGATGGACCGCCACTGCGAGACGGCCCGATCCGTCGCCGAGTTCTTGCGGGCGGACGACCGCGTCGACTGGGTGACGTACCCGGGATTCGACTCGCACCCGACACACGAGAACGCGACGCGGTACCTCGACGGCTACGGCGGAGTGATCACCGCCGGCCTCGCAGGCGGGTACGAGGCCGCGAAGACGCTGTGTGAGTCCGTCGAGCTCGCGAGCTTCCTCGCCAACGTCGGGGACGCGAAGACCCTCCTCATCCACCCCGCCTCGACGACCCACGCACAGCTCGACGAGCCCACTCAGCGCGCCGCCGGAGTCACGCCCGACATGGTTCGGCTCTCGGTCGGCATCGAGGCTGCCGACGACGTAATCGCCGACCTCGATGCCGCACTCGAGACGGCAACGGCCACGGCAACGAGTAGATCGCGACACGACGAGGGGGCGTAATCGTGGCCGCGACACCCACCGATGCCGGCGTCGCCTCGCTCGGGTCGTTCACCTTCGCGTGTGGACAGTCGATTCCGGATCTGACCGTCGCTTACGAGACGTACGGCGAGTTCGACGGCGACAACGTCGTATTAGTGTGTCACGCGCTCACCGGTAGCCAGAACGTGGCGCGCACACCAGACCGCGGGGCTGACGCCGGACAAGCGGGCCAGGCTCGTGCGTGGTGGGACGACGTCGTCGGCCCGGGGAAGGCCATCGACACCACCGAGTACTACGTGGTGTGTGCGAACGTCCCTGGATCGTGTTACGGCACGTCTGGTCCGTCGAGTACGCGCCCTGCCGACGTCGACCTCCCGGGCGACGACCCCGACCACGACCGGTGGGGGACCGCGTTCCCACCGGTCCAGATCGCAGACTGGGCGCGGGCCCAGCGCCGGCTGCTCGATCACCTCGGCGTCGGCCGACTTCGAGCGGTCGTCGGCGGGAGCGCCGGGGGGATGAACGCGCTCGAGTGGGCGAAGCGCTACCCCGACGACGTCGACCGGGTCGTTCCGATCGCCGCCGCGGCGCGGCTCGACGCGCAGTGTCTCGCCCTCGATGCGGTGGCACGACGGGCGATCCGGTCGGATCCGAACTGGCGCGGCGGCGACTACTACGGCACAGCCCGTCCCGACCCCGACACCGGCCTCGCGCTGGCCCGACAGATCGGCCACGTGATGTACCTCTCGAAGGCGTCGATGGCCCAGAAATTCGGGCGTCGCTCGGCAGGGCGCGACTCGCTGAGTCGTGACGACGGTGACCTCGGACTCGAGGCCGGTCCGACGGCCGCGTTCTTCCCGTACCGCGAGGTCGAGTCGTACCTCGATTACCAAGCCGACGGGTTCAGCGACCGCTTCGACGCGAACAGCTACCTCTACCTCACCCGCGCGATGGACGAGTACGACCTGGCGGCCGGATACGGGAGCGACGCCGACGCGCTCGCCGCCTTCGAAGGCGAGGCGCTCGTGATGAGCTTCACCGGCGACTGGCACTTCACGGTCGAACAGTCCGCCGCGGTGGCGTCGGCGTTCAGAGACCGCGAGGTACCGGTCGCCCACCACGTGATCGACTCCGACCACGGCCACGACGCGTTTCTCGTCGAACCGGAGCACGTCGGTCCCCCGCTACGCGACTTTCTCGACGCTGGCGTCGACGGACGAGCCGTCGCGGACCACGACGGCGACGGTGCCGTGCGGGAGGCGGTCGGCGACGACGACCGCGACCACGCGCCGGTACACGCCAGCCTGTTCAAAGGGTGAACAGCCCACAGACGGGCGAGACGATCGCTGCCGGCCGAGCCGGCCGACGACGGACGAGACCGACAGCTCAGACTGGGTCGTCCCGTTCGCCGACGACCCAGCGGTCGGCGTAGCGTGCGCCACAGGCGCAGTGTGCGTACGCGTGGATCACGTCGCCGTCGGCGTACCGTCCCCCGACCGCCTCGTTCTGTGCCTCGGCGAACGCGAGGAGAAACCGAACCGCGTGGTCCTCGGCGGCTGCGTCGGCGCTCGTCCCGGCGTCCGCGTCGGAGGCGGCCCCCGCATCTGCGTCCGCATCCGGACACGCGCCGGCGTCGAGCGAGCGAGCGATCACACCGGACGTTCCCATCGCGTCGCCCGCGAACGACATCGCATCCATCCCGGTACCCGCCGCGAACGCGTCCCGGCCAGTCTCGCCGTCGAGGACGAGTCGGACGCCGTCGTCGGTCTCGGTGCCGACGTCACGCAGCCGTGAGTCGTCGTCCAAGAAGACGTCGCTGAGATACAACACCACGTCGTCGAGGCGGTCGCCAGCGAGGAACGCAGCCAGGTCGCTCATGCACGAGTGAGACCGTTGGCGGGTAAAAGCGGCGCGGCTCGGAACAGCGACGTCCCCCGCGGCGCGAGGATCGGCGAAAGATTTACCAATGGGTCTCGAGATCCCTCAGACGATGAGCGCGCGCACACCGACGGGAGACCGGCTCGCTGAGTGGGCAGCGCTGGTCGACGAAACCGTGCCCGAGGACCGCCGACCCGACGACTCCGGCGATCGGTGACACCCGGCCGAGACGGTCGCCTCTCCACTTCCGCCTCGCTTCGCGAACCCTTTAGACGGAGGACGCCGAATCGTCGATGATGGCGACCGAGGCCGACGGACTGACACATCCCTTGGTAGTCGACGGCTTCCTCGAGCGTCGCCGGTACCAGCTCCAGCTGGCCGAGGCGGCGGGCGACGCCCACACACTCGTGTGTCTGCCGACCGGCCTCGGTAAGACGACCGTGAGTCTGCTCGTCACGGCTCGACGACTCCACGAGGCCGGCGGAACTGCCCTGTTGTTGGCACCGACGAAGCCGTTGGTACAACAGCACGCCGAGTTCTATCGGGAGGCGCTCTCGATCCCCGACGACGAGATCGTCGTGTTCACCGGCGAGGTGCCACCCGACGATCGCGCCGCGGTCTGGGACGACGCCCGCGTCGTGATCGCGACCCCACAGGTCGTCGAGAACGACCTCGTCGGGAACCGGATTAGCGTGCAAAACGTCACCCACCTCACGTTCGACGAGTGTCACCGCGGCACGGGCGACTACGCGTACGTCTACATCGCGGAGCGCTACCACGCCGACGCCGCCGACCCGCTCGTGACCGGCATGTCGGCCTCGCCGGGCGGCGACACGGACGAGATCGAGACGGTGTGTGAGAACCTCGGGCTCCGGAACGTCGAGGTGATGACCGAGACGGACGCCGACGTCGACGAGTACACCCACGACACGGACGTCCGCTGGGAGCGGGTGACGCTCCCCGAGCCGGTGCTCGAGATACGCGACGCGTTGAACGAGGTGATAACTGACCGACTGGAGTCGTTGAAAGAACTCGGGGTGACGAACAAGACGAGCCCGGACCTCTCACAGCGCGACCTCAACCGGATGCGTGGCCAGCTCAAACAAATGATGGACAACGACCAGTCCGACGGGTACACCGGGATGTCCACGCACGCGGAGGTGATGAAGCTCCGTCGTGCCGTCGAGCTCGTCGAGACCCAGTCGGTGGAGTCGGTCAGGCGGTACTTCGAGCGCCAGCGGGAGGCCGCGCGCTCGTCCGGCGCCTCGAAGGCGAGCCAGCGGATGGTCGCTGACCCGCGGGTCCGCACCGCAATGCGGAAGGCCGAGTCGTTCGACGGCCTCCACCCGAAGTTCTCGAAGGCGCGGATCCTCCTCGCGGAGACGCTGGGCATTCAGGGCGGCGACCGCGCGATCCTGTTCACCGAGTCGCGCGACACCGCCGAGGCGCTCGTCGAGTTTCTCGACGCCAGCTTCGACGTCCACAAGTTCGTCGGTCAGGGTGATAAAGAAGGCTCCGACGGGATGACCCAGACGCAACAACAGGAGACGCTCGAGGACTTCCGCGACGGGGCGTTCGAGGTACTCGTCTCGACGAGCGTCGCCGAGGAGGGCCTCGACGTCCCCGAGGTCGACCTCGTCTGTTTTTACGAGCCGGTGCCGACGGCGATCCGATCGATCCAGCGCAAGGGACGAACTGGCCGGCAGGCCGAAGGACAGGTCGTCGTGCTCATGGCCGAAGACACCCGCGACGAGGCGTTCTTTTGGATCTCGAAGCGGCGCGAAAAACAGATGACACAACAACTCGCCGAGCTCAAAGCCGCCACCGACGACGTCGAGGCCGCCGTCGACGACGGCCAGGCCGGTCTCGACGCGTTCGCCGAGGCAGCTCCCGAGACGACGGCCGGCTCCGCGTCACAGAGAGCGGCCGATGCCGCCGAGACAGCCGACGAGCCGGCGGCAGACCAGCCAGCCGACGGCGGGGAGCGCGACACGGCGGCGACAGACGCTGGCCTCACCGACTTCGCCGCAGAGAGCCGCGACGAGGTCGGAGACGACGCGGCCGACGAGGACGACGCAGGCGACAACGACGCGGGCGACACGGCAGACGGCGACGAGAGCGACGCGATAGACGGCGACGAGGGGATCGTCGCGACCGCCGGCCGCGAGACGGGCGTCGAGGTCGTCGTCGATCAGCGCGAGCTGGACTCGTCGATCGCGAAGGACCTCTCTACGTGGGACGGGCTGACCACGCGGCTCGAGACGCTCGCGGTGGGCGACTACGTGCTCTCCGACCGGGTTGCCGTCGAGCGCAAGTCGGCGGCCGACTTCGTCGACTCCGTACTCGATGCGGACCGGTCGTTGTTCGCGCAGGTCGGCGAGCTCGCGCGCGCGTACGCCAGGCCGACGGTCGTCGTCGAGGGGACGAACCTCTACGGCCAACGTAACGTCGAGCCGAACGCGATCCGTGGCGCCCTCGCGTCGCTCGCGGTCGACTTCGGGGTGAGCGTGCTCCGAACCGAAAGCGAGGCCGACACCACCGCCCTGCTCGCGACTATCGCTCGCCGCGAACAGGAGACGCGTGACCGCGAGGTGAGCGTCCACGGCGAGAAGACGACGAAGACCCGCACGGAACAACAGGAGTACGTCGTCTCCGCCATCGCCGACATCGGTCCGGTGACCGCCCGGTCGCTTCTCGAAGCCCTCGGCTCCGTCGAGGCGGTGATGACCGCCGACGAGGAGCGCCTCCAGGCGGTCGACGGCGTTGGCGAGGTGACGGCCGCGCGCATCCGCGAGGTCGTCGCGAGCGCCTACGAGCCGGAGCGCTGATCACAGCTCGTACGTCTCGCCGTCGACCGCGAGCGGCTCCTCGAAGGCCTCGTCGGGCGGGTAGTAGTGCGCGAGGTGGACGAGCCGGGTTCGGTCGGCGTCGAGCTCTGCAGCGAGGTCGAGTGCGCCCTCCCGCGTCATGTGTTTCGTACCGAACGTGCGGGGGACGCCGGCGTCGGTCTCGTGACGCCCCCCGATCGGATGGGTCGCACACGCCGACGCCGGGACGATCGCGTCCGCCAAGAGGAGGTCGGCGTCGGCGAGTGCCGTCCGCGACCGGACGGGAACGTCGTAGCTCGTGTCGCCGGTGAGCGAGAGCTTCGCGCCCGTCTCGGGGTCGACGACGACGAGTCCGAAACACCGGAGCGGTGGGTGATCGACGGGGACGAACTGCACCCGTAATCCGCACGTCTCGAACGGGGTGAACGGCTCGCGCGCTTGGACGCTGATGCGATCGCCGAGGTAGTCGTACTTCCGGCGGATGGTCTCGGCGACGCTCTCGTTCGTCGCTGGATCGGTCTCGTTCGGGGCGTGCACCGGGAGGCCGTCGACGAGCCGGTAGACGTTGCCGAGGCCGTCGAGGTGGTCGAAGTGAATGTGCGTGACGAGCCCGGCGTCCGGGAGCGCCACGTCGTGGTCGAGAAACTGCCGGCGGAAGTCGGGACTGAAGTCGACGAGCAGCGACTCGTCGGTGCGCTCGTTGGCGACGTGAACCGAGAAGCGCGACCGAGAGACGTCGCGCTCGCGAGCCGCCGCGCAGGTGGCACACGTACACCCCGCGGTCGGCGTCCCCGTCGTGTCTCCCGTGCCGAGCAGCGTGACCCGCATCTCGTCACACGCTCCACTCTGCACGAACTTAGCGTCGGTGGTCGGTGGGACGCGTCGACACCCAACGGTTAACGGATCGCCCGCCGACCCTCCGTCCATGCACGACAGTCGCACGCTGGTTCTCGCCCGACTCCCCTCGGGTGTGCCGATCCGCACGACCGTTCACGTCTACGGCGAGGGAACGCTCGTCGACGGCGAGGACGGCCCCGCGCTCGTCGTCCCCGACGACAGCGGCCCCGTCGTCTACGCGCAAGCGGCCCAACACGGACGTGAGGTGAACGGGACGGCCGTCTTGCGTCGACTCCACGACCGGCTCGTTGGTGACCACGTCACAGACGACAGCCACGGAGCCGACGACGGCGACGAAGCTGACGACGAAGCCCTCACCGGAACGCTCGTCTCGGTTCCTGTCGCAGACCCACTGACGTTCGACCACGTCTCGTACACAACCCCAGAAGTGTTCGACTCGGTGTCGCCGAACATGAACCGGTGTTGGCCCGGCGACACCGACGGCACCCTCCACGAGCGGATGGCCGCCCGGCTCTGGCGGTTCGTGCGGGAGGCAGACGCCGTCGTCGACCTCCACACGGGGTCCTCTGAGATGCTTACCCACACGGTCTATCTGCGAGGCGACGCCGACTGCCGTCGGCTCGCCGAGGCGTTCGGGACCGACCTGTTGTTGGCTGAGGCTGCCGGCGACGACGCCGACACGGAGTGGAGCGAGCGGAACTTCGACGGGAAGCTACGCGTCGCCGCCAGCCGGCGCGGCATTCCGACGATCACGCCAGAACTCGCCCACAGCCGACAGCTCGTCGAGTCGGCCGTCGAGACCGGCGTGAAAGGCGTCGTCGGCGCGCTCGAGTCGACGGGCGTCCTCGACGGCGAGCCGGAACCGTGGGACGGCATCGTCGCGCGCAACCACCTCGGTCGGGTCACTGCCGCCGACTCCGGGTTGTTCCGTCCGGCAGCCGGGCTCACGATCGGTGACTCGGTGGCCGCCGGCGACGCGCTCGGTGAGGTGTACGACCCGACGACGTTCGAGACGCTCCAGCGACCGGTCGCCGACCGCGACGGGATCGTCTACTCCGTGGCCCGCGATGCGACCGTCACGGCCGGCGCGACGCTCGTCGGCGTCGCCGAGCGGATCGACGACTGACCGCTCACCGAACCCGGATCTGACCGTCGGCACCGACCGTGACGTACAGCTGTTCACGGACCTCCCGGCCGTACACCGCGTCGCCGGCGCGGTCGCCGATCGTCTTCATCAGGTCGGGAGCCGTCTTGTTCACCTTCACGCCCGCCGCATCGCAGGCGTCGTACACGCGCTTTGGGGCGTCGTAGAGGTCGGTTCCCGGGGGTATCTCGACGTGCACCGGCGCGGACAGCGCCTCGGCGAACGCCACCGTCTCCCGGGCCCGCTCGACGTTGTCCCGCGCGCTCGCCTCGACGCTGGAGACGTTCGCCCGGGAGGTGCCCAGGCGCTCGGCGATGACCGCCTGTCTGAGCCCCTGTTCGCGAAGCGCGAGCACCTCGGCCTGTCGTTCGGTGAGCACGCCCGCGTCGGCGTCGAACCCGGCGTGAGCCAACAACGCCTCCGCGTCGACGTCTTCGGGGTCTGGAGGCTCCGCCGGCCGACCGGCACCGTCGTCCGAGCCACGAGAGGCGTCGTCTGCGACCATAGCAGACGTAGGGCGGCATCGGTGAAAAAACGGTGGATCGGAGCGATCAGTCGACTGGAAGGCAGGTCGATCGAGGGGCCTCGGGGCGTGTCGAGTGGGCCGCGAATCGGCGGCGTGTGGACTGTCCGTCGGCGAGCCGCGCCCCGAACGGGGCTAGCGGCCCCAGAAGTTCTCGCGGCTGCCGAGTCGCTCTCGGCCGGTGGATCGCTCGTCGTCTGTGGCATCCCTCTCGTCGGCCTCGGCGTCAGCGGCCCCTTCGGCGTCGTCGCCGTCGACCGGTTCGTCGGGGAGCCGCTCGACGACCTCCTTCGCCGTCGCGTGGCTCGATTTTACCCGGTGGATCGCCACGGTCGCGCGAGCCGGCGGAAGCAGGCCGTCGACGAGCACGATGAACCCGTCTTCGGTGCGGCCGACGCCGGCACCGCTCTCGTGGATGTCGTCGACCTCGACGACGACCTCCTCGCCGGGTTGGACCGGCTGTTGTTTGAGCTCGTATATCGGCATGTCGTAGTGGTTACACCACTCGGCGCCGCCTTTGTTGCCGTAGTGTTGACACCCCATCCCCTGGATTCGCTCGTCGAAGCTGGGGCAGTCGTCGGCGAGTGGACAGTCCGCCATACAGGAGGGAGACCGGCCGCCGTTGTAAACGTTTTCGGGTCTCAGAGCCGAACCTAGAGGAATTCACGGACTTCGGAGTACCACATGTCGTGGTGGTCGACCGCGCCGACCGCCTCGGCGACGTCGACGGCGATGGCGTGCCAGCACCGGGCCATCGGGTCGTCGTCGTCGAGGTTGTACGTCGCATCCGCACAGTCACACGCGCCGTCCTCGACGACGTACTCGTCCTCGTGGCCGACGACGACGGTGAAGTCACGGTATCGTTTCACGCGCCCCTCGGCGACCGCCTCAAGGGCGCGCTGGCCGCGGTCCCCGTGGTCGGCGACGATCGCGGCCGCGATCGGGCCGGTGAGCTCGCCGGTCTCCGCGATCACTGCCCGCCAGTCGTCGACCGGCTCCATGCCCCGCCGTTCTCGGGCGGTCGGTTAAATCCCGTCGGTCACTCGAGGACGACGAGGACGTCGCCCATGTCGACGCCGTCACCCGCCGCGACGCGGACGTCGGCGACGGTGCCACCGCGGTCGGCCACGACGTCGTTTTCCATCTTCATCGCCTCCAACACGCAGACGACGTCGCCGGCGGCGACCGTGTCGCCTTCGGCGACCTCGACCGAGAGGATCGTCCCCTGCATCTCGGCGTCGATCGCCTCGCCGCCGTCGCCGACCTCGGCGCTCGACGCACCGTCGTCGGTACTCGACCCCCGCGCGGGTCGCTCAGGTGACGGCGCCGACCCGACGTCGTCCGTCTCGCCGGGGTCGATCGGTGGCGCGTCGTGGGCCGCCAGCTCGACGTCGAATCGCTTTCCGTTCACCTCGACGGTGTACGATCGTTCGGTCGCGGCGGAGTCGTCCGACGCCTCGGTCGAAGCGGCGGCCGTCCCCCACCGCGTCTGGGCCTCGGCTATCCGGTCGGCGTCGACGGACTCGTCCAGGTACTTCGTCGTGTGGGTGCCCGCACGGAACCGGTCGTCGTCGACCATCAGCCGGTGGAACGGGACGATCGTCACGACGCCCTCGATGGCGTACTCCGCGAGCGCTCGCCGGGAGCGTGCGAGGCACTCCTCGCGGTCGGCCCCCCACACGATCAGCTTCGCGATCATGGAGTCGTAGTCGGTGACGAGTTCGTCGCCCTGCCGGAGCGCGTCGTCGACGCGGACGCCGATGCCACCCGGTGGGTCGTACACGTCGAGACGACCCTCGCTCGCCGGCTGAAAGTCGGCAGCCGCGTCCTCGGCGTTGATCCGGAACTCCATCGCGTGGCCGTCGATCGAGACGGCCGACTGGTCGAGGGTCAACCCGTCGCCGGCCGCGATCCGGAGCTGTTCTTTGACGATATCGATCCCGGTGAGCGCCTCGGTGACGGTGTGTTCGACCTGGATGCGCGTGTTGACTTCGAGGAAGTAAAACGGGGTCTCCGGGCCGAGCGGCTCGTCGGGGTCGCGGTCGGGGTCCTCTTCGACGAGGAACTCGACGGTCCCGGCGTTGGTGTAGTCGGCGGCGGCGACGCCTCGGCGAGCCGCCCTCCCGATGCGCTCGCGCAGGGCGTCGGAGAGCGCCGGGGACGGTCCCTCCTCTATTACCTTCTGATGGCGGCGTTGTAACGAACAGTCGCGCTCGCCAAGGTGGACGACGCGTGGCTCACCGTCGTCGCCGGTGTCGGTGTCTGCGATCACCTGGACCTCCACGTGTCGCGGTGTCTCGAGGTAGCGCTCGAGGTAGACGGCGTCGTTCGAGAAGTACGCCTCGCCTTCACGGCGCGCCGACTCGAGTTGGGTCTCGGCCTCCGCTGGCTCCGCGACGATCTTCATCCCGCGGCCGCCACCGCCCCCCTCGGCTTTGATCGCGATCGGGTAGCCGTTGGTTTCGCCGAACGCGTGCACGTCGTCGACGTCGTCGACCGGCTCCGTCGTCCCGGGGACGATCGGCACGTCGGCGTCGGCCATCACCCGGCGAGCGGCGGTCTTCTCGCCGAGTTCGGTCATCGCGTCGCTCGACGGGCCGACCCAGGTGAGCCCGTCCGTCGCCTCGACCCGCGCGGCGAACGCGGCGTTCTCCGCGAGGAAGCCGTACCCGGGGTGGATCGCGTCGGCATCCGCTGCCAGCGCGGCCTCGACGATCGCCTCGCCGTCGAGGTACGAGTCGGCCGCGCGCGCCGGGCCGACGTTGTACGCCTGGTCGGCGGCGCGCACGTGGCCGGCGTCGGCGTCTGCCTCGCTGTAGACGGCGACCGTCTCGACGCCGAGTTCGGCGCAGGCCCGCATCACGCGGACGGCGATCTCGCCGCGATTCGCGACCAGTACCGTGTCGAACATCGTGCCGCCCACTTCTCGGAAGGGTAACCTCACTCTGTCGGTCCGCGGCGGTTAAGTCGATGCCACTCGAGCAACTGGCTGTCGATGCTCGCAGCAGAGAATCCGTACATGTTGCCGGCGGTGCTCCTCGGCGGTGCCGTCTACCTCGGGCTCTCCGTGGCGACGGACCTCTCGATCGTGGTCCGTGTAGGCGTCCTCGTCGGACTCGCGATCGTCGCGCCGATCGGGCTCAACACGGTCACGCGTGCGGTTCGTGGCGGGTCGCCCTCGGCAGCAGATGAAGGAGCAGACCGGGTGGGAGAGACAACAGACAGCCCCGTCTCGGGCGAGGGGTCCGCATCGGCCGTCGACGAGGGCGAGGACCTGCACTAATTCCCGATCAGAACCGGTCGCTCCGGCCGGCAGCCGTCCAGGGGTCAGAGGGCGCAGTCTCCGGCACCCGCGCCGGGCGACCGCGGACGGCCGACAGCCGCCCCGCAAAGCGCCAGCGACGGTCGGTCCACTCGTCGTCACCGTCGGTAGCTGCCGCCGCCGCGGCCACGGCGCGGTCGTGACGGTGAGCGGCTATCACGGCGGCGATGGCCGCCGCTTCGTCTGGAGTCGGAGCCGGCGAGAACCGGAGGCCGTCTGGTGTAC
>ERZ1034547.344-NODE-344-length-11528-cov-2.353351_pt1 | contig 11528 bp, 7 predicted proteins | sample MGYA00520642_ERZ1034547 | MGnify/ENA primary metagenome ERZ1034547 (study PRJEB33760, sample SAMEA4777713) | hypersaline lake metagenome | biome: hypersaline environment; feature: brines | place: Spain | collected 2012-08 | depth 0 m ... | reverse complement strand
ACTGGCCAGTCGCGACGCCGCGACGGATCACGTCCGCGAATGCCGACCGGATGATCGTGTCCGAGCGCCGGACGAGTTCACAGTGGCTCTCATCGTGGGGTGCGGCGGCCCGGATCTCGAGGAGAACCCGCCGGAACTGCGCCTCGTCGTCGTCCATCGGGAAGGGAACGATGCGATTGACGAGGGTCAACAGGTCGTCGTAGGGGTCCGCACCCTCGACGGTCAGACGCTCGGCGAGTTCGTCCAGGAGGTGACGCAGAAAGTCTGTGAGAAGCTCGTGTTTGTCCTCGTAGTGGTAGTAGAGCAGCGACTTCGACTTCTCGAACTCGTCGGCGATATGCTGGATCGTCGTCTCGTGGTAGCCGTGGCGACAGAGCGCGCGGTAGGTCGCGTCGCGGATCGCAGACTGTACGTCCGGGTCGCCGCCGACGCTAGTGCCCGACACAGTCACGAGCCAAATTTACACGGCGAGGGATCAAAAACCGCTCGCACTCGGTCAGGCACGGCGGCGTCCCAGCGCACGTTCGGCCCGGTTCAGTATCACGAGCGTCGGCGGGAGTGTCGCGAGGGCGGCCACGAGCGTCAGGGCGATGACGCCGACGGTGAGAAAGCCGAAGTCCGCGATGATCGGGAACGGCGATGCCGCGAGCGCGGAGAAGCCGAAGACGGTTGTCATTCCCGACACCGAGATAGCCTTGCCGACCCGGGTCGCCGCCGTCTCTACGGCGTCGAGCGGCGAGGCGCCCTGTCCGACCTCCTCGTAGTACCGCTCCATCACGATCACGGTGTACTCGGCCCCGATGCCGACCGTCAGTGCGCCGAGACTCGCCCCCAACGGCGACACCCGAACGCCCAGCGCGTTCATATAGAGCCCCTGCCACCCGACGACGAACGCCATCGGGACGAGCGGCGCAATCGCCCGCGTTAGGTCGCGGTAGTAGATCAGAAGAGCGACAAAGACGAAGGCAAAGCCCAGGAGCGTGGTGACGTTACGACTCTCAATCTGGTCGACGACCCCCGGCGTCGAGACGACGGCATTCCCGGTCATCTGGGCGTCCACACCCGGAGGCGGACGGGAGAATTCAAGCGCGGAACGGACATTCGCGATGAACGAAAGCGTGGCCTCTGTCGAGAGGTCCGGGCGGCTGACAACGACGATACGGCCGTAACCGTCGTCGAGGAGGCGCTCGGGCGAGCGCCCGCTCGACACCCGCCTCCGTCTCGGGAAGGCGCCCGTCGTTGTGTCGCCGGACCACCTCTGCGGGCGTCTCGACGCCGACGACGCTCGGTGTACCCGTCGAAGCGTGGTCGAACCGCTCCATCCATCGGAGCGTCTCGGGGTGGGTCACCTCGCCCGCGACGAGGACGTCGAACTGGACCGCCGCGCCACCGCCGGTCTCGGCGCGGAACTGCTGGAGGTCGAGAAGTGCGGGCAGGTCCTGCGGGATGAATTCCTCGGTATCCGCGAGGGTCTCCAGTTGTGTGCTAGCTTGGAACCCCCCGGTCATGAGGAGGCTAGCGAGAACGAGAACGAGAACGGGGTGGGCCGCGAGCGTGCGCGACCCAGTGCCGAGCGCCTGTCCGAACCGCCCGGGGTCGGCCTCCTCGTCAGCAGCGGACGCGCTGTCGGCGGGCGAGGGGTGGTCGTCGGTCGGTGCTGTGTTGGGAGCGTCCGGGTCACCCGTCGGCCCGGACGCGTCGCCGTCGTCCGTGCGCTCCCCGCCGTCTGTCGCGGTCGCCGCCCGGGTCACCGGCTCTTGGCCGCCGTACTGACCGCGGACACGCGCCCAGATTGTGAGGACTGGAACCAGAACGATGAGGGCGGCGAGAAAGGTGAGTATTACCCCGAAGATCGATGTCTGTGCGAACCAGACAAACGCGGGCGAGTCCTGTGTCGAGATCCACGTCGCGCTAAAGCCGAGGGCGGCGGCGAGCATCGCGATGAGGACGGCGGGCCCGATGCCCGAGAGCGCCCGCGGAAGCGCCTCACGGGGTGGCGCGCGAGCAAGTTCCTCCTCGTAGCGCTGGTGGAACTGGACGGAGTAGTCGATCCCCAGCCCGATCAGAATGGGGAAGACGGCGCTCGTGAGCGTCGAGTTCGGGATCCCCGCGTAGCCGATGGCGCCGAAGGTGTAGATGACACCGACGAAGACAGCCACGACCGGGAGGAGCCGGAGCCGGACGCCACGGAAGAGGAAAAACAGCGCGACGATCATCAAACCGACCGCGAGGCCAAGCTGCTGCTGGGTCGAGGACTGGATCGCCGTTGAGAGCTGTGAGGAGAAGGCGGCCTGCCCCGTGACGGTGACGTCGACACCGGCTGGGAACTGCGCCCACTCGCTCGCCTCGACCGCGTCCGTGTAGACGGGGCGCTCCTGCTCCTGCGAGAGGCCCGGGTCGAGTACGATTGTGACAAACGCGGCATCCTCGTTCTCGACGACGCGGGCGATACGCTGCTCGTTGCCGGGGATCTGCCCGTAGGCCGCCCGCACGCGATCTGCAGGGCTCACGACCGTCTCGACGTCCTCGCGCGAAGAGAGCCGGCGGTCGAAGCGGTCGATCGCTTGCATCGTCCGCGGGTCGGTCACCTGCCCACGCACGAGAACGGCGACCGTCGAGCGGTCGAACGTATCTTGAAAGCGCTCAAGTGTCGGGTCGGCGGCGGTGAACGCCTCGTTGCCGGTGACACTCGTTATCTGGGCGGCCCCGCCGAACGCGGCGGCGAGAAGAAGGAGGGCGACACCGAGAACCACCAGTGGGTGTCGTTCGACCGTCGCACCGAGCGCCGCAAAGCCTGAGCGGATCACGCTACCGCCGCCGGATGAGGACGTAGGCGCCCCCGACCAGAATGATCATGACCCCGGCCCCAATCGGCACGAGTGGTGGGCCACCGTCCGATTCGCTCACGGGAACACCGACCGGCAGGCCGTCCGTGAACCGCGTGTCACCGTCGGGTTCGTCGTAGCGCACCTCGACGGAGGCGTCGTACGTTTTCGGGAGCGCGGAGGCCCCGGCACTGACGGCGAATGTCGCGGTGGCGGTCTCGCCCGACGTTAGCTCGCCGAGGAAGGCGCCGTCGTCGGCCGATGAGAGCGGGTCAGTCGGGAACAGCCGGGCGTTCACCGCCGACACCGGCCGTTCGCCGGTGTACCGAAACGTCACCTCAAGTGTCCCGGAGCCGCCGGGCGAGAGGTCGGTCGAGACGTTCGTCACCTCGAACCGCTCCCGGGCCTGTTCAATCGTCAGCACCCGGCGCAGGGGGTTGCTCGTTGTCCGGACCTCGCCCCGGGCGTTCTCGTACTCGACGGTGAACGCGAAGCTGTTGGTGCCCGGCTCGGCGTCCTCGGCGACGGAGACGGTGAACGAGACGGGCGCGGACTCGCCCGGTGCGAGGTCACCGACAGCTGACTCGCCGTTCGTCGGCGTCACCGGCGAGTCGGGGCCGCCGCGCATCCGCACCGCAACCTGTCGGGCGGGCGCCTCACCTACATTCGCGAGGTCGGCCCTGATTCGAGCCTCGTTCTCGTCGACGCGGAACCGCTCGGTCTCGACGTTCTGGAGCGCGAACGTCCGCTCTGCACCGACGGTTACGCCGACAGTCTGGGGGTTCGCGCGCGCTTCCACGCCGTTCGCGTTGTCGAAAGTGACGGTTGTCCGGACGGGATACGACCCCGGCACGGTGTCAGCTGTTGCGCCGACCCGCACAGACACCTGCTGGCGCTCGCCCGGCGCCAGCTGACCGACGAAGGCGCTCGTCTGTCGCTCTGGGGCGTTTGTCGGGCCGAAGAAGAGTTCGGGCGCGCCAGCCGAGAGCCCGAGACGGGTGTCCGTAGCGACCTGTGTCCCGACGTTCTCGACGGTCAGCGCGAGTTGGTCCGTGTCGCCCGCGAACAGACCGTCGGTCTCAGCGGCGGTCACGCGGAACTGCGGTTGGGACTCGACGCGGAGCGAGACGGTCGTGCGCACTGTCTCCGTCGTCGTCACGAACTCCGGCTGCTCGCTCTGATCGAAAGTGATTGCCCGGGTGTAGGTGTACTCGACCTGAACGGGGACTTGGTAGGTGCCCGGCGTGGCGTTCCCGACCTCGAGTCGGTAGTCGAGCGGGACCGACTGTCCCGTTGGAAGGTTCCCGAGCGTCTGTGTGCCGGTCTGGACCTCGACCGGCGCGTCGATGCCCGACTCGACCACCTCTACCCGGACGTTCCGGGCGGTTGTCACCTGCTCTTCGAACTGCGGGTTCTGCGGGTCACCCTGGTCAAGAGTGCCGTCGTTCGTCAGGACGACACTCAGGTCGGTCACCGAGCTGGCCTGAACCGGACCTGTCGGTGAGGAGACCGCGATGTCCGGCTCGCCGATGACCACCGTGTTCGCGCCCGCCGGGAGAGAGAGTGCGGCCAGAACAACGAGGACAGAGAGCAACAGTGCTAGAATATGTCGACTGTTCATATTACTGAACGAATGGTCAGGCCGTTAAGCCTGACGACATCTCGCCGCCGGTAATAAACGACGGCTCGCCTACCGGCGCACAGAGTGTGTCACCGAGTGCCGTGATCCGCCGCGAGGCGGGGCGGGCCGCCCGTCTCGGGAGGACGTAGCGCTGTGGTCGGGACGGCGCGATGGGGGCCGCTTTCGCCACGTTGATATAGAACGGCAAGACAACTCAACGTGATATGAGTCAGCGACGGATGGCGGGCCAGCCCGTCATGATCATGGGCGAGGACGCCCAGCAACTCAGGGACCGCGACGCCCAAGCGCACAATATCTCGGCGGCGCGGGCTGTCGCAGAGGCGGTCCGAACGACGCTCGGACCGAAAGGGATGGACAAGATGCTCGTCGGGTCGACGGGCGACGTGACCGTCACGAACGACGGCGTGACCATCTTAGATGAGATAGATATCGACAACCCGACCGCCCAGATGATAGTCGAGGTCGCCCAGACCCAGGAGGACGAGGCCGGGGACGGGACGACAACGGCGGTCGCGGTGGCTGGTGAACTGCTGAAACAGGCCGAGGATCTGATCGAACAGGAAGTCCATCCGACGACGATCATCCGTGGGTTCACGGCTGCGAGCGAGTTCACACGCGCCGAGATCGAGGAGCTCACAACGTCGGTTGACGGCAACGAGGAACTCCTGCGCGCGGTAGCCGAGACAGCGATGACCGGCAAGGGTGCCGAGGCCAACAAGGAGGTCCTCGCGGACCTCGTCGTCCGAGCGGTTCAGGCCGTGACTATCGAGGCCGACGACGGCTCAACGATCGTCGACGTCGGTTTCGTCGAGTCCGGCACCGAGATCGGGCGTGGCGTCGAGGAGTCCGAACTCGTCCACGGCGCCGTCATCAACAAGGACCCCGTCCACCCCGATATGCCGACGGATTTCGACGAGGCTAACATTCTCCTGACGCTCGACCCCATCGAGGCCAGCGAGGCCGATGTGGACGCCTCGGTGACGGTGACCGACGCGAGTCAGATCGACGCGTTCCTCGACGCCGAAGAGGAGGAGCTGACGGAGAAAGTCGAGTTGCTGAAAGACCTCGGCGTAGACGTAGTGCTTGCTCAGAAGGGTATCGACGACGTCGCACACCACTATCTCAAGGAGGCTGGGATCCTCGCGATGCGCCGGACCAACAAGTCCGACATCCAGTTCCTCCGTGAGGTGCTCGGCGCGCGGGTCGTGAGCGACCTCGACAGCGCGACCAAAGAGGACCTCGGTCGCGGCTCGGTTCGTCGCCACGAAACAACCGATACGTTCCGGTTCGAGGGACTCAACGATGACAGCCACGGCGTGACGATCATGCTCCGAGGGTCGACCTCGACGGTCATCGACGAGATGGAGCGTGGTGTCGAGGACGCCCTCGACGTCGTCGCGACCGCGGCGGGCGACGGGCGACTGGTCGCCGGCGGTGGGGCGGTCGAGGTCGAACTCGCACGACACGTGCGCGACTACGCCGACTCCGTTGAGGGGCGTCAACAACTCGCGATCGAGGCGTTCGCCGACGCGCTTGAACTCGTCCCGCGGACGCTCGCCGAGAACGCCGGCCTCGACGCGATCGACGCGCTCGTTGATCTGCGCTCGGCCCACGACGACGGCAAGACAAATGCCGGGCTCGACGTGTTCAGCGGCGAGGTCGTCGACAGCTACGAGGCCGGTGTCGTCGAGCCGACGATGGCGAAACAGCAAGCGATCGCCTCTGCGGCCGAGGCGGCGAACCTCGTCCTCAAGATCGACGACGTGCTGGACGCCGGCGAGGGCGACGACGACGAAGGCGGCCCAGGCGGCCCAGGCGGTCCGGGCGGAATGGGCGGGATGGGCGGAATGGGTGGTGCAATGTGACGCCAGCGTAGGACAGCCCACTCTTTTCCTCCGTTCTCACGCGCGACCAGCGTTGTCGCTCGCCGTCAACCGTCTCGAAAAAATGTCGCGTCAGTGGTAGAGCCCCGGAGAGAAGGAGGTCGTAAGTCGTTTTGGGCTCTCACGTTGCACGCGGAGCCTGTGCCCGGAGATTGAAGAAGCGGGCCGACCCCGAAGTCGGGTTAGCGTCTCTCGCGCCGGTTTGCCGGTAGTTAAGCCGAGTCAACCGTTCGAGTGGTACGGCAGTCATAAGTGGGCGCCCCGGTGAGCGAGATTCGTGCTCCGACTCCTCGACAGCGAGAGCGTGCGCGCGTGTGCGCCGACGCCGGCGGTCGTGCGAGCGGTTGAGGATGCGTTCGCAGCCGCCGACCGTGGCGACGTGGTGATGCCCTCCAAGTCGTACGTCGATCTTGAGCGGTACGACGGCGACTTCCGGGCGATGCCGGCCTACGTCGACGGCGAGACGTGGGACGCAGCGGGACTGAAGTGGGTGAACTCCCATCCGTACAATCCCGAGCGGTTCGACCTCCCGACGGTGATGGGCATAATGATCTACACCGACGCTAAGACGGCCCGGCCGCTCTCGATCCTCGACGGGAGCGAACTCACCCGGCTTCGAACGGGTGCGGCCGCCGCCGTCGCGACCGACCATCTCGCGCTTAGCGACGCACGGTCGCTCGGCCTCGTCGGCGCGGGCGCGCAGTCGTACGCACAGTTGGAGGCTATCGCGACCGTCCGCGCGATCGAGGAGGTGGTGGTCGCCGACGCCGACCCCGAGGCCGCCGAGGCATTCGTCGAGACAACGCGCGATCGAGTCGACGTACGGGTCGGGACGATAGCCGAGGCCGCCGCCTGTGACGTGCTCTCGACCACCACGCCCGTCGATGAGCCGATCGTCCCCCACGACGCGGTTGGCGACCAGACGCACGTCAACGCGATGGGTGCCGACGCGGCGGGCAAACACGAGCTTACGGACGCGCTTCTGACCGACGCTCGAATCGTGATTGACGACTACGACCAGTGTGTCCACTCCGGCGAGATCAACGTTCCGTACGCTCACGACGTACTCACCGACGAAGATATCCACGCGGAACTGGGCGCGGTCGTCACCGGAACGACGCCGGGGCGCACCACGGAGACGGGGACCACTGTCTTCGACTCCACCGGGCTGGCGATCCAAGATGTCGCCGCCGCCCACGTCGTCTACGAGGCGGCGGTCAAGGATGACGTGGGCATCGAGTTTGACCTGCTCGGCGTCTAGCCCTCACTCGACGTTCGACCGGGAGCACCAGTAGGGTGCGAGCGTCTGGTCGTCGATCTCGGTGTCGTCGTCGCTCACTCAGAGCGCTCTTGAATGTCGATAGCGGGCCGACCGGGGTCGGCTTTCCGCGCCACATCTGGGGGGGCCTCGTCGGCGGCGAGGACGCGCACCTCCGTGTCGAACTCCCGTTCGACCAGCCACGCCGCGCGCCGAAGCGCCGCCCGCTCGTCCTCGGGATCGAGCGTCGGCAGGAGCGCCTCGCGCTCTGCGGCCAGCTCCTGTGCGTAGTCGACGACGGCGTTCCCGACCTCGCGGAACTCGGCCTCGCTCATCAGTTCGCCGACGAGGTCGTCGGTGTCGCTCGTCATCGCGACCTCACGGGCGCGAGACTTCCAGGCCGGGGTCACCACGACGTCGACCCGTTCGGGATCCTCGATACCGGCCATCTCGATGATGCTTCGCACGTCCTCGCGGGTAGCGGTGACCAGCCGACGGCGGTCGGCGGCGTCGTCCGTCGAGGCGGCCGGCTCGGGCCAGTCGGCCTCGACGACGAACGTCTCGGTTGTCCCAAGGTCGGCGTACAGCTCCTCGGCGAGATGCGGGGCGACCGGTGCGAGAAGCTTCACGGCCGCAGTCAGCCCGCGCGCCATCGTCGGCGCGTGAGGGGTCTCGATGTACTCGCGGTACGACCGGAGGGTGTCGACCAGTTCTTGCGCCTCCCGAAGCGCCGTGTTGAACGTCAGGTCGTCGTACTGCTCGGTCGCGACCGCGATTGACGCGTCCGTCTCGTCGCGGACGTACTGCGCGGTCGGACCATCCTCGCCCGCCGCGTCCGGGTCGAACCGGTCGACTGCGTCGGCCAGTCGGGTGAGGAACTGGTAGGTAGAGCGCACGCCCTCTTCGGTCCAGTCGAAGTCGCGGTCCGGCTGTGCCGCCCGCATCATGAACAGCCGCGCGGTGTCGGCGCCGTACTCGTTGACGATGCGCTGGGGCGAGACAGTGTTGCCTTTCGACTTCGACATCGCCTCGCCCTCAAGCTGGACCATCCCTTGGGCGAGCAGGTTCGCGAACGGCTCGCGGTGGTCGATCAGTCCCAGGTCCGAGACTGCCTTCGTTACGAACCGAGAGTAGAGCAGGTGCATCACCGCGTGTTCGATACCTCCGACGTACTGGTCGACGGGCATCCAGTCGTTCGCACGGGCGACATCGAATGGTGCGTCGGTGTCGTCCGGCGAAATGTACCGCAGGAAGTACCACGAGGAGTCGACAAAGGTATCCATCGTGTCCGTCTCGCGGGTCGCCGGCCCGCCGCAGTTGGGGCAGGTCGTCTCCTTCCACGCCTCGGCCGCGTCGAGCGGGTTTCCGGTGGTGTTGACGAACGCCGGCAGTTCGACCGGCAAGTCCTCTTCGGGCACGAGAACGTCGCCACAGTCCGGGCAGTTCACGACGGGAATAGGCGTTCCCCAGTATCGCTGGCGGGAGACCCCCCAGTCGCGCAGACGAAACTGTGAGGCGAACTCGGCGCCCGCGGTGTCCTCGGCTATCCGCTCACGGGCCTCGGCGCTCTTTAGGCCGGTGTACTCGCCAGAGTTGATTAGGACGCCGTCGTCGGTGAACGCCGCCTCGCTTACGTCGGAAGCCGCGTCCTCGCTCGGTGCGACGACGGGCCGAATCTCGACGCCCATCCGCGTCGCGAACGCGTGGTCCCGGTCGTCGTGGCCGGGAACGCCCATCAGCGCGCCCGTCCCGACGTCAGAGAGAACAAAGTCGGCGACGAACACCGGCAGTTCCTCGCCGGTAACGGGGTTGTGCGCCGTCAGGCCCGTCGCGACGCCGTTCGGTTCGTCGCCGTCAGGGTCGGCCTCGTGTTCGACGAACTCGTGGACAGCGTCGTCCTCGGCGGCGACGGCCTGCGAGATGTCATGGTCCGGTGCGAGTGCAAAGAAGGTCGCGCCGAAGATGGTGTCCGCCCGGGTGGTGAACGCTGCGACCGTCCCGTAATCCTTGTCGTCGCCGGAGACGTCGAAAGGGAGCCGAGTCCCTTCCTGCTTGCCGATCCAGTTACGTTGCATCTCGCGCACGGAGTCGGGCCATCCCGCCAGGTCGTCGATGGCCGCGAGGAGTTCGTCGGCGTACTCGGTTATCCGCAGGAACCACTGCGCGAGGTCACGCCGCTCGACGGGAGAGTCACACCGCCAGCACAGTTCGGCGTCGCCGTCGCCCTCGACCTGTTCGTCCGCGAGGACGGTCTCGCAGGAGGGACACCAGTTGACCTCGGCGTCACGCTTCTCGACGAGGCCGGCGTCGTGGAACTCGCGGAACAGCCACTGGTTCCAACGGTAGTACTCGGGGACACAGGTCGTCACCTCACGCTCCCAGTCGTAGCCAAAGCCCATCGATTCCATCTGGCTCTTCATCGTCTCGATACAGTCGAAGGTCCACTCGGCGGGATCGGAGTCGCGCTCTTTCGCCGCGTTTTCCGCGGGAAGGCCGAACGCGTCCCACCCCATCGGGTGGAGCACGCTGTCCCCACACATCCGGCGGTAGCGGGCGTAGGCGTCAGTGATCGTGTAGTTGCGGACGTGGCCCATGTGGAGTTTGCCCGACGGATAGGGGTACATCCCGAGGACGTAGGTCGGGTCCTCGACGTCGTCCGGCGTCCGGTAGACGTCGGCGTCGTCCCACGCCTCCTGCCAGCGCCGCTCGACCGTCGCGTGATCGTAGCCCGCGTCGTCCATTTGTGGAATACTGGGCGACGCGAGCGGCTATACTTTTCCATCGACCGAGGGGGGGTCGCGTCGGGGCGGGGAGAGGGGTCTGGAGAGGCACCGCGAGCGGGAGAGACGGAACCCCTCCCGAGGTGACGTTGAATAGCGGGTGTGTCGGGCTCACCAGTGGGCAGCCAGCTCGTCAGTACAGCACGTGCTGGGTGTCGTACGACCCTAGCTGTCGGACCCACCCGCGCTCGGCAATCTCCTCCAGTCGGTCGACCGCCTCCTGTGCCCGTTCCTCATACAGGCCGGCCTCGAAGTCGATGTGGAACAGGTAATCACCGAGTCGATCGCCAGAGGGGCGGGATTCGACGCGCGAGAGATTGATCTCACGGTCGGCGAACGCCTCCAGCATCTCGAGAAGGAGGCCAGGATAGTTCGCGTTCGGGTAGATTACGACAGAGGACTTCCCGCCAGCATCGCCCCGGTCTGCGGGCGGCGCGACGACGAAGAACCGGGTGGCGTTTGAGTCGCGGTCCTGAATATCCTCGGCGAGGACGCTGACCTCCTCACCGGCGTTGTCGGGGTGGCCAATCCCGGCCACGCTCTGGTCGTTACGGGCGCGTTCGACCCCACGGGCAGTGCTGGCGACCGCCTCAAGCCGTGCGCCTGGGTGGTGCTCTTCAAGATAGCCGCGACACTGTGCCAGCGCCTGCGAGTGGCTCGCAACGGCCTCGAAGCGGTCACTCTGCGCGAGGAGGGCGTGGCGGATCGGCGTGACGATCTCAGAGACAACCGCCACCTCGTGGTCGGCCAGAGCGTCGAGCGTCTCCGTCACCGACCCCTCGATGCTGTTCTCGATGGGTACGACCCCGCGGTCGACGGCGCCGCGGGCGACCGCCTCAGCGATCGCCGTGACAGACTCGCGAAAGCCCACGTCGTCGTCCGCCGCGACCGCGCGGGCCGCGCGATGCGAGTACGTCCCCGTCGGCCCGAGCGTGAGCACCTCCATGTCTACAGCGAGAGAGATGCGGTCGCCGGTTAAGCGCGTCGCTCCGCACAGAAGTCAACAAAGTTCTCGAGCAGACGAAGGCCGGTCTCGCCGCTCTTCTCCGGGTGGAACTGCGTCCCCACAACGTTGTCGTCGGCGACCACAGAGGGGAACCGCTCGCCGTGGGTCGTCGTCGCCGCGACGGTGTCCTCGTC
>ERZ1034547.342-NODE-342-length-11542-cov-10.631235_pt1 | contig 11542 bp, 8 predicted proteins | sample MGYA00520642_ERZ1034547 | MGnify/ENA primary metagenome ERZ1034547 (study PRJEB33760, sample SAMEA4777713) | hypersaline lake metagenome | biome: hypersaline environment; feature: brines | place: Spain | collected 2012-08 | depth 0 m ... | reverse complement strand
AGCCGCTGGTAGCGGTCGCGCAGGACCGGGTCGACGTAGAAGAGCGCCTCGTCCGCGGGGTAGCGAATGCGAAGCCGATCGGTGACGCGAAGGCTTCCTTGCGTAGCGGTTGGCGTCTGGGAAGCAGCGTGCCGGGTTCGCTGCGGCGGGAGCGGGACATCGTGCTCGCGCATCCAGGCGTGGTAGCGCTCGGGATACACGGCGTAGCGTGTTTGCTGTACGTAGCGCGCCGGAGTGCCGGGAACCGCGCGGCGGCCGGTGCGCTCGTCGATCGCGACGACGCGGTGGACGGTGCACGTGTCCGTCGGCACCGTACCGGGCAGGAAGAGCTCCCGGTGGGGCGCGGGGCAATGGGCGCCGGGGCGCGTGCCGCTGGCAGGACACACCCGCGCAGATGTGAGGCTGGTCGGTTTTTCGAAGTCGCCCCCGCTTCCCAGTTCTCGCATAATGCTATGGAAGAGGGGCGCGGCGCCGGCGACCCCACTCATCCGGTCCATCGGCGTCCCGTCGAAGTTGCCCGCCCACACCGCCACCGTGTGCCGCGGCGTGTACCCGACGGTCCAGCTGTCGCGGTAGTCCTTCGAGGTGCCCGTCTTCACCGCCACCGGGAAGGGCAGCTCCAGCGGCCCGCCCCGCCCGAAGCCCGGCGCCCGGGCGGCGGGATCGTCGAGGATGTCCGTGATCAGGTGTGCGACGCCCGGCGAGAGTCCCGTCTGCTGCGGCGCCTCAAGATCGGAGCGCAGCGTGTCGCCGTCGACGGTGCGGGCCCAGCGCACGGCGTGGACCGGCGGCAATGTGCCGCCGCGCGCCAACCCGGCGTAGGCCCGTGCCAGTTCGAGGGGCTGCACCTCGCCGTTCCCCAGCGTAAGGCCGACGCCGTAGTACGACGGGGCGCGGTCGAGCGACGAAAAGCCGAAGTCGCGCAGCGTCTCCAGAATCGCCGCGGGCCCAAACTCCCGCGCCAGCCGCACGGCGGGCACGTTGAAGCTGGACGCCAGCGCCTGCCGGAGCGGGGTGGGCCCGTGGTACGTCTCGTCGTAGTTTTCCGGCGTGAAGGCCCCGCTCGACTCCGGCACGTTCAACTCGATGTCCGCCAGCACCGAGGCGGGCGTGTAGCGGCGCGAGGCGAGTGCGTGGGCGTAGGTGAACGGTTTGAGGGCACTCCCCGGCTGCCGCAGCATGCGCACTCCGTCGTTCTGCCCGCCGTGCCGGGCGTCCCAGAAGTCGGCACTGCCCACGTAGGCGCGGATCGCGCCGGTGCGGTTGTCGAGCACCACCGCCGCGGCGTTGGTCAGTGTCTCCTGCCGGAACGTCTGCACGTGCGCTTCTACGAGGTTGGCCACCGTCCGCTGCAACTCAGAATCGATTGTGGTCCGGATCTCTGTAAGGGGCGACGTCGCGTCTGGGCGGCGATGGCGGAGGACCCAGCGCGTCAGATGCGGCGCGCGGAAGACGGGATCGGGCGTCTGCACGTCGATCGGCACCGCGGCGAGCTGCTTTCGCTCGGACGCCGAAAGGAACCCGGCCTCCTGCATGGCGCGGAGGACGCGGTGCTGTCGCTGTTCGGCGCGCTCGGGGTGGCGAAACGGGTTGTAGCGGCTCGGGGCGCGGGGCAGTCCCACGAGGTAGGCGGCCTGAACGGGCGTGAGGTCGCGGGCCGACTTGCCGACGTAGCCCTGCGCGGCGGCCTCGATGCCGTGGAGGCGATTGCCGAACGAGACCCAGTTGAACCAGAGCGACAGGATCTCCTGCTTCGACCGCCGCAGCTCCAGCCGCAGCGCGAGGTGCATCTCCACGAGCTTATTCCAGATCGTCGGCGGCGGTGTGCCGCGCAACTGCTCGGCCACCTGCATCGTGACGGTGGAGCCGCCGCTCACGATGCGGCCCTGTCGCAGGTTGCTCCAGAGCGCCCGCCCTAGCGCGATCGGGTCGATGCCGGGGTGCGAGTAGAAGCGTCGGTCTTCGATGGCGAGGAGGGCCTCGACGACACGCTGCGGGAGCTCACGCACCGAGATGGGCCGACTTCCTTCGGGGTGCACCGACCGAAGCACGGTCTGGTTCTGGGCCGTGACGTCCAGGCTGGTGTGTCCGGACCCGGGCGCGGCAGTCTTCGGAAGTGGCCAGAAGAGGGACAGAAATCCAGCGAACAGGAGCAGGACCGCAGCTCCCCAGATCGGGTGTCGGCGGAGAATGGACACAATGAATTAGAATCCGGGTGCCGGACGATGCGTCAGGGCATTTAAGATACTCAACAGCACGCGGGATTGGAAAACACGTCCGCTTGCGGGAATCTTGCCTCCCCCAGACGGTTTCACATGTCGTCGTCGACCTACTCGTCGGGATGCACCAGCCCCACGTGCACGTCCATCACATTCGTGTGGGTCGGGCCCGTTCGGAGAAGCTGCCCCGTCGCGTCGAAGAGCGGATACGCGTTGTTGTCGTCGAGATGCGCCTCCGGATCGCACCCCGCGGCGCGGGCTCGCTCGGCCGTGTCCGGCGTCGCCCAGGCCCCGGCGGCCTCCGTCGGGCCGTCGATCCCATCCGTCCCGCCACTCAACAAAACGGCCGGGGCCGACGTCTCCTCCAGCGCGAGCGCCCCGCCCAGCGCCACCTCCTGATTGCGCCCGCCGGTCCCCTCGCCAGTCACGGTGACGGTCGGTTCGCCGCCCCAGAGCCAACAGGTCGGCGTCGAGGGCTCCGCGTCGCGCATGGTGTCGACGTGGTCTCTTCCCACGGCCCGGGCTTCGCCCTCGACCCCCGCCGTCACCCGCCGGACCTCGTACCCGCGCACCTCTGCTGCTTCTGCCGCCGCGTCGAGCGCCATCCGGTTGGTCCCGATCAGGCGCGTGTGGACACGCTCGAAGCACGCGTCGTCCGGACCCGGGGTATCGGGGCGTTTGCCGCGGGCGCCCTCCGCCAGGTGCGTGCGGACGGGGCGCGGCACGTCGTGCCACAGATTGTGGCGGTAGAGCACCCGAACGGCGTCCTCGTACGCGGTGGGGTCTGGAACGGTGGGCCCGCTTGCAATAACAGACATATCGTCCCCCACCACGTCCGACACGACCCCCGCCGCCACGGACGCCGGCGCCGCAGCCCGGGCCAACTGCCCGCCGCCCACCCGCGTCAGGTGCTTGCGCACCGCATTCATCGACTGCACCGGGACGCCCGCAGTGAGCATTCGGTGGTACGTGGTTCTCAGGTCGGTCACGTCCAGGTCGGCGGCCGGGAGCGTGCTTAGGGCCGTGCCGCCGCCCGAGATCAACACGAGCAGCAGATCGTCGGGGCCGGCGGCCTCGGCATGGTCGAGCATGCGACGTGCGGCCCGCGTGCTCTTCCGCGTCGGCAGCGGATGCCCGCCCTCCATCACATCCAGGGCAGACGGCGGGGCGAGGCCCTCGGGGCACGTCTCGGCGTATCCTTCGGGGACCACCACGCAGCCCTCCGGCGCCTCGTCTGCAGGGCGGTGCGCCCCCAGGAACCGGTCCATCGCTCCGGCCATGGCGAGGGCCGCCTTCCCCATCCCCACCACGCGGAGGGACGCGTAGGCCGACAGCGGGGCCGGCGCCCACGTGGACGGATCGCTTTGCGACAGCAAGTGCGGGGCCTGAACGCGCTCCACGGCGGCCCGAAACAGTGCCTGGGCATCATCAACAAGAACCGACTGAACAGCGGACGCACTCATCGGGCGGAGAAGAAACGATTGGTGTTGTTGTACACCCCTCGACGCAGGCCCGAACCGGCTGCTTCGCCCGTTCGTTCGCCGGAAGTGGAGATTGTCCACGGGTCGCGTCGCGGGGGAACTGCGAGGCGGCTCAGGTGTGCAGTTCTCGCAAGCTTTTTTCACCCGTCCGTCCCTCATCATGGAGGCCCCCTCCTCGAACGGAGAGCCAACGGCCGAAGAGCCCTCGATCGGCCGGTTGCACGTGCTTACCGACTTCCACCTTCAGCAGGACCACCCCCACGCCGACCTCGCCCGGCTGGCCATCCGGGGCGGGGCCGACACGATTCAGTTTCGTCAGAAGCACGGGGGCGTCCGGAACCAGCTCGTGGAGGCCCGTCAGGTGGCGGCCGTGTGCAGGGACGCGTCGACGCCTCTTATTGTAGACGATCGCCTCGACATTGCCCAGGCCATCGGCGCCGATGGCGTGCATCTTGGGCAGAAGGACTTCCCGGTGGATGCTGGGCGGTCGGTTCTGGGCACCGAGTCCCTCATCGGGGCCACTGCCACGAAGCCCGGCCAGGCGGCCGAGGCCTATGAATTGGGGGCCGACTACATCGGGTTCGGCCCGGTGTTTCCCACCACCTCCAAGCGCAACCCAAAGTCCGTGAAGGGGCCGGACGGGCTGGCCCGGGCGTGCGAGGCCGTGCCGATTCCCGTCATTGCCATTGGCGGCATCACCCACGACCGCGTGCGGGCGGCCCTGGAGGCCGGGGCGCACGGTGTGGCGGTGCTCTCCGCCGTGGCAACGGCGAACGATCCGGAGCGTGCGACGGCCCGGTTCCGCGCCGCAATCGACGGTGTGCTTCGCGAGTCCGACGGATGAGGAGCCTCGGAACGGCCCTCAGCACGCGTCAGGCGGCGTGCGCTTGGCGGAGGGTTTTCACAAGCGCGCTGGGCGTGGGGGCGGCGGCCACCGCTGCGGGCGGGTGTCCCGCCTCTTTCAGGGCGCCTCCGGTCGTGGGCCCAATCGCGGCGCAACGGTAGGCGCCCGGGTCAATGCCCGACTGCGTCACCGCCTCCAGCCCCGAGGGGCTAAAGAAGACCAGCCAGGGGGCGTCCTCCGACGCCGAAAGCGCCAAATCCGTCCGCGTGTGGGTGTGGTACACCACCTGCTCGTCGAACGACACGGCGGCGTCCCGAAGGCGCTGCGGCAACACGTCGCGACGCCGATTGCCGCAAAGAAACAGCAGCGGGGCAGCGGGGTCTTCTTCGATGATGTGCTCGGCCAGGGCGTCCGCGGAGCCGGCGTCCGCCCCGCGCGGGGCCAGCCCTGCGTCTCGCAACCGCGCCGCCGTTTTGGGGCCGACGGCGTAGGCCGGGGCCTCCCGCCACGCCGTCGCCAGCGCCGGCCGGTCCTCAAACACGCGCGCCAGGGCCGTTCCCACACGCGGACTGGTGGCAATCAGGGCCGCGTACGCGTCGCGGGACCGCAGCTGCGCCGCGAGGGCCTCTTGGCGGGGAAACGAGAAGGAGAGCACCGGCTCGCACCGGGCACGCAGGCCGGCGTGATCGAACGCCTCGAGGTAGCGGTCGGGCGGCGGGTCTGGTGAGCGCAGGAGGATGACATCGGAAGTGTTGGCCATCGGGGCACACCGGGGACGATTCGGGAGAAGAGCAGCGCGGTCGGGGGAGTGTGCCGGGAGGCTGCGCCACACCCGCCCTGGTGCCGAACGCCCTCCTTCTCAAGGAGCCGCACGCCCGCTCGTTTTCGGCGGGTGCGTTTTTGGCGGGGGAGGTGGGCTACGCGTTAAACGGCGACCCGGACGGTTCGTGGCGCCGGTCGCCGAGCACCTCGTCCAGGATGTGATCGCCGCCTCGCTCCAGCAGATCGCGCGCCAGATCGCGGGCCGTGTCCTCGCCTTCGTCCGGGGCACAGCGTCGCTGGTCGCGGTAGTACTCCTCGCCGTCGAGGGCAGCGATGCAGGCATCGAGCACGAGCGCCTCCTCCTCCAGGTGCGCCCAGGCGCCCAGGGGAACCTGGCACCCGCCGCCGACCTCGCGCAGGAAGGCGCGTTCGGCCGTAGCCGCAAAGCCGCTGGCGTCGTGGTGAAGCGTCTCGGCGAGGAGGCGCCTCAGGGCGTCGTTGTCCTCGCGGCACGCGATGCCGAGCGCGCCCTGTCCCACCGCCGGAATCATGCGGACCGGATCAATGCGGTCTCGGATGTGCATGGAGAGGCCGATCCGCACGAGGCCCGCCACCGCGAGCACCATGCCCGCCCAGTCGCTGCGGCGAAGCTTTTCGAGGCGCGAGTCGACATTGCCGCGCACCGGCACCACCTCCAGGTCGGGCCGCCAGGCTTGCAGCTGCGCGGTGCGGCGGAGCGACGCCGTAGCGACGGGGGCGCCCTGCGGCAGGTCGTGCAGGTGGCCCTCAAACGAGGGGTGCGCGACAAACGCGTCCCGCGGGTCTTCGCGCTCCCCAATGGCGGCGAGGGCAATGCCCGACGGCACGCGGGAGGGAATGTCCTTCAGCGAATGGACGGCCAGGTCCACATCCCCCTGCAGGAGGGCTCGGTCCAGCTCCTTCGTAAAGACGGCCTCGTCCCCAATCTCCGAGATGGGCGTGTCGGTCGACTCGTCGCCGCGGGTGGAGATGGTAGTCAGCGTGGCGCGGTAGCCGGCCGCTTCCAGCCGGGAGCGCACGCTGTTGGCCTGGCGGAGGGCCAGATCGCTGCCACGCGTGCCGAGGACGAGCGGTTCAGAGACGGCGGACATTGAGGCGAGGAATCGTTCGAGGAAGAAGCCGGGACTGCCAAGAGCAAAACGACAGCGGTGGGGGAGCCCAGGGCGTCCGGGAAGCTGCGTGCTGGGTCTCAGCAGCTACTCGTCGTCCGCCGAGGCCCCATTGCGCTCGGTGGTCGACATGCGAAGCGCGTGCTGCACGTTTCGGGTCTCTTCGTCCTCCGGCCCTGCGTCGTGGGTGAGGTAAGGGCAGCGGGAGGGCGCGTCGCCGAGGTCGGGGCGGTCCGCTTCCGGGGCCCGGGGCAGCGAGCGCCCCGCGTCCTCCGCGTCCGACGGCGCGAAGAGGGCGTGCAACAGCTCAATGCCCTGCACAAAGTCGATGCTCTCCGGGTCCACATTTTTCAGGCGGACGATGGGCACCGCCAGCAGCTTTTGCATGATGGACTCGGTGAGGCGGTCCACCTCCTCCCGGTCCATGTCGGTGCGGTGGGCGTGCCGCTCCACCTCCTGCTCGCGGATGGTATCGAATGTATTGCGGATGGCCTGAATGGCGGGCTGCAGGGCCTGCTGGTGAAAGAACCACGTGACGAAGTCCTCCAGGAGCTCTTCGCAGATGGACTCGGCCCGGGGCACCGAGGCAGCGCGGCGGTCGCGCACCTCCTGGGTCCACGCCTGCAGGTCGTCGAGGTCGTACAGGCGGTAGCCGGGACGGTCGGCCACCGTGGGGTCTACATTGCGGGGCATGGCCACGTCCACCACCAGGGTGGTGCCGGCGTCGGGCACGGGCAGGGAGGCGGACGTGAGGACGGGATCCGGAGCGCCGGTAGCCACCAGGGCCAAATCCGCCGCGGCCACCGCTTCGTGGCGCTGGCCCCAGGCGCAGGACGTGCCGTCGTGCGCATCCGCGAGGTCGGTCGCCCGCGTGGGCGAGCGATTGACAATGGTGACGGACCGGGGCGTGTCGTCCGCCAGGGCTTCCAGCGCAAGGCGCCCCATCTTGCCCGCGCCCACCAGCACCACGTCCGTTTCAGAGAGCGAGGCCGCGTCGGTATACGCCTCCAGGTCTTGGCGGGCCATCTCCACCGCCGCCGTGGAGACGGAGGCAGCGCCGCGGTCGAGGCCCGTTTCCGACGATACGCGCTTCGCCGCCCGGAATGCCGTGTGGAAGAGACGATGCATCACCGAGTGGAGCGCGTCGGCGTCGACTGCGCGCTCGTACGCCGCCTTCACCTGCGCGAAGATCTGCTGCTCCCCCAGCACCACCGAGCGCAGCCCGCTGGTCACCTGCAGCAGGTGGCGCACCGCAGCCTCGTCGCGGATCTGAAACGCCGCCTCCGCGGGCCACTGCTGCCCGGCCGACTGCCCCAGAAGCGCCTGCATCTGGCGCACGTCCGCCCCTGTGCCGTACAGGTAGGCCTCCGTGCGATTGCACGTCGAGAGGACCACCGCCTCCGCGTCGGCACTCAGGCTGAGGTTGGCGTACAACGCCTCTTGGTCGTCGGGACTGAGCGCAAACTTCTCAGTGCGCTCCAGCGAGGTACATTCGTGATTAAGACCGACGGCAAAGAACCGCATAGAGGCAATTAGAATCCGCGGGTATGCAATTCGGACATGGTACAATGCCCCTAGGGTTCTGTTCGCCCTCAGGGGGGTGAATTAGGCGTCAACGGAGGAGGCAGGTGCGGAGGAGCCCCAAAACTCAGCCCGACGCGGGGGCCGCAAACGATGCCGGAAGGGCGTCGAGCAGATGCAGCACGATGCGGGCGGACGACTGCGCGGCCTCCCGCAGGAACGCCGAGAAGTCGATGTCCGACGTGCCGTCGGCGCGGTCCGAGATGGCCCGCACCACCAGAAAGGGCACCGCGTTGAGGGTGCAGACCTGCCCCACCGCCGCCCCCTCCATCTCCACGCAGTGCCCCTGCAGGGCGTCGCGGAGCCGGTCGCGATGCGCCGCGTCCTCCACGAAGCGATCGCCCGTCAGGACGCGTCCTTCCGTGAGCGTGTGGCCGGGCAGCGACACGTTCAGGGCGCGGCGGCGCAGCGCAGGGTCGGTTTCGAAAAAGCGATGCTCGGTAAAGGGAATCTGTCCGCGCGGCAGGTCCATGAACTCCACCACCAGGTCGTGCTGCACACAATCGGTGGCCACCACAATGTCGCCAATGTCGAGCGACGGGGCCAAAGCGCCCGCCGACCCGGTGCAGAGCACCGCCGCGACGTCGTAGTCCCCAAGGAGAAGCTGCGTACACAGGGCCGCGTTCACCTTTCCCACCCCCGCCTGCACCAGCACCAGGTCGTGGGCGCCCCACGTGGCCTCGTGCACCGTGAGCCCGGCCCGCTCGACGGACCGGTGCACCGTGCACCGATCGAGATACAGCTCCATCTCAACCTCCATCGCGGAGATAATTGCGAGGCACATGCACCAACCTCGGGTGGGTGGGGGATTCGACGGGAAGATGCGAGGGAGCATGGCGAGGCGCGCCGGGCGCCTCTCCAGTTCGCCCCGTTTAGCGAACGACCGATCCGTTCTCGGCGTCGGTGGTCACCGGCACAAAGGTGCCGTCCGGTTCTTCCGCCATGAGCACCATGCCCTGACTCTCAAGCCCGAACATCTCCTTCGGCTCCATATTGGCCACGACGACGATGTTGAGCCCCACCAGGTCGTCGGGGGCCATCTGCTCCGCCACCCCGGCCAGGATCTGCCGCTCTTCCAGGCCAATGTCCACCTGCAGGCAAAGCAGCGTATCGGCGTCGGGGACCGGTTCGGCAGCGGTGACGGTGCCGGCGCGCAGGTCCAGTTCCATGAAGTCGTCGAACGAGATGGGGGCGCTCAGGGCGTCGAGATCGTCGGGCATGTCGGTCGTGTCAGGAGAAGGAGACTCGTGGCGGGCGGCCCGGTCGCGGAGCTTCTCGATTTGGGCCTCGATGGTGTCGTCGTCGATTTTCTGGAAGAGCGGGTCCCGACGGCCGTCGGGATCGGCGGGAAGCGAGGCCCCCGCCGCCAGGAGAGGCGTGCCGGCGTCGTGCCAGCCGGCCGCCGAGGGCGGATCGGTGCCGGGCGTGCTAGTGCGCACGTCCACGAGCCCCAGCCGGTTGCGCAGCGCGGCCGCGGCGCTGGGCACCACCGGCTCAAACAGCACCGCGAGGGACGCGCACACCTGCAGGCTGATGTGAATGGTATTGGCGCAGGCCTGTGGGTCGGTGTCGTGCGTGTGCCAGGGCTCCGTTTCGTTGAAGTACTGGTTGCCGCGGCGGGCGAGCGCCATCGTCTCGGACACCGCGTCGCGGGTGCGAAAATCGTCGTACGCCGCAGCCACGGCCGCCGGAGCGTCTTGCAGCGCATCGAGCATGGCGCGGTCGGCCTCGGAGGGGGCCTGGAGGGGCGGCACCTCTCCGTCGAAGTACCGGTGGGCAAAGGTGAGCGTGCGGTGCACGAAGTTGCCAAACACGTTGGCCAGCTCGCCGTTGACCCGGCGCTGAAACTCCTCCCAGCGAAAGTCGGCGTCGGCCGTTTCGGGGAGGGTGGCGGCGAGGGCGTAGCGGAGCAGGTCCGCGGTGTGGCGCTCGTCCGCAAAGTCGTCGAGGTACTCGTGCAGCCACACCGCCCACCCGCGGCTGGTGGAGAGCTTCTCGCCCTCGAGGGTCAAAAACTCGTTGGCGGGCACATTGTCGGGCAGCACGTAGTTCCCATGCTCCATCAGCATAGACGGAAACATGAGGCAGTGGAAAATGATGTTGTCCTTGCCGATGAAGTGCACCAGGGTGGTGTCTTCGTCCTGCCAGTAGTCGGTCCACGCGTCGGGCGTGCCCTGCTGCGCGGCCCATTCCTTGGTCGCCGAGATGTAGCCGATGGGCGCGTCGAACCAGACGTAGATGACCTTCCCCTCGGCCTCCAGGCCGTGCCGCTCCGCAACCTCTTCCGGAACGGGCACCCCCCATGGCACATCGCGGGTGATGGCCCGCGACTTCAGGCCATCGTTGAACCAGCTCTGGATCTGCCCGAGGACGTTGTTCTTCCACTCGGGATGGGTGTCGATCCAGTCCTCCAGCTGCGGCTGCATCTCCTCCAGCGGCAGGTACCAGTGCGTCGTCTCTCGTAGCTCGGGCGTCGCGTCGGTAAGCGTGCTGCGCGGGTCTTCCAGCTCCGTGGGGCTGAGCGTCGAGCCGCACTGCTCGCACTGGTCGCCGTACGCCGCCTCGTAGCCACAGACCGGACACGTGCCCGTCACGAACCGGTCGGCCAAAAACATCTCCGCTTCGGGGTCGTAGAGCTGCTCTTCGGTTTTCAATTCGAAGGCGCTCTTCTCGTCCAGCACGCGGAAAAAGTCCTGCGTGGTCTCGGTGTGGGTGCGGCTCGACGTGCGGCCGTAGTGGTCGAAGCTCATCCCGAACCGCTCGAAGTTGTCGCGAATCTGCGGGTGGTACGTGTCAATGATGTCCTCCGGCGTGCGGTCCTCGCGCAGGGCCCGCATGAGAATCGCGACCCCCATCTCGTCCGAGCCACAAACAAACGCGACATCTCGCCCCTTCAGGCGCTGGTAGCGCACGTACAGGTCGGCCGGCAGGTACGCCCCGGCCAGGTGCCCGATGTGGATGGGCCCGTTGGCGTAGGGGAGCGCAGCCGTGACGAGGAGTCGGTCGGACGAAGAGGGGTCTTTCATTGGGGAACGCAATGCTTGGCAAAATGGTCGACGGAACGGGTCGAGTCGCCCCCCGTGTCTTCCGGCGGGGACGTGCCGCCTCGGGGGAGGAGTCCGTTAGTTGAAGCTGACGCCATCGAGGAGGTCGCCCTCTTTTTTGCGGAGCGCCTCCTCGGCGAACCACGCCTCCTCGACCTCCGTCGTCGTGTCGGGGAGGTCTTCGTGGGGCTTTTCGTACCCGTCAATGTCCTTGAGCCACACGAGGGTTTTGGTGCGCAGGGTGCCGTCTTTCGCCTCAAACTCGACGTTCTCCTCGCGGGCCGCGCAGGTGCCCTCGGCCTCGTCGTACACGCCGCCCAGCTTGGGGTGGCGCAGAAGGATGCGGACGCGCTCGCCGTAGTCGAAGCGGCTGTCTTCAAAATCGGCCTCGCTGTACGTTGCCACGGGTCGGTGGGGTCCTTCGTCAAGAACAGGTGCAGACGGAGTGTTGCGGCACTTTGCG
>ERZ1034547.341-NODE-341-length-11544-cov-3.898773_pt1 | contig 11544 bp, 9 predicted proteins | sample MGYA00520642_ERZ1034547 | MGnify/ENA primary metagenome ERZ1034547 (study PRJEB33760, sample SAMEA4777713) | hypersaline lake metagenome | biome: hypersaline environment; feature: brines | place: Spain | collected 2012-08 | depth 0 m ... | reverse complement strand
CCTCGGGCTACGAGTGGGACGAGACCACGGCCAGGGAGCGCGGGTGAGGAGGCGGGGGGGGAAGGGCAAGTGGGCGAACGGAGGAAGGGGAGAGAGGAGGAGAGACGGGTGCGGACCCTCCTTCCGCAGCGCCGCAGCCCTGTGACGGAACTGATCGTATGCGTTCGGCACTCGTGCATACCCCGCCTGATTCCGACATGGCCGAGTCGCCCCCGTCCGACCGCATTCCGATCACGATTGAGATCACGCCGGAGCAGCAGCGGCGCACTGAACGGCTTGCCGAGCAACAGGGTGTGTCTCTCGAAGACGCCGTCCGAAAAGCGATTGAGCACGAAATCGCGGCGTCCGCCTCCAACGGCGACGAGGCGGCGGAAGCAGAACCCGGCTCTTTTCTCAGCAGAACCCGGCCCTTTTCTAGAAGCGACTCGTGACTTGGCCGGTTCTGTCGTAGCGCCCGAGGCCCCGCCCGATCTGTCGAGCAACCCTGAGCATATGGAGGGGTATGGACAATCAGGACACAATCAGGACCCTGCTAGATGCAGGACCGCTGGTGGCGTACCTCTACCAGGGCCCCATGAGTGGGCGAGGCAGCGAGTGGGCGAGGCAGCAGGCGTCTCGGCTTTCACCACCGTTTCTGACCTGTGAGGCTGTGCTCAGCGAAGCCGATTTTCTTCTCTCCCACGCCCATTCGGCACCGAGCGCCTCTTGGAGCTTCTGGATCGGGACGTCATTCACGTTCCCTTCTCCTACGCCCACCACGCCGGGCGCATCGACGAGTTGATGCGTACCTACGGCGATCTGCCCGTGTCATTTGCCGACACCTGCCTGGTGCGCATGGCCGAGCTGTGCGATGACGGCCGCGCCTTTGCGGTCGACAGCGACTTCCGGGTCTGCCAGAAACACGGACGCGATCCCATTCCTGTGCTGATGCCGGACGAACAGAGCTCCCCGTAGCGGAGAGCCGGTGGTAGGAAGCGCTGGGAAAGGAGCGAAAGGGCGAGTGAGAGAGGCGGCGAAGGGAAACATGGGCGAAGGGAGCCATTTCCCCGCTCCCCTCTGCCTCCCACTCCTCAATCTTCCCATCTTTCAACCTTCCACCTTCAACACCCCACCCTCACCCCAAGCCCCTACAGCCCAAACGCCCCGAAGAGAACGACCCCGAGCGCAATGAGAATGGCATTGGCGATGGAGATGGGCAGCAGGTACTTCCAGCCCAATTCCATAAGCTGGTTGTACTTGAAGCGCGGGAACGTCCACCGCACCCAGATGAAGAGGAAGGCGAAGAAGCCGACCTTGAGCATGAGGCTCAGGAACTGCAGTACCGCCAGCCCGATGGACCCTTCGAGCGCCGGCACTACGTCGAGCAGCAGCGGCTGAAGCGGCACCAGGTAGCCCCCAAAGAAGAGCGTGACGATGAAGAAGGACGCCACGAACCAGTTTACGTATTCGGCCAGGAAGAACATGCCGAACTTCATGCCGCTGTACTCGGTGTGGTAGCCCGCCACGAGTTCCTCCTCCGCCTCCGGCAGGTCGAAGGGCGCCCGGTTGGTCTCCGCAAAGGCCGTGACGATGAAGATGATGCAGCCGACAGGGTTGCGCACCGCGTTCCAGCCCAACAGCGCCCCACCCGCGCTTTGGTCTTCCACGATCTCCATGAAGTTGAGCGAGCCCGCGATGAGGACCACTGAAATCACGGCTAGGCCCATCGACAGCTCGTAGCTCACCATCTGGGCCGCCGAGCGCAGCCCGCCCAGCAGCGAGAACTTGCTGTTGGAGCTCCAGCCCGCCAGCGTCACGCCGTAGACGCTGATGGAGGTGAGCGCCAGCAGCATAATCACGCCCACGTTCAGGTCCGCAATCACCACGCCCTCGGCAAACGGGATGAGCGCCGCGGTGGTCATGGCAATGACCACCATGAGGACCGGCGCCATCGAGTGGATAAACTTGTTCGACTGCGCCGGCTGTACGTCCTCCTTCAGCACAAACTTGAGCACGTCGGCAAAGGGCTGCAGGAGGCCGAGCGGGCCCACGCGGTTGGGGCCGGGACGGTTCTGGATGAAGGCCGACACGCGCCGCTCGGCGTACACGAGAATCGACGCGGACAGCAGCATCGCGTTGATGACGAGGAAGGCGACCAGGGCCGTCCAGGTGAGCGAAAGGTCCATGCTCGGAGGGCTGCGATCGAAAAGGGGTGCAAGAGACTGTACAACATTCTAACGTACCTGTTGCCGGCGACGGCCGCAAGCCACGAGCCTGCCTTCAGGCGTCCTGGTCGGGGTTTTCATCCCCGATGGGCACCGTCCCCCGGACGTGGCGGGGCACCGCTAGGGCCACCCGCGTGCCCTCGCCCGGCGAGGCATCGAGCGTGACGGTGCCCCCAATGCCCTCCATGCGCTCTCGCAGCCCGGCAAGGCCGGTGCCGTCGGCCTCCACGGCCAGCGCCTCGGGGTCGAATCCCGTCCCCTCGTCTTCCACCACCACGCGCACCTGCTCCTCGCCCTCGTCCAGACGCAGCGACGCCTCGTCAACCCCCGCGTGCGCGACGACGTTGAACAGCAAGTCGCGTACGGTGTGGAAGAGAAGCGTGCGCACCGCCTGGTCGTAGCTTCCGCCCGCGGTGTCTTCGACGTGCATGTTCACCGACAGCCCGTGCGCGCTTCGCATGTGGATGGCGAGCCACTCCAGGGCATCGCGCAGCGACTCGTTGCCCACCGGCGGGGTCAGCTCGCGGGAGAGCGTGCGCGCCGCCTCCACCCCGTCTCCCAGAAGCGCCTCGATCTCGGCCGCAAGGGCGCGGGCCTCCTCCGAGGCATCGCCGCGCTGCAGTTCGTTGGCCTTCGAGCGGGCCGTGTAGAGGACTTGCTGCAACCCGTCGTGAAGCATCTGGCTGATGCGCGTGCGGACGTTCGCCTCCGCTGCGGCGAGGGCATCGGAGAGGACCTGCACCTGCTCGGTGCGTTCCCGAAGGCGGTTGTGTGCCGCCTGGAGGGCCTCCTCGGCCTCCCGACGGTCGGTAATGTCGATGAAGGCAATGACCACCCCGTCAATGTCGCCGTCGAGGGTGCGGTACGGGTGAAGGCGCACCAAAAACCACGCCCCGGCGTCCGTTTGGGCCTCGCGCTCCACCGGCCGCAAGTCGGCGAGCACCTGCTCGGCGTCCGCCTCGAGCCGGTCGTACGTGAGGTGGTGCGTGAGGTCGCCGATGGGGCGCCCGCGGTCGTCTGGGCGAATGTTGAAAAGCGTCTCGATCCGGGGCGTGTAGCGCTGAATGCACAGGTCGAGGTCCAGAAAGAGCGTCCCGATTCGGGTGGAGGCCATCACATTTTTGAGATCGCTGTTGGCCTCGCGAAGTGCCTCCACCTTTTCCTCCAGCTCCTGATTGACTGTTTTCAGCTCTTCGTTGACCGACTGCAGTTCCTCTTTGCTCGTCTCTAGCTCTTCGGTCATCGACTTGTACTCCTCGTTCATCGACCGCAGCTCCTCGTTGGCCGCCTGCAGCTCTTGCTGAGACGACTCGTACTCGCTGATGGTGGTGCGCAGTTCTTCTCGCGTCTGCTGGAGTTCGGCCCGAAGCCGCCTTTCGTCCGCGTCCTCCTCCGGCATGTCCGGGCCTCCGGCCTTTGGGGAGGCCGAGGCCGCCTCTGGGGACGGCCCCGCCTCTGGGGACGGCTCGTCCACCGTCTCAAACAGCACCAGGGCCAGGTTCTGCGTCTGCGCGGCCTCCGCGCCAGGATGTGCCACCAGGCGCACCACCTCCAACCGCCCGTTCAGGTCTACGGTGATCGCCCGCCCCCGCACGGGCTCGCCCTCCGCAAAGACTGTGGTCAGGACCGACCGCATCTGGACCTGCAATTCCGGGCGTACCAGTTCCACCACATTTGTGCGGGGGGTGCCCGACGGGTACTCGAGATACGTTCCGGCCCTCTCGGAGAGGTGCAGCAGCCGGTACTCGTCGTTCACGACCACGCTGGGCGGGGCATAGTCCGCAAGCAGGCGCTGGTGGGCAGTCGACTCGGACGGCACGGGGGCGTCCGGGTCGTCCGGGAGCCGAAAGCTGGTGGCGGTGGAGGTAAGCGGCATGGACGGGAGTTGAGGGACCGCACTGGCCTGCTCCCGCAGCCGGTAGAGGCGATGGCCCTTGTCGATGACCTGGAAACGCTCGTCGGCCCGGTCTACCGACTCAGATGCCCCCAGAAACAGGAATCCGCCCTCGTTCAGGGCGTACCGAAAGACCTCGAATACCGAGTCTTGCAGCGACCGTTGAAGGTAGATGAGCAGGTTGCGGCACGAGACGAGGTCTAGGTTCGAGAACGGCGGGTCGCTGAGGAGGTTGTGCGGCGCAAAGAGCAGATGCTCGCGGACACGCTTCTTCACGACGTACTGCGCGCCCTCCTTCACGAAGTAGCGATCGAGAAGCGGCGCAGGCACGTCGGCGGCGATGGACGCGGGATACCGGCCCTCGCGGGCGACGGCGAGGGCATCCTCGTTAATGTCGCTGGCAAACACTTGAATTTCGCCAGGCACGACCGTGCGGGTCCGGGCGTGCTCCAGCAGTAGCATGGCCAGGGAGTAGGCCTCCTCGCCCGTGGCGGTGCCCACCACCCACACGCGCAGGGCCTCCTCAGCCCCTTTCCCCTCGAACAAAGCCGGCACCCCCGTTTCCTGCAGCGCCTCAAAGCTCTCCCGGTCGCGAAAGAAGCCCGTAACGCTGATAAGGAAGTCTTTTTGAAGCGCGTGGACTTCTTCGGGGTGTTCCCGCAAGAAGTCGAGGTAGGCCTCCAGCGACGCCACCTGGTGTACCTGCATGCGCCGCTGGAGCCGCCGAAGCATTGTCGACTCTTTGTACTCGCTGAAGTTGTGTCCCGTGTGCGAGCGGACCTGCTCGAAAATGTCGTACAGCACCTCTGCCTGCTGCTCGTCGGCCTCCGGCGGCGAAGCGACCGACTGAAGACGCTCTACGGTCTCGGGGTACGTGCACACACGCTCTGCCAGGTCGGCAGCGGGAAGCACAAGGTCGACGTGCCCCATCTGGATGGCACTCTCGGGCATCCCCTCGTGCTCGGCCTCGCTGGGGTCTTGCACCGCCCCCAGTCCGCCCGCCTCTTCGATGGCCCGTAGGCCGACTGCGCCGTCGCTCCCCGCCCCGGACAGAACAATCCCCACCGCCGACGCGCCGCGCTGGGCAAGCGAGCGAAAGAACCGGTCGATGGGAGCGCGCCGCTCCTCCGGCCGCTCCACGTTAACAGGCACGAGCAGGGCACCGTCTAGGGTCAGGGCCTGGCCCGGCGGCGCCACGTACACGTGATCGGCTTGGAGCTCCGTGGGCTCGCGCACCGCCTGCACCGGCATACGTGTACGGGCCGACAAGATGTCGTCGAGGCTGCTTTCCTGATGGGACGGCCGGTGCAGAACAACGACAAAGGCTGCCCCCGGATTGGCCGGCAGCGCATCAAAGAACTGCTGCAGGGCCCCAAGGGCCCCGGCTGAGCCCCCAAGCCCAACGACAATGGGACGCTCCGGCGACGACTCGGGACGGGAGGACATGAGCACGACGACTTTGGAAAGAAGGACTACGGTCGAATGTGTAACGCCCACAGAGAAACCGCGCACGCTCGCCCTCCCGCAGGGCTCGGAGCAACGAGGAGACAGGGGGGCCTCACGAGGTCGTGTATCAAGGACCTACCGGGGTGTGCAGGCCTCTCAGGGCGCGTTGCGCATCCGGAAAAACGGGTGTGCAGGGGGGCTCGCATCAGCCATCGGAGGAAGAACGGCGCTGTCCCTCCCTCGTTCTGTGTCTTTTGATTTCCCAAACCGATGATTCCCCAAACTGACATTCGGGAGTGGGAGGCACGGCGCTCCAGTGGCGATTGCCGAAACGCCTTCCTATCCTGACGGTGGGTCTCGTCCCACGACCTCCGTCTGCCCTGCCTCCCCCGGGTGGACGCCTTCTCGGTGCTCCGTTCACGGCCACAACGCACCATGCGCGAACACCGTCTTCAGCGCGCGTTCTTCTTGGGCCTTCTTGCGCTGGTGACCGGGGGCTTTCTGTGGCTGATCGGGCCGTTTTTCAAGCCCATCTTCTGGGCCGTTGTGCTGGCGACGCTTTTCTACCCCACCTTCCAGTGGTGGGAGCACCACCTGGGTGGGCACGCCATCGGGGCCTCGGTAAGCACAATCATTACCATCGTGCTTATCGTGATCGTGCCGCTGTTTCTCGTGGGGCTCATCGTGGCCACGGAGGCGTCGGCGGTCTACCAGCGCCTCGCCTCCGGAACCATGGAGCTTCCTCTAACGGCCCGAGAGGTGCGAAACATGCTCCCCGCAGTGGCCGGCTTCCTGGAGCGCTTTGGCGTGAGCCTGAAGGACCTACAGGCGCGCGTCTCCAACGCGGCCCTCGGCCTCAGTCAGTTTCTGGCGACCAACCTGGTCGCGTTTGGCCAGAACGCCCTTCGCGGCACTGCTCTGTTTTTCCTCTCGCTGTACCTCTTGTTTTTCTTTCTGCGGGACGGCGCCGCGCTGCTAGAGCGTATCATTGGCGTGCTGCCCATTGGCGACGACCGTGAGCGACGCCTCTTCCAGAAGTTTGCCGAGGTCTCGCGCGCTACGATTAAGGGGACCATCGTGATTGGGCTCGTGCAGGGGCTGCTGGGCGGGCTCATTTTCTGGGCCCTGGGCATCGAGGCCGCGGCGCTGTGGGGCGTGGTCATGGCCGTGCTCTCGTTCCTGCCGGCCGTGGGGGCGGCCCTCGTGTGGGTGCCGGCCGCCGCCTTGCTCGTTGCCACCAGCCGCGTGGGGGAGGGCGTGGTCCTGCTCGTCTTCGGCACCGTCATTATTAGCCTCGCGGACAACGTGCTGCGGCCCCTTCTGGTGGGCCGTGATACGGAAATGCCCGACTATATCGTGCTGGTGACCACGCTCGGCGGGCTCACGTTCTTTGGGCTGTCGGGCGTCGTGGTGGGCCCGCTCATTGGGGCGCTGTTTCTGACGGTGTGGGACATGTTCGGGCGAGAGTACGCCTCCATTGCGAGCGACGCGGAGGCCTGACTGGGGGCAAACTCCCGATCCCCTCCGAGACGCGCCCATCGGCACCGCCGGACGCCGGGTGGGGCTCTTGCGCTCCGGGCCCACCTCGGGGCTCGCCGGCGGCCCCGAAAGACGACGGCGAACAGGCCGATTGCCCTCGCCTCTTTTGGAGGGTACCGAACGTCTTGTCGAACGATGACGAACCGAGGGTTGAATTGACAGTCTGTTTATTGATTTCATTTTGTCAAACTGCCAGCCAACACGGTGCATCTCCACACGCGCTCCGATCTTCGCCCCCAGGACTCTCGAATCTAGACGTCCCTAGCGTTGACAAGCTGTTTCCCCTTCCGTCCTTAACAGCATGTCAGCCCGGACTAATCTTTCTCGTCGCGCCCATCCGTGGATGGCCCGGCGAGGGCGGCGCCGAGGAAGCGAAGCCCGCTGTCGACCAGGGTTTCGGGGGACAAGTCGTATCGCTGCTTCAAGCCTTCGCCCTTCTTTGCGGCGAGCTGAATGAGCCCGTGCGTGCTGCCCCAAAGCGTCATGGCCGTCTGCACCGGGTCGAGGTCCGCGCGCACCGATCCGTCCTCCACACCATTCCGAATGGCCTCGGCCATCGCCCCAAGTCCCCGATCCGCCTCCCCAAGACACTTGCGCATGCGATCGGGAGCCGCTTCAGGGTTGGCCGTGCGGGACTCGAACTGAGCGACGAGGTGAAAGTACGTCGGTTCCTGGCGAGCAAAGTCGACGTATGCCTCCCCAATCCCTCGTAGCTGGAGCAGGCCGGTATCGTGCGACGCCACCGCGGCCTCAAATCGTTTCCGCATGGCCTGAAAGCCGCGATGCGTAACCGCAAGCACGATGTCGTCCATGTCCTCGAAGTAGACGTACAGAAGGCTCCGGCTCAGCCGGGCCTCCTCGGCAATGTCGGCCATCGTCATGTCGTCGCGTCCGTTCTCCGCGAGAACAGTCTCGGCGGCGTCGACGATCATCCGACGGCGTTGCTCCTTCTCTTCGCGCTGGCGCTCTTCGATCGACATCGGAATAGAGAATTGGTTCGGGATAACGCCGTCCGTTGACACGGCGTCAACCCGCGGGTGTTTTCAAAGTCTCTCAGCGGGACCCAGGGGAGGCGTCGATGACCGCACACGGGAGGAGTGAAGCCGATCTTTCGAAGGTCAGGGGACGGAAAAGGGCCTTGTGCCATCTCGAACGACTCCCGACTTGTCGGGCCACCCGGTACACGGAAAAACGTATCGTCTCGTGCTCCCTTCCGACACGCTTTGACGTCCGCCACCTCGTTGACATTTTGTCAAGTTTCTACTGTCCGGAGCTTCTCGACCCCCAATTCCCTTACTCGGGACCGGAGCGTGAGCGCCAGGGGGCATCGGCCAGCACACCGCCGAGGGTGGCGAGGCACGCGATGGCGTTGCCGTACCACGGCGGGGCGGCGGGCGTCTGGGTAAGCACCGCGAGGGTGGCCAGGAGCGTGGGAACGTAAAAGATCAGGAAGAGCGCCGGGATCAGGAGGCGTCCCCAGCGCTCCCCCCGGCGCATCGGCACTGCCACCAGGACGAGGGTGGCCACCCCGATGCCGATCCATCCGGCTCCCGCGACCTCCATGAGGGCCTTTAGCAGAGTCTGGAGGGCCGGCTCCAGGTCTGCCCACCGTTGACCGAGTGCCTCAGCGTGGTACGGCATAAAAGTCCCGCGGAACAGGTACATGCCCCCGAGCCCAACGCTGACGAGGGCATTTACGACGTAGAACGTGGCGGCAATTTTTCGACGGAGCGACATATCGAAGGACTGAGGTTGGCGTTAAGTAGCCCCGTGGAGAATCGTCAACCGCACACCCGAAAACCAAGCCCCGTTATTCCGCACCCCGATGCGGAATCTTCTCAAGGCGGGCAGTCCTGGTGGATTCAAAAGATTCTGAGTCAAGCTCCGGATGACCGTTTGGGGGCGGATGTGCAGCATTTAAGGTGCTTCTTTGATCCTACTCAATTCGATCCTACTTAAGAGGTGGTGATCGGATCGGCGACGGCCTCGTCGATGCCGGCGGCCGCCACGCCCTGGTCCCGCCAGACGATGACAAGGCGGGTATTCCAGAGCGGCCCTGCCACTAGAACATCGCGGATCTGGAACCACAGTTCGGGGAATAGGCGGAAAAGACGTTCGAGCCAGGCCCGAAAGGCTGCGCGGGAGCGCCGCGTGCCCCCCAGGGCGTGCTCTCCAGCGAAGGTGTGTGTCAACTCGGACGCGCACCGGTTGAGCAGCGGCTCCAGGTTCCGGTCCGAAAGATCCTCGAACGCGTTTCTCGCGATGCGCTCGATGATGGTGTGGTACACGGCAATGTGATGGTGATTGCCCTAACGGCCGCAGGTGATTGAACGACGGACATGCTGCCCAAAGCAGTACGGGAAGCGGGCTCTTCCGTGATTTTTTTCTTGACACGGTGTCAATTCGAAACTGTTTTTACGGACTGTCAACGAAAGACGATTCGTCAATGCATCTTCAAAGGTGGGGGCGATTCTGGGGACAGGTCTGGCCGCTCCCTTCAGTAGATGGCTGAAGGCGTGGCCTCGTCCGGCCTGCAGCCTACCGGCGCCTATGCCCCTTTCCCGAACACCGCCTTCACATAATCGTGTTATTCGACGATGTCGGCCGATCGGCCCGTCATTCATCCCGAAATGCCTCCTGCCCTGGCCACTACGCTGAGCGACGTCTCTTCATGCGTTCAGCCTGCGAGGGGTACGAAGCGCCATCGTCGACGGCGTGCCAAAAGCGGCCGATGACAGCTCAGGCGGGCCCTCGCGGATGCTCGTCGCTCCGATTCGCCCTGGTTCTTTTCCGCGCACCGGCGTGCAGGGGAGTGCGCCCTCTCAATGCTGGAACCTGCTGTGTCCATCTCGCCCGTCGCCCGTTCTCACATGTCCGTCGCTCGCAATCCGTCTCCGATTCTCCTTCTCGCACTCGTGCTCGGGCTTGGGGGAGGAGCCGTCCGGGCCGCCGGGGCGCAGGACGGAGGCCTATTGCTCGACACCATAACGGTCGAGCAGGCAGTCCAGGAGGCCCTACGGGTAAATCCCACAATTCAGGCCGTGGAGCAGAACGCGGCCGCCGCGGCGGCGTCGGTCCGCGAGGCCCGAAGCGCGTGGTTTCCGGAGGTGAGCGGCGCGGTGTCGTACCGCCGTCTGAGCGAGAATGTCGACTATACGGTTGACCTGCCGGGGCAATCTGGCGCCGGGACGCAGCCCGTCACGTTCGCCCCCGCGATCCTGAACCGGTACACGGCGCGGGCCTCGGTGACCCAGCCGCTCTTCACGGGCTTCCGGATCCCAAACCAGCACGATGCCGCGCAGGCGCGGACAAGGGCGGCCCGGGCGGAGGTGGTGTCGACGGAGCAGACGGTGGCGTTCGAGACGCGAGCGGCGTACTGGGAGCTATACCGGGCGCAGGCCCAGGTGGAAGCGACGGCGAAAAGCGTGGCCCTCATCGAGCGACGACTCACGGATGTGCGGAATCAGCGCGCCGCGGGACGGGCGACGGAGGCGGACGTGCTCCGCGTGAAAGCGCGCCGCGACCGGGTGCGGGCGGAGCGGCTCCGGGCCCGGAATGCGGTGCAGCGCGCCCGTCGCACCCTCAACGACCAGATGGGCCGTCCGCTCGACGCCTCCGTCGCCCTCGCCGATACCGTACGCATCTCGCAGAACGAGCGTCCTGTGAACGCGCTCGTGGAGCGGGCCCTGGCGCGGCGGCCCAACCTTCGCGCGCTGCAGCAGACCGTGCAGGCGCGGGCGGCGGCGGTGGACGTGGCGCAGTCGGACTGGTTTCCGCAGGTGGCGCTCACCGGCTCCTACCTCTACGCCCGCCCCAACGAGCAGCTCTTTCCGCCGGAGGACCGCTTCCAGGGCACGTGGCAGGCGGGCGTGCAGCTGTCGTGGGACCTGTCGCTCGGCTTTCGCACGGACGCGGCGACCGACCGAGCGCGGGCACAGTGGCAGCAGGCGCGCTACGAGCTGCAGGATCGTCGCCAGTCGGTGCGGGCGGAGGTGCAGACGGAGGCGGAGTCCGTGGCGGAGGCGCGACGGGCGGTGCGGGCGGCCACGACGAGTCTGGAGAGTGCGCGAGCCGCGTATCGAGCGGTGCAGTCGCGGTTCGAGGAGGGAATGGTCGTCGTCTCGGATCTGCTCGATGCCGAGCGGGCGCTCCGGGAGGCGCGGTCGCAACTCGCCGCGGCGCAGGCCGAGTACGCGCTGGCCCGGGCGGCGCTTGCACGAGCGGTGGGGCGATCGGTTGGTCAGGAGTGACGAATCGCTCGATCACCAGGGCCCCTGGGAGTCAACGAAGGTTTCTTCAGGAAGCTTCGACTGCGGACCAGATTTTTGGGTTTCTACTGACACCGACATTCATTTTTCGCTGGATCGAAAAACGAACCAGACGAGCAAAGCGACTCACGAAGTAAAAAGATCACGGCCACACGGGATGACCCGCAAGGGGCCCCTGTGAAGACTCGGGCTG
>ERZ1034547.340-NODE-340-length-11560-cov-9.209126_pt1 | contig 11560 bp, 6 predicted proteins | sample MGYA00520642_ERZ1034547 | MGnify/ENA primary metagenome ERZ1034547 (study PRJEB33760, sample SAMEA4777713) | hypersaline lake metagenome | biome: hypersaline environment; feature: brines | place: Spain | collected 2012-08 | depth 0 m ... | reverse complement strand
CAATTCGTGACCGCTGCACGGGTTACTCAGACTCAGAGGCTTCGATCTGCTCCACCTCTTCCTCGCTCGGGGCTCCGTCGCCCGCGGCGCCATCGCCCGACGGAGCCTCGCCGTCGCCGCCAATCGCTGCCTGCAGTTCCTGCAGCTCGGACTTCGAGCCCACCACGAGGTCGCGGTACTCGCGCTGTCCCGTGCCGGCCGGAATGGGGTGCCCCACAACCACATTTTCCTTGAGGCCCTCCAGCGGATCGGTCTCGGACCTGATGGCCGAGTTGGTGAGCACCTTCGTCGTTTCCTGGAACGACGCGGCCGAGATCATCGAGTCCGTGGCGAGCGATGCCTTCGTAATGCCAAGCAGGACGGGCTCTCCTACCGCAGGCCGCGCCTCGCGCACGTCGATCTCGGGCTTGTCTTCGCGCTTCAGGGTGGAGTTGAGTCCGCGCAGGCGGCGGCGCCCAATCACGGCTCCGATCTCCACATCGGCGTCGCTCGGGTCCGTCACCACAAACTTGTCGTACAAGTCGTCGTTGACGCTCGACATCTTCTGACGATCCACCTTCTCTCCTTCCAGGAAGTGCGTATCGCCCGGCTCCGTGATCTCCACCCGCTTCATCATCTGACGGATGACGACCTCGAAGTGCTTATCGTCAATGTCGACACCCTGGAGGCGGTACACCTCCTGCACCTCGTTGAGCAGGTGCTCCTGCACAGCGCGCGGGCCCTTGATCGAGAGAATGTCGTGCGGGGCAATCTGGCCGTCTGAGAGCCGGTCTCCGGCCTCCACGTAATCGCCCTCGTGCACGAGCATGTGCTTCGACAGGGAAACCATGTAACTCTTCTCCATGTCCCCGTCGCGGCTGGTGACAATGATCTCCTGCGAGCCGCGCTTCTGATCACCGAAGCTCACAATGCCGTCAATCTCACTGACAGCTGCCGGCTCATCCGGCGTGCGGGCCTCGAAGAGTTCTTCCACGCGCGGCAGGCCCCCAGTGATGTCGCTGGTCTGGGCCGCCTGGCGCGGAATCTTGGCGAGCGTCTGCCCGGCCTGCACCTCCTGTCCGTTGTCTACCTGAATGCGGGCGTCCACAGGCATGTTATAATCCCGCTCCTTGCCGTCTTCAGTCTCAACGACGAGCGTCGGCGTGAGCGTGCGCTCTCGGCTCTCCACGATCACCTTCTCCATGTGGCCGGTCTGCTCGTCCGTCTCTTCGCGGTATGTGGTGTCTTCAATCACATCTTCGAAGTGCACCGTGCCGTTGGCCTCAGTCAGGATAAGGCTGTTGTACGGGTCCCAACTGGCCATCACATCTCCCTCATCCACCGCGTCGCCTTCGTTCACCAGCAGTTCAGCCCCGTAGGGCACCACGTAGCTGGTGAGTTCACGACGATCACCGTCCGGGTCCATGATTCGGATTTCCCCCTGGCGGGAGAGAACAACCTCCGTCGAGCCGTCGGTGTCCTCGTAGGTGACGGTTCGCAGATTCTCAAAGTCGAGCGCGCCGGCAAACTTCGCCTGGATGGTCGACTCACCCACCTCGCGCGTGGCCGTTCCGCCCGTGTGGAAGGTGCGGAGCGTCAGCTGCGTGCCAGGCTCCCCAATGGACTGGGCCGCCACCACGCCGACCGACTCGCCAACCTCGACCATGCGGCCGGAGGCCAGGTTCTCCCCGTAGCAGAGCGTGCAGACGCCGCGCTCCGCCTCGCACGTAAGAGCCGACCGGATGCGCACCTCTTCGATCGAGGTCTGGGCGATACGATCCGCGATGTCGTCGGTGATAAGTTCGTTGGCCTCGACGATCAGCTCGTCGGTGTGGGGGTCATACACATCCCCCACCGAGACACGTCCGGTGATGCGGTCCGAGAGGGGCGCAACCACCTCCTCGTTGTCCTTCAGCGCGCCTACGTCGATGCCGCGGAGCGTGCCGCAGTCGTGCTCCGTCACCGTCACGCTCTGCGAAACGTCTACAAGGCGACGGGTAAGGTAGCCGGCGTCGGCGGTCTTGAGGGCCGTATCGGCCAATCCCTTTCGGGAACCGTGGGTGCTAATGAAGTACTCCTGCACCGAGAGGCCCTCCTTGAAGTTGGAGACAATCGGATTCTCAAGAATCTCGCCGCCGCCTCCGCCTTCGCCGATGTTCTTCTGCGGCTTGGCCATCAGGCCACGCATGCCGCCGAGCTGACGGATCTGCTCCTGCGAGCCACGTGCTCCGGAGTCTGCCATCGTAAAGATGGGATTGAAGCCCTCCTTATGCTCCTTCAGGGCATCGAAAAGCACCTCCGACACGCGGTTGTTGGTCTTGGTCCAGACGTCAATCACCTGGTTGTACCGCTCATTGTCGGTGATGAAGCCCATCTCGTAGTTCTTGTCGGTCTCGGCCACCTTTTCGTTGGCCTCTTCGATGAGCTCTTCCTTCTCTTCGGGAATGATGATGTCCGACAGGGCAAACGTCATGCCCGCCGTTGTAGAGCGGCGGAAGCCCATGTCTTTGATTGCATCCAGGAAGTTGGCCGTCTCCTGGAAGCCCGTTTCCTTCAGCACGCGAGCGATGACCGGGCGGACGTTCTTCGTGGTGAGAACCTCGTTCACGAAGTCAATGCCCGCCGGCAATGTCTCGTTGAAGATGACACGTCCCACGGTTGTATCGATCATCTCGCCCGAACCGTCCGGGTCGCGAAGCTTGATCTTTGCGTGAAGGGCCATCCTGTCTTGGTCGAAGGCCTGGCGCACCTCGTTGATGTTGGCGAAGCGCTTGCCCTCGCCCTTCTGGTTGGACTTGGCCTTGGTGATGTAGTAGAGGCCGAGGATCATGTCCTGGCTCGGCACGGCGAGTGGGCCGCCGTCGGCCGGGCTCCGCACGTTGTGGCTGGAAAGCATGAGCACCATGCTCTCGAGGCACGCCTCGTGCGAAAGCGGAACGTGTACGGCCATCTGGTCGCCATCGAAGTCGGCGTTGTACGCCGGACAGACGAGCGGGTGGAGCTCAATGGCTTTGTTTTCGGTGAGCACCGGCTGAAAGGCCTGGATGCCAAGCCGGTGCAGCGTGGGAGCGCGGTTGAGCAACACCGGGCGTCCCTGGATCACCTTCTCTAAGATGTCCCAAACGTCCTCCGATTTCTTGTCGACATATTTCTTTGCGCTCTTGACCGTCTTGACAATGCCGCGCTCGATGAGACGACGAATGATGAACGGTTTGAAGAGCTCCACGGCCATCTCCTTCGGCAGGCCGCACTGGTGCAGTTCCAGGTGTGGACCGGAGACGATGACCGAGCGGCCGGAGTAGTCGACGCGCTTTCCGAGGAGATTCTGGCGGAAGCGCCCCTGCTTGCCCTTCAGCATGTCGCTGAGGGACTTGAGGGGGCGGTTCGAGGAGCCGCGCACCGAGTTGGACTTGCGGCTGTTGTCGAACAGCGAGTCGACGGCCTCCTGCAACATTCGCTTCTCGTTGCGCAGGATGACCTCCGGCGCCTTGATGTCGATCAGGCGCTTGAGGCGGTTGTTGCGAATAATGACCCGCCGGTACAGGTCGTTCAGGTCGCTCGTGGCGAAGCGACCGCCGTCCAGCGGCACAAGCGGGCGCAGCTCTGGCGGGATCACCGGAATCACCTGCATGACCATCCAAGACGGCTTATTGATGCCGTCCTCGTTGGCCTCTCGGAAGGCCTCCACCACGTTCAGGCGCTTCAGGGCCTTCGATTTGCGCTGCTGGCTCGTCTCGGTTTTGACCTGGTAGCGCAGCTCCTGCGAGAGCTTGTCGAGCTGCAGCCGCTCCAGCATGGTCTCTACGGCCTCCCCCCCGATCTTGGCAATAAACTTCTCCGGGTTGTCGTCCTGCAGGCGGTTGTTGTCGTCCCGGATCTGGTAGAGAATCTCGTAATACTCCTCTTCGGTCAGGAGCTGATTCTCTTCCACGCCCAGCCGCTTGGCCGTCCCCGGCTGGATGACAATGTAATTCTCGTAGTAGATGACCTTCTCCAGGTCTTTCGACTTCAGGCCCAGGAGGTAGCCAATTTTGTTCGGCAGCGTTTTGAAGTACCAGATGTGCACCACCGGCACACTCAGACTGATGTGCCCCATGCGCTCGCGGCGCACAGCCTTGCGGGTCACCTCCACGCCGCACCGGTCACAAATGATGCCCTTGTACCGAATGCGCTTGTACTTCCCACAGTGGCACTCGTAGTCTTTGACCGGGCCGAAGATTTTTTCGCAGAAGAGGCCGCCCATCTCCGGCTTGAAGGACCGGTAGTTGATCGTTTCCGGCTTCATCACTTCGCCGTACGACCGCTCCAGGATGTCCTCGGGAGAGGCGAGGCTGATGGTGATGCTGTCGAAATCGGTCTTGATCTCTTTGGAATTACCGTACGGCATGTGCGGTTGGAAATCTGGAAGGAAATGTGCGGAGTGGAGGGCTGGGAGCAGACGAAGCGGCGGCCGGGCACTGCCGGGAGGCAGGCCGTCAGGTGCGCTTCGCACTCCGCAAGGAGCGCCGCTGGGGCTCTTAGTCGAGCGTAACCTCAAGGCCGAGGCCTTGCAGCTCCCGAACGAGCACGTTGAAGCTTTCGGGAACGCCCGCGGAGGGCAGGTTCTCGCCCTTCACGATGGACTCGTAAGCTTCGGAGCGCCCCTGAACATCGTCCGACTTGTAGGTGAGCATTTCCTGAAGGATGTTGGAGGCGCCGTAAGCGTACAGGGCCCAGACCTCCATTTCGCCGAGGCGCTGGCCTCCGAACTGGGCCTTGCCGCCGAGCGGCTGCTGCGTGATGAGGCTGTACGGCCCAATGGAGCGGGCGTGCATCTTGTCCTCCACCAGGTGCTCCAGCTTCATCATGTAGATCTGCCCAACGGTCGTCTTCTCGTCGAACGGCTCGCCGGTACGGCCATCGTAGAGCTGTGCTTTTCCGTCGCGGGGCAGGCCCGCCTTTTCCAGCTCGTCACCCACGTCTTCGAGGGAGGCCCCGTCGAAGAGAGGGGTGGCATACTTCACGCCGAGCTTGTCCCCCGCCCAGCCGAGCAACGTCTCGTAGATCTGGCCGAGGTTCATGCGCGAGGGCACGCCCAGCGGGTTCAGGAGAAGATCGACCGGAGTGCCATCTTCGAGAAACGGCATGTCTTCCACCGGCGCAATCTTGGCGATGACGCCCTTGTTGCCGTGGCGCCCGGCCATCTTGTCCCCCACCTCAATCTTCTTCTTGCGCGCCACGTACGCCTTGGCAAGCTGCACCACGCCGGAGGGCAGCTCGTCGCCCATCTCCACCTGGTGCTTCTGGCGCTTCGTCGCCCCGTCAATGTCACGGCGGCGCGACTTATAGTTGCGAAGCAGCGTGTGGATCTGGTCGTTCAATTCCTCGTCTTCGGTGTAAGGGTCGCGGGTGCTCAGATCAGCGGGGTCCACGTCGTCGAACGCCTCTTCCTCAAACGCGGCCCCCTCACTGAGGATCACGCTTCCCTCGCGGTCCTCAATGCCCACGCAGGTGGCCCCGTCCACAAGGCTGAAGAATTTATCCCAGAGGCTGTCGTTGAGATCGCTGAGCTTGCGCTCGTGCTCGTTTTCGATATTTTCGAGACGCTTCTCCTCCATCTTCTTGGAGGCCGGGTCCAGCTCGCGCCGGCTGAAGAGCTTGGTGTCGATCACCACGCCGCCCTCCATGCCTGGCTTGGCCTTCAGCGATGCATCCTTCACGTCGCCGGCCTTGTCGCCGAAGATCGCGCGGAGCAGCTTCTCTTCCGGCGTCGGGTCCGTCTCGCCCTTCGGCGTAATCTTGCCGACAATGATGTCCCCGGGCGTCACCTCGGCTCCCACACGGATGATGCCGCGCTCGTCGAGGTCCTTCGTCGCCTCTTCGCTGACGTTGGGAATCTCGCGGGTGAGCTCTTCCTCGCCCCGCTTTGTATCACGCACCTCGTGCTCAAATTCTTCGATGTGCACGGAGGTGTACACATCGTCGGCCACAAGGCGCTCGCTGATGACAATGGCATCCTCGTAGTTGTACCCGTGCCACGGCATGAATGCGCAGAGCACATTCTTGCCCAGGGCCAGTTCACCTTTCTCCATCGCAAACCCGTCGGTGAGCACTTCGCCCTCCTCCACGCGGTCGCCCGCCTGCACGATAGGCTTCTGGTTCATGCAGGTGTCTTGGTTGGTCCGGCGGAACTTGGTAAGCTCGTATTCCTGGACCGGTTCGCCAAAGGTGAGGTCGGTTTTGTCCTGCTCCTCGTCGTAGCGAACCACAATCTGCTCCGCATCGACGTACTCCACGACGCCGTCTCCCTCCGCGACCACGCAGGAGCGGGAGTCTTTGGCGACCTGGCCTTCCAGCCCGGTCCCCACGATCGGCGAATCGCTGCGGAGCAGCGGCACGCCCTGGCGCTGCATGTTGGACCCCATGAGCGCCCGGTTGGCGTCGTCGTGCGAGAGAAAGGGAACGAGACTGGCAGAGGGAGAGACAATCTGGTTCGGGGCCACGTCCATGTACTGCACCTCTTCCGGGGCCACCACCGGAAAGTCGCCCTGGAACCGGCACCGCACCTCGTCGCCCACAAAGTGACCGTCGTCGCCAATCGGAGCGTTGGCCTGTGCCACCATCGCCTTGTCCTCCTCCTCGGCCGAGAGGTATTCCACCTCTTCGGTCACACGGCCGTCTCGCACAACGCGGTAGGGCGTCTCCAGGAAGCCGAAGTCGTTGATGGTTGCGTGGACGCAGAGCGACAGCATGAGCCCAATGTTCGGGCCCTCGGGGGTCTCGATGGGGCAGAGGCGCCCGTAGTGCGTGTGATGCACATCGCGCACCTCAAACCCGGCGCGCTCACGCGTGAGGCCGCCCGGGCCCAGCGCCGACATACGGCGCTTGTGGGTCATCTCCGCCAGGGCGTTGGTCTGGTCCATGAACTGGCTCAACTGGTTCGTCCCGAAGAACGTGTTGATTACGCTCTCGATCGTGCGGGCATTCACCAGATCCTTCGGTGTGAACTTGTCGGCATCCCGAAGGTTCATGCGCTCCTTGATCGTGCGCGCCATGCGGGCCAGGCCGAGGGAGAACTGCGACCCCAGTTGCTCCCCCACCGTCTTCACGCGACGGTTGCTGAGGTGGTCGATGTCGTCCGCCGTGCTCTCTCCGTTCTGCAGGCGAACCAGCTCGCGGACGATGCCGACCACGTCTTCCTTCGTAAGCACCTTCACATCATCGTCTACGTCAATGCCCAGGCGGGCATTGATGCGGTGGCGGCCCACGTCGCCCAGGTCGTAGCGGTCCTCGTTGAAGAAAAGCCGGTTGAGCGCCTCTCGTGCGGAATCGAGGTCGGGGGCTTCACTCCCGCGCAGCTTCTCGTAGATGACGTTCAGGGCTTCCTCCTCCGTGTGCGACGGATCCTTCTGGAGGGTTTCTACGAGCGTGCTTTTGTCAAGAGCCTCGTCCTCCACATCTTCCCGAATGAGGTAGAGGCGTGTAATGTCGTACTCCGCGAGGTCCTCCCAGTCTTCGTCTTCGAGTTCGTGGTCGGCCGGCAGCAGGACCTCTCGCTCGGTCTCTTCGTCGACCACTTCGCCGGTATCCTCATCGACGATCTCGATGGTCTTTTCGATCGTAACGCTGGTGGCGAGCTGGCGGCCCAGGTGCTCGCCAAACTCGTCCTCGTCTTCGATGTCAACCGCGTCGGCAAGGTCAAACATCTTCACGATCTCCTCGTCACTGGAGTATCCCAGTGCGCGAAGGAGCGTCGTGACCGGCACTTTCTTTTTGCGGTCCACGTATGCCCAGAGCACATCGCGCACGTCCGTTGAGAACTCCATCCAGGAGCCCCGAAACGGAATGACGCGGGCACTGAACAGCTCCGTGCCGTTGGAGTGGATGTCTTTCTCGAAGAAGGCACCCGGGCTCCGGTGCAACTGGGAGACAATGACTCGCTCGGCGCCGTTCACGATGAACGTTCCCCGATCCGTCATGAACGGGAGCGTCCCGAGGTATACCTCTTGTTCAATGGCCTCGATGGCCTCTTCGCCCCCCTCTTCCTCCTTGCTGGAGAGGCGCAAGGTGGCCTTCAGGGGCACAGAATAGGTGAGGCCTTGCGCGATGCACTCCTCCACCGTGTGCTTCGGGGCATCGAGCTCGTAGGTGACAAACTGGAGCGTGTACCGATCCCGGTTGTCTTTAATCGGGAAGTGTTCGTTGAACACTGCCTGCAGCCCCTCATTTTCCCGATCGGCGGGCGGGACGTCGTCTTGTACGAAGTCGTGGAAGGTCTTCAGTTGAACGTCCAGAAAATCTGGATAGTCCCACACCTGAGGGATGTCCGCAAACGTTTTGCGGGGCTTGGCATCCTCGATGTGCCCAGGCGTAGAAATTTCCCCGTTCAGGAAGGTCGGCATAAGCTGTAGGAGTCACTGGCGTGAATAGACTACGTGCGCAGGAAGTGGGCGCCGTGCGGCGGCCCGGCAGGCGGTGCGCAAACCGCTCACGCAGGGAGGGGTGGCAAGCCCCTCAGGAATAGATGCCCCGCCCCCATGGGCAAGGTGCCACATCGCCCGACACGACGCACTGCTCGGGGATTAGTGGCCGGTGGAAAACGCCCCAGCGCAGGAGTGTGCGGGCTCATTCGCAAAATTCCACGGGTCGTGCACAGAAAGAGTGGGATCGCCTCCAGCAATGAACGCTTTGGATCTGGACGGGAGGCCCTGTTGAACAACGGGACTTTAAGGGACAAGCTTCATCCGGTAGAATTCTGCCCAGACAGGACCGACCGTACGACGCGGAGGCAGGGGTTGTTTCAACGAGCACCGGCCCGTCCCTCAGTGCCCGAGACGGCAAAGGCCAATTCCGAACGGGTTCGGAATCGGCCTTCGTCGAACAACGGCATAAGGGACGGTGAGCCGAGCCAAAAGGCCCACCGTCCGTACCGTTTCGTACTGTTGCTACTGGAGTTCCACCTCGCCCCCAGCGTCTTCAATCTGTGCCTTCAGTTCATCAGCCTCGTCCCGCGAGATGCCCTCCTTCACAGGATTCGGCGCCTCGTCGACGAGCGACTTGGCTTCCTTGAGGCCGAGACCCGTGATGGTGCGGACCTCTTTGATAACCTGGATTTTGTTGCCGCCGATGCCGGTGAGGACAACGTCGAACTCCGTCTTCTCTTCTTCGCCGTCGCCACCGTCAGCGCCGCCGCCTTCTGCCGCAACGGCAACTCCCGCCGAGGCCGGCTGGATGTCATACTCTTCTTCGAGATGTGTTGCGAGCTCGTTGGCCTCTTTGATGGTCAGTCCAACGAGTTCTTCTGCGAGAGATTCAATGTCAGCCATAAGTCCGTAATGGGTTAGGTCCGGCGGCGGTCTGTGTCCCGACGGCTGTCGGCACTGCGCCGCAAATTAAGGCGAAAAGGGGAATGTGGGCCGCGCCCACAGGGGCATGAAGAAGCACGCCCTACTCGTCGTCGTCTTCGGAAAGGGTCTCGAGAATACCTGCCAGCGTTTGCCCGGGGCCCTGCAGGCCGCCGATCACGTTCTGGGCGGGGGCGAGGAGCAGCCCCACGATTTCCCCAATCAGCTCTTCGCGGGACTTCAGATCCGCAAGTGTACTGAGAGCTTCGGGGTCGTCGTACAACTCCCCTTCGATCCAGGCCACCTTCAGCTCCGGGCGTTCAAGGTCTTCCTCGTTGAGAAAATCCTGGATCACACGGGCCGGCTTGGCAGGGTCTTCACTGAACGCCACGGCGGTGGGTCCGGCAAAAAATTCTTCGAGCGCGTCTTTTCCCTCAATGCGATCGAGGGCAAGACGAGCCAGGGTGTTTTTTGTGACTTGGTAGTCGACCCCCGCCTCGCGAAACCGGCCCCGCAGTTCGTTGGACTGAGCGACCGTGAGGCCTTCAAAATTGGTGAGGTACAGAATCGAGTACTCGCTGAGCTTGTCCCCGATCTGATCGATGATTTCTTCTTTTTCGGCGCGATTCTTCGACATGGGTAGGCGCGTTGGTCGACGGTCAATGACGGGAGGGCCGGGGCGAGAGGCTACCGAGCCTCGCGGAGAACGGAATTGCGGTCGATACGGATGGGAGGCCCCATCGTCGCCGAGATGGTGATGGATCGCAGGTAGAGCCCCCCGGCGGAGGCCGGACGCAAACGAATCACCTCGCGGAGGAGGGCACGGGCATTCTCGTAAAGGTCCTCAGCCTCGAACGAGGCCTTCCCAATCGCCGTGTGCAGGTTCCCGCTGCGGTCGACGCGGAACTCAATCTTGCCCGACTTGATTTCGTCGATCGCACCGGCGAGATCCATGGTAACGGTCCCGCTTTTCGGATTCGGCATCAAGCCGCGCGGGCCGAGAATGCGCCCCAGACGGCCCACCTGTCCCATCACATCGGGGGTGGCGATCACCACATCAAACTCGACCCAGTTTTCCTCTTGGATGCGCTCGATGTATTCGTCGAGGCCTACGTAGTCGGCTCCTGCCTCTTCAGCCTCTTGCTGCTTGCCCTCACTGGCGAGGACCAGCACGGTCACCTCGCGCCCGGTGCCATGCGGAAGGGTGATGGACCCGCGCACCATCTGATCGGCGTGCTGGGGATCGACCCCAAGCCGGAGGTCAAGGTCGATGGATTCGTCAAAGCCGGCCGTCGCCGTTTCTTTTGCCAGCGCAGCCGCGTCGCGGAGGCTGATAGGGGCGTTTTCCGCGTCGACGCGTTCGTGGGCGTCCTGGTATCGTTTGCCTTCAGTCGTGGCCATGATGGGAGTTTGGTTGTGCGGTACAGACGTTCCAAGGTCCGGAACTCCCGCGTGAACGGATGTGGTGAAGTGCAGACGGAGGTTCGAGGCCTCCGGGGCGCAAAACTACTGCTCGTGGGCCGGCTTTCCCTCAACTGTGATTCCCATGGAGCGGGCCGTGCCGGCGACCATACTCGCGCCTTTCTCCACGGTGTGAGCGTTCAGATCTTGCAGCTTCTGGTCAGCGATATCGAGGCAGTCGTCCCACGTAACCGTGCCGGCGTTCTCGCGGAGCGAGTCGCCCGCCGCCGTCTCGATGCCTGCCTTTTGCTTAAGCAGGACCGACGCCGGAGGACTCTTGACGATGAAGTCGAAGGAGCGATCGGCGTACACGGTAATCTCGACCGGCAAGAGCGTCCCCATCCGGTCTTCGGTCCGGGAGTTGAACGCCTTGCAGAACTCCATGATGTTCACGCCGTGTTGACCGAGCGCGGGGCCGATGGGCGGAGCCGGGTTGGCTTGGCCGCCTTTAATTTGAAGCTTGATGGTCTGCTCAACCGGTGCTGCCATAGGGTCGGGGGGCGGTTCAAACGAGGCCGAGAGGGCGTCTTCCGCCGTTTTGTGCGTAGAACGTGCGAGAGAGAAAATGACCTGCGAGGGGCGCCGTTATTCTTCGTGCTCTACCTGCAGGTAATCGAGCTCCACGGGCGTTTTTCGACCGAAGATGGACACCATCACCTTGACCTTCATCTTGTCGGGGTACACCTCCTCCACAATCCCGTTGAAACTGTCGAAAGGGCCGTCGACGACCTTTACGGGGTCCCCCACCTTGAACGGCATTTCGGGCTGCTCGCCCATCTCTTCCGCCCGGTCCATCT
>ERZ1034547.338-NODE-338-length-11622-cov-2.948042_pt1 | contig 11622 bp, 10 predicted proteins | sample MGYA00520642_ERZ1034547 | MGnify/ENA primary metagenome ERZ1034547 (study PRJEB33760, sample SAMEA4777713) | hypersaline lake metagenome | biome: hypersaline environment; feature: brines | place: Spain | collected 2012-08 | depth 0 m ... | reverse complement strand
CTCCCCCGGTTGAATACGCTCGTCGCAGAAGCATTCGCCGCAGAGCCCTCACGACAACAATTGACAAAGGTGCAACAGTCCGTCAGTGAGCACGGAGGTGAGGTTGGCGTGCGAGTCATGGCGAGTCACGGTGGAACAATCGATATATACGCGAATGAGCTTGCACGGACGCTCATCTCCGGTCCGATTGGTGGCATGATTGGAGCGAATTACTTTGGAAGGGAACTCGGGTATGAAAATCTCGTTTGTACTGACATCGGTGGGACTAGCTTCGATATGGGGATTATCATCAACAACGACTGGAAGATCGATTATAGCCCAGAAATGGCTCGGCTCCTCCTCTCGTTGCCAATGGTCAACATGGATAGTGTCGGGTCGGGGACCGGTAGTTACGTCCGCGTCAATCCGACATTCGATAAGATTGAACTCGGTCCAGAAAGCGCAGGAGACAAAGTCGGTGTCTGCGCGACTGAAACCGATGTTGAAACGGTAACTGTGACAGATTGTCATGTTGCATTGGGTTGGATTGACCCAGAGAACTTCCTTGGTGGTGACATGCCAATTAGTCGTGAGGTCGCTGAGGAAGCCATCAAAGAACAAGTCGCAGACAAATTGGATATGGGCGTGTATGAAGCCGCGGAAGGAGTTATCAAGATCCTCGAAAACAAATTACAAAACGATCTCGAGGCTGTCGTGACTGGTGAGGGTTACGCCCCATCGAATTTTAAGTGTCTTTCCTATGGTGGAGGCGGACCAGTTCACACAGCCGGATACACGCAGAATCTCAACTTTGATGAGGTGCTAATCCCGGAGTGGGCTGCTGGGTTCTCCGCGTTTGGTTGTGGTGCAGCCGATTACGAATATCGGTACGATCAGACAACGAGTATCGACATCGACGCCGACTTATCAATGGACGATGCGGCTCGGACTGCCGGAGAAGAGCTGACCCACGTCTGGAAGAATCTCGAAGCGAAAGTCGAAAACGAGTTTGAGAAAAGTGACATCGGAATGGATGAAGTTGAGTTCCAGTACAACATCCTCGGACAGTACCAAGGACAACTCAACAGTATCGATATTCGCTCGCCCGTCTCTCGCGTCGATGAACCGGAAAAACTAGCGGAGCTGATAGACACATTTGAAGAGGGCTACCGACGGCAGTACTCCGAGGAAGCACGCTCTCCAGAGCTTGGACATACGATTACGCAGGCGTCTGTCCGCGGCGTTCGTGATGTGGTCAAACCAGAGATTCCAACAGAAGAAGTAATGGGAGCTGAACCGCCTGCGGACGCGATGAAGGGATCACGTGAGGCGTACTGGGATGGTGAGTGGGACGAAACGGCTGTCTATGACCTCCACGCGCTTAACCCGGGTAACGAACTGAGCGGTCCTGCGGTTCTCGAAGGTGAGGCAACGACGTACGTCGTTCCACCAAACTACAAGACATCACTCGATAAGCACCGCGTCCACCATCTCATGCGCGAAGAGTAATCAGCAATCAGCGACCTCATATCACGTTACAGTACATATCAAATACCTGTTGTGTAGATATGCATCTATCACACTGCGGGAATATCGCGGAAATAAAATTCCATCCCGGAGTGAGGTAGGTGCACTGCACCAGCCTTCATCTGGCTGTAAACAGATGAAAATATCAGACGACATATATGAGTTCAGAAGAACATCCGTCAGACGGAGCCGGAGACGAACAGCACAGCGGAGAGAACTTTCCCCTCATGCAAGAGGAACAGCGGAAAGTCAGGACAAAACTACAAAAGAATGAAGGCATCGGCTGGGATGGACAGAGCCTTCGGGGACAGTTTGAAGATATCGAGGAGAAAACCGATCAGACAGGTCATTATGCAGGATTCGAGAAACTCTCGTTGAAGGATGAGAATCCAATCGAGTACGAGCAGATGTTCGCACAACTGCGTGGCGAACTCGTCAACGCACGCGAGACCTCGAAAGAGGTCGCTGCGACCCCAATTGTCGAACAGGAGGGTGAACTCTGCTATGGATTGTTCACACCAGAGGGAGACTCGATTGCTATCTCGACTGGCATCATCGTGCACATTCACACGATGAGTGAGGCAATCAAATACATGATCAATCACGATTATGAGGAAAGTCCCGGGATCGAGCCCGGCGATATCTTCGTTAATAACGATACACACGTAGGCAATGTCCACCCCTGTGATATTGCGACTCTCATCCCAATCTTCCACGATGGCGAATTGATTGCTTGGGCTGGTGGTGTCAACCACGTCATCGATACAGGAGCGGTTGGTCCTGGAAGTATGAATGTCTCTCAAGCCTCTCGATTCGGTGATGGGGCTCATTACACCGCTCGAAAGATTGGCGAAGATTTTGAAATATACAATTCCTGGAAAAATGACTTCCCAGATAAAACCAGAACACCAGACTTCCTGAAACTCGACGAGCGGACCCGGATGACCGGTTGTCTGATGATTCGCAATGCAGTAAATGACCTGATTGATGATTATGGGATCGAGAAATTCAAACAGCTCTCCCGTGAGGCAATTGAGGACGGTCGCCGAGGCTTCCGCAGTCGTATCCAGAAGACGATGTTACCAGGCACCTATCGAGGTGCTTCCTTCGTCGATGCGCTGTATGAGGGACAGGATAATCTCTCACGACCATACGCGAGCGAGAATCATCTTATGCACGCTCCATCTGAGCTACACGTTCGTGAGGATGGGTCCTTCCAGGTATCCTTCGAGGGAGCAAACAAGTGGGGCTGGCATCCATATAATTGTACGCCTGCTGCTATCCAGGGTGGAATTTGGGTGATGCTTACCCAGACGGTTATCCCGAATAAGTTAGTCAATGATGGTGCATACTACAGCTGTGACTTCCACCTCCCAGAGGGATCATGGGCAAATACACAGAATACAGAAACCGCACACGCGTACGCGTGGCACTTCCTCGTGTCTGCGTGGGCGCCACTTTGGCAACATCTCTCACGAGGATACTTCTCTCGTGGATTCCGCGAGGAAATTAACTCCGGGAATGCAAACACCTCAAATTGGCTTCAGGGTGGCGGCATCGATCAGTTCGGCAAACTCCACGCCGTAAATTCATTTGAAGCTGCCTGTGAGGGGACCGGAGCCCGTTACGTCGAAGATGGTGAGCCACACGCGGCGGCGATCTGGAATCCAGAGGGCGATAGCGGCGATGCCGAGGTTTGGGAGATGACCGAACCGCTGCCATTCCTTGGGCGGAATGTCAAACCGAATACTGGCGGCGCAGGTCGACGAACCGGCGGCGCAGGCTTTGAGTCGATGCGGACAGTCAAAGATGTCAGCCGATGGTTGCTTTATGAGATGGGGAACGGTTATATGTCGAGTGATAGTGGTCTCTTCGGCGGATATCCGGCTGCCTCAGGTTACATTCTCAATGCCAAGGACACTGATCTGAAAGAACGCTTCGAAAATGGCGAGGACTATCCACAGTCCGATCTGGACCCCGAAAGTGGGGAGTTTGAGTCTAACGTTGAGGCCGATATCACCCGCCGTCCAGAGGGTATTAGCACACCGAAAGAATTCGATGAGTATGATATGTATCTGAATTATCTTCGCGGTGGCTCAGGGCTTGGTGACCCCCTCGAACGGGAGCCAGAAAAGGTCGTTGAGGACATCCACGATGGATACGTCCTGCCTCGACATGCTGAAGACGCATATGCCGTCGTTGTTAATCAGGTCGACACTGAAGCCAAACATAACTCTGCTGTTCAAGGCGAGTGGGAACTTGACGAGGAGGCAACTGAGAAACTCCGTGCAGAGCGAATGAAAGAACGCGCAGAAAAAGCCAAACCAGTCTCCGAGTGGTTAGAAAACGAGCGCGTGCGTATTCAAGAAGAGGATCTGATTGAGGATGTCAAAAAGACATACGAGAGTAGTATGCGAATGAGCAAGCAGTTCACTGATTTCTACCGTACGTTCTGGGACCTATCGGATGACTTCCGATTCTCACTCAGTGAAGATGCTGAGAAGTCACTTGAAAACCGATTCAAGACTGGAATGAAAAAGAAGTGGAAGAACCCAACAAAGAGTCATGAAACGTGGCTTGGGGTCGGTCGAGACGATGAACCAGAGGTTCCTTACACATGGACCAGCGAACGGTCGATCCAGGATCTCTCCGGTCCAAGTTTATCCTTCGATCAAGCACCACGAGCACAAGCAACGGATGACGACTAATCAAGAGGTGAATATCAATGCCAGAAAGCTATCCTCGTGAAATAATCGAAGACCTCGTTGACGACAATCTTGAGTGGGACCAGTTGCACAATATGATGAGCGACTTCAAAGATGCAGACCGATTCCAACAGGTTCGCGATGTGCTTCAAGAGCGGGTCGATTGGGACGATCCGATTGTTATCCCGTATGCAGATCACCTGTACGTCGTCGCCAAGCCGGGAGATCAATGGATAATCAAATGCGATTGTGGTCACGAGTTTTGTGAGCATGATGAAAACTGGAAACATGACGCCCTGATTAACGTTCGAGATACCGAACAAGAATATCTCGAAATATATCCCGAGGACATGCATCCACACCCGGATTACATGGAACTTCGGGAGTATTTCTGTCCCGGTTGTAAGACACTGCTCGAAGTAAACAATGTCATGCCTGGATATCCGATTATCCACGAGTTCGAACCAGATATCGAGACATTCTATACGGACTGGATTGACGAACCAATTCCATCTCCGGACTCACAATCGGTCTGACGGGTCAATAGGTACTTTCTTTTCCTCACTCGATTGGTCCCTGTCAGTATAGGATAACCGATCTTGACGATGACACTTTGTTATATGCTGAACAGGTCTAATCGCACGCCCGTTCACGGCGTGGATACGCGCCGTCACGGAGTGGAATAAACTACACGCAGTCTCGAATTTCCACAGCAAAATTTATTCGACAGGCAGTCTACCACGAAGAGAGAAATCAGGCGGGAAGCAGAGCGATTCCCGCCAGTCCGACGATGGCGGTCTGTCCGCCACAAACAATGAGACAGGAATCAGAACCAGTTGGGTGAACGGTCGGTTCCTCTGACTATCATGAGTCGACGTGGTGGCTGACTGCTCAACTGAGCAAGTAACTCCAAGTGTGGTGACGTTGTGATGACCTTGCCGTGGCACAAACAACACTGGGACGCCACACACAACCGACAATCGGAGTCCTGTTGGCACCGCCAGCAGTCCCGTCCTACCCGCGACAGATCGTCATATTCGCACTGATTGCGCTGGACGTTCGGTGAAACTGGGACTGGGATCGTAACTGTGACTGTGAAACCTGCAATTCCACACTGTGCCTGCTCAGGGTCGGCGTGATCGTTCGTCCGATTCAATTCTATTTCTTGCCGTCTGTGTCATCGTGAGCAGTAAATAGCAACCGAAAACAGCAGCTGCGGCTATCAGTATGGCACCACGTAGAGTACAATCGTAAGGAACGGAATAAGAAGAAGCAACATCGCAACGGCGTATCCGAACATCTCACGAGCCTTGATGCCGGTTATCGCAAGCAGTGGGAGTGCCCAAAACGGATTCAGTAGATTTGTGTGGGCATCACCGACAGCGTATGCAATCGTTGCCTTTCCTGCTGGAACGCCGAGGTCATTCGCCGCCTGGAGCACTGAGGGTCCGACAACAATCCACTCGCCCCCACCAGAGGGAACAAAGAGATTGATAATAGCACCTGTAAGCCAAGCAACAATCGGAAATGTCGCAGGACTTGCAACAGCGACAAGTTGAGTTGCGAGGAGCTCTGCGAGTCCCGAACCGCTCATGATTCCTTGGATCCCCGCAAAAAAGGGAAATAAGAGAATGATTCCAGCTGCGGAGGATGCGGCTTCAGCAAACTTGTCACGGTACGCAGACGGGTTGGTATAAATTAGCAGACCGGCAAAAAGGAATCCCCAGTTTACAACATTGAGCGAGAGGGCATCCAGCCCCCGCTGGGCAAACTGGAAAAGAAACAGTCCTACGCCAGTGATCGCGACGATGACGCCAAGAAGGCGGCTATTGTCGACCAATTCAGCAGGGACGGGGTCTGTTGTGGCGCCAGCATTGAGGGTGGCGCCCGATCCATCTGTTACAGCCTCATTTGCTCCCTTCTCGTCTAAGATTGTTGGATCAACAAACTCCTCGATTCCCTGTGCTTGTTCCGATGCGGGCTCAAGTAAATAAAGCATCGCCGCAGCGAAAGCAACTGAAAGCACAAACAGAATAATTGCGTAACTGCTGAAAATTGTCGCCGACGTTGGAACGACCCCATCAACAATCCCCATCTCAATGAACGCGTTCCCCTCTGTTGCAATCTGGAGCGGTGCAGAGGCTGAAAGTCCCCAATGCCAGGTCAGCCCGAGACCTAAGTAGCCGGCTGTTGCAAGTAGCGGGTAGTGGACGTCAATTCCTTTCTCGCGGGCAGTCACGCCCATTTCGCGTGCGAAAATACCACCGAGGATTAAACTAAATCCCCAGTGAATCCAGCCAAGCACCATCGCCACCACGCCGACGAGAACCGCAGCCTGCTTACCGTTTGACGGAATCTCAGTCAGTCGCGTGATTACGTCGTTGACTCGTGGATGGTACGCAATGGCGAATCCAGTCATGAGGATCAACACCATCTGCATCGCAAAAGTGAGGAATGCCCAGAACCCGTCGTACCAACTTTGAATGAGCTGTGCGGGACCAGAACTAGTGAACGCCAGTCCGGCGAGAAAGACGAGATATGTTAGAATTACTGCGAATAGAAATGGACTCGGCATCCACCGTTCTACCTTATCAGAAAATCAATACCCAATCCGCTCAAGAAGTGTGCCATCTGCCGCTGTCATCCGTCTGTATAAATATATAAAAGATGCTGATAGTCTTAATATTTTCGTACGAATAACATCGGATACTCATGATACAACAGGAGGTGTCAACTGATGAGTGGCGTAGGATTGAAACGGCATTTCTCATGGTCGGCGACTGATCTCCACGGGTATGTCGTTTCATCATGAAGTGTAAGCTCAGGACAGCAACTTCCCTTATTATGCTTTATCAATATCGTGTCACTCAACCGATTTATCAATCTGAGTGTTGATCATCGTGATATCCTGACATCATGTTTCTGCACAAAGTATTTCCGTATTGATTATGAATAATAATGATATATGAGATTCAAAGAAGCAATCGACGAGGCATCTGATGCTGAATTCCCAGTTGCATGTGAGGAACTGATCGAATCATGCAGTGATATTACGTTTGAGACCCAACATGGCTCGGTCAAAGCACTCGGTGACATTGCAAGTGTTTGCAAAGACATGCCTGATGAGTTTCACTCTGAACTTGAGTTTCGAAATCATCTCTACAGCCTTGCTCCAGATGACTGCATCGGGAGGAAGAAGTATGATGACAGAGGAAGTCAACACCAATCATATCATAAATCAATGTCAATTTAGTGCACTGTCATTACTCGCGGTGAACGACTCATCTCCACTTGTCTCATTTATCCACCGTGCAGTTTGCCTTGTGCATCTACGGAGTCTTTGTGCTTTCTGCTTCCACGACAGTATCAGATGACATTCGACAGCCTGTGAAATAATATCTCACATCTGTGCGTTTGATGTCCACCTATAGATATATTCATCTTGCTCTTGAGCAATTTGCAGGCGCTCAGTCCCTGCCTCAAGGAACGAACGGCGAGAGCCGCGAGTGAGTAAGCAGGGGTAGTTCACAACTTGACATTTTCCCGCGCCTGATAGGATGCTCATGATCAGTGTGAGTGCGAGTGCAAGTGCAATGTTCATAGCAGTTGCTGGCAATATAGCCAATGTTGTTCAGAGTGAGACAGAGACATTGGGGTTGTAAATTGAGGGCAATCTTGGTCTATGGATAACGCTACCCCCAGTATCAATTTTATTATCATAAATCACAAATCCGCCGTACGAGGAGCACGAACTGAAGCGCGTCTTCGACCGCGGGAAGGGCAACACGAACAAGATGCACAGTGAGCCAAAGAGTATCGCCCGGCGTTCGTGGAGGCACTGCAAGAGCGCATTAAGAAGGAGCCGTAGGTGGGCGAGAGCGCCTCCCTTAGCGACTTCCAGGGCGATGGCAGTCAGAACGTGATGATCGCGACCTATCGCCACGATGTCCACAAGTTGAGCGGCGAGGCGTACGATTACGCGCCAGATACCTTCCACAGTGCCCCGGTGAACCAGACCGTCCCGCATGGCGCGGACGACGACGCCTCGGCAGTCTCGCATCCCAACGGAAACCCCGACAACCACGACACTCACTATCGGCTCTCGCTGCCCACCGGGGAGTTCTCACGCCCGCGTCTCTCTGAGAGTATCAGTGATCTGCTAACGGGTCCGGACCCTGAGACGACGTATCGGGCGTGGCTCACATCAAACGTAGCGAGCGGCTTCAACGAGAGTATCTACTACCCGTACACAAGCCTGAAGTACCACACACTACTCGTGGCGACGCTCTTGGGCAACTACCGTGGCGGTGATGAGTTCGTCGGTCTCCTCCCTGCCGTGGACGACGCCGAGGAGATCGTGCCCCACCAGACGGTCTACGCGCGCAACCGGTTCGCACTCCAAATCAACGAGAACGCCAACGGGCAACTGTGGGGCCGCCTTGGAAGTCGCCCGGAGCGCTCGTGGACATTGGCGTGGAAACGCCTCACCGCGCGTCCGTTCGATGTCAATCAAGACAAGCACGACATGATGCTCAATGCGAACCTCCGACGTATCTGGAGTTGGAGCACCGCGTTCCAGTACATCAAGGATCTCGAAACCCGGAGGGAAAATGCGTGACCCGCATCCAGCAGGTTCATTGGGAACGCGACATGGACTATCTTGAACACCCCTCCTACGTCTCGGGGAACATGATCTCACATGCCCTCGGGATGCAGCTGGACCACGATGTCCACCAGCACATCAACGCCAGTCACGGGATGTTCGTTCCCACCCAGCCTGGGACGTTCCCCGAGGAGCACTCCCAAAGCAGGGTTCACCCGTATATGGAATCGTCGCTCCCCGACGTGGAGAGCTACGGCGACCTGTTCTTCTTCGGGCATCCCGACCATCCGTGGTTACTCAGTACCCGACCCCGCGACGGGCTGAACACCCACGACATCCGGCTCCAGAGCAGGGTGCCAGCGCCGGCTCACGAGACAATCATGGACCAGTCCGACAGCGCTCAGAAACAGCAGCAGATCACGCGCTGTTGCGTGAACGCATACTTGCACGCCGATGACGGACGTTCTTCCCCTCGGCGAGGACGTGCCTGATAGCCTCCAGTTCGGCGACGAGCGGATCTACGACTACGATGGCGACCGTCCGGTGGAGACCACAATCTCCAGGCTCACCCACGTCGGGAATCACTCGAATTACGGCTCCGGAGAGCTTCGAGTGAAGCCAGTCACTCCAGATGAACGTCAAAAAACAGATAGAAAAGCCGAATTCGGAGCACTGACAAACGAGCAATGACCGGCAAGGATTCCGCAGTGTCCAGGTCAATCAGGCTGAATAACGTAGCTCACATCGCCAACAACTGATAGTGAAACTGACTCAGGAACTACCACGTGTATATATGTTAGCAGTGAGTTACCTCAGGATTAAATCAAAGTCCCGAGCCATTCTACTTGAATCCGTAAATAATAGGCTGACCGACATATCCAACTCATATCCGGGTATCACGACGCATGCTGGCTTATCGGCTCTCATCTCTCAGTGATTATGAGAAATCGCTGTGACGGTTGCCTTTGCAGGTTGAGTGCACCCAGTATCTGTCATGGATATAACTATCAGATTAGGTTTATTTGCGCGGAGATAACAGTCTTTGAGCGCTTCAATCCACAACACGGCTTCGAGCCATCCGCGAAAATAATAGATATTATTAATCATATATTTTGTTATACTACACCGACTCTCGAAGGAATAGACAGAGTTTATTTGTCTGTATTATGTTAGGTTGAAAAGAGGGCATGGGAAAATTACGTAGTAAGAGGCACCAATCCCGTTCGCTGAATTATCTGAGAGCAGTTCATTCGGAGACGTTGAATCTGAGATAATTCAGAGATGCCCTCAACAACCGGACGAAAGTAAATTCTCTGGGTACTAGTATCTTCGCCAGCTTTAATTCATATTATAAATTCCCTCCTGAGTTGAGTTTCTATCGTGAAATCATATACGTATGCATCCGTCAGTGTGAAAAACCATCTAATATCACAGATCTATGGCGCTCTCAGATGGTCTCTCAAAGAGAGATTATCCAATGAAATCATAATTATTGATCCGTCGATGTGAAAGTATGCGTAGCTGTATAGATAGAATAGTCGATATCGTAACGGGAGTGATTATGATCCTTGGAGGCGTTATAATAGCACTCATATTTCTCGCAATCGTACTCGGTTTTGCCATCGTGCTTGGAGTTGCGTGATACCGTCTTGATACCCACATATAAACGATCACTCACTTGATTAGACGTTATTGAGCACAGCAGTCAGAATCGGATATAATCGCTCGTAGTCGCTTCCGACACTGTATCCACTGGGCTCTCAGGAACTATCGTTTCCAATCGACTGGTGACAATCTTACATGAGCAGGTACGAATGCTAGTATATTCGAAGGAATATCGTTTTTCATCCCTGCACGCAGAATGAAGCATAATACTCGCCTCCATGGATCGCACGTGTTCGATTGAAGATCGTCATCAGCTTCAATAACTAATCAGCCAATTCGTCCGTTTAGCTCAGAACACACAGCACACTCGATCCAAGCCAAGTTCCAGATTACATATCAAGGAAGATTTGTGTGCTCTTGATACCGCTGTGATATGCAGTTCCGTCAGGTCCGCGCCGAGAGGACACCAATCGATCGATATATGGCTGAGCTCTGGATTCCATATCATCGTGAACTTGGCGAGATTATCAACTCAGAAGGACTGTCAGCATCATTTGATCGCGAAGACGAAATCGAGTGGTAGGTCGAAAAATTTGAAACGCCAGACAACCGGCTCTGGCTCGCAGTTGATGATACCGCGGATCCAGCTGTGCCGATTGAAACGATTGAGGCAACCTTTGCGGGGTTCATCAGTGTTGAACTTGAACCAGCTTCAGACAATTCGCTCGCCTTGACAGATTAGCAATCAACGATTCTATGTCACTCCTGAGTACCGTGAGGGCAATCTTGCCGACCGACTCATGACGCGTGCGGTACAATATGCCCGTGAAGATGGCTGCCCAGGATTAGTTCTAACTGTTGACATTGACAACAGGAGAGCATTGAGATATTATAGTAAACTCGGATTTGACATCGCCCGACACCGAATGTGTACGTCTATCGACAATCTCCATCTTGAGTAATAGTCGACACGACATGTCAGAACAATAGCTCCCGCACAGAGACAAAGGGTGAGTCCCTGACAGGGACGATAAGAAAGTAATTAACTATTGATAACAAGTGCATCTGTCAAAAATAAAAAGTATACATATTTTTGATACGGGATCACTCAATAAGCCGTATATCATCCACCGTCGGAGGTGTAATTGTGAGTAAAAGAAGTAAATGTTGAGGCTGAGACTGCACTGAAGCGTTCTCGGTCCT
>ERZ1034547.337-NODE-337-length-11639-cov-2.469527_pt1 | contig 11639 bp, 17 predicted proteins | sample MGYA00520642_ERZ1034547 | MGnify/ENA primary metagenome ERZ1034547 (study PRJEB33760, sample SAMEA4777713) | hypersaline lake metagenome | biome: hypersaline environment; feature: brines | place: Spain | collected 2012-08 | depth 0 m ... | reverse complement strand
GACACCGCGATCCAGCAGATCGTCCGCACCGTGAAGGAGGCCCAATCCCGCCAGCCCGACATCCAGAACGTCGCCGACCGGATCTCGGCGTACTTCGTGCCGGCGGTGATCGCGAACGCGCTGTTGTGGGCGGCCGTCTGGCTGCTCGCGCCCGCGACGCTCGCCGGGTTCGTGGAGTCGCTCCCCCTGTGGAGCGTCATCGTCGGTGGCCCGGTCGCGGCCGGCGGGACGGTCTCGGCCGTCGAATTTTCGGTTCTGGTGTTCGCGTCCGCCGTCCTGATCGCGTGTCCGTGCGCGCTCGGACTCGCCACGCCCGCGGCCACGATGGTCGGGACCTCGATCGGGGCGAACCACGGCGTGGTGTTCAAAGGCGGCGACATCCTCGAACGCGTCCGCGACGTCGACAGCGTGGTCTTCGACAAGACCGGGACGCTCACCGAAGGCGAGATGTCGCTGACCGACGTGGTCGCGGTCGGGCCGGCGCCCGACGGCGGGCAGCTCCGTGATCCCGACGCGACCGAGCCACAGGAACCGACGGGAGACGACGCGGGCGACGCCGACACCCCGGAGTCGGGGCTCACGCCCGCCGAGATCGCGGTGCTCCGGCTCGCAGCCGCGGCCGAGCGGAACAGCGAGCACCCGCTCGGGCAGGCCATCGTCGACGGCGCCGAAGCCCAGGGCGTCGACGTGCCCCAGCCGACCGACTTCGAGAACGTCCCCGGACAGGGCGTGACCGCGACCGTCGACGGCGCGCGGGTCCTGGTCGGGAACCGGCGACTGCTCGACGACGCCGGGATCGACACCGCGCCCGCCGAAGACGAGATGCGGCGACTCGAGTCGGAGGGCAAGACCGCGATGCTCGTCGGCCGCGTCCCGGCGGCCGCCGAACCGGGCGACGCCCCCGGCGAGGTCGTCGGTGTCGTCGCCGACGCGGACACGGTCAAACCCACCGCGGGCGAGGCGGTGGCCGCGCTCCGCGACCGGGGGCTGGACGTCCACCTGCTCACCGGCGACAACGGACGGACCGCCCGCGCGGTCGCGGCGGACGTCGGGATCGACCCCGACAACGTCCGCGCGGAGGTGCTCCCCGACGACAAGGCCGCGGTGGTCGAGTCGCTTCAGGCGGGTGACCGGAAGGCGATGATGGTCGGCGACGGCGTCAACGACGCGCCCGCGCTGGTGGCGGCGTACGTCGGTGCGGCGCTGGGCTCCGGTACCGACGTCGCGATCGAGGCCGCCGACGTGACGCTGATGCGCGACGACCCCCGCGACGTGACGAAGGCCATCCGGATCTCCGCGGGCACCCTCTCGAAGATCAAACAGAACCTGTTCTGGGCGCTGGGGTACAACACCGCGATGATCCCGCTGGCGTCGCTCGGCCTGCTCCAGCCCATCCTCGCGGCGGGCGCTATGGCGCTGTCGTCGGTGTCGGTGCTGACCAACAGCCTGCTGTTCCGGCGGTACTCGCCGGACCACGACTACCGGCTCCTGGGCTTTCTCCGCGGACGGTAGGCGGGCTCGCGCGTCGTGGCCCGTCAGCTTCGCTCCGGCGTCACGGTCTTGCCACCGCTGCGCTCGGGAGCCGCACTCCCGTTGCCGGGTGTCGATGGCCGGAGAGCGAGCCAGCGGTGTCCACGCGTCCCGAGCACGACCGCGGCGAGAACCGACACTGCAGCAACGCCCATCAGTACTCCGAGAACCGGGGCGATCAGGAACAGTACTCCAGCGAGCGCGATGTCGGCGGCGACGATGAAACCCGGATAGAGCGGCGTACTCGACTGCGGCGTCATACACTCCGATACGACTCTCACGGGCAAGAACCCACGCAAGACTCAAACAGACGCTGTAGAAACGAATCGTAGACCGACGCGCTTCCGGAACCCACGGGAGACACGGTCACCGGTTCCGGCTCACGATGAACTCCCCGATCACGTGGTTCGTCGCCCGGCGGATCGTCGCGCTCCCACTCGACGGATCCACACCGAGGGCGTCGGCTACCCCGGCGAGGGTCGCGTCCCGCGGCACGTCGAAGTAGCCGTGCTTGTGGGCGACGGTCAGGGACTCGCGTTGCCGGTCGGTCAGCAACTGGTCCCGATCCTCTGTGTGGACGAGCGAGCGCAACTCGGACTGTTTCCCGAGCCGTCTTCGGTTGCCTGCTGTGAAGTCGGCTGTCGATCAGTCGAACAATCCTTCCTCGCGGAACCCTCGCATCAAATCGTCGATCAGGGCCTCAGGTGTCTCGTACGGGTAGGTCTGGTACGACGCGTACGCTCCCCCGAGATCCATTACGCTGACACTCACCTCACCGGCCTCGAACGTCGTGTTCGGCCCGTCCGGCAGCACGGATGCCAACTCCATCGGGTCCTCAACCGGGTACTCGGCGTCGGTGAACACGGCCTCTAGTTCTTCTCGAAGCTTCGCAGCGGTGTCCGACATGACGCTCGTGTCTCGGTGAACCGGAAACAAAAAAGTTGTATCAGGATACTGGTCGCGGTGTCATTCCGATCCGTTCGGCTGAAGCAGTCTGTGCGGTGATGACATGGCAGCCGTCGCAAAGAAAGGGCAGAAGGGGTCGGGGAGAGATGAGTACGTATGACCGATGGCTCATCTGCGAACGACTCCGAGCGCGGCGTGCCGACTGTCACGTGTACACTGTGTGGCCGTACGTGGGACCTCGACTACGAACTCGCGGAACTCCACGCCGGGAACCGGGCCGTCGAACAGTTCGCGTTGGATCACGAACGGCACACCGGGCATTTTCCCGATGACGTGACGCCGTGGCTCGTCGACTGTCGGCAGTGCCCGGACGGCGAGCAGTTCCTCGAAGAACGACCTGCTCGCCGGTGGGCGAAGGCTCACGTACGGCACACCAACCACACGGTAGCACTACAGCCGCCAGCAGAGCACGGTTCCACCGAACAGATCGGCGCGGAGTGAGCCGCATCTCCTCACAGACTCCTACATCCGAGCAGATCCGTACCCTGCTCCTACTGAATTCCGTCGTCGATCAGAGCCTACAGTAGCGTTTGCAAGTCTTCGCTCACTCGACCGCACGCCGTCGTGCGATCGGATGTGCAATCAGTTGCAAACGCTACTATAATGCCGCCCTGGCTGCTTTCGAGCACATCGGTCTTCGCCTCGGGAGTCGGGTGTGCGTACTTCCGCGCAGATTCGAGTGAACCGTGGCGAAGGATCTCAGCGAGCATCCGACGAGGGGTTTCGATAGCCGTGCAAGATACAGGGCGTATATCTACGAGTATAAATAGATTATCGGATTAACCCACACCTCCTTGCAGTCACCCGCCGTTCGTCGAGATATGCCACAGAGAAACCACGCGGGCGATCAAGCGAGAGGCACTGAATCAAAGTTCTACCTTCCCAGTATGCCCCGTCTCCAGGCGGCACCTGGCCGGGTCGAGCGATACGTCCGGGGTCTGCTCCGCCAGCGGGGCACGTACCGTATCCGCATCAGCCGCAAAAGTCATACTGTTGGCTATAACGACGTGAAGATTTTCGACACCCCGGGGTGTCGAAATCCGTCACGTGACTATAGCCGACAGTATCAGTAGCTGTTCTCGCTACGGTGATGACTACACGCTCTGTATCTTGCACGCCGGTCCTATCAGTTCTCGAGGCTTTCAACAGAGCCTGAATTGCTCAGTCAACTATGCCAAGAGGCACAACGTGGACGGTAATCTTGTGACTTCCGAGGATAGCGGCTACAACCTCGAACCGATGTTTTGCAGGGTTCAGCGCTTCGTTTGTACATATTGTTCATATTCCCAACCGGTTTCCGAAGTCTCTTGCGCCCAACGAGTCGAAGAACGATATGGAAGACTCGAACCGCAGTTGGTACTTCGTGGAACGGCCGACAGGTGAGCCAGATCCGGACTGCTTCGAACTGAGAGACGAGCCCGTTCCGGAGCCCTCCCACGACGAACTGCTCATACGTGTCAAGTACCTCTCTGTCGACCCATATATGCGCGGCCGGATGCGGGACAGGGAATCATACGCGGAGCCCTGGGACGTCGGAGATGTCCTGAAAGGCGGCGTCGTCGGCGAAGTCATCGAGAGCAATAGCGAGCAGTACAACACAGGGGACCACGTGACTGGAGAGGGACTGTGGGCTGACTACAGCGTCCTCGATGCGGATGACGTCGCCCCTGTCGATCCCGAGATTGCTGACCTGCCTGCGTACCTCGGCGTCCTGGGGATGCCGGGCCGGACGGCATACTTCGGGTTGCTCGAGGTCGGCGATCCCAAGCCCGGTGATACCGTCGTCGTTTCCGGGGCCGCAGGTGCGGTTGGATCCGTCGTCGGGCAGATAGCGAAATTGAACGGCTGCCGCGTCGTCGGATTCGCCGGATCGGACGAGAAGACCCGGTGACTCACCGACGATCTCGGATTCGACGCTGCGATCAACTACAAGCAGACCGACGACTACGGAGTTGCACTCGACGAGGCCGCACCGGAGGGCGTCGACGTCTATTACGACAACGTCGGCGGACCGATCACCGACGCCGTGTTCACGAAACTGAATCTCGACGCTCGCGTGGCCGTTTGTGGACAGATTGCGCACTACAACGACGAAGATGTCCCGACGGGACCTCGGAAGTTGCCGCAACTCATCGCAACACGCGCGAGAGTCCAGGGTCTTCTCGTCGCCGATTACGCGACACGGTTTGAGGAGGCGACCGAACAGCTCGCAACGTGGGTTGCGAGCGGCCAGATCCAGCACCGTGAATCAGTCGTCGAAGACTTAGAGAACGCGCCAGATGCGTTCCTCGGGCTGTTCTCCGGCGACAACATCGGGAAGCAGGTTGTCCGAGTGACTGACTGACTGGCTCTGTTGAAATGCGTAAGAACTGATAGGATCGACGTGTGAGATACAGAGGGTGGATGCAGCAGCACTGGTCCAGCAGCATAGGCACTCACCGTCGAAGGCCGAGAACGACACAGATGATTCCGAGCGGTAGATAAATCGATCCCAAACCGGCCGTGCATGTATTCACGCTGCCATCAGGTGAATACGTCACAGTGAGGCCAGTAAAAATTCTATTTAATATTTGATTGTTTTTACCCAGCAACCCGTCGAACCATTCCACGAGACAAGGAGACTGGGTCAAAGATGCCATCTCAATCGATGTTCGACCGACGGTCCTTCATCGGTGCAGGCGTCGCTGCAGCGATGGCTGGGCTCGCTGGGTGTAACACGACAGTACCGACAGCGGAGGGCACACGAGACGAGACCAGCGCATCTTGGATGACGCCGAAGCAAGGACAGCAGGAAGTAATGCTTCTGGGAACGAGTCACTTAGCTACGCCTCCTATCTATTCGTCCCAGTGAGTGAACTGCACGGAGCGATCGCTCAACTCGTCGCAGTTACCGGTATCCTCGCGGAGCTTTTCGCCGCCCATCACCGCAATCAAGAGTGACAGCCGCGGTTCGGGATTTCCGCGGCTCACTGTCGGATACATCGTATTCATCTGAGTGGCAGTTGACTAAGTGCGCCGTAATTATCCGATGCCCGCACGGCCGAGACACGTTCACCTCTGTGAGTTGCGCTTGGGTATGGGGGAGTCCACTGACAAGCCCACGACTTCAGTCGTGGGTAACTGACTTGCGCGAATCATTGTGGGACGTAGGCCCCTGCGTTCGGACGCTATGCGAAATCGTCCCATCGCGTAGATAGACCCACCCGATGACACACAGATAGCCGAACGCGAAGACTGGGACGATAACCACCGGTTCGATCGACTGAAACTGGATATGCCCGCCGGAACCGGGTCGTGCAACACGTAGCACTGCTGGAGTGACTGCCTCGGGGGGGCCGAAAAAGAGGTTGTGCTCGGCAACGTTGATCCCCAGATGAAGGCCGATCGGGACGGCCAACTCACCGGAGAGTGCATACGCAATCCCGAACAAGCCACCCATCACGGCTGTCATTGCAAGTGCGTACAGCAGCGGCACTGACTCCGGATTCGAACCTAACGGTCCGTGCAGGAACCCGTAGATCACCGAGCTGCTCAGCCACGCCCCGAAGACGGCCACCGGTGGCGTGAGACCGCGTGCCGCCAGTCCTTCGGCAGCATTCTTGAAAAAGAGACTCCGGAGTAGTGTCTCTTCCCAGAAGGCGACGAAGATCCATCCCAGGACAACGACGCCGATCCCGAACGCAAACGACCGTGTAGTGCCGGCCGACAACACTTCGACAACGGTCACTGATCCCTGCCAGTAGCTAACCGCGAACGCGAGACCAACGAGGCCGATCCCGAGGGCCGTACCGAGACACAACTCAAGAACCCATCGTCGAGAGAGCCGAAAGCCATACTCAGGTATCTCCCGGTCATCAGCATACCGTGCCAGTACCACCAGTGCGCTGAGAACGCCCAGCACAGCAAAGAAGTGTCCAACTACCGGGACAAACAACTCACCGACAACCACATACCGAAGTAGTGCGATCCCCAGCAAGGCACCGGCGAACGAGAGGACGATCGCTATCGAGATCCGCCAGATTGCACGCACCCGCGGATCGGACGCCCCGTAGATGATCCGGTTCGCCCCTCTCGCAACTCCGCTGATCATACGTACCACCCGGTGTTCTGATACTGTCGGCTATAGTCACGTGACGGATTTCGACGCCCCGGGGTGTCGAAAATCTTCACGTCGTTATAGCCAACAAACTCAAGACGTGATTTTAACACACAAGACTGGAGCAGTACGCCGCCCCTCGACATCCTCCCCGACCTGCAGGGCGGGGTTTTAGTCTCGCATCTTCCATAATCTGTCGTCCGGTACAGCAGCACCTGCACGATTCAGGGTGAAATACAGATTTCATTTTACGCAGCCGCTTTGCTCGCTACAGCCCCAACAGTCGAGTATGAGCGTGGCAGAACACCGCCAGAGCTCTCACAGCGCCTATCGACGCCACCTCACAGCGGCTGTCGCCATCACTGGTGCTGTGTGGCTCTGGATGCGACTCGTCGGTATCGTACTCGGCCAGTCAGCTATAGCTGGTCCGTTTGTCACCGGGGCTCCGGTTCTCCGTGACGTCGGTGTCCAAGTTCTGAAAGCACTCTTTGCTGTTGGCGTCGTTGTCGGGTATGCACGGGTATTCGACATCTCGTCGCCGGTCGAGTGGATGCGCATCCGTCGCCCAGTCGGCAGCGAATGGGCATATATCCCGCTCGGGTTCCTCGTAAGCTTCCTGTGGCTGCTCGGGTCGCTTATCTTCATTCAGGATGTTCTTGGGCTCGAACGAACGGCGTCGGAGATCGTAACGATGTCACAACGCGTCCGTATCTCGCGGATACTAACCTTGTTGCTACTGGTGGGGCCTGCCGAAGAGTTGATCTTCCACGGTATTATTCAGCGCTCACTCGAAGAAGTGACTGGTCTCCGGACAGCCATCCTGCTCGGTGGACTCTTGTTTGCCGTTCCCCACATTGTTCCCGCGGCGCTCGGAGCGGGTGATCTCCTGTTTTACGGAGCGCAAGGTGGATTCGGCGTAATCGCCGGGTGGATCTATGCTCGAACTGACAACCTCACGGTACCGGCACTCGTCCACGGGATCTTCATCTCGTTCACGACTGCATTACCGTTGCTCGGGTGATATCTGACCGAGTCAGCGGTTCAGTTCTCGTCTCGACCTCGACACGGGGGCGCTCCGTGAGCGCCTCACCGTTTCAACTGGATGACTAGTTCTTCGACGGAGAGTGCGTAGACGGTCATCTCGACGCCGCGTTTGGAGTACCACGTGCCTACCGGCTCGACGAGTCCAGCGTCACAGAGGTGCTCCCGGTGATATTTGGCGTTCTGGATGGACGTGTCGATGGCCTCGGCAACGTCTGATAATGATTACTCTCGTCTCGTACCGCCGGGCGCTGTCAACGGGGGCCGCGCTCGGCGGTAAACAGTGAGAGCAATCATCATGAGGTCGTCGCCGGGTTGTCGTTGAGCGTGGTCAGCATCTGCTGTGCAGTCTCCGAGGAGACCGTTTGCAGCACGTCCGTTCCGCTGTCGTCGTCAACGACGACGCTGGTTCGTTTGTGTGGGGCGTGATCGACAGGGGTGTGGTAGGGGAATGCGGTTGGCATCGGTTGATATTGAGGTGTGTTACTGTCCTGCGTACGTGGGAACGCGATCGTCGAGTGCGAGCGACCCGGTCTGCCAGCGGATGTACCCCAGCAGCAAGAGTCCCCCGAGGATGGCGAAGCCGACGAAGACGAGGCCCTCTTCTCCGACCCACCGTGCTGGGCCGACGAGGTCAACGGCTAGCAACTCCGGCGTTCGCTGGGAGTGCCCAAGCCCGAATATCGCGCTCTGCGTGAAATTGTAGAACACGTGAAACCCGATACTGAGTGCGAGTTCGCCAGTCAGCACGTAGACGCCACTGAAGATGAGTCCGGCAATCAGGTAGTACCCATACTGGCTGAAGTGGGTAACTTTCCCACCGTGTAGGAACGCAAATACGAGCGTGCTGACCAGCACCGCGAATCCAACGGCTATCCACCGAGGGGCCAGCCCATCTGTGCCCTCAGCAATGTTCGTCAGCATAGCCCCGCGGATGATGAACTCCTCCCACGTGGCTGCGAGGGCAATATACACGAATACGAGCGCCATTGCGGGGAGAAACGAGAGGTCGCCTGAACCGCGCATCACTCCGGTGAACGTTGCCCAGCCAGCGCCGAGGGCCACGATGAGTGCACCACCGTTGATCACCGTAGCGACGAGTCCGCCAACGACAACCGAGTGCCACCACTCTCGATCGAGCGAGAGACCGAATCCACGTACGGGCCGCCGGTCGAGAACGCGTGCACTGAGAAGGACCGCGCCGGTGAGGACGATGGCGATGCTGGTCAGTTCAAGTAATTCGCGGACGGGATGGGTGAACCGCGCTCGGATTACGGTCTGGAAGAGCCCGAGGAGAAGCAGGGTCAGAACCGTCGGCAGGAGTGCACGAAGTGGTGCGCGGAGTCGGTGCTGATCCGTGTTCCAGGCGGGCCAGAGGCATTGTACAGTTCGCTCACGTACGGCGGTCGGTAGTATCCGATCAACCGTCGATTGTATCGACATACACGACACGAGGAAGCGGGTACAAGTAGCACCCCAGGCACGACTTCCAACCCGGAAGTTGTGACGGGTTTTTTACTATCACCCGGGCCTGCAAGACATATGACCGAGGATGAGGATGCTGTCTTGGCGGTACTCGACGACGAGTACGCCCGAGCGATCCTCACCCACCTCACAATCGAACCGATGTCAGTCGATGAACTCTGTACAGCGTGTGAGATGTCCGATGCGACGGCGTACCGCCGTCTCGACCGGTTGCAAGAGGTGGATTTAGTGACTGAACAGCAGGAGCTGGATCCCGAGGGGCACCACTACAAACGGTATGCCGCGACTGTCGAGACCGTCACCGTCACGTTCGACGACGGGACGTACCACGTGACAGTAACGCGCTCGACAACGGACCCTGCCGACCGGTTCACAGACCTTTTCGAGGGACTCTCCTGAAATGTACCTACTACAAGTAGAAGCAACTGGAACTGACCCGTCCATAGCACTCAGTACACTCGTTCTCTCCGTCGTCTCAGTCGTGCTGTCTGTGACAATTGCCGTGGTTTTGATTCGCGGCTACCGTCACGGACCAGCACACCGCGGAATGCTGTGGCTCGCAGTCGGGCTCGTCTTTCTGATCACCGTTCCCGAACTGCTTCGCGTCGGGATACCAACGGCGACGAACATCGGAGATACCGGCCGTTCGATACTTGTTAGTGGGTGTGAGCTGTTCGGTCTGGGAACGATTCTGTGGACGGTGTACGGCGGTGAGACGCAGTGATTGTAGATAGTCTGCTGGTCGTGGATGCGGGCAGCGTCGTGTTCGTTGCCCGCGGTGTGGTTGCCGTTGTCGGGTTGCTCGTCGCTACGCTGGCCTACCGCGGGTACCGACGGAACGGCTCTGAGAAAATGCAGGCGCTTGCCATCGGTACCGGGCTCCTCACAGCAGGTGTGTTCTCAGCCGTTATACTCATCGACCTGACTGGCGCGGGCGACGGCGTCGTCTTACTCGGACGGGGGTTGGTGACCGTTGTTGGGCTGTGTGTCGTGCTGTACGCTATCGTCGCAGCATAGGTTCTTACAACCGTTCTTTCAGCGACAATACTCAACTCGATCTTTCAGCTTACTTGAGGGTTAATACGCTACTTCGTCAACGCGTTCCTATGGAGTCGGTCGCCCTGTCGTCTCTCAGCGATCGTACCGTACTGCTGACTGATGGGACACAACTCGGCACGCTTGACAACATCACGCTGGATACTGAGACCGGCGAACTAGAATATCTCTGTATCGACCCGTGTCGTCCGGATGTGCGTGAGTTTCCACGAATGGAGAACGGTCAGATGGTCGTCCCCATCGACAGGGTCGAAGCAATACGAGAGTCTCTTCTCGTACACCCGCCGGACGAAACACTGTCTATCACTACACAGAGGGTCCAGAGAACCCCACAGAAACTGGATGAAGGTTCCGAACGTGGGTGAGGCCAGCGCACCATCCGTTGGATCTCTTTATGATTCAGTTGAGATGTCGTCAGACACCAGCGTGTAGTACTCGGTGATGAACGCTTGCGTATCGGCGTGTTCGCCTTCGGCTTGAACAAGCGTCTCTTCCAACCCGTTCCGAGGCTGATGGCAGCAGTCCCGGTGGCACGGTTTACACAGATACTCGAAGTCCTTTCCGTCCCGATCCCACCGGTCGCCGTACTTGTCGTACTCACGGGCGTCAGCCCGTGGTATCGTATCACCGCACGCGATACATACCACTTCGTTATCGGATTTCCGACGTCGGGTACGTGTGTCCGTCATCGTTACCGGTCGACCTCGCCCATAATCGTATCCAAACTCCCGATCGTTGCGACCAGATCCGCGATGTATTCGCCTTCGGCCATCTCTGGCAGGGCGGCGAGATTCGAGAACGACGGGCCGCGGATCTTGAAGCGAGCAGGCGTGTCTGTCCCGTCCGCTCGAATGTAGATCCCAAGCTCGCCCTTGGCTGCCTCGACAGCCTCGTATATCTCCGTATCCGGATCGGGTTTGATCGTTCGCGGGACGTTGGCTTGGACCGTCCGGTCGTCGTCCGGCCACTCCGCGAGACGATCCAGACACTGTTCGACGATCTTCGCGGACTCCTCGACCTCTTTGAGTCGAACCAGCACCCGAGCGAAGTTGTCGCACCCGTCTTCGGTCACGACAGACCAGTCCAACTCGTCGTAGTACCCGTAGGGATCGTCACGGCGGAGATCGTAGTCGATGCCGGAGCCGCGAGCGACTGGTCCCGTACAGCCGTAGGACTTCGCGGCCTCAGGATCGAGTACGCCGGTATCGACCGTGCGCAACTGGAAGATCTCGTTGCTCGTGAGCAGGTCGTGATACTCCGCCAGATGCTGCGGAACCACATCGATGAACGACCGTGCGTCCTCGATGAACTCCTCTCGCGGAGTTGGGAGATCCCACGCGACACCGCCTAACCGGAAGTAGTTGAACATCAGCCGCTGCCCGGTGAGGTCCTCTAAGAGGTTCTGTACCTGCTCTCGGTCCCGGATCGCGTACATGAACGCGGCTGTGAACTCACCGATCACGTC
>ERZ1034547.333-NODE-333-length-11762-cov-8.353464_pt1 | contig 11762 bp, 8 predicted proteins | sample MGYA00520642_ERZ1034547 | MGnify/ENA primary metagenome ERZ1034547 (study PRJEB33760, sample SAMEA4777713) | hypersaline lake metagenome | biome: hypersaline environment; feature: brines | place: Spain | collected 2012-08 | depth 0 m ... | reverse complement strand
GTCGACTACCTCTCCAGTTTGGTAGTCACGGATCAAGTACTCGTTGTACGTAATCAAGACCGTTCCACTGCCAAAGTACAGATCAATTCCATTCGCAAGTGGGCGATGGTCTCGCACGGTGAGATTTCGGATCTGCTTGTTCGATGTCGTCTGAGTATACTGCGTCGTCGAGATCTGCTCAACGTGAATCTGGGGGTGATACGAATTATGATCTATCTCGGTCACCCGGTACTGCTGGCCGGCATGGAGAAAGATAGCTCCCTGATGATACTCTCGGTAAGCACGTTCTTTCGCGACAGGATCATGGTCGATCTCACCGCCGTCACACACGACCTCGTACTCAGTTCCTGTCGTTCCATACAGCGAGATCCGGCTCTGGGGACGTCGGTCGCCCGTGTACAGCACGCCATTTGCCGCAAGCGACCCCGTCTGCTCGAGGACGCCGGCATCTTGCCACATCGACACCAGCTCCGTAAACCGCGTCTCCCCGCCAAAGTACGCTGCATCGCTCAGTGTAAGCGGGCGCTCAGCTGCCGCTGCCAGCAGGTGGTCGGCAAACACACGGTCGTTATCGACTGAGACAACGGCGTCTTCGACCGTGTCATCATCAAATAGGTAGCCCGGGTGCTCGAGGATGTACGCGTCCATCGCATCGCTCCCACCGACAAGCACCGATAACGCATCACTCGTCCCCCGACCAGCACGCCCCACCTGCTGCCAGAACGATTGTTTCGTTCCCGGATACGAGTCCGTTACTGTCGCATCGACAGACCCAATGTCGATCCCGAGTTCAAGCGCATTTGTCGAGATGACCGCGTCGACTTTCGCCCGCTTTAGTTGGTCTTCAACTCCCCGTCGTTTCTTTTTCCCAAGTCCCGCATGGTACGGCTCAACCGAGATGAACCGGTCCAGTGGGTGATCCTGTGCAGCGGTTACCGTTTGTTTCGCTCCAATCTCTGTTCCCTGGCGAGCCGTGGTGAACTGCAGCGTCTGCATCTCGTTCATCGCGAGATGGGCTGTTACTGTGGCCGCCTCGCTCGCGCTTGAGCGTCGAGCCGCCTCAAAATCGGCTTGTCGCTGTCCGGGATCAGCAGCATCGCTTTGGGCTGACTCATCGAGTGGCGGCTCCCATAACACGATATCACGACTTCCCTGTGGTGACCCATCGGTGTCGACAACGGTGTGCTCAAGGCCAGTCAGCCGCTGGGCGTGGTCGGCCGGATTCCCAATCGTGGCCGTCGTCATTACGAACTGGGGGTCTGCGTCGTAGTAGTTCAGAATCCGCCGCAGGCGGCGCAGGATCCACGCCACGTGTGTCCCCATGACCCCACTGTACTCGTGGGCTTCATCAATCACGACCAGCTCAAGATTATTATAAAACCGATGCCACCCCCGGTCTTTGTTATGCCGTGGGAGATACACGTTCAGCCCAGCCGGGTTCGTCAGTATCGTATTTGCATTCTCACGAAGCCGCCGTTTTCGCTCGGGTTTGGTATCTCCGTCGTAGACGCCAACCGTGACATCGAGATCTAACTCCTGGCGGAACGTATCGTTTAATGCTTGTTCTTGGTCTGAGGTGAGCGCTTTCGTCGGATACAGACACAGCGCTGTCGACGCCTCGTCAGCCAGATAGTTACGGGCCATCTGGAGTTGGTAGATGAGCGTCTTCCCCGATGACGTCGACGTCGTGATGACCACGTTCTCATCGTTGGCCAGCAACTCGAGTGCTGTCGCCTGGTGGGCATAGAGGTCGTGTGGGAGACCTGTGGCGAGCTCATCGCAGACAACTGCCTCAGCGGGAGTGACGTCTGCAGATTGGCTCGGCACCCGTTCTGTATGGACGATTTGCTCCCGCCAATCTGGATACGAGTCTTGGAGCTCTGCCTGTGACAAGACGGCTCCACCGCGGCTCACGTCACCATCTGTACGTAACTGTGACCACTCCGATACTCTGTCATCTGTAGACGGTTGGTTGTCAGTCATCGTCCATTAGGTGAAGTCCGCAAGCGATCCCTGCATACTCCGATTCTGCGGCTGGTCAGTAGCGTCACGACGCGTGACGTCTGCTAGGTGCGCGTAGATTGTGGCTAGCGCCCGAACATCATCCTCACAGTACGCCTCTAATCGGTCCCACTCTGGTTCCGGGGCATTCTCGGGTGCGACCGCACAGTTTCGTCGGTATGCGGTATACATCTCTGCGACGGTCTCTCCATCAATCCCTGTTGTCGTTGGTTCCCACCCGAGCGCTGTGGCAACATCTTCAAGCGTGTTCGTCCGGCCCGGCAGCGCGACGTGTCCGCCATCATCCTTGACGGCCCACCAGTACGCATCAAACTGATAGCAATCGTCCCACGCAGCGACATGCTCCGGGTAGTGCGCTTGGAGCTGTTCTGTAATCACTGGGAAATCGAAGTTGTGTCCGTTCCACGCGACGACCGGGCGGCCGGCGGCAGGGCCCGTTAGCCACGTCACAAACGCATCGAGATGTGACGTTCCGCCGGGCTCCTCTTCACGAAAGCTCAGGTAGCGACCTTCCTCGGGGCCGCCATCGAGAACGCCAATCAACCACGCCGTTGATGGATTCAATCCGTCCGTCTCGATGTCAATAAACACTGGTTCACCGCGTGGCAGTGACCCTGTTGAGAGGTGCTGGACGGTATCGCTCGCTTGTGCAGACGCCCGCGTGTAGACCTCCCGTGCGGTTGTCCGGCCAAACCCCTGTAGATCACTCAGCTCCGGAAGCCGTGTCTCTGCGAGTTCTTTTACTGTCGTAATCCCGGCATCAGTCAACGTCTGCAACCGGCGCTGCCCAATGCCGCGAATTCCACGCAACCCAATCGTAGCTGGATCAATGGTGTTGACAGCGACAGCACCGTTCGCGTACACGGTTACTACTGCCGGGTCAATACTCCCACCGCGTGATCCAGCGCCGAGATCAGTCGCGGATTGGCCAACGCCAACGACATCGACGGCTGTCGTACTACCGGGAGTCGGCAATGACGTAGTAAAGCCTGCCCGCAGCGACGTCGACAGATGTGCTGTCGCATCAGTGACCCACGGCTCGGGGAGTCGCTGCCGATACGCATCAACCCCATCAAGTGACGTCTTGCGAGCATACGGTTTCACATCAAGCGACAGCTCTGTGCCTGCGACACACACCGCGTCTGCCCGCCAGGTTGGATCGTCGTTCGTGGGGTTCTGTGAGCGTTCTCCGCCAACGGGCGTTACAACAACCCGCTCTGTCTGGACCTCAGTTCCACGCATAGGGAGCGTCACAACCGTCACGCCGGACCCGACGATCCGATACCCCTGTGGCCGCTGTCCGGTCCCCGGCTCCCCGACTGGGACATCACACCGTCCCGACAGCGTTGGAGCAACGGCATTTGACTGGGTACCAACCGCAAGCACGATATCGGGAGCCACGGTTTCAACTAACCCACGAACTGTTTCTGGACGAAGCTGTGATACAGTCGCCCCGGACAGCGTGAGTAACGTCGCCGGCGTCGCGTCAGGCGGCGGTAACGCTGGGAGTGTCACCGGATCTGATGCATCAGTTGTCACTGCCGAGGACGCATTATGGCCCGACTCTGAGTGACTCCCGTCCATACCTGCGGGCTCACTCATCTTATTGCGTCTGAAGAGCTTCTCACTTAAATTTCTGCGCTCCTCAGCGGCTCTCACACCCGCTCAATGGAGTCCCCATGGATCCGTGTGCGTGATCTACGAGACTCGATGACTCACCTCAATACGCCGATTCTACTCACTCGTGTACGGGATAACGAGCAGCGGGCAGCACATCACACTCCCGTTTCCCGCCTTCTGCTCATTAGGACTGCCCTCGCAGACCTGCTGGCCGGCTTCATCTTACGCATCGTCGTGTTGGTGTCGACGCACTGAGTTTAGTGTCATTTGTCCGATCTTGAATAGCCTGGTATCGTACCACGCGGCCAACCGCTCAGCGATGTCTGCCGGGTCGAAACCCTGCTGCGTGACGAAGTTTGAGGGGATGGGCAGCGCCTGCTCGGCATCCTCCGTGATTGTCTTTGCCGGCTGGGGAATATCTTCCACATGCGGTGTACACAAATTACCGCCTGAAACGGATGGCCGACACGTTGCTCCCAGATCAATTAACCAACAACATTGCTGGGTACGATGCGTTTGTTGGTTAACTTTCTATTGCTGCGAACTACAGCAATGTGACATAACAGCGTACTGGTCTTGTTCGTCGTATGGTGCAGCAGAATCGTCAAAAATGCTGACGCTTAGACGCGCAAGTGGACCGTATATGTTCTACAGTCGTTAGATATTAACTAGTGTTATATATTAAATATAATGTATCTCGTTATATATTGCTAAATCAACAGCGGGGCTCGGCTATCTTGTTGACCTGTAGAGGACCGTGAGGTCACTACTCTTTGGTACAGCCAACGCATTCGAGTCCATCTACAATCCTTTGAAGCGTATTGTCTTGTGTGAGTTTCCGACCGCATGATGAACATTGAATCGTATCAGTTACGCCTATTCCGCTTCCATATCCAAGAGTGATAGTTTGATGACTGTTACTGTCAACAAGCTCTACGTCGACCTCACCTCGATCGTACTCGACTTCAGTGAGAGTCAGCGGTGTAATTTGTACGTCGAGAGAGTGTCGTTCTCGGATTTCCCGTTGTCGTTCAGGAAACCCATTGTCACGGTGTTCTCGTAATTCATTGAGTGTCGCTTCGAGTTCTTCATACTCTGCTTTGAGCTCTTTCCGCTCTCGCAGTGCCTGAACGCGTGAGTTATGATCTCCTGTATTAATTGTCTCATTCAGTTGGTTGATCTTCGACGACAACCTCGCAGATTTATCTTCGAGTTCCTGGATACGCTGTTGTTGCATTTGGCGGTACTCTTCAACCTCCGCGTCGGCTGCACGCGAGGCTTCTTGATGGACTTCATCAATCCGCCCCTGGACGTGGTCTACGACCAGCTCGCGAGCGGTGCCAAGGAGGGATTGTATATCGGTCTTGCTCAGCTGTACCGCGCTAGTAGGGGTAGAACTGGTCCACTCTGTGGTGGTGTCGAGGAACGTCTCTGTTAGCGCTGGAAGGCTCTCTTCGGATCGCGCGTCCACGGCGACGGCGTGGAGAAGCTCTTGCTGGTATTCACTGACAGTCTCAATACCGACACGAAAGAGAACCACGATGGCCGTGCGGTCGTAGTACGGAGTGAACTCTGCGCCTTGGACCTCGATCGGGCCGTTTTGGACCCACTCTGGAATCTCGATGTTGGATTCTCCCTCTATCGACAGCTTGCCAGACGGCGACCGCTCACCCGCCTCCCGGAGTAACTGTTGAAAAAACGCACTCTCTGGATGTAGTCGCTTCGTTCGATTATCCTCATCGTCTGGAGCACTCTCCCCTCGGATGAGTGTGTGTCTCCCACTGGTAATCTCGGTGTCTATGTCATCAGGTACCGACACCACCCAACGATCGTCACTTCGCTCAACGGCACAGCCGATAGATCGGAGATACAGCTGTGTAAACTGCTCAACCACAGATTGTGTGACCGGCAATGAAGCATCAGTCATCGCTTTCTCCTAGATCAAATCCCTCGAAGACGCCGCTATTGAATTCCTCAAGTTTGTCTGCGAGTTCGCGCTGCTCTTGCAGGTCAACTGCCATCGCATCAAAGTCGTTCTCAAGGTCGACTTCAGAATCTGCGGCGACCAATCGCTCAAAAATCTCGTCCTCAAAGCTTGTCCCCGACTCTTCTAAGCGACTCAAGATTGAGCTCAGTTCGCCGACGCTCTGCTGGAAGAGATCAATCTTGTGGTATAGTCGTTCTAAGACGTACTCTTCAACCGTATCTTTCAACGCCATGTTGAACACGAAGACGTCTCGCTTCTGACCGATCCGGTGGACGCGCCCAATACGTTGCTCAACTCGCATCGGATTCCAAGGTAGGTCTAGATTGACTAAGATATTGCAAAACTGTAGGTTCCGGCCTTCGCTCATGGCGTCAGTTGAGACGAGGATACCTCCTTCCTCTTCGAAGTCTTCAACAATTTGCTCCTTCTCGCTGCTTGAGTGCCCGCCGTGGAATGCGTGTACTGTGTATCCCTCTGAGGCAAGCCTATCGAGGATCTGTTGTTGGGTTGCTCGGAACTGGGTGAAGACGATGACTCTCCCCATCTCGACGTTGTCGCGGGCTTCTTCGACGATATCCAAGAGTCGTTCCTGTTTGGTCACGGTATCGATCTCATCGATCAGATCTAAGATCGACTCCAGTTCGCCTGCGTGCGTAACCTCCGACTGATCGTAGAGTCGCTTCTCAATGGTCTTCTTGAGTGCGACCGGGCTGCTGACGACCTCCTTCTGAAGGAGCATCAGTACGAGCTTTTGACCCTGGTCCTGACTGTACGCCCCTTTGACGTAGTCAGAGACTGCTTGGTAGAGTTTGCGTTCCTTCGGGGTGGGATTGAACGTTCGTGTGTCGATAGTCCGATCTGTGAAATCGATATCTGTGTCTTCACGCCGGTTCCGGATCATCACCTTGTTTAGCCGATCCTGTAGCTCGTTCCGATTGATCAGCGTCTCCTGGTTACTATTCACAAAGTATTGGTGGAAGACGTCACGGGTGCCGAACAATCCCGGACGGAGCAGTGAGACAACATTGTACAGGTCCGTTAGTTCGTTCTGTATCGGCGTTGCTGTCAAAAAGAACGCGTAGTTGTAGGACAGTTGCTTAATAAGGTCATAGCGGTCTGTATCTTCGTTTTTGACATAGTGGGCCTCATCTAACACCAGAACATCCCACTCGCGGGTGAGGACAGTCTGGCGGTGTCTCTCACTTTTTGCTGTGTCGATACTTGCGATGATGTAGTCGTGGGCCTCAAAGCTCGCAAATTTGTCGTCGTAGTTGCATATAAACTCAAGCCCGAACTTCTCGCGAAGTTCAGCCTGCCATTGCTTGGCTAGCTGGGCGGGTGTGAGGATGAGCACAGACTCATCCGTTTCCCTGAAATGCATTTCTTTCAGAATCATCCCAACCTCGATTGTCTTCCCGAGCCCAACTTCGTCAGCAAGAAGGGCTTTCCCGTCCATCTCAAAGAGGGCACGATACGCTGCATCCACCTGGTGTTCAAGCAGCTTGACCGAATCCTCGTCCAACTCTTTCAGTGACCGGAACTCAGTGTCAGGCTGACCGGCTTGAAGACGGACCGCTTGGATGCTCTGAAGATGGGTGTCGTCTGTCTCGGTGTCAGATACTGATTCAAGTAGAGCTTCAGCAGATTTCTGTGTGACCTCAATATCAACGAGGTCGTACCCTCCCATACGTCTGTAAAGTAAGGTATCAGTAAAATACGTTGTGCGAGCCAACAGGTCTGAACTATCTACTGTCACGCTGGGGGTGTGGCATATCTGACCGAACTCAATAGGACCATAGTGTTTATTGGGTCTTACTGATGTGTTTGAATCATCAAAATGGCAGAAACAGGGTCCCTGTCGCAAACGCTCTCAGAGACGGTTACGCTGAGTCGTGAGCTCCGCGAGGAGGGACAGATCGATGGCCAGGTAAAATTGTATAATGTAGACGATGATGGCGAGTTTGAGTCGGATGCTACGCTCTTTTTCGAACGGACGCTCATGACACAAGGGCTCCGAGAAGCATTAACAATCCTGCGTGACTCGCTAACTGGAGATGACCCGCGAGGAACACATATCCTGTATGGACCCTATGGCAGTGGTAAATCGCATCAGATGGTGGCGCTGTATCACTGTTTTGATGATCCTACAGCCGCAAGCGATTGGGCCGCTGACTCCGTTGACGGCTTCGATACGGCCCTTCCAGAGTCTACAACCCCGATCACCGTTGCAATGCAGAACGAGCAGTATGAGTATCTCTGGGAACCCTTCTTTGGAGCTCTTGACTACGATCCGGGGACGTACGAGTCTGGTGGCTACCCTGACATGCAGACGATCCAGGACGCCGTCGGCGACGACACCGTCGCGTTCTTTGTTGATGAACTAGAGGACTGGTTCGATACGCTCCAAGGCGACCGCAAGAGTGCGAACAAGGCGTTCCTCCAATCACTTCTTGAGTCGACGGCACTCTCTGAGCTTGAGCTCTACACCATCGTCTCGGTGCTCCGTGAGGGGTCTGAGGTCCACGATATCCTGAATCGCGAACAGGCGGTTGAAGTCAATATGAACAATCAGGTGGACAAACGTGAGGTGCTGCGCCACCGGTTGATTGATTCAGTTGACGAGAGCGCTGCTCGTGATATTGTCAATACATACTTTGACGCCTACGACCAGTCTGATCACGTCGACCTGCCTGACGACCTGCTGTCGGAGATGCATGGTCTCTATCCTTTCCACCCGGTGTTACTGGATGCACTCGAAACACGGTATTACGCTGACGAGGGCAATCAGAACACGCGAGGGATGATCTATCTCTTCTCGAAGGTGCTCTTAGAGATGCGAGATCAGACGGACCTGATTACGCACGGAGATATTGACGCCATTGAGTTTGAAGACGAGCTGGCGAAAATCAACTACGAGCGACTCAACGCTGCGACAGGTGATATCAACAACCGCGTTGATACGGATGAGGTTCCTCACGGTCGTCGTATCATCAACACGATTTTGTTGTACTCGCTAAAGCCCAGTGAGGGGGAAGGAGCTGACGTCTCGGACATTATCATGGGTGCGTACCAGACGGGCGATCTTGTCTCCGACGTCGTGCTTAACGTCGAACGTCTGCACGGCGTTGCGTGGCATCTTCACAAACTCAACGGAAAGTACGCTATCCGGGACCGGCAGAACCCTAATGCGCTCATCCGGAACGCAGCCGTTGACGTTTCTGAGACATCGGCAAAAGCCGAGATCGCAGATTTCATCACCAACATCTTTGGCTCAAACGCGTACCCTGTCGGCTTCCGCACGAACGATATGCGAGACATTCCCGACGACCGTGAGGTCAAAGTCGTCGTGAAGGATGCCCAGTGGACCAAAGAGGAAGTCAAGAACGTCATCACGAATGACGGGCGTGGCCGGGAGTGGCGGAACACGCTTGTATTCGTTCAGCCTTCGGGGGACAAAGCCATCGAGTCGGGGACCCGGTACATCGATAAAGCAAGGTACATTGAGGGCGCACGTCAGGTGCTCGCAGACGAGTCACTCGACGACGAGATACGCACGTCAATTCAGGGGATGAAAGACCAAGAGGAAACTGAACTCCAAGAGGAGCTCCAGCTCCTGTATGGCGAGGTACTCGATGGCGACGATCTGCTCAATGAGTTCAATCTTGCTGCCCCGATGGAGCTTGACGTCTTCGTCGTTGATGAAGTGGAACTTGACGCCTCGAACATTGCGGACTCTGCGGCAGCTGACCCGTTCGATCTTCAGTCGCACGTGTGGGACATCGCTGAAGACCTCCTGGAGCGACGCGGCGAAATCTCGGTCGAGGACATCTACGAACAGTTCCTCCGTGACCCGGAACTGCCGATTCCTGGTAGCGCCAACGACGTGCTGAATGCAACAGTCAAAGCGCTTGACGGCAAGCCGGTGCTTGCCCGTGATACTGGGGGGTTCCGTGACGACCTCTCTGGAAGCTCGCTGGATACCGTACTTGTTCAGCAGGCTGACGTGGACGTGTGGGGTGTTGACGACGCCGAGCAGGAACTTCGTCAGCGCTTCGGGAGTGGGACAACTGCAGTTGACATTGGTGACTTCGAACTAGAACTTGTTGAGGACGGCGAGATCTGGATCGACGGCGATAGTCACGACGTCGTGATGCGGGCTATCGGCCGGCTCGCCCGTGAAGCCCAGTACACCATCGTAAAGGGGAACGAGATCCTCGACAAGCCACAATCCGACGCCACACTTCGTGATGTCGGCAGTGCAGAGGTCGTCGGGGCGTCATCGCTTGTAGACGCTATCAAGAAGCAAATCAACGACGATGGGTACGCAAACCTTGACACAATCATCGGAGAGATTCGGTCGGATGAAGCGGTGTTCCTGCCGCCGGATGAGACTGAATCAGTTGCACGTGAGGCGGTCAATGAGTTCCTCGTCGACGACTACGTGCTGGAGGCCGGTGGTCGGTATCTTGCTTCCCTCGGCGACCGGAAGCCGACAACAGTCAAGATTGTCCCGACGGTATCCGACCGAATCGGTGACCAAATTCTAGCGTATATCGAGGACTTGGAACCGGGTGATCAGTTCACCGTCAACAAGGTCACCGACCGCTTCGACGACAGCGTCACCGAGTACATGGTGCGGACGTTCCTGTTGGAGAACATCGGGAAGGACGAGGAACCGGAGTACGTGGTCAACACAACCGGGTCGGACAAGGCCACCGACTGGGTGCCCGGCTATCCGTTCCGGAAGGCTGACACGGAGGCGGACACGTGGCGCTTCGAGTTCAATGGTGACGACGTCGCCGCGATGCGGAGCAAGTGGCGGAACAACCACCAGACGGGGAGCGTCGAGTACGGCGACGTCACCTTCATGCTGCCCGACAGGGAGGGTGTTCCCGGTGCTCTTCAGGGGACCGCCGACGTCGAGCGGACGCAGGTCAGCTTGACGTTGCGCTCCGAGCAGGACTACACGAAGGTGCAGGACCTCTTCGAGCGGATGCCTGAAGAGGCGTCGAGCCTGAAAATCGAGATCAGCTTCCAGAAGTAATATCCACGATCAGAGCGGTATACGCCCGTTGTTATCGCAGCAGGTCACGGAGATTCTCTGCATCCAACGCGTCCTGCTCTTCCACGTAGGACTCAACGTCAGAAACAGTATCCAGGGCAGTGATTCGCTCAACTTTTTCTTTCGCTTCTGGGCTGTAGGTTGCTAGGGTCCGCTGTTCGTACTCATGATCGTCGTCGATATAGAATAGATAGATGACGTGGGATTCTGAATCTCCGCGTGGAATCTCGTCAACGACCTTTGTGTAGAGTCTAATTTGACTGCCGGCCGTGTATATGTCTAGATTCCCGATTCGTTCATGAACCAGCGAACTCGGCACGGCGTCGTTTTCCGCGATATCGACGAGGCGACTGATGACCTGCTGCTGTTCGCTTCCCTCTAAGATACCAAAATTCTTCGCGGCTTCGCCAGCGAAGATTACCCTCGTCTCTTCATCGCCCAATGGAACTCAACTCACGTAGGTGAAGAAGCGGTTAGAAATTCAGCAGCGACTCAAGATCATCTTTGCTCGCGGTGTCCCCCTCTTCGATGTCTTCAATACCACGAAGAACTCCCTCCGGAACGCTAGGGTCATCACCGTTGGAGCCGTCGCCCATGCTATCTTCGGAAGGGGTGAGACTCATTACCAGCAATTAAACAGATAGCGTAATAAACCCTCGTCTAGAGCAATTTTCTAGACAATTACTCTAGACCGCTCATCAGCTTTGAGTTGCGGCAGTCGTGCCTGGTTTTCTCCGATACCAACTCGGAGAACCCACACTTATGTGGCTCCTGAGTAATCACATCTACATACTGAACAATGTCTGAGCAATCTGGATCTTCACAGGATCGGCAGGAGCGGACGGAACTCCCCATCGAACGCGGGTTCCCCATCGAGCGCGTGAACGAGATTGCCGAGAAGGAGGGCCGAGCGAAGATGTACTACCGCCCCATCTACACGATGCATAAGTGGTGGGCCCGTCGCCTGGGGTGTGTTTTCCGTGCAATCTCACTCTACTCTCTTCTTCACGATCCAGATACAGTGGATGTGTTTGAGCAAGGGAATAACGGGGAGACGCTTGCAAACTGGGA
>ERZ1034547.331-NODE-331-length-11801-cov-3.837051_pt1 | contig 11801 bp, 9 predicted proteins | sample MGYA00520642_ERZ1034547 | MGnify/ENA primary metagenome ERZ1034547 (study PRJEB33760, sample SAMEA4777713) | hypersaline lake metagenome | biome: hypersaline environment; feature: brines | place: Spain | collected 2012-08 | depth 0 m ... | reverse complement strand
TCAGGCCGCTCATGTTGACGTCCCACGTGCGGTCGGGGTGCTGCTCGCCGGTGGCCGAGAGGAGGCTGGCCAGGTGGTAGACCGTGTCGATCTGGTACTGCGAGATGCAGTCGGCCAGGGCCTCCCGGTCGCGCACGTCGGCCACCACGAACGGGCCCCCAGACGCGTGGCCGTCGGGGCCAGGAGGCGGCTGCAGGTCGAGCCGGACCACCCCAGAGGGACCGTGCCGCGAGCGAAGAGCCTCGACGAGTTCGCTGCCAATCTGGCCGTTGGCACCGGTAACCAAAATTCGGGACATGCGCGCAGGGAGGGCCGGTAGGGAGCGGAAGCAAACGTGGGACCGAACGCCCGAGCCGAGGGGTTCTACGGGGCTTCGTGTGTGGGTTTCCAAAACCGGACGCCGCCCATCCAATGGGTCCCGGGTTCTCTACGGACGGAGGTCACTTGCGTTCGGAACCGCTTCCACGAAAAATCTCCCACAAGCCCCGTTGGAAAAGCGCTTCCGAAAAAAGTTTTTACGCGCTTTACAAAATTATTTGTCCGTGTGGGTTGACAAACCAAAGAAAATAAGGTAGAGTGGGGGGTGAGAAATAAAAAATAGGAGTCAAAAGCTCGTGTCGTACAGCATCGACGAAATTGACGCAAAAATCCTGGAGTTGCTCCAGCGCAGTGGGCGCATGAAGCGGAGCGACGTGGCCGAGGAGGTGGACCTTTCCATCTCGGCCGTCAGCGAGCGGATGCGTAAGCTTGAGGAGCGGGGCGTGATTGAGGGGTACACGGCGGTTGTTGACGCCAAGCGTCTTCGGCTCGACATCACGGCGTTCATTCGTGTGTCGGTAGACGGCTCGGAGCACTACCCGGAGTTTGTAAGTCGCGTGACGGACATGGAGCACGTGCTGGAGCTGCATTCCATTACGGGAGAGGGCTCGCACCTCATGAAAGTACGCGTGAAGGACACAACGTACCTGGAGCGCTTCCTGTCCGAGATCCAGGCGCTTCCGGGCGTTAGCAGAACGACGACGAGCATCGTGCTCAGCACCTTTAAGGAGACGCGCGCCGTGCCCACCGAGCCCATGTCGCTGTACGACTACGACGACGCTGTCTCCGAATCCGATTAGCTGTACCGGCCGCCCTGGCCGTTTTCCTCCTCCGTCTGTCCTAGCCGAATCAATCCCTCCGACCATCAATGCCGACCAAAACCGACGTCCTTGAGCGAATCGACGATGAAGGCGTGGACTTCTTGCGCCTGCAGTTCACCGACATTCTGGGAACGGTGAAAAACGTCTCCATCCCGGCCCACCAGGCCGAAAAGGCCTTCGACGAGGGCATCTATTTCGATGGCTCCTCCATCGAGGGCTTCGTCCGCATCCAAGAGTCCGACATGCGCCTGGAGCCGGACCCGGACACCTTTGCCATCCTGCCCTGGCGCAGTCAGCGGGGCGACGATACCATCTCGGCCCGCCTCATCTGCAACGTGATCGACACCTCCACCGGCGAGCCCTTTGTGGGCGATCCCCGCTTCGTGCTACAGCGGGCCATCGAACGGGCCGAGGAGATGGGCTTCGAAATGAACGCCGGGCCGGAGCCTGAATTCTTCGTCTTCGAGAAGGACGAGAACGGACGGGCCACCACCGAGACCCACGATGCGGGCGGCTACTTCGACCTCGCGCCGAAAGACCTTGCGCAGGAGATTCGGGCGGAGGTGATCTACACGCTCGAAGCAATGGGCTTCGAGGTGGAGGCGAGTCACCACGAGGTGGCCCGCGGCCAGCACGAGATCGACTTCAAGTACGCCGATGCGCTGACGACGGCGGACAACATTGCGACGTTCCGGTCGGTGGTGCGCGCCATTGCGGAGCTGCACGACGTGCACGCCACGTTTATGCCCAAACCCATTGCGGGCATCAATGGCTCGGGCATGCACACGCACATCTCGCTGTTCGAGGATGGGGACAACGCGTTTCACGACAGCGACGACGAGTTCAACCTGAGCGAGACGGCCTACAGCTTCCTCGCAGGCATTTTGGAGCATGCCCCCGCCCTCACGGCCATCTGCAACCCGACCGTCAACTCGTACAAGCGACTGGTCCCCGGGTACGAGGCGCCCATCTACGTGGCCTGGAGCGACGTCAACCGGTCGGCCCTCGTGCGCAAGCCCGCGGCCCGTGTCCCGGCGGCCTCCCGGATTGAACTCCGCTCGCCGGACCCGTCGAGCAATCCGTACCTCGCGCTCGCCGTGATGCTGCAGGCGGGGCTGGAAGGCATCGAGAAGGGGCTGGACGCCCCCGATCCGGTGCGCGAAAACATCTACGAGTTTACCGAAGCGGATCGCGAAGAGCGCGGCATTGAAACGCTTCCCAGTACGCTCGGCCAGGCGGTGACGGCCCTGCAGGAAGACGACGTGGTGCTCGACGCCCTCGGGCCGCACGTGAGCGAGAAGTACACACAGGCCAAGACGCAGGAGTACACCGAGTTCCTCGCGTCGGTCTCCGAGTGGGAGATTGACCGCTACCTGGAGACGTTCTAGTCCCCTTGCCCACACCAGCCCCCTTCCCCACAGTGCTTCGGGCTTTTTCCGGCATCCAACGGGGGCAAGCGGCCGGCTTCCACGCGTGGAGGCCGGCCGTTTTTATGTTGGGCCGGTTTATGTTGGGGCGGGGGGCGGGAACAAGCGAATCGGACGCGGGTCGACTCCTATACTTCTTCACGTTCCGCGGTGCCCATCGCCGGTGCGCTGGCCTCTTCGCAGACCCGGCTTCCCATTCCGAGCCCCCGGCCTCGTGGGGCCGCCGCTTGTCTGCAAGGGCCCCCGGTCGGAGAAGGGGGGCTGCTTGCCGGTCCCGTAGTAGAGCCACTGGCGAGTGCTAGTAGCACCGGCGCGTGCGCCCTGCCTCTCTCGCCCTCCAGATGACTGGCCGGTCATGTCTCCCCACGTCGGCTCCCGCCTCCGGAGGCGGCTCCGTTGCTCCCGTCTGGGTTGTGGACGGCGACGCGTCCCGCCGAACGCGGCTCGTTGCGTCGATTGACGAGCACCCAGCCCTGGAGTGCACACAGGTCTTCGGCTTGGGCGAGGACGCCGTTGCGGCCTTGAAGCGGAACGAGGCTCCGCGAGTGGTGCTGATGAGTCTCGAGCTTCCAGGCAGGACGGGCATCGAAGCCATCCGGCAAATCAAGGGGCGCTCTCCTGCCTCCCAAATCGTCGTCTTGACTGCAAGCGAGGAGGAGGACCAGATCCGCGAGCTTCTCTGTGCTGGCGCATGTGGGTGCCTGCTCCGGTCCGCATCCAGCGAGCAGGTCGTCGATGCGATTGAGATCGCTCGGTCCGACGGCGCGCCCGTAAGTCCGTCCGTTGCCCAGACGGTGATTCGTCTCCTCCGCCGCCACGTCCGCCCGCGTGGCGACCATGGCTTGACCGCCCGAGAGCGCGAGATTCTGCATCTTCTGATTGAAGACCATACCCAGAAGGAAATTGCGGAGAGGCTCTTTATCAGCCCGCACACAGTGGACACGCACCTCCGGAATATCTACCGCAAACTGGGGGTTCACTCCCGCGTCGGTGCCATCGTCAGGGCCCTCCGCGAGCGACTGCTTTGAGCGCCTCTCCTGTCTGAGCGCCTCTCCTGGCAGTGGAGAGCAGGATCCTCGTTGTGGGAAACGAAAGTTGTGGGAAACGAAAAATGGCGTGTTTACGGGATGCCGGCGAAGCCACAGGGCTCGTAAATTGTGAAAGAAGCGGCTCAGGCCGAACATGGCTCTCCCGATTCCCGCTCATCTTCGCCAGCCCCGAGTTGGAACTGGTCTATGCGAGCTTTGGTGTCGACAGCTCTTTAGGACCAATCTTTAGGACCGACCTCCGGGGCCGAGATCCACACCGCTCCGGAGGCCGCGAACGTTCCCCAGCGAGAGGACGGCCGTCCGCCTCTCGTCCACGAGAGCTCCCCGGCTTCTCTTCCCGCAACAGTGCCCCTCGTCATGATGCTCCCGCCACGCCCCTTCCTCTGTGTGCTCACGCTCCTCGTCGGTACTCTCGTCCTGGTAGGGTGCGACGCCGGGGGCTCCGCCTCGGAAACGGCAAACTGTGACAGCCGCACCGGAAACTCCATGTCGGCCACCGTCAATGGAGACGCCCTCTGCACCGACCTCGGCACGGCACTTTTCTCCGCGACGGGGCCTCGCCTGTCCGTCGTGGGGCTGTTCGAGGGCGGCCGGAGCACCATCAGCTTCAACGTAGAGAGTCCCGCGGTCGGCACCTTCGACCTCACCCGAGCAGACGCCGACAACGACGCGATGTACGGAATGGAAGACGAAACCGCCTACTACGTCGATCCCGGGGAGGGAAGCGGCTCCGTTACCATCACGCAACTGAGCGGCACGCGCGTGGAGGGAACCTTCGAATTTACCGGCATCGGGTACGACGTGAGCGGGGATCCGACGGGAGACCAGGCGAAACTGGAAAACGGGACGTTTGACTTTGCGCTGAGCAATGACTTCACGCTGGGCAAGTGAGCCGGAGACCAGAGCCCAGACCACGCGAATGGGGCGGGCGGCCCCGCCGCATCGTCGGCGGGCCGCCTCCAACCGCAACCGATAACTGTAACCGAAAACTGCAACCGCCCCTGCGGGGGCACCGGGCCCTTCGCACGGTGCGTTGCGCCGAATCCGCATCTCATTGCCTCACGAAGAGTCACGTCTTTCTCTGCATGCAACGCCGAAGACCAAAATGACAGCGACCGTACGCGTTTTCACGATTTTCCTCGTTGCTCTTCTCTATGGACTTACCGGCGCTCCTCGGGCGGAGGCCCAGGTCTGGAAGAAACTGAAGAAGGCGACCCAGCAAGCAAGCCAGGCCCTTGAAGAACTTGACGGGGCCATTCGATGCAGGCTCAACGACAAGGAATGCCTCGACAAAGCCCAGTCGGAAGGCCGACCGGCCGTTCTTACCGATGAGAAGGGGAACGTTATTAAGGACGAAAACGGAACCCCAACAGTAATACTGCCCGACGATAATCAATTTGCGGAGGGGACAACCATTGAGCGGTTCGGGACTGTGGAGACGCGAGGAGCCGAGTACAAAATTAGTCCGGATGGAGCCCATGCCGCCGTTCCCGGGCTGCAGGGAAGCCGGCAGACGGTCTTTGTAAATGGTAAACCAGACCTGGTCCTGGATAGGGTGTTTTTTCCAACGTTCAGATTTAGTCCCACAGGGGGGCACTACGCGTACGTCGGGCGGAGCGGAAGCGCGTGCGTCGTCGTAGTCGACGGGAAAGAGACCGACACCATCCCTTGCGAACAGCAGGAAGTCTCCAGGGCGAGTAACGGCAGCGACAAGTCGCCTCTTTTTTTCTTTAGCCGCGACGGGTCGCACCTGGCGTACCGGAAGCAGACGTTTGTAGAGCGGAAGGGCCGGGGGGGACAGATCACGCGCCACCCAGCGGGGCATGTCGTTGTGATCGACGGCACGCCCGGGCCTCTGATTGGCATGGGGCATCGCCCGCGCCTTTTCGTTCGAGGAGAGCACGTTTTCTACCAGGCCGAGAAGCCACGACGCGCACAGAACGCGGACGATGTCGGTCGAGTGTACGTGAATCACACCCCCGGTCCCGCGTACGCCGCTGTCCGAGGACTGGTCGTTAGCGAAGACGGAACCCACTACGCCTACATTGCCGCCACCCAGAAGAAAGGAAAAGAACGGGTGGTGATAAATGGGAAGCCCGGTCCTGTGTACTCTCAAATTGGTCGACTTTACATGGAGGGCCGTACCGGCACTGTGTTTTACAGCGCCGTCGTCGGTCACGACTCATCAGAGGGAATGCGCACGTGGAAATACGTAGTTGGAAATTACTCCTACAACAGTTCCGACGCCGGATTTTTGGTTTCTCCTCGCCCCAGTCATCGTGCCCTGCGAGCGTTCGACCACACCTCGGCCACGGTGCTAAATGCGCTTGGAGAGGTCGACCAGAACATGCATCTTCCACGAACGCTCGATGTTGTTGTCAGTCCCAACGGGAAGCGCCACGCATTCGTCGCGCAGACCTCAACGCGCCGGGCGCAGGAAGCCCAACGGGTGTGGGCAAATGGGAAGAAGAGTCTCGACTACGAGGAAATTACCGAGTTGCGGTTCACTGGAGACAGCAATCGTCTCGTTTTTATTGCGCACACCGGAGGCAAAGCGTTTGTGGTGGTTGAGGATACAGAACTGGGGCCATTCGACAGAGCGCGCAACTTGCAAGTAAGCGAAGCAGGTGGGGCGTATGCCTTCATCGCCGAAGACGATCAGGGTGCACGCTGGTACGTGAATGGGACGCCCGTTGGGGCTGCTGACAATGCGAAGGACTTCGCATTTTCCCCCGATGGATCGCGATACGCGTTCGGGGCCAGCACGTCCACCCGCAACCGCGTTGTCGTCGTAGACGGTGAGGAACGAGAAGAGCGGCTTGCCGAGTTTCTTTCCTCCGCGGAGCCGAACAGAGAAAAGAACAAATTCGAGAACAGGTACACGGCCCCCTCTCTCCTGTTCAGCCCGAAGGGCAACCGACTCGCGTACATCATCCGGGCGATGCAGAACGGGCAGATGACAAAAAATGTGCTCCTCGTTGACGCAACACCCGTCCCCCACAATGGGCAAGGGAATGCGACGTACAGCTTCCCGACCTTCAGTCCAGACGGAGAGCACTTCGCGTATCTTCACTCAAAACAGCAAGACAGGAAGCGCCGCTGGCAGCTTTACATCGATGGGAAGCCCGGCCCGGTGGTGGGAGAGCAAATTCCCGGAACGCCGGGCGCTGTCTCGTTTGTGGACGACAGGACCGTCCGCACCATCGGGTTTCTGGAAAACGAGATCGTGAAGCACACGATTTCGTTCTGAACTGACTGACCCGGCGGTTCGCTTCGGTCGAGAACGTCTCTTTGGGGGCTCTGGGCGCGGGGTTCTCGGTCTTCACGACCAGGGGCGGCACATCGGGCCATCAGCACATCGGGCCATTCCGAAAAGAAGGAACGCGTGGAGGCGGGCGTCCTATCGCGCGATCGTCAACGGTTGCGTACGCGTTTTGCCGCCGGCGACGAGCTGTAAAAAGTAAATTCCGCTGGGGTGAGCAGAGAGGCCAATCTGCATCGTTGCCCGTCCTTCCTGCGGACCACTGGCAACCGTCTGCACGCGTCGGCCCAGTACGTCGTAGAGCCGCAGGGTCACGTTCTGCCGCCGGGGCACCGCAAAGCGAACCGTGGCCCGGTTCTGGGCTGGGTTCGGATAGGTGGCAAGCAACTCCAGCTTCTCGACGGTCCGCTCAATGCGGACGGGAGCGGAGAGATGTCCCGTTCCGTCCACATCCACCTGTCGAAGGCGGTACGAGAGGACATCTGCTGCGTAGGGCAGATCCGTGTCGGTGAATGCGTAGGTCTGCGGCTCTACGGTCGTCCCGGCTCCGTCGACGAAGCCAACCTTTGTCCACGAGGCCTGGCCCGAGGCATCCGTGCGCCTGCGCTGGACCTCGAACCCGGCATTGTTGGTCTCCGCGGCCGTCTGCCAGGTCAGCCGCACGCGGCCTTCGGGGCCCGACGCCTCAACCGCAGCGTCGAACTGGACCCACTCCACCGGCAGCGGGGCCAACTCGCTCCCGAGCGTCCACCGGCTCAGTGACGCGACGCCACCCAGCGTGACGGTGTTGGCGGTTGCGTCCCGGCCGTCGACCCCCTTCTCCGACCACGTGGAGCCTCCATCGGTCGACTTAAAAAACGCAAGTTCTGCTTCGGAGCGGCCGTTGAGTTCTGCGTCGTTGTAGGAAACCGCGAGGGTGGCGTTCAGACCGACGTTGTTCTGCGAGGGGCTGAGGTCGTAGTACCGCCGGATCGACGCGTTGCCGTTCGGGGCGGTTTGCACCGCGTGGCCCCGCGTGACGGTCACGTCGCCGAGGTTGGCCGAGGCGGTAATTTCGATCCCGAGGCCCGCCGGGTCGGCGGAGGTGGGAGCGTTGAGGGTGCGGGTGGCGGTGAGCAGGCCGCCGGCAAAGCGGCCGCCGTCGGTTTCGCGGATGGAGGCGGTGCTGCCAGCGCTGCCCAGGTCCACCGTGGTTCCATGCAGGTCCCAGGTGCCGCCGTTCAAAACCGCAACGGAACCGCCGTTCTGCACGGTGAGGGTCTGGGCCAGGGTTGGGATTGGGAGGCCGAGAGTGAGGACAAGGAGGAGAAGTCCGCAGAACCGTTGCGGAGCGGAAGACGGCAAAAGGGGGGGCTGTCGAAGCATAGGAGAAGTACCAGTGATTCGCATCGGGAACGAAAAGGGTAGAGCGTGGACCGACTACTTCACATTGACCAGCACCTTAATCGTGCCGGTTCCCGAGCCGTCGAAATTTTCCAATGCCTTGCCGAGGATGGCGCCCTGCGGATAGATCTTCGTGCCGTTGATGACCGTGGGCTGGGCCTTCATGGCGTGGCCCGGCGTCTCGGCCGTCACCAGCAGGTCGCCGCGCTCAATGGCCCCGCTTTCGGCGCTTACCTTCGTCGGAAGGACGCCCACAACACCCATGGGCACCTTCGTGGCCATGTCGGTCTCCGTGCCGTTTTCCGAGAGCAGCACGCCGGGCTTGGTGGCGTAGACGCCTACCACGCGCGTGGACTGGGCCGTTCGGGACTTGGCCACCGTGCGGTCTTGTGTGGTTGAGATCGTGAGCACGTCGCCGGGTTCGTAGGTGGTCGGCGATCCTTCCACGTCGAAGGCCTCGGCCACGTCCGCCCCGCCCCCGCTGATGGTGCCGTCGGCGCTGACGTTCCCGTCGTTGTCGACGACGAAGCGAAGGTTCGACGCGTTGTCGGAAGAGGTGATGGCCGTAATCAAATCGCCCGTGCCTCCGTGATCCAGAATAAACCCGTTGGCGTTGTTGGACGAGTTGTCGAGGGTAATGCGCATTCCCTCTCCGGTGCCGTCTTCGAGAATCCCTACGCGCGGGGCCCCAATGTCGGGGACCGTCGTTCCGATCTCGACGCGCCCGTTGTCTGCAATCGTTAGTTTGTCGGAGCCGCCAAGTGCGAGATTCCACGCGCCTTCGCCGTTGTCGTAGTAGTGGAACGCCCGAATGACATCGTCGGACGCGTATCCGTAGTAGGGCCGTCCGCCGCTCGATTCTGTATCGATGTACATTCCGCCGAAGTCGTTGCCGGAGGTTGGGGCCTGCAGTCCAAACACTTCGTTCGAGGAGCCGGAAAGCGGGGTTGCCCGGTTCACCCCTACAAAGCCGTTGAGCTGCCCCACGTCCAATGCACCATTGTCAAAGACTGTCATCAGCGTGGCGCCGGTGCTGTCTTTGATTTCGGAGACCGGCGATTGCGCGGCGGCCTGCGGGTCTTCCACCAGCGTGGCCATCAGCAGTGCGGCAAGGAGGAGCCCGATCCGGGCGCCGTACGAGGATCGGGGATGAATTAGGCGCGAAGGGGTATCGGTGGAGAGCGTCATGGCGTCAAAAAGGAATGGTGTTAGGAAATACGGACCCGCGTGCGACGGGGGACGACGGTGTTCGCTGTTTGGCCCGGAGGAACTTATGAAAGGGCCGCTGGGCGAGAGCGCCAGAGAAGGCCCGTGCCGAGCAGGCCGCCCAAGGCCATCAGGGCGAGCAGGAGGCCCGATACGGGGGAGAGGCCCGCAAGAATGGAGCCGCCGGATTGTGCTTCGAGCGCGGTCACGCGCTTCTTGAGGGTCGCCTGCTGGGCCTTAATCGCCTCGTTTTCGGCGCGCAGGGTGGCGATCTGCGTCTTCTGCGCGTCGATCTCGCGCTGCTGCTCCTGGAGGCCCTTCAGGAGCACGGCTGTGAACTTCGAGTAGCTGAGGGAAAGCATGTCGTTTGCTCCCGTCGTGACCAGGGACGGGAACGCCGTGCGCACATTCTGTGCGATCAGGCCAATCTGCGGTCCGTCCGGGTGCGTGCTCGGATCGATAAACTCGTAGCGCACCGGGCGAATTTGACCGAGCTTCCGGAGGGTGCCCTCCCCCAGCGGCTCGATGTTGGTCTTGAGGCGGCGATCAGAGCTCTCGGTGAGGGTGCCGCTGATTGTGAGGTTGCCGCTTTGGTCCAGGACCAGTGCGTCGGAGCGACTGTAAAGGGAACCATTTCCAGCGACGAAAAGGGTGTTGTCGGTCGACGTGTTGGCGCTGTTGGACTGGCCGATCGAGAGTGAATAATCGGTGGCGGCGATTGTAGAGTCGCCCATCACCGTGGCGGCGTTCCCACTGGCAATCGTGTTTTTGCCCATGGCCGTAGATTCTGAGCCGCTAGCGGTCGTCTGGTTGCCCATTGCCACAGCGCGAAAGCGACTGGCCGTTGTGAAGTATCCCATCGCCGTGGCGCTTCTGCCACTGGCAGTCGTTCCCCACCCCACCGCCATGGCGTTTTGTCCGCTGGCGGTCGTCGCGTTGCCTGTTGCCATGGCGCGCCTGCCGCTGGCGGTCGTGCCGGAGCCCGTCGCCGTGGCGGAGCCCCCGCTGGCCTTCGTGTCGACTCCGAATGCGACGGAGTGGTCCCCGACGTTCGCTGCATCCCACTGCGTGCCGTCCAAGCTGGCCCCCACGCGCCCAGCGCGAAAGGCCGCCTTCGCCGGGTACCACATCAGACGGGTCCCGGCGCCTTCGGCCGGGATCGAGTCGGCCGGCGCCGCGAGGGCGAACGTGCCGGGGACGTAGAGGCCCCCGTCGTAGTTGAGCTCAAGACGGGTGTCGGCGTTGCCATTTTGAATCGTGGTCGTGGGCGTCTGGGCCGAGGCGACCCGCGGACCGCCCCACGCGACCGCCAGAAGCCCTAGGAGACCGAGCAGAGCGACGAATCGGAGATGACAGAAGGGGGAGAAGGGCCGAGCCATGAACCGAGTGAAGGCTGTAGGAGAAACAAACGATCAATTCACTTTCTGCGCCTGTCCGCAGAAAAATGGCCCCGCGGGACAACGGCGGCAGCGACATTCACTTGATGGGAAGCTGCTTGTTGGTTCATGCGAAAAAAAGGGCTGGACTGCGTCACCCGAATTATGAAATAATTGTAACTCGCTTTTCCTTCCCCGTCCGTGTTGCGTTGTAGGAACGGTTCCTGTGTTTACGGGACGTGAAGGCCCTCGCATCTTCCTGCGCTATGTCCCACCTTTTGCGTGAGTACCTCTACCCCCCAAGAACCTGAACTGAGCCGGATGGCCTCCAGGGGCGAATCGACGTCGGACGTCACCCGCCTGATTGGGCGCCTTCGAAGTGGAAAGGCGGGGGCACTGGACGAGCTGCTGTCCGCCGTCTACGACGCACTGCGCGACATCGCGCGCAATCAACTCCGGGGGGAGCGGGCCAACCACACGCTCCAGACCACAGAGCTCGTCCACGAGGCCTACATGAAGCTCGTCGATCACGAGACGGTCGACTGGCAGGACCGGCAGCACTTCTTTGCGGTGGCCGCCCGGGCGATGCGCCAGATCCTGGTCGACCACGCCCGGCGGCGGACGGCCCAGAAGCGGGGCGGGGAGGCGGAGACGGTGCCCCTGGACGACGTGACCCCGCGGCGGGAGGTGGGGCCCGGCACGCTGATCGCGCTCCACGACGCCCTCGACCGCCTCGCCGAGCGCGATGAGCGCAAGGCCCAGGTGGTGGAGTGTCGGTTCTTTGGGGGCTACACTACTCAGGAGACCGCCGACGTGCTCGACGTATCCCGCTCCACGGTCGTGCGGGACTGGCGGGCGGCCCAGGCGTGGCTGAACCGGGCGATGGGTGCGGGCGAATCCAAGGCCTCCGCCGGCACGGACGACTGAGCCCCCCGACGACCGGCCCCCCGTCCCCCAAG
>ERZ1034547.321-NODE-321-length-11920-cov-7.514117_pt1 | contig 11920 bp, 8 predicted proteins | sample MGYA00520642_ERZ1034547 | MGnify/ENA primary metagenome ERZ1034547 (study PRJEB33760, sample SAMEA4777713) | hypersaline lake metagenome | biome: hypersaline environment; feature: brines | place: Spain | collected 2012-08 | depth 0 m ... | reverse complement strand
TGCGGGAGGCGGCCGTCGAAGAACAAGAGATCGCCGGCGTGGAGCGTCACCGTCTCCTCGCCAATCACAAACTCGCAGGTCCCCTCCAAGAAATACTTGAACTCGAACGCATCGGTCGTGAGCGCGTCGCGCTCGGCGTCGGGCCGCAGCCTCAGCAGTACCGCCTCGAAGCCGATGAGCGCCAGCCGCCGCGTAAAGAGGTGTTCGTACTCAAAGCCGGGCGCTCCCTCCTTCACCCGGGGCTCGCGCGCCTCCGGGCGAATGACGACGTACGGGCGGTCGTGCTCGTCCGCAATCTCCTGAAAAAACCGGGCCGGGTCGGCGTCCAGGGCGTTCAGGATTGAGAACAGCACAGGGAGGGAGGGGAGCGTCCGCCCATTCTCGATGCGCGAGATCAGGCCGTTGCTCACGTCGGCCCGTCGGGCCAGTTCCTTGCCGTACAGGCCCTGCGCCGTACGGAGCGCCCGGATCTGCGGGCCAACGCCCACAAGGTAATCCTCAACGGAGTCGCGAGAAGACATGAGAGCGAAAAAGCCGGGAAGCGAATGAGAGAGGACAGGCCCCCATTGCCTCCTTGGGCCGTGGATGGAAATGGGTTTAAAACATGGGGCACACACAGGGCGGACGCAACGCCCGTCGCCGAATTGCCCGAAGAACTCATCAAGCCCCGCTGGGCCGCCGCTCCGGCCCGAGGGCGTAACGGTATAATAATCGCCCAAAAATTGAGCTTGGGTAAATCTTTATGTAAATAGATCGGCAGAGTTGATCATATGTAAACAAAACAACCTTCCACGCCTCATGGCCGACCTTTACGCACCGACTGAACTCGTTGTCTTCGATATGGCTGGGACGACGGTGTACGACGATGATTTTGTTCACCGCGCCCTGCAAGAGGCGCTCCGCCACGCCGGGGTGGACGCCACGCGGGACGCCATCAACGACGTGATGGGCCGGCCCAAGCCGATGGCCATCCGGTCGTTTTTGGAGGCCGAACACGAGGCCCCCGACGCGCTGGACGACGCCGTAGACGCTGCCCACGACGACTTTATCGAGCGGATCAACGCCTTTTACGCCACGGATTCTGCCGTGCGCGAGGTGGAGGGCGTCAGCGCCCTCTTCGCCCAGCTTCAGGACGCCGGCATCAAGGTCGGGCTCGACACGGGCTTCAGCCGCTCCACGGCCGACGTGATCATCGACCGCCTTGGGTGGGACGAGGCCGGGCTGCTCGACGCCACGGTGACCAGTGATGAGGTGGAGCACGGGCGTCCGGCGCCGGACATGATTCACCACCTCATGGAGGTGACGGGCGTGGAGGCCGCCGACCGGGTGGTGAAGCTGGGCGACGCGCCGTCGGACCTAAAGGAGGGCGACCGCGCCGGCTGTCGGCTCGTGATTGGGGTGACGAAGGGCTCCCACACCCGCGACCAGCTCGCGCCGCATCCGCACACCCACCTCATTGACACCGTGGCCGACCTGCCGGCGCTGATCTTCGCAGAGACCGACGCTGCGTAAGGCCGCCTGTGCGCTCGTCGCCCCGCTGCTTCTCTCCCCGCTGCTTCTCTCCCCACTGGGCCCGCACGCATGCCCCGCTCAAAGCGCCGCTGGCAAGCCATCACGCTGCTCTCCCTCGTCGTCGGGTACGCCGGCTACTACGTCTGCCGGTCGAACCTTTCGGTGGCCACGCCGCTGCTGCTCGACGCGTTCGGGGAAGAGGGGATCGACAAAGCCTGGATCGGCTTCATCTCGTCGGTGGGGGTTGCCTTTTACGCCGTGGGAAAAGTATTCAACGGCACGATGGCCGACTTTGTGGGGGGGCGGCGCGTCTTTCTGTTCGGGATGGTCGGCTCGATTGCCGCGACCATCGCCTTCGGCCTCGGTACCGGCGCGGCGGTGTTTGTGATCGCCTGGTCGGCCAACCGCCTCATCCAGTCGATGGGCTGGCCCGGGCTGGTGAAGGTGGCCTCGCGGTGGTTCTCGCACCAATCGTACGGCCGCGTGATGGGATTTTTGAGCCTCAGCTTCCTCTTCGGCGACGCCGCGGCCCGGCTGCTCCTGGGCGAAGTAATTGAGTACGGCTTCGGCTGGCAGGACGTGTTCTTCTTTTCGGCGGCTGTCCTGGGCATCATTGCGCTGGTGAATGCGGTCACGCTCAAGAGCAGCCCGCAGGCGCTCGGGTTTGAGGCGACTGAGGTGAATCCGAACAACCTGTTCGGCCCGGAGGGCGAGGCAGCCCGGCCGGAGGGCGTGCGCGACCTGCTGGGGCCGCTCCTGCGCAGTGGCTCGTTCTGGGTCGTGATGTTCCTCTCCGCGGGCATGACGCTCATCCGGCAGTCCTTTACCTTTTGGACGCCGACGTTTTTGGTGGAGGTGGCGGGGATGTCGGCCAGCAGCGCCGCCCAATACAGCCTGGTCTATCCGCTCCTCGGCGGCGTGTCGGTGCTGTTCGTGGGCCATGTGTCCGATCGCTGGACGGCCGGGCGGCGGGGGCTGGTGATGACGGTCGTGCTTGCGCCCCTCGTGCCGACGCTGCTCCTCATGAGCACGCTGGAGACGACGGGTGCCCTGGTGCCGCTGCTGCTGGTGTCGGCGTCGGCGTTCATGCTGATCGGGCCCTATTCGTTTCTCTCCGGCGCTATGGCCCTCGACCTGGGGGGCAAGAAGGGGAGCTCCACCGCGGCCGGCTTGATCGACGGCGCCGGGTACACGGGCGCCATCCTGTCGGGCTGGGCCGTGGGCTGGATTGCCCAGCACTTCGGGTGGAGCTGGGTCTTCATCGCACTGGCCGTGGTGGCGGCGCTCACGCTCATCGCGGCCGTCGTGTACTGGCGCTACCACGAGGAGGTGCTCCCCGAGGGGATGGCGACCGGCGCTGCCAAGGGGGCCGCCTGAGGCGCTGCCGCCGAAAAGACGGGGGGCGCACGCCCCCCACGTTGCGACTGACCCGGAGGACGCGCCTTCGAGAGTGGGTGCAGGGGCTCGAAGAGCCCTTCGTCCAAGCTCCTCGTCGCATGACGCGGGCCTCCGCTCGAATGCCCGCGGCGTGCGGAATGCCCCGCACGTTGCGGGGTGCAGGCCGGTCTACGCACTTATCGCTCTTGTGTCCACCACTGCTGATTGTGCCCATGCCTTTGTTTGATGCGTTTGATGCCTCTACTGCCCGCACGGCCCTCGCCGCCCTGCTGATTGGAACGGCGTGCGGCCTTGTGCCCGCCGTCGGCTCGCGGGTGGCCCACGCCCAACCCACCGCGCACGAGGAGGCCTACCGTATCGCCATCCTCGGTTGCCACCGCCAGGACCAGCCGGCGCCCGCCCTCAGCCGCTACGTGCAGGCCAACCCCGACCTTGCGCTCTGGGTGGGCGACAACGTGTACGCCGACACCGAAGACGACCCGTCGGTGATCGACACGAGTTATGCGGCGCTCGCTCAAAAGCCCGCGTTCCGCCAACTGCGCCGCCAGACGCCCACTCTTGCAACCTGGGACGACCACGACTACGGATGGAACAATGCCGACAAACGCTATGCGCTGAAGGAGGAAAGCAAGGCCATCTTCCGCCGGTTCTGGCGGCTGGAGGACGCCATTCCCGCCGAGCGCGACGGCATCTACCACGCGGAGACAATGGCAGTGGGGGCGCACCGGCTTCAGGTGATCCTGCTCGACGTTCGCTACAACCGCGACCGCCCATCTCCCCGCGGCGACCTGCTGGGCGCGCGTCAGTGGGCGTGGCTGGAGGCCCAACTGCGCCAGCCCGCCGACCTGCGTCTCATCGTCTCCGGCACGCAGCTGCTCCTCGATGCGGCCTCGGGGTCCGAGACGTGGGACCAGTACCCTCGGGCTCGGGCGCGCCTCTTCGAGACGGTCCGCCGCGCCGGGGCCGAAGGCGTGGTCTTCATCACGGGCGACAAGCACTACGCGGAGGTGGGCCGCAAGGCGGGCGCGCTCGACGTAGACGCGGTCGAGCTCCAATTTGCCAGCGTCAACCAGATCGAGCCGCCCAACTACAACTCCCACCGCGTAGCGCCCACGATCTCGTCGCGTCATTCCTACGCCTTGCTCGATGTGCAGATGACGCCGACGGCGCACAATGCGCCGCATCTGCTCTTTCGCGTGTTCGACGCGATGACCGATGCGCCTGAGCTTATCTACCGGGTGAACCTCGATGAGCTGTACCTCGACCTTACGCTTGGCGGGGCCGACCGCTTCCTGGAGACGCGCCGCGTGCCCATCACGCACACGTACCCGGATCTTGATGTGCGCTACACGCTCGATGGCACGTCCCCGACGGCCGAGGCCCCGCGCTATACCGCGCCGCTGACCCTCACCGAGACGACCACCGTGAAGGCACGGTTTTTTACCCCCGACGGCAGCCCGCGCAGCCGCGTGTTCGAGCGCACCTACCGCCGCGTTGCGCCGCGCCCGGCACGCACGACGGGGGGCGATGCTGCAGGCCTCCGCTACACCTACTACGAAGGGGCCTTCGAGCAGATGCCAGACCCCGACACGCTCGCGGCGGTCCGCCGGGGCACGGCCACCACCTTCGACGTGGCGGCCCTTGCCGCACGGGACGATGCGTTTGCGATGACGTTTGAGGGCTGGCTCCAGGTCCCCGAGACCGGGGTCTACACCCTCTCCACCCGCTCCGACGACGGCTCCCGCCTGCGCATCCACGGCGATACGGTGGTCGATAACGACGGGACGCACTCGCTGCGTCTCCGCTCCGGCCAGGTGGCGCTGGAGGCAGGCTGGCACCCGATCCACATCGACTATTTCGAGGCGTACGTCGACCAGGCGTTGCACGTCACGATCCGCGGGCCCGATGCCCACTTTCGCCCGGTCGGCCGGGAGGCCTCCGCGCCGCTGCCGCTGCGCCCAGAGGCACCCGACGGCGAACGAGGGACGCCCGTGACGATGGAGCGGCTGAGCCATTGACCCACTCCCCCGGCAAATGCGCGGTGCGAACTCACGCACGTACGCGGTGCGAACTCACGCACGTACGCGGTGCGAACTCACGCACGTAAACGCCGGCCCCGACTGCCGGCGGGCCCGGAGGGAGCCAAAGAGTCCCTTTTCGGGACAACTGTTCCTTCGCGCACCCTCGATGCTCTAATTGATCCGTCGTCTTTCTCGCCTCTCTACGAGGCGTTTGTTGCCTCCGTTTGTTGCCTCCGTTTGTTGCCTCCGTTTGTTGCCTCATCGTTCCCGAACTCGATCCCCCGCCCCGATATGCCCGAGCCGCCTGCTTCGCCCCCAAGCGATTCCGCCGACGCATCCTCTCGTGCCCCCGACGCCATCCGCGCCGCCGTGTTTGAGGGGCCCGAGGCCGGCGTACACCTCGGGGCCCTTCCCCGGCCTTCTCTGGCGCCGGGCGCGGCCCTCGTGCGCATCGACTGCTGCACCGTCTGCGGGTCGGACGTCCACACCTACACGGGGGCTCGCACCGAGCCTACGCCGACCGTTCTGGGGCACGAAATGGTGGGCCGCATTGCGGCAATCGGCGGGGCGGGCCTGACGGACTACCAGGGCGAGCCGCTTGCGGTGGGCGACCGCGTGACGTGGTCCATGCAGGTGACGTGCGGGGACTGCTTCGCCTGCACGCACGGCCTCCCGCAGAAATGTACGGCGCTTTTCAAGTACGGCCACGCGGCAATCAGCGAGCAGCACGCCCTCAACGGCGGCCTGACCGAGGTGTGCCACCTGCGGCCGGGCACCACGCTCGTTCGGGTGCCGGCAGCGGTGCCCGATGTCGTCGCGAGCCCGGCCAACTGCGCGACGGCGACGGTGGCGGGCGCTGTGCGACTGGCGGGCTCGCTGTCCGACCGCGTGGTCCTTGTGCAGGGCGTGGGCATGCTTGGGCTTACGGCCATTGCCATGGCGGATGCCGCGGGGGCTGCCGCCATCGTTGCGGTGGAGCGACAGGCCCGGCGCCGCGAGTGGGCTCGGGCCTTCGGGGCAACGGCCGCCCTCGACCCCGAGGCGCTGGGGGGCGACGGCTGGGCGGGGGCTCTTCGCGACTACAGCGACGGGCGCGGTGCAGACGTGCTCCTGGAACTGACGGGCCACCCCGAGGCCACTGAGCATGGCCTGGCTGCCCTCCGTACCGGCGGCACCGCGGTGCTCGTGGGCGCCACCTATCCGGCACGCCCGCTCCGCCTGGAGGCCGAAACGCTTGTCCGCCGCGTTCTCACAATCCGCGGCCTGCACAACTACACGCACGACGACCTGGCGCGCGCCGTGGCCTTTCTCGCAGCTCATCACGACGACTACCCGTTCGCCGATGTCGTCCACGACGGCTTTTCGCTGGCGGCGGTGGAGGCGGCGTTCGAGGCTGCCCTCGCCGGCCGCTCTGCCCGCGTCGCCGTTCGCCCGTGAGGGCGGCCGGGGCCACCGCTCGTCCCTCCGCATCCAGTCCGGAACGGCGAGGCCGCACCGCCTCCCCGGCCCGAACGCATCGTTCAGCGCACACCCCCGCACGCCGCCCCGGGCCGGCGTTGGCGTTTGTTCGGCGTCAAGAGTAGGTTAAGAGGTCCCCCCACCAAGACGGCCGATCCTTTTTCACCGTCCCCCGACCTCGCCATGGAAGACGATATGACGATCGACCAAGTTGCAGAACTGGCGTACGTGTCCCGGTCCGTGGTGTCGCGGGTGCTGAACGATCACCCCAACGTGAGCGAGGAGGCCCGGGCCCGGGTGCTGAAGGTGATCGAGGAGCACGACTACCGCCCCAGCTCCGTGGCGCGGGGGCTGGCGACGGCGCGCACGTTCGAGATTAGCGTCCTAACCCCCCGCCGCGGCGACGAGTCGCTGGCCAACGGCTACTGGCCGCTCCTCTATTCCGGCATCTTTGAGCGGTGCCTGGAGCGGGGCTACTTTGCGTCGCTCTCGATGGTATCCGCGGAGGTGGAGGACGAGATTCAGCGGCATGCCCGCGACCCCCGCTTCGAGGGGCACATCCTCATCACCACCGAGGTGACCGACCGGGTGGCTCCGTTGCTGAAGGCCGGCAGCGCCCCGGCAGCGCTCATTGGGCGGGCCCCGGCGTGGGAGACGATCAGCTCGGTCGACCTGGACAACGAGAAGGGCGGCTACGTGGCGGGGCGCCACCTGTGCACGCTGGGCTACGACGAGTTGGGGGTCATCCTCGGCAACTCATCGCTCGAAGAGTCGAACGATCGTCGGGCGGGCGTGGAGCGAGCGCTGGCCGACGCGGGGTGTTCGGTGCCGGAGCGCTACGTGGCCGAGGGCGACTATTCGCGAGACAGCGGCTATGCCATTGTGCAGGGCTGGGCGGCCCGCGGGGCGTTGCCGCGCGCACTCTTTTGTGCAAGCGACACCATGGCGATGGGCGCGCTGCTTGCCCTCCACGAACACGACTACCGTGTGCCCGCGGACGTGGCAGTGGTGGGGTTTGACGACCTGCCGTCCGCCCGGTATACCTTTCCCCCGCTCACCACGGTGCGCCAGCCGGTCTACGAGAAGGGACGGACCGCCGCGGACCTGCTCATCGACCAGATCGACGAGGGGGCGGTGGAGTCGGTGCATCGCGAACTGACCCCGGAGCTGGTCGTGCGAAACAGCTGCGGGGCGTCGGCCCCAAGGGCTACGTAGCTCTAGGCCTCTCCCACCAGGGGCCTGCAGCGGACGGATGCTTGCGGGAGCGGCCCACACACGCGGCCCAAAAACTGGAAGCGGTTCCGGATTGGGGCGATGGATTGCGGAACGGCGCTGCCGTGCCTATTCTTTGAGGGTTGAAATTCCCCCCTGCCCGCCCCCGCGCTCCCCCCACGGCCGCCCCCGGTGTAGTGACGCTTTTTGCCCCCGCTCGATGGATTTCGCTGTTCGTGCTCACTGGCGGTCTGTGGCTCCTGGGCGGGGGCTGCACGGAGCCGACGTCTCCGGTCGGGCAGGGGGCGGACCCCGCCGGGGCGGAGCTCCCGTTCGCGCCCCGCACCTACGCCATCTACCGCACGCTCGGTCCGGTGCAGGTGGACGGGCGCCTCGCGGAGGCCGGCTGGCAGGCGGCGCCCTGGACGGCCGCCTTTGGCGACATCCGCGGCCCGGAGGCGCCCCCGCCCCGCCATCGCACCCGTGCCAAGATGCTCTGGGACGACACGGGCCTCTATGTGGCCGCTCGCCTGCAGGAGCCGCACGTCTGGGGCACCCTCACGCAGCGAGACACTGTCGTTTATTACGACGACGACTTTGAGGTCTTCATCGACCCCAACGGCACCACGCACAACTACTACGAGGTGGAGGTCAACGCTCTCGAAACGGTGTGGGACTTGATGCTCCTCACGCCCTACCGCGACGGCGGCCCGGCCGTCGATGCCTGGGACATGCGCGACGTGCAGGCCGCGGTGTACATCGACGGTACGCTCAACGATCCATCGGACACTGACGACGGATGGACGGTGGAGATGTGGCTGCCGTGGACAGTGCTGGAGGAAGCCGCCCCCGAGGGACGCCCCCCGCAGGACGGCGAGCAGTGGCGGCTCAACTTCTCGCGGGTCGACTGGCCGCTCACCGTCGAGAACGGTCGCTACCGAAAAGACCTCGACACCACGCGCGCCCACCCCGAGGACAACTGGACGTGGTCTCCCCAGGGCGTCATTGACATGCATCGCCCCGAGCGGTGGGGCATCGTCCAGTTTGCAGACGCCCCGGCCGGCACGGCGTCTGTGGAGGTGTCGGTGCCCGAAACGGCCCGCATCAAGTGGGCCCTGCGGCGCCTCTACTACCGCCAGCGGCAGCACCGGGCCGAGACGGGCCGGTACGCCGCGACGCTCTCGGCCCTCGACGCCGCCGACATTTCGCTCGACGGGCAGTCGGTTGCCCCCACTCTCCAGGCCACGCACACCGGGTACGAAATAACGGCGCCGGGGCCGGAGGGGACCACCGTCCACCTCCGGAGCGACGGCAAAACCTGGACCACGACGGATGAGTAACCGCGTGCGGGTGCCTGTTCGTCTCTGATGTCTCCCCGACGCCTCTCTCCCCGTGACCCCTCTCGACTGGTTCTTCGTTGCCGGCTACCTGGTGCTCTCGTTCGGCATTGCGCTCTACTTCTACCAACGGGCGGGGGAGGACACTGCCGAGTTCTTCCTGTCGGGCCGCTCGATGCCGTGGTGGCTCGCGGGCACCAGCATGGTGGCCACCACCTTTGCTGTGGACACGCCCCTGCTGGTGACGGAGATTGTGGCGCGGGACGGCATCGCGGGCAACTGGCTCTGGTGGAACGCGGCCCTCGGGGGGATGCTGACGGTCTTTTTCTTTGCTCGCCTCTGGCGCCGCAGCGGGGTGCTGACGGACGTGGAGTTCGTGGAGGTGCGCTACAGCGGCGCGCCGGCTGCCTGGCTGCGGGGAATCAAAGCGCTCTTCTTCGGCCTCCTGCTCAATATCCTCATCATTGGCTGGGTGTCGCTGGCGATGGAAACGGTCATCGACCGGCTCTTCCCGGGGCTTACGCTGTTTGGGCAAACGGGCGTGGTGGTGCTGGGGCAGGAGGTCAGTGCGGCCCTGGTGGTCACGGGGGGGGTGATCCTGGGCGTGGCGGTGTACGCGATGCTCTCGGGGCTGTGGGGCGTGATGGTGACGGACCTCTTTCAGTTTGTGATTGCAATGGGGGGCAGCGTGCTGCTGGCGGTCTGGGTGCTCGACCGGCCGGAAATCGGCGGCGTGGCGGGCCTGCGGGCGCAGCTGCCGGAGGAGACGTTTCACCTGCTGCCGACCATTGGCGGGGCGGCGGACGGGGCGGGTACGTTTGCCCTGTCGGCGCTTGCCTTTGCGGCGTACGCGGGCGTGCAGTGGTGGGCCAGCTGGTACCCCGGCGCGGAGCCGGGCGGCGGGGGCTACATCGCGCAGCGCATGATGAGTGCCAAGGATGAGCGGAACGCTCTCTTCGCGACGCTCTGGTACACCATCGCTCACTTTTGCCTGCGCCCGTGGCCGTGGATCGTGGTGGCGCTGTCGGCACTCGTCCTCTACCCCGACCTCGCGGAGCCGCGGGCCGGCTTTGTGCTGGTGATGAAGGACGTGCTGCCGCCCGGGCTGCTGGGGCTCCTCTTTGCGGCGTTCCTGGCGGCGTTTATGAGCACGGTCTCTACGCAGCTCAACTGGGGCGTCTCGTACCTCGTCAACGACTTTTGGCGCCGCTTCGTGCGCCCGGACGCGAGTGAAGACCATTACGTGCTCGTCTCGCGGATCCTTACGGTGGCGGTCGCCCTCCTCAGCCTGGGCGTAACGCTCTTCCTGGACACCATTGCGGAGGCGTGGGGGCTGCTCCTCTCGGCATCGGCCGGGCTGGGGCTCGTCCTCATCCTGCGCTGGTACTGGTGGCGCGTGAATGCGTGGAGCGAGATGGCGGCCACCCTGGCGCCGATTGGGCTTGCGGGGGCGGCGCTCGTGCTGAATGCCTTTGGGGTGCAGGTGCCGGGGCTGCAGGCGGAGTTTCCTCTCAATCTGTACGCGGTCGTGGGGTTTACGACGGCGGTGTGGCTCGCGGTTACGGCGATGACGCGCCCAACGGAGGCGGCTACGCTCGACCGCTTCTACCAAAGGGTCCACCCCGGTGGGCCGGGCTGGGCCCCGGTGGCGGCGCGCAACCCGGAGGTGACCCCGGACGCGGGCCTGGGGCGCCTGGCGCTCGACTGGGCTGTGGGCGTGGTGCTCGTGTACAGCACGCTCTTTGGCACGGGCTACCTGCTCTTGGGCTGGACGGCCTGGGGCGTGGCGGTCCTCGCGGCGGCGGGGGCGGCGGCGGCCTTCTTGTGGCACGACCTCCGGGCGTACGCTGCCCCACCGGAGGCACGGACGACCGAGGCGGATACGCGGGGGCCCTGAGCCCTGAGCGTACGGACGGAGGGGGCGTGGCTCGGGCTTCCCGCGCTCCCCATCGTGCCCGTCCCCCCAGGCTCCGGAGGCCCTCGCGAGTCGCTTTCACGAATGACCCAGGCGTGTGCCACAGCAATTCATCATTGGACTGGACGTAGGGGGAACGAAGACGCATTTGCTCGCGGAGCGGGCCTCCGGGGCGGACCGGACGGAGCAGCGCGGCCCGGGCGCCAACCTGCAGCGGGTGGGGCTCCGCGCGGTCGTGGACACGCTCGAGGGCCTTATCCGCGAGGCGTTGCCGGGGCCGGTGCGCCGTGTGGCGGTGTGTGCGGGCGTGGCCGGCGCCGGACGGGCGGACGAGCAGGCGGCGCTGCAGGAGCGGCTCCGCACGGCCCTTGCGGATGTGGCGGAGCGGGTCTGCGTGGCGGTGACGCACGACGCAACCATTGCGCTGGAGGCGGCCTTTGGGGCGGAGGGGGGCGCCATTGTGATTGCGGGCACCGGCTCGGTGGTCCTTGGGCGCGGGCGCGGCGGCACGACCCGGCGCGCGGGCGGTTGGGGGCACCGCCTGGGCGATGCGGGCAGTGGCCACGCGGTGGGCCGGGCGGCGCTGCGAGCGGTTGCCGCGGCGTATGATGGGGGGCCGCCCACGGCGCTGCGGGGCCGCGTGCAGGAGCGCTACGACATTGCCTCGCGGGCGGACCTCTTTCGGTGGACCTATCGCGAGGAGGCGACCCTGGCGGAGGTGGCGCCTCTCGTGGGCACGGCGGCCGCGGCGGGCGATGTGGTGGCGAAAGAGATTTTGGTGTCGCAGACCGCGGCGCTTGCCCGCCAGGCGGCGTGGGTGGTGGGGGCGGCCGAGGAGCCGGCCCCGCGGGTTGCTCTGCTCGGGGGCATGCTTCGCAGCGAGCCCTACGCCCGGGCGCTGCGAGACGCCCTCGGCGCCTGCCTGCCGCAGGCGTCGGTCTCGCGTCTTCAGAAGGCCCCGGTGGTGGGGGCCCTTCGGCGGGCGCACCGCCTTGGGGCCTGAGACGGCGGCGGGGCCGGGGCACATGCCGAACGGTGGGGCCGAACGGTGGGGCCGAACGGTGGGG
>ERZ1034547.320-NODE-320-length-12014-cov-43.124007_pt1 | contig 12014 bp, 12 predicted proteins | sample MGYA00520642_ERZ1034547 | MGnify/ENA primary metagenome ERZ1034547 (study PRJEB33760, sample SAMEA4777713) | hypersaline lake metagenome | biome: hypersaline environment; feature: brines | place: Spain | collected 2012-08 | depth 0 m ... | reverse complement strand
GCGGCGGAGTCCACAGAGCGGGCCGACTGACTGGGGCTCACGCCCACCGTTCACAATGGCGTGTCCACACTGTGGCTCGTCCGTCGTCGCGTTCGTCGTCCCTCCCCCGCTTCGCGTGCACGCGCCGGCCGAGGAGACGGCGATCTGCACGCACTGTCTCCGAACGAGTTCAGCAGCGGCCGCCGACGCGACGGCCGTCGACGTCGAGACGGCCGACTTCAGGTCGGTCGACCGTGCGTTTCCCGCGGGTGAGCCCGGGGCCGCGCTCGCGCTCTGTTGTGGGCTCCTTGAGTCGCTCGCACACAACCGAGCCGCGGTCGAGACGCTCGTCGAACACGCCGAACGCGGCGGCGTCGACGTCTTCGGCTTCCTCGAGCGGCTCGACGCCGAGGCGGCCCCGTTCGACCTCGCCCGGCGTCGGGCTGCGCTCGCCGACCTGTTGTGAGGTCTCGCCGGCGGCTCACAGGTCGACGCCGGGCGGGTCGTTCCACTCGTCGTCGGCCGACTCCTCGTTCGTGGCCGCTCGGTCGGCCGTCTCATCACCGTCGGCCCGGTCGTCGGCACGTCTGCTGTTCGCACTCGGTCCGAGCGCAGGTTCCCCACGTCTCGAGTCGTGCACCTCGAAGACCGCACCGCGGGTGAACTCGTCGTCGGCCGGGTCGGCGTGTCGGTCTGACCGCTCGAAGAGGTACGCGAAGAAGCCGAACAGCGGCACGACGAACGCGATAACCGCCCACTTTCGTGGGTTCATGCCGTGGGTCGGTGCGTCGAGGTAGGCGTACGCCGCGAACGCGACGAGCCACGCGAGCGGGAGACCAATCAGGATGACGGCGACGAGCGGCTCCATACCGCCTCTTCGGGCGGACGCGTATAATCTTCTGGGTCGCGTCCGGAGCCAGCCGCTGGCCGCCGATTCCGGCGAACGCGCGCCCCTCCCGCAGAGTGATATACTCCGCGCGTGTGGGGTGCGATATGACGACGCTACCGGCTGCCACCGTGGGCGCGGCGTACACCGACTCGACCGCCTGGGAGCTCCTCGCCGAGCTCTCTGACCTCGGCGACCGGATGCCCGGTCACGAGGGCGAGCGGGCGGCCGCGGCGCTGATCGCCGACGCGCTCGAGACGGCGGGCTGTGCGTCGGTCACGGAGACCTCGTTTCCGATCCCCGGCTGGTGGCGTGAGTCGGCGGCGCTGGCCGTCGAGCACGCCGGACGCCAGACGACGTTCGACGGGAGCCACGAACTCGTCGCGCTCCCAGGGACGCCCTCCGGTGAGGTGACCGGCGAGCTCGTCGACGTGGGGTACGGCCTCCCGGAGGACTTCGAGGGCCTCGACCTGTCTGGGTGTATCGCGATGGCGTCGAGTCTCACGCCCGACGACTACGGCCGCTGGGTCCACCGCAGCGAGAAGTACGACTACGCCGCCGAGTCGGGGGCGGCGGGCTTCCTGTTTTACAACCACATCGAGGGAGCACTCCCGCCGACCGGCGACGTCGGACGGACGAACGGCCCGGGAGCGATCCCGGCGGTGGGGCTGAGCAAAGAGCTCGGTGCACGACTCACCCGCCACTGCGAGGCGAGCGACGACGGCGGCATCGACGCGACGCTCTCGGTGTCGGCCCGCAACGAGCCGGCGACGTCGACGACCGTCGAGGCGGTGCTCGGTCCCGACACCGACGAGGAGGTGTTGTACACCGCTCACCTCGACGCACACGACGTCGGCACGGGCGCGAACGACAACGGGTTCGGGGCCGCGCTCGTCGTCGGCGTCGCCCGCGTGCTCGCGTCGATCGACGCCGACCTGGAGACACGAGTGCGACTCGTCGTCTTCGGCGCCGAAGAGACCGGGCTGTACGGGTCGTACTACTGGTCACACACCCACGACCTCGAGTCGGTGAAGTGCGTGCTCAACGTCGACGGAGCGGGGTACTCGCGGAACTTGGAGGTGTACCCGCACGGCGCCGACGGCATGGGTGAGGCGTTCGAGGAGGTGAGCGACGCGTTCGACGTGCCGATCCGGGTCGAAGACGGGCTCCGCCCGCACAGTGACCACTGGCCGTTCGTCCAGCGCGGCGTCGCTGCCGGCCAAGGCCGCTCGACCGCCGACGGGAGCGGTCGCGGGTGGGGACACACCCACGGCGACACGTTCGACAAACTCGACGTGCGCGACCTTCGTGAGCTGACCGTGTTGTGTGCAGCGGGCGTGGCGAAGCTCGCCGAGGCCGACCGCGCGGTCGCCGGCCGCGACCCAGAGTCGGTCAGAGACGAGGCGATCGAGGGCGGGTACGACGTCGGGATGCGAGCGACCGGGACGTGGCCGTGGGGCGACGAGCGTCCCTGGCCGTGGGCGGACGAGCTGTCGTGAAGCGGCCACTCGCTGGGGCAGCGTCCCGAGGGCGACTGGGCCCGTTCGACCCCCTGGGTTGATGTCGTCGGGTCGCTATCTCACGCCCACCGTGTGCTCTCGATACCGACCTCGAAGCCGACCTGACGACCGGAGGGTGACGCGATGACGGCCGACGACGCACTGGCCGTCGGCACGGCCGTCGCCGAGCCGGGTGAGCGGGCGACCGGGTCACGTCACGTCGCCGAGCTGCCACTCGGCGGCGACGTTCGCCTCCCGGTAATCGTGGTGAACGGCGCGGCGACCGGCCCGACGGTGTGGGTCACGGCCGGCATCCACGGCGACGAACCGACGGGGACGATCGTCGCTCACGACATCGTGGATCGGATCGACGTCGACGCGCTCGCAGGGCGGGTGGTGTGCCTTCCGGTAATGAACCCCGACGGGTTCCGGCGGAACCGCCGGACCGCCTCGTACCACGACGACGACCCCAACCGGTACTTCGGTCGCGAGCCGTCGCCGTCCGGGGATCCCCCACGCGTCCAACACCAGATCTGCGAGCGCATCTACGAGGACATCCGCGAGACGGCCGACGCGCTCGTCGCGCTGCACACCTCCTGGGTCGCGACGCACCCGTACACGATCCGGCCGCGGGTCCCGTACGGGACGGACCGAGACACCTCGGCGGCGATCGCGCTTCGCGACGACATCGCGGCGCTGACAGACGCGTTCGGACTGCCCGTTGTCACCCAGTTCGACGCGGCGACGACCGCCGCGCGCGAACTCGACTACGCGCTTGCCGGGGCGGCAGTCGCGGACGGCATCCCGGCGTTCACGCCCGAACTCGGTGGGCGGCTCGTCGTCGAGCGCGACGTCGCCGCGGCGGCCGTCGACGGGCTGTGGAACGTGTTTGCCGCCCTCGGAATGGTTGCCGAGCCGGTGACGCCAGCCGCGCGGTTCGAGCTTGCGCTTGAGACCGACCACAAGCGATTCGTCGGCCCGCACGCGCCCGTCGCGGGAATCGTGCGCTATCGCGTCACCGAGGGATCCCACCTCACGGCCGGTGACCCCGTCGCCGACGTGGTCGACGCCCACGGCGCGGTCCAGACGACGGTGACGACACCGCACGATGGGGTCGTCCTCAGCCGCCGCGAGCGGGCGGCGGTGTACAGAAACGACCCGCTGTTCGACCTCGCGATCCCCGACGACGACCCGCTTCTCGTCGAGTCGACGTGAGCACTCGGGGGCGTCGCGCCGTCGGGTATTTACCACCCGCCAACGTTCGCTCGGGTCGTGCAGCTCCGTCACCGGTCGCCCGACGACGCCACGCCGTGTACGCTCGCTACCGAGGTCTCGGTCGCGCAGTCGCGACTCGCCCAGGCCCGCGGGCTGATGTTTCGACGCTCGATGCCGGCCGACTACGCGCTCGTGTTTCCGTTCGACGCGACCGACGTCCGGACGCTCCACATGCTGTTCGTCCCGTTCGCCATCGACGCCTTGTGGCTCGTCGACGACCGGGTGACGGCAGTACAGCGGCTCGCGCCGTTCGTCGGTATTGGTCGTGGAGAGGCGGACACGGTAGTCGAGCTTCCGGCCGGCGGGGCCGCCGACGTCGCCGTCGGCGACGAGGTTCAGCTCTCACGGTGAGCCGGCTCAGTCCGCGTTCGCCTGCCAGTCGCGGACGGTGTCGGCACCGACGCCGTCGACGTCGCCGGCGAGCTCGTCCGGGTCTGCCGACTTCAGCTCTTCGACGCCGTCGATGCCGGCCGCCTCGAGCTTCTCGGCGGTCTTCTCGCCGATGCCGTCGATCGTCTGGAGCGTCGAGCCCGCCTCACGGGCCTGAAACTCGCGGTAGTTACAGATCGGACACCCGAGCTCCCAGGGCTCGTCGCCGCTTCGAATCCGCAGGTGTGGCAGGTCGTGTTCCGCACAGCGCTCGTCTGTCACCTCGACCTCGCCGCGACGCGGTAACGGCAACGAGTACTCACACGCCGGGTAGCGGGTGCATCCGACGAGCCGCGAGCCCGATCGGAGCCGTTTGATCGCGAGCTCTCCGCCGGCCTCCTCGCCACACTCGGGACACGCGCCGATCACCCGGTCGTCGGTCTCGTCGGCCTCGTCGGCCTTACACCGTGGACAGCCGTGCACGAACGTCTTCCGGCCGGCGAGCATCTTCACGCGGTGGAGGTCGTGTGTCGAACACGTCTCTTCGAGGATCAGCGGTTTCCCCGTCGAGGGGAGCGGCAGCGTGTACTCACACGCCGGGTAGCCGTCACAGCCGACGAAGTACGAGCCGCCCCGCGACTGCCGAACGAGCAGGTCGGCGCCGCACTCGGGACACGGTCCGAGCGTCTTGTCGGCTTTGAGCGAGCGCCGAAGCTGATCACCGATCGCCTCGCGGGAGTCGGTGAGGTCGTCGAAGACGGTCTCGAGCAGCTCCCGAGAGGCAGCAGTCACCTCGTCGTACCCCTTCTCGCCGGCGGCTATCGCCTGCATGTCCCGTTCGAGCTGTGCGGTCATCTCCTCGGAGACCACGTGTGCGGCGAAGTCCTCTGCGGCCTCGACGACGGCCTCCGCCAGCCGGGTCGGTCGCGGCGGGTCGCTCTCGACGTAGCCGCGGTCGTACAGCTTCTCGAGGGTCCGGTGGCGGGTCGCTTTCGTTCCCACTCCGCGGGCCTCCATCTCCTCTATCAGTCGCGACTGGCCGTAGCGGCGCGGGGGCTGGGTCTCCTTGGCGGCCGTGTGCCGTTCCGTTAGCGTCAGCGTCTCGCCTTCCGTCACGTCCGGGACGATCCGCTCGTCACTAGAGCGGTACGGGTACACCGCGTGGTAGCCCGGCGCGAGCAGCCGCTTGCCGTTCGCCTTCAGCCGAAGTCCGCCGTCGGCAGCGAGCGAGGGCGTCCCGTCGGCCTCCTCGGGGGTCCGCAGCGCGTCGACCGGGTCCGCCGTCTCGGCTATCGCCGTCGCCTCGCCGTCTGCGAGCGCGACGACGCGCAGCCGCTCCCACTCGGCTGCCGGCGCACACGTCGCGAAAAACCGCCTGACGATCAGCTCGTACACCGTCCACTCGTCCTCAGAGAGGGCGCTCGCGGCCGGCAGGTCGCCGGTCGGGTGAATCGGCGGGTGGTCCGTCGTCTCCTCGTCGCCCGCGGTCGGATCGATCGGCTCGGCGTCGAGCAGCGACGTGGCGTCGTCACCGAACCGCGAGGACGCGGCGAGCGACTCGAGCAGCTCGCGCGGGTCGAGGTCGTCCGGGTACACCGTGTTGTCGGTTCGCGGGTAGGTGACGTAGCCGGCAGTGTACAGGTCCTCGGCTATCGACATCGCGCGCTGGGCGCCGTAGCCGAGCGAGCCGGCCGCACGGATGTACGCGGTGGTGTTGAACGGCGTCGGCGGCTCGTCCGTCTGCGTTCGTCGGCTGACGTCGTCGACGACGGCCTCGTCCGTGGCGGCGAACGCCTCGGTGAGCGTGTCCGCGACGGCCTCGTCCCAGACTCGGGTCGCCTCGGTCCCCCTGTCGGTCTTCAAGAAGTACTGTGCCTCGAACGGGTCACCGTCCGTCTTCGAGAGAGCTCCAGACAGCTCCCAGTACGACTCGGGGTCGAACGCGCGGATTTCGCGCTCGCGGTCGACGATCAGTTTGAGGGTCGGTCCCTGGACCCGCCCCACGGAGATGAAGTCGGTCCCGAGCTGGCGGGCCGAAAGCGAGAGAAACCGCGTGAGGGCGGCTCCCCACGTCAGGTCGATCACCTGTCTGGCCTCGCCGGCGGCGGCGAGGTTGAAGTCGAGGTCGTCTGGGTCGGCGAACGCGTCCGTCACCTCCCGCTCGGTGATAGACGAGAACCGCACCCGGTCTATCGGGGCGTCCTCGTTGACCTCGCGGACGAGTTCGTACGCCTCCTTGCCTATCAGCTCGCCCTCGCGGTCGTAGTCGGTGGCGATGGTGACCCGCGAGGCGTTTCGCGCGAGCGTCCGAAGCGCGGCGACGATCCCCTCCTGTGTCGGCGTCTTTTCGACCGGCGCGTCGATCAGTTCGACCGGCTCAACGTCGCGCCAGTCGCTGTACTCCGACGGGAAGTCGACGCCGACGACGTGTCCCGAGAGCCCGATACACCGGTTTCCGCCCCAGCGGTAGACGGTGACGCCGACGACCTGCTCGGTGGACGCGCTGCCGTCGCTCAGGATCTCGGCGATCCGCCGGGCGGCGTTGTCCTTCTCCGTGACGATGACCTCGGGACCGCGACTCATCGGAGAGGGGTACGCCGCTCTTCGGTCTAAAGCTTTCGCGCGGACCGAATCGACCGCCGGCGTCGCGATCGACGGGGACTCACTCGGCGTCGTCCGGGTCGGTTGCCACCCCACAGAGGGTCCCATTGTCGTCGAATCGCTTCGCCCGCAGGAACCGCGCCCGGAACCGGTTCGCCCCGTCTTTCACGTCGGCCTCGCGGATCTCGTCTGCTCGGCCGTCTGCGACCGCGTCGACTATGGTCTCGAGCTGTTCTTTCTCGCTCGGTGTGAGCTCGAAGGTGTACGAGCGCGGCTGTTCGCTCTCGAGGCGGGTCCACTTGCGCGCCGCCGAGACGACGAGCGAGCAGGGCTCCCGACACGGAAAGACGCCGTCGCCGCCGTCGACGTCGAGGTCGGTCTCTTCGTCGTACTCCCACTCGCGCCGTTTGAGACACTGTGAGTCGGCACAACACGACTCGGCGACCCAGTTGACGTGCTCGTACCCCTCGCCGCGGTCCCACGTCTTCACCACGCCGTAGATGCCCGACTGCCGCGCCATCGTCTCACGCCAGTGGCTCACGTCGAGGTCGCCCTCCCGCTCGCGGTGCCAGTTGGCCACGGTCGCTGGGTAGATCGTCTCCACCGTCTCGTACGCGTCGTGCGGCCCGAGGTCGGCGAAGACCCACCCGGCCGCGAGCGTCGGTGCAGTCTTGAGCGGGCGGTACCGCCCCGCCGCGTCGGTCGTCACCAGGTCGCGGGCGTCGAGCGGGTCGTCGTACCGGTCGAGGTCTCCGACCGGGGTTCCGGCGTCGTCGACGTGGCGCACGTCGTATCGCCGCGCGCCCCGGTCGGTGACCGTCGCCGTGATCCGTAGCTCGCCCCACGCGCGGGTGATCCCCTCGGCGAGCGCGGCGTAACGGGTCGCGACCGTCTCGCCGTCGGCGTCTTCGATCCAGCGGAGGAACGCCCGTCTCGGGCCGAACTCGCCGACGGCGCGCTCGAACGCGTACCAGTCCGTCACCGCCGGCGCGCGGGCGTCGAGCGCCTCGTGGAGTGCGGCCTCCGATAGACCGGTCTGCGGCTCGTCGCCGGCCGGGTCGAGCCGATACGTCGTCGCGTCGCCGTTGCTCGTCTCGGTCTCGACGGTGAACCCTTCGAACCGGAGCGGCTCGCCCGGGTCACGCGTCGCGAGCTCGTCGAGCACCGCGTCGAACGCCTCGCTCGGGAGGTCGATCGCCGGGACCGACGTCGACGACGGTGTGGCGGTGTCGTCCACGACTCAGTCCCCCGTGGCGACGCGGGTGGTCTGGCGCACGTCCTCGAGGGCACTCCCGAGGTCGGCGCCCGCGTCGGCGGCGCGTTCGAGCACCACGTCGGCCATGAGCGGCTCGGTTCCGACCGCCCCCGCGTACCAGACGCGGGTGTCGTCGACGACCGTCGGCACGTCGTACCCGTCGGTGTAGTCCGCACAGAGCCCGACGTCCTCGGGGATGTCTTCTTGGGTGTGGTAGCCGTCGGCGATGAACAGCGGGACGAGCACGACGTCGTCGCTCTCGAAGAAGTCGGGGAGGTCGTCGACTTCGGGGTCTTCGTCCATGTAGAGCGCGCGGACCTCGTCGAACCGGTCGCGGTCGCGGATCCGGTCGGCGTGGTACTCGATCGCCTTCGCGGAGTTCTCGTTGCGTTCGGTGCCGTGTCCGACGACCGCGAGACCGACCCCCTCGCCGACGTCGGGGTCGCCGGTGACCGACTCGGCCCGGCGAACGATCACGTCGGTCATCGCCTCGTGGGTTCCCACCGGACCGCAGTAGTGGACCTCCCGTCCGATGTCCTCGGCGACGAGCGTGGCTTGGTCCGCCGAGAGGCCGTCGGAGTCCCACGCCGTGACGTCCCAGTCGTCGAGCCGCAGCTCGCGGGGGATCACCTGCTCGGTGAAGTATCCCTCCGAGACGAACAACGGGACGACGTACACGTCGTCGCCTTCGACGGTGCGGAGCACCTCGCGAAAGTGTGGCTCTTCTTTCCAGAAGCCGGTGCGCACCTCGTCGAACGCGCCGGCCGCGCGGATCGTGTCGGCGTGTGCGTACGTCGGCGCGCTCGAGTCGGGGTTCAGGTGTGAGCCGTGCGCGACGATGACGAGCGACTGCATACCGTTGTTCGGGCGGCGGCGCTTTTATCGACTTCGACAGGAGTCACACCCTGCGAACGTCTCGCCTTCCACCGCGACGCGCGGAGCGAAACGACCATTAGCGTCCCAGCCGCACCGGGGGGCATGTCGCTCGCAGCGGACACCCGCGAGGCGGTTCGTGCCCGGCCGTTTCTCCTCGACGCGCTCCGTGCAGGCGTGGTGAACTACGCCGCCGCCGCAGCGTGGCTCACCTCGACGGCCGGACTCGACGGCGACGAGGAGGCGGTCGCGGCCGCGCTCCGGCGCTTCCGGGACGACCTCCCCGCGTACGCGGCCGCCACGCACGAAGCGAGCGTCTCGATGCGAAGTGGCGTCGGCGTCGTCGACGGGCCCCCGGCCACGCCAGAAGACGCCGACGTCTTGCTCCGAGTCGGTACCGCCGCGATCGCGGACGCGGGCGACGACACCGCACTCCTCGTCACCGGCGACGTGGGTGCCCGAACGCTCGCGGCGATACTCGACGCGCTCGTCGCCGTCGACGTCTCCGTCGCGGCCGCGGGCGTCGCCGGAGACACGCTCCTCGTCGTGGTGTCTCGGCGAGACGGCGCGACCGCACTGCGAACTGTCGAGGCGACACTCGAGCGCGTCCCGACGGACGCGACGACGTAGCGCGCCCGACCGTCAGTCGTCTTCGGCCGGCGTCGCGGGCCGTCTGGGCTCGGTGCCGCCGAATGAATGAGGTAGCTGGAGTCGAATCGTCGGCCGTGAACCACGTTCCGGACGAGGCGCTCGCCGCGATCGATGCGTTCGGCGAGGGGCACCTCTACGGCGACCCGCCGCCGGTTCGCGAACGCCTCCGCTCCGACCTCCGCCTCCGGATCGTCCCGGACGGAGACGGCCGGCACGCCAGCTGTCGGTTCGAGACCGAACACACCCGCGCGCCGGCGTCGCTCCGCGAGCGCGGCTCCTTTCTCGCGACGTACGTCGACGGCGTCGACGACCGGCTCCGGGCGTGGGGGATCGAGCCGCCGCCGGTGTACGAACACGTCGAGACCACCGACGGGACCCACCACTACGCGGGAACGCTTCGGCTGCCCTAAGCGGGACGCTTCGGCTGCCGCAGGCGTCGTGTCGTGGTCGCGACGCCGCCTCTGGCCGCGCCGATCCGACGATTTCAAATCCGCCGCGTCGGTACGCCCCGACAATGAGTCTCGTCGTCACCGACACCCTCGCAGGCGAGCGCGTCGAGTTTACCGCGGACGACGACGTCACCCTGTACGTCTGTGGGCTCACGGTGTCCGACGATCCCCACCTCGGACACGCCCGGCTCTGGTTCCACGCAGACGTGCTCCACCGGTGGCTGTCGTACCGCGGCTACGCCGTCCGCCACGTCGAGAACGTCACCGACGTCAACGAGAAGATCACCGCGCGGGTCGGCGAGCGCGACGAGTGGGCCACCGAACGCGACGTGGCGACGACGTTCACCGAGTCGACGTTCGCGGCGATGCGCGGATTGAACCTGTTGCGCGCGGAGGTGTACCCCCGCGTCACCGAACACGTCCCGGCGATCCGCGACCTCGTCGAGACGCTCGTCGACGGGGGATACGCCTACGAGTCGAACGGCTCCGTCTACTTCGACGTCACGACCTTCGAGGCGTACGGGGCGCTCTCGAATCAGGACGTCGACGAGCTGGAAGCACAGGGCGAGCCCGACGAGCGCGCCGAAAAGCGCAACCCCGCCGACTTCGCGCTGTGGAAAGCCGACGGCGTGAGCGAGACGGCCGTCCGTGAGCACGCGAACCACGACCACGGCGACGCCGTCCCCGAGGGCGAGACGTGGGCGTCGCCGTGGGGCGAGGGGCGTCCGGGGTGGCACGTCGAGTGTTCGGCGATGTCGACGACGCACCTCGGTGACACCCTCGACGTGCACATGGGCGGCCGCGACCTCGTCTTCCCCCACCACGAAAACGAGATCGCCCAGTCGGAGGCGGCCACCGGCGAGCCGTTCGCCCGTCACTGGCTCCACGTCGGGCTCCTCCAGACGGACGGCGAGAAGATGTCGTCGTCTATCGGCAACGTCTGGACGGTGCCCAACGCGCTCGAGGAACTCGGCGTCAACGTGCTCCGGACGTTCTACGCCGGGGCCGCCTACCGCTCCGAGCAGACGCTCACCGAGGAGACGATCGCGGAGGCCCAAGAGCGCTGGGAGCGCCTCTCGCGGACGTACGACCGCGCCGTCGCGGCGCTCGACTCCGTGAACGCCAGCGCGAAGGCGACCGACGAGTCGCTGCGCGAGGCGGTCGAAGCCACCCGCGACGCGTTCGAGACGGCGATGGACGACGACCTCAACCTTCGGGAGGCGACCGCAGCGCTGCTCTCGCTCACGGACGCGGTGAATCGACATCTCGACGCGCGGTCGGTGGGGACCTCGCGTGGCGACGACAACTACGATTACCGCGGGCTCCACGCGGCCGTGACCGCCTTCGACGAGCTCGGCGGTGACGTGCTCGGCCTCCAGTTCGAGTCGTCCACCGACGGCGACGTCGACCTGGCCGGTGAGCTGGTCGAGCTGATCCTCGACGTTCGTGAGGCCGAGCGAGAGGCCGGAAACTACGACCGCGCCGACGAACTCCGTGACGCTCTCGACACGGTCGGGGTCACCGTCGAAGACGGCCCAGACGGCGTCGAGTACCGGTTCGAGTGAGTCCCGGTCGCTCACTGCGTGCGCGTCGCGCGAGAGTCGACCGGTCGCGTCACGATCGACTCACTCGAGGACTCGACTGCCGACGTACAGCGAGACGACGACCCCGCCGAGTGCGGCCGCGACGACGAGTCGAAGCTCCGTCGGCTCGTCGACCTCGAGCGCGTCGATCTCGCGGTAGATCGCCACGCCGACGGCGAGCAACACCCCGTAGGCGACGAGCAGCCGCGTGAAGACGGACATCCCGCCGCACTCAGCGGTAGCCGAGCGCTTCGAGTCGTTCGCGCGTCTCCGCGTCGAGCGTCGTCTGCTCCAGCGACGCGGCGAGGTCGGCGTGTTGGTGTTCGACGACGTCGACGAGCTGTCGCGCCGTGCGGAGCGTGTAGTGCACCTCGGGGTCGTCGGTCTCGTCGATGGCGCGCTCTAAAAGCGCCGCCATCGTCTCGAGCGCGCTGGACTCCATACGAATCTCGAATGTGAGAACCTGCATATAAAATTATGCGATCTCGAGGCGTCGCCTCGTGACGACCGGACTCGCTTACTGGAGCACGTGTTCGGTGTCGTACGATCCGAGCACCCGGACCCAGCCGTTCTCGGCTATCGCCTCGACGTCCT
>ERZ1034547.319-NODE-319-length-12023-cov-2.950201_pt1 | contig 12023 bp, 12 predicted proteins | sample MGYA00520642_ERZ1034547 | MGnify/ENA primary metagenome ERZ1034547 (study PRJEB33760, sample SAMEA4777713) | hypersaline lake metagenome | biome: hypersaline environment; feature: brines | place: Spain | collected 2012-08 | depth 0 m ... | reverse complement strand
TCTGTGACCGTGGAACCTCACGACTTCAGTCGTGGGAGGATGTCAGCGCCGACCACACGCTTTATGTGGTATTTCGCCGGTACGTCTACACACATGATTCCCGGTGCTGACGACGCGATCACCCGCGACGGCAAGGCGCTGATTCTCGCGTACGACCACGGGCTCGAACACGGCCCGGTCGACTTCGAGCCGGTGCCGGCGACGACCGACCCGTCGACCGTGTTCGACGTAGGGACCCACGACGCGGTGACGGCCGTGGCGGTCCAGAAGGGCGTCGCCGAGGCGTACTACCCCTCCTACGAGGACGACGTGACGCTGCTGGCGAAGCTCAACGGCACGAGTAACCTCTGGATGGGCGAACCCGACTCCGCGGTCAACTGGTCGGTCGACTACGCGGCCGAGGTCGGTGCCGACGCCATCGGCTTCACGCTCTACGGCGGCTCGAACCACGAAGTCGAGATGGCCGAGGAGTTCCGGCAGGCCCAGGAGCAGGCCCGCGAACACGACATGGGCGTCGTGATGTGGTCGTACCCGCGCGGCCAGGGGCTGAAAGACGACACGAGCCCGGACACCATCGCCTACGCGTCCCGGCTCGGCCTCGAACTCGGCGCCGACATCGCGAAGGTGAAGTATCCCGGCTCCGCGGACGCCATGCATTGGGCCGTTCGGAGCGCCGGCGACATGAAGGTGGTCATGAGCGGTGGTTCCAAGACCAGCGACGAGGCGTTCCTCTCGACGGTGCGCGAGGCGATGGACGCCGGCGCCTCGGGGCTGGCGGTCGGGCGTAACGTCTTCCAGCGCGAGAACCCCGAAGCCATCCTCGACGGCCTCGAAGCCGTCATCTTCGACGACGCGTCGGTCGACGAGGCACTGTCGGCGAGCGCGGGCCTCGAAGCGAGCGACTGATGACCGGGACCGACACCGTCGCGGCGATCCGCGCGGCCGTCGCCGGCGCCGCCCCCGACATCCGGGCGGGGCTGCCCGGCCGCCGCGAGCAGGCAGGCACGGAGAACCCCTCCGGCGAGCGGCGGCTGGCCGCCGACGAGTACGCCGACGAGTTGCTTGCGGAGCGTCTCGGCGCCGTCGACGGCGTCGGTACCTACGCCAGCGAGGAACGCGAGGCCGTCGTCGACACGGGCGAGGGCTACGCCGTCGCCGTCGATCCGCTCGACGGCTCCTCGAATCTCAAGCCCAACAACGTCATGGGCACCATCGTCGGCGTCTACGACGCCGACCTCCCCGCGAGCGGGCACGACCTGGTCGCCGCGGGCTACGTCCTCTACGGACCGATCACGACGATGGCGTTCGCTCACGAGGGGTCGGTCACGGAGTATCTGATCGAGAACGGCGAGCCGACGGTCCTGAACGGGGACGTGACCCTTCCGGACGACCCGACGGTGTACGGCTTCGGCGGTCGCGTTCCGGACTGGCCCGCCGACGTGGCGGCCTACGTCGACGAGGTCGAGTCGGCGCTCAAACTCCGCTACGGGGGCGCGATGATCGGCGACGTGAACCAGGTGCTCACCTACGGCGGCGTGTTCGCCTACCCCGCCCTGCAGTCGGCGCCCGAGGGCAAGCTCCGCCTCCAGTTCGAGTGTAACCCCGTCGGCTACGTCATCGAGTGCGCCGGCGGCCGGAGTTCGGACGGATCGGGATCCGTGCTCGACGTCGATCCCACTGCGCTCCACCAGCGCACGCCGGTGTATCTCGGCAACGAGGGGTTGATCGAGCGACTGGAAGCCGCACTCGACTGAGGCGGGTCGGTGTCGCCCTGGCCCCGGTTCGACGGGCGGTAAACGACTCGTTTACTCGCCGTACGCGCCGTATACTCACGTAGAGAGCCGCCGATCGGTCGTCCATGTCGACCGATACGGCTAGCTCCCAATCGACGGAGACGACGTGGGCCACCCTCGGCGGGACTCGCCTCGACGCTCTCGCGGCGGGGACGACGGCCCACGCCTCGTCGCTCTGGCTCGTCGCGGTGGTGACGCTCGTCGCCGACGGCGCCCTCACCGTCTACGGCATCCGGCTCGGCCTGACCGAGGTCAACCCCGTCGCGGCGGGGCTCATCGCCGACGTCGGTATCGTGCCCGCACTCGCCATCCTGAAGGGGAGCGCCGTCGCCGTGGCCGGCGCCGGGTGGGTCGTGATGCCCGCGGACTACCGCGGCCTCGTCCCCGCGGGCCTCGTGCTCCCGTGGGCGTTCGCCTCCGTCGTGAACGCCGTCGCCATCGGCCTCGCCCTGTAGATTCTTGTCTCGGGCACCCCACCGCCCACCATGGCTCGCCGCACCGTCCTGTTCTCGCCGGGCGACCGCCCCGAGATGTGTCGCAAGGCGCCGGCGACCGGCGCCGACACGGTGGTCTTCGACCTGGAAGACGCCGTAGCGCCCGCCCGGAAGACCGACGCGCGGAGGGCCGTCGTCGACCTGCTCTCGGACCCCGCCTTCGACCCCGCCGTCGAAGTGGCCGTCCGCGTCGCCGACCCCGCGACCGACCTCGACGCGCTGGCCGACGCCGGCCGCCTCGACGCGGTGCTGGTTCCGAAGGCCGACGCCGACACGCTCGCTCGGGTGGTCACCGCCCTCGACGCCCGTGGCTTGTCCGTCCCGCTCCTCGCCCTGATCGAGACGGCGACCGGCGTCCTCGACGCCCGCGAGGTGGCGGCTCACCCGGCCGTCGATGCGTGCTGTTTCGGCGCGGAGGACCTCGCGGCCGACCTCGGCGCCACCCGAACCACGGAAGGGACGGAGGTGCTCTACGCCCGCGAACGCGTCGTGGTGGCGGCGCGGGCGGCGGGCGTCGACGTCGTGGACACGGTGTATACCAACCTCGACGACCACGAGGGGCTTCGGGAGGAGACACGATTCGCCGCGACGCTCGGCTACGACGGGAAGATGGTCGTTCACCCCGACCAAGTGGGGGTCGTCCACGACGCCCTCGCCCCCGACCCCGAAGCGGTGGCGTGGGCGGAACGCGTAGTCGCGGCGCGTGACGAGGTCGACACGGCGGAACGCGGCGTCTTCGAGGTGGACGGCGAGATGATCGACGCGCCGCTGATCGCGCGGGCGGAGCGGATCTTGGACCGCGTCCCGGACGACGCGTAACGCCGCCGTCGAAAGGCCTGTATCCTTAGGGGGCGAACCGGCTGCAGAATGGCGGAGATCAACCCGTTCGAGAGCCTCCAGGAACAGATCGACGATGCGGCCGCCTACGCCGACGTCGGTGACGACGTGATCGAGCGGCTCAAACGCCCCGAACGCGTGCTGTCGACGACCCTCTCGGTCGACATGGACGACGGGTCGATCGAGCAGTTTCGGGCCTACCGGTCGCAGTTCAACGGCGACCGTGGGCCGTACAAGGGCGGCATCCGTTATCATCCTGGCGTCACCCGTGACGAGGTGAAGGCGCTCTCCGGGTGGATGGTGTACAAGTGCGCCGTGGTCGACATCCCCTACGGCGGCGCGAAAGGTGGTATCGCGTTCGACCCACGGAACTACTCCGAGAGCGAACTCGAACGGATCACGCGGGCGTTCGCCGTCGAACTCCGACCGCTCGTCGGCGAGGACCGCGACATTCCTGCGCCGGACGTGAACACGGGTCAGCGGGAGATGAACTGGATCAAGGACACCTACGAGACGCTCGAACGGACGACCGAACCCGGCGTGGTCACGGGGAAGGCACCGTCTTCGGGCGGAAGCGCGGGCCGCGTCGAGGCGACCGGTCGCTCCGTGATGCTCACCGCCCGCGAGGCGTTCGACTACCTCGGCCGCGGCATCGAGGGTGCGACGGTCGCCGTCCAGGGGTTCGGCAACGCCGGGTCGGTCGCGGCGCGGCTGCTGGCCGAGCAGGGCGCGACGGTCGTCGCCGTCAGCGACTCCAGGGGCGCCGTCTACGATGCCGACGGCCTGAACGTGACGGCAGTGAAAGACCACAAGCGCGAGACGGGATCGGTCACCGGCTACCGGGGCGCCGCGGAGGAACTGACCAACGAGGAACTCCTGACGGCGGAGGTGGACCTGCTGGTGCCCGCGGCCCTGGAGAACGCGGTCACCGTCGATATCGCGCGCGACGTCCGCGCCGACGTGATCGTCGAGGCGGCCAACGGCCCGCTGACGCCCGACGCCGACGACGCACTCACCGACCGCGACGTGTACGTCTTTCCGGATATCCTCGCCAACGCGGGCGGGGTCACCGTCTCGTATTTCGAGTGGGTGCAGAACCGCCAGCGGTTCTCGTGGACCGAGGAGCGCGTCAACGACGAACTCGAACGGGTGATCACCGAGGCGTTCGGCCGCCTCGTCGAGACGTTCGAGGCGTCGGACGTACCGAACTTCCGGACCGCGGCCTACGTCGTCGCCATCGAGCGGGTGGCGAGGGCGTTCGACGACGCCGGCGGGAACTGGCCCTGATACTGATACGGATTATTGTAGCTGTGTACCGGTGATCCGCCGAGACGGGTCGGCGGACCACCGGCAACGACGTACAATGAACCGCATGACCGGTCCCGGGGGATTCAAGACGCCGCGGGTGGCTCACACACGTAATGTTGCAGGACCACCTCATCAGTGCGGCCCACCTCTCACGGGACGACATCGAGGCGGTGCTCGACCACGCGGCAGCGGTCGACGCCGACCCCGAACTCGTCCGTGACCGCCACGACGGGCGCGTCCTCGCGCTGTGTTTCTTCGAACCGAGCACGCGGACGAAAATGAGCTTCGAGTCGGCGATGAAACGCTTGGGCGGGGAGACGATCGACATGGGATCGGTGGAGTCCTCGTCGGTCAAGAAAGGCGAGAGCCTCGCGGACACCGTGCGAGTGATCGAGGGCTACGCCGACGCTATCGTCCTCCGCCACCCAAGCGAAGGGTCGGCGAAACTCGCCTCGGAGTTCGTGGACGTGCCCCTCGTCAACGCCGGCGACGGCGCGGGCCAGCATCCGAGTCAGACGTTGCTCGACCTCTACACCATCCGCGAGAACGCGGGGCTCGACGGTATCACGGTCGGCATCATGGGCGATCTGAAGTACGGCCGGACGGTCCACTCGCTGGCGCACGCGCTCACCAACTTCGACGTGCGCCAACACTTCGTCAGCCCGGAGAGCCTTCGCCTGCCCCGGAACGTCCGCTACGACCTGCACGAGGCGGGGGCGAAGGTACGCGAGCATACCGATCTGGACGCGGTGCTTCCCGACCTCGACGTACTCTACGTCACCCGCATCCAGCGGGAACGCTTCCCCGAGGAGCGGGAGTACCGCGAAGTCGCGGGCGAGTACCGCATCGACAACGCGACCCTGGCGGACGCGGCCGGCGATCTGACCGTGATGCACCCGCTCCCGCGCGTCGACGAAATCGCGCCCGAGGTGGACGAGACGACGCGTGCGAAATATTTCGAGCAGGCCCACAACGGCGTCCCGGTTCGGATGGCCCTGCTCGACCGACTGCTTGGAGGCGCGCAATGACCGACAAGGAACTCCGCGTCAGTAAGATTCGCGACGGCACCGTCATCGACCACGTCACCGCCGGGCAGGCGCTCAACGTCCTCGCTATTCTCGGCATCGACGGCAGCGGCGGCGAGAGCGTCAGCATCGGCATGAACGTCCCCAGCGACAAGGTGGGACAGAAGGACGTGGTGAAAGTCGAGGGGCGCGAACTCAGCCAGTCCGAGGTGGACGTGCTCTCCCTCATCGCTCCGAAGGCGACCATCAACATCATCCGCGATTTCGATGTCGTCGAGAAGAACCGCGTGGAACGGACGGACACCGTCAGAGGCATTCTCGTCTGCCCCAACCACAACTGCATCACGAACGCCGACGAACCCATTCGGACGGAGTTCGAGGTACTCTCCGACGGCGTCAGGTGTGCGTACTGTGACACCATCATCCGCGAGGGCGACGTGGCCGAACACATCGACGCCCGTGGATCGGGCGAAACCGCTTTGTGACCGGTGGTCCTACGGAAGTGTATGTCCGGAAAGACGAAGTTCATCTTGGTGCTCGCACTGATCGCAATCGGCTACGTCGTCATGTCCGGCGACAAGGAACCGGTCGAAGTCGACGTCGAGGAGTAGCCGACGGCCGCCCTCCGACCGCAGATTCTATCGTCGTCACGACGCCGCGAGTCGCGTCGCCCGCCGACGCAGCCGAACCACTTACCACCACACGCGCCTACTGCCGAACATGTACGGCGTCGTCACACGCAACGCCGAGGAACTGGAGTGGTCGGCGTTCGACGCCGGCTTCTACGAGGTGAAAGACGTGACCGGTCGGGCCGCCGCACCGCTCTCGACGGGCGTCAACATGGTGTCCCTGTTCGGCGACAACGCCGCCGTTGGCGACGACCCGAGCCTCGCCGCCGTCGACGCCGAAGGCCGCCCGGCCACGCGGGAGCGACCCTACTTCGACTGGTCGTACGTCTGCCCGACCCACGAGCGCTACCGCGAGGGGTTACTGGAAATCGTCGACGACTGCGTCGCCGAGCGGGCTGATCTCCGCCTCGACGACGTGGGCTTTCCCCGCGACGGCTACTGTCGGTGCGAGCGCTGTGACCGTCGCTTCGCAGCGAGCGAGTTCACGGACCGCGAGAACTGGCGCGCAGCGGTCGTCACCGACGTCGTCCGCGACGTGCGCGACCGGGTGCCCGGCGACCTGTCCCTCACCGTCTACCCCGACCCTTACCCCGGCCACCTCCGGACGCGAAGCGGCGTCGACATCGAGGCGCTCGCCCCCGTGATCGAGGAGTTCGTCGTGCCCATCTACGACACCGCGTACGGGACGACCTACTGGTTGGAGACCATCGCCAAGGGGTTCGAGAGCCGACTCGCCGACGCCGACGCCGACGTTCGACTGGGGATCGAACTCTACGCCGTCGACGTCGACATCGACGCCCTCGTACACGCGACGGAGGTCGCGGAGGCGTACGCCGACGCGGTGTACTTCGGGTACGACGCGAGCAACGCCGCGGCGGCGATCCGACGGCTCCAGGCCGACCGGCAGGAGGGCGTCTCCCACGGCGCGGGCGAGGAGGACTAGAGCGGCCCGTACGACAGCGCCCAGATAACGACGAAGCCGGCCGAGAACACGAAAACGGCGAACAACGCGAGCACGTACAGCAGCCGCCCAGTCGACATGGGGACCGTAGGGACGGGGAGTGTATATATTCGCCCCTCGGTGGGTCGTCGGCCGTCGTGACGGGTGGCCCGCCACGGCGGGTCGGCGACCCCCGGAACCGACGGTCCGCCTCAGAACAGGTCGTCGAACGCGTCGCCCGCGACGCCCGGCCCGGTTGGGACGGCGACCGTGCCCGACTCGACGGGCGCCGGATCGGGGACCAGATCGGAGTCGAGGGCGCCCGCAGTCGCCAGCCCGCAGGGGCGCACGTCCGGAATCGCGGCGGCGACGTGGACCGCCACCGTCCGGGCCGGCGCGGCGTCGATGGTCGTGGTGACGAGGGGATCGACGCCCGCGCCGAGCGCCCGCCGGGCGACGGCGTGGGCGCGTGCCGGTCCACCGAGCGCCATCGGTTTCAGGACGAGTACGTCCGCGGCCTCCGCGTCGAGTACGTCACGTACCGAAACCGTCGCCAGCGTCTCGTCGAGGGCGATACCCACCCCTCGTCCTCTGAGCGCCGCGTGGCCCGACAGGTCGTCGGCGGAAAGCGGCTGTTCGAGATACGAGAGATCGAGCGTCGCGAACGCCTCGACGGCCTCCTCGGCCGTCCCGCGGTCCCACGCGGCGTTGGCGTCGGCACGGAGGGGGACGTCGTCGCCGACGGCTTCCCGAACCGCCCGCAGGCGCGCCACGTCCCGGTCCAGGTCGCCGGCGCCGACTTTCACCTTCAGACACGAGAAGCCGTCGTCGACCGCCTCCCGGGCCGCGGTGACCGTCTCCGTCACCGATCCGTCGCCGACCGTGCCGTTCACCGGCACCGCCGTCGCGGGGTCGTCGGCGAGGAGGGCGGCGAGCGGGCGTCCCTCGCGTCGCCCGCGCGCGTCGAGCACCGCCGACTCGACGGCGTGGCGGGCCGCGGGCGCGTCGGCCAGCGCGTCGGTCAGTGACGTGGGCGCGTCCGCGAGCGGGGCGTGCGGGTCGGCGCCGACGGCCGCCCGAAGCGCCGCGTCCCCCGCGTCGGCGGCGCCGTCGAGCGCCACCCGACAGTCCGCGAGCGACTCGGTCCACCCCTGGAGCGGCGTCGCCTCGCCGACGCCGTAGGCCCCGGCGTCCAGCCGAACCAGGTCGCCCTCGCGGCGGCCGATGGTCCCCTTGGCGGTCCCGAGCGGTCGTGCGAGCGTCAGCGAGAATTCGCGCCGGTCCATCGACTCACAGCCCGACGGCGAGCCCCACGGCGAAACAGAGCGCGTGGGCCGCGAGCAGTTTGCCGGTCCGTTCGAGCGCGGGGTTGAGCGCCTCGCCCTCGGTCCGCGTACAGACCGTACGGGCAACGGCGACGGCGAGAGGCGCCGTCAGAAGCGGGAACAGGACGGCGGCCGAGGCGGGGCCGACGACCCACAGGCCGACCGGGACGAGGTACGCGAGCGCGAGGAGCGCGACGTACTGGACGCGACTCCAGCGATAGCCGATGCGGACCGCGAGGGTGCGCTTGCCAGCCTCGGCGTCCGTCTCCATGTCGCGGACGTTGTTCACGACGAGGATGTTCGTCGAGAGGGCGGCGACGGGGAGGCTGGCGACGAGAGCGACCGGTGGGAGCGTTCCGGGCGGAATCCCCGTCGGGACGGGGTCGGCGAGGACGGCCGCGGCCTGTACGTAGTAGGTGCCCGTCACGGCGACGACGCCGAAAAAGAGGAAGACGAAGGCGTCGCCGAGGCCGTGGTAGCCGAGGGGGTACGGGCCGCCCGTGTAGGCGAATCCGGCGGCGACCGACAGGAGGCCGACGACGAGGATGGGGAGACCGCCGACGTACACCAGCGTCGTGCCGACGAGGATGGCCGCCGCGAAGGTGAGGTAGGTGGCGCGTTTCACCGATCCGGCGGCGATGAGGCCGGACTGCGTGACGCGGGTGAACCCTTCCCGGTCCTCCGTGTCGGCGCCTTTCACCGCATCGTAGTAGTCGTTGGCGAAGTTGGTGCCGATCTGGATGAGGGCGGCGCCGACGAAGGCCGCGAGCGCGGCGGGTGCGTGGTCGACGCCCGCGCCGACGGCGAGGCCGGTGCCGACGGCGACGGGCGCCACGGTGGCCGGGAGCGTCTGGGGACGGGCGGCCATCAGCCACGCTTTCGAGCGACTGATCTCCGTGTTCATCACCTACCGCTCGTGGTTCCACGGCGTAAAGCCCCCCGGTCCGTGGCTACGAACGTGTCACCCCGAAATCCGGCGATTTAATCACTGACTACCCTTCAGTACCCCTCCTGAGGGAGGGATGCGGAGCAATGGGAACGAGTGACAAGCGGACGGCGCTCGATCCGACGCGCCGACAGATAGTGGGCGGACTGGGAGCGATAGGCGTCTCGGCGGCCGACGCGGGGTACGGAACGACGGCGGTCCTCAGCGATCGGGAGACGGTCGGGAACGGTCGGCTCGTCGCGGGCGAACTCGACATGCGCGTCGGGTTCGAGGAGCACTACGCGAACTGGTCGGCCGACGAGGGGTCGAACCTCGACGGCGAGGTAACGGTGGCCCCCAGCGGGACGCTCAACAGCGACGCCGTGGGACTGCCGACGCAGGAACCGATCAACTCACCACACGAGCGCGAACAGGAGGCGGAACGTCAGGTAGGCGCCGACCGTCGAGAGCAGCGGCACCACGTTCTGCATCAGGACGACGCGCCCGGTCGTCTCGGGGTTGAACAGATCGGCGGCGCTCGGCACCGATTCGGGGTCCTCCTCGCCGATATCGGGGGCCTCCTCGCCGGGTTCGTCGGCGGTCAGCGCGCCGACGGAGACGTTCGGCTTCTTCTCGCCGCGCACGCCCTCAGAGACGGTGATCGAGCGGGTAGCCCGTCCCCAGCCCAGGCCGACGATGGACATGGTCGCGATGATGACGAAGGAGGCGGGGATGCCGATGGCGGAGAGACCGATGACGATGCCGGAGGAGATGACGGCGACGACGATGGCCGCCGTGAGGGGGAGGTCGGTGATGTCGTTGCCGAGGGTATCGAGCGTCCGGCGGGCGATGGTGAGGGCGCCGACGGTGACGGAGCCACAGCCGAGCAGGATCAGGAGATTGAGGTCGACGCCGGCGCCGTACAGCGGCGCGATGGCGTTGGCGATGTTCGAGGTGCCGGAGGAAAACGCCATCAGGCACCCGATGCTGAGCACGACGACGGTGCCGACGGCCTCGCGGCGGGTCGTGTTCGGCCCGAGTTCGGGCGTCGGGACGCCGCCCGAGTTGTCGACGGCCAGCAGCGAGCCGTCGGTCTGCTCGATGGCGACCCAGCGATTGATCGTCGGGTAGAAGTACCGGCCGACGACGCCGGAGACCCAGAAGCCGACGAGGGGAGCGACGATCCACCAGACTGCGATCTCGCCCATGACGGCCCAGTTGAGTTCGCCCGCGGCGACGCCGAGACCGGCGATGGCGCCGACGGCCGTCATCGACGTGGATGCGGGGACGCCGGCGTAGTTGCCGACGAACAGCGCGCCGCCGATGAAAAAGAGGACGACGATACTACTTTCGACGGTGAACACGCCGGGGTCGGTCACCAGCTCGCGGCCGAGGGTGTTGACGACGCGTCGGCCGATGGTCCACGCACCGACGAAAAAGAACACGGACATGAGCACGCCGGCGAACAGTTTGGAGACGACGCCGGCGCCGACCGCGGGACCGAACGCCGGCCCGGTGTTCGAGCCGCCGATATTGAACCCGACGAACAGCGCGACGGCGAAGCCGACGAGCAGGAGGCCGCCGATCATGCCTGGCCGCCGCGTGTCGTCCGTCCGTCGATCGGTGCGCCGCTCATCGTTCCGCCCCCTCGTCGTCCTCGTCGTTGCCGTTCGTCGTCAGTTCGCGCTGCATCTCGTCGATTTCGTCGGTTCGCGGCCGTCGGTCGACGCGTTCGTTCACCTGCTCTAACTGCTGGATGATGTCGTCCATCTCCTCGCCGATGGTTCGCTCGACGTTCTCGGTGACCTCCTCCGTCACCGTCTGCTCGACCTTCTCGGTGACTTCTTCGGTGACCTCCTCGGCTACCGTCTGCTCGACGCTTTCGGTGACCTCCTCGGTCACCTCTTCGGTAATCGTCTCCTCGACTTTCTCGGTCACCTCGCGGGTCATCCACTCGGGATCGAAGCGCGCCATCTTCCACACGACGTGAATCGCGTAGGAGACCAACGCCCCGATACCGAACGCCACCCCGACGCCGGTGCCGACGACGAGAATGAGTGCGACGGAGAGCAGGATGACCACGCCGTAGGCCAAGTCGACCAGAAAGTCAACACGATTCGGATTCATCGATCACCACGTCCACGGAGTTGCATCCCCGCACATATACTACCTCCTGTTCCGCTCCGTGAGGGGCCGTCGCTACCGCCCGTCGTCGATTCGAGACGGTCTTCCCCTCCCGGCGATCGGCGGCCGACAGCGCCGTCCCACCGACTGCAACCGTCCACCGGGTCGGGCGGGCGACCCGCCGGCCGCGACGCCCGATGCGCCGGTCAGTAGTGCCACGGCACGTCCGAGAAGTCCGGCTGTCGGCCGTCGAGGAAGGCGTCCCGTCCCTCGCTCGCCTCGTCGGTCATGTACGCCAACCGGGTCGCCTCGCCCGAGAACACCTGTTGGCCGACCATCCCGTCGTCCGCGAGGTTGAACGCGTACTTCAGCATCCGCATCGCCGTCGGACTCTTGCCCGTCATCGTCTCGGCCCACCCGAGGGCGACGGTCTCCAACTCCTCGTGGGGCACCGCCTCGTTCACCATGCCCATCTCGGCGGCTTCGGCGGCGTCGTACGTCTTCCCGAGGAAGAATATTTCGCGCGCCTTCTTCTGCCCCACCTGCCGGGCGAGGTAGGCGGAGCCGAAGCCGCCGTCGAAGGAGGCCACGTCGGGGTCGGTCTGGAGGAACTTCGCGTGGTC
>ERZ1034547.318-NODE-318-length-12026-cov-5.535294_pt1 | contig 12026 bp, 10 predicted proteins | sample MGYA00520642_ERZ1034547 | MGnify/ENA primary metagenome ERZ1034547 (study PRJEB33760, sample SAMEA4777713) | hypersaline lake metagenome | biome: hypersaline environment; feature: brines | place: Spain | collected 2012-08 | depth 0 m ... | reverse complement strand
GCGAGCGGCTTCCGGCCTACCACCGCCTCGACCTGCAGGTGAGCTACTTCTGGCCCTTCAACCGCCAGCAGAACGTGGTCGTCTACGCGGCGCTCAACAACGTCCTCGACCGGGCCAACGCCGTCGACGTGACCTACTCGCCTGACTATTCGACCCGTCGGTACCGGCGGACGGACTTCCGCCGGTCGGTCTACTTCGGCCTCACGCTCACGCTCTGAGACGGGTCCTGTTGCCCCCATGCATGCCCCCGCGGTCGCCAACCGCAACGCATCAACGTGCTCTTTCCCCTCATCCCCCAACGCCCCATGCTCTCGACCCCGACGCTCCCTCGAAAGACATTCGCTTTCCTCCTCGGCGGCGTTCTTCTGGTCGGACTCGTGGCCTGCGGGTCGAGCACGCCGATGGCCCCTGCCTCGTCGGCGTCGTCCGCCCTCGAATCCGCAGCGACCGACTCGCTTCTCCGGCAGGTCAAAACCCAGATTCGGGAGGCCACCGACAAGGGATCCCTCGACTCCTTGAAGCAGGCCCGCGCCTGGGCCAAGCAGGCCACCGGGGGCGACCGCGCGGCGCTGGCCCACTACTACGCCGCCCTCGCCGACTACCGCATGTCGAACCGGCTCCCCGAAGAGGACGAGGCCCGGCGCGAGCGCGTGATCGAAGACGCCATCGGCCACCTCAAGCGCGCCACGGAGATCAACGGAACGATGGCGGACGCCTGGGCTCTGTTGTCGGGGTGCTACGGGCAAATGATGGGCATGAACCCGATGCAGGGCATGTCGCTGGGCCCGAAGGCCAACGAGGCCATGAAACGGGCGAAGGAGCACGGGCCCAACAACCCGCGGGTGTGGATCATCGACGGCACGTCGGACTTCTACACGCCCGGCATGTTTGGCGGGGACAAAGAGAAGGCCTTGACGAAGTTCGAGAAGGCCGCGCGCCTCGCGGAGCAGGGCTCGCCCGACGACCCGCTGATGCCCAGTTGGGGCCACGCCGAGGCGCACGCCTGGGTCGGCGTCGCCCACATGGAGGCCGAGCGGTACGACCCGGCCCGCACGGCCTTCGAGACGGCCCTCGACCTCAATCCCGACTACGGATGGGTGCGATCCGTCCTCCTACCCCGGCTTGAACAGCAAGCCGGGTAGCCTCTCGTCTCTCCCTTCCGGTCTCGCCTTATCCCCACCATGGACACTGCTCTCGCCCTCGATGGCCTTCGAAAAGCATACGGCTCCACGGTCGCCGTGGACGACCTGTCTCTGGAGGTAGAGACGGGCGAGATCTTCGGGCTCATCGGCCCCAACGGCGCGGGCAAGACGACCGCCGTCGAGTGTGCCCTTGGGCTCCGGAAGCCAGACGAAGGCACTGTGCGCGTGCTCGGCATGGACCCGCAGCAGGCGGCACGCGACCCGTTCTACCGTCGGGTTGGCGCCCAGTTGCAGGCGGCCGCCCTGCCCGACCGCATCACGGTCCGCGAGGCCCTCGACCTGTTCGCCTCCTTTTATCCCGAGACGACCGACCGCGACGCGCTCCTCGACCGGTGGGGCCTGGCGGACAAGCGGAATGCGTCGTTCGGCGCCCTCTCCGGCGGCCAGAAGCAACGGCTCTTCGTGGCCCTCGCGCTGGTGCACGATCCCGACCTCGTGGTGCTCGACGAGATTTCGACGGGGCTCGACCCGGAGGCCCGTCGCGGCACACAGCAGCTGCTCCGCGAGGTCCGGGCGTCCGGCACCACCGTCCTTCTCGTCACGCACTTCATGGACGAGGCCCAGGCGCTCTGCGACCGGGTCGCCATGATGGACGACGGGCAGTGTGTGGCCCTCGATACGCCTCAGGCCCTCATCGATCGGCTCGACGCTTCGTATCGGGTCTGGTTCGACGCGCCGCCCGATTTTGACCCCAGTCCCCTGCGCACGGCGGACGGCATACAGGATGTCGCGATCGTGGACGGTCACGTGCAGACGCGAGGCGGGGAGGACGTACTCACGACCGTCGTGCACCGCCTCGCCGACGCAGGCATCACGCCAAACGACCTGCACGCCGAGCGCGCTACCCTGGAGGATGTGTTCCTCGCCCTTACCGATGAGTCCCACGATCCCGCTTCGTCTTCTCACGTCACGAATACAGAACCACAGTCCAGCAAAGCGCCCTCATGACTCGTGCCCCATGACTCGTGACTCATGACTCGTGACGCAGCAACTCATGCCCCCAGTCAGGCTGGACGCAGCCCCCTTTCCCTTGCTCAGCATCCCCGCCCAAGCCACGTCCGACCGATGAAGGCCTTCCTCACGCTCACCTGGACCGAGTCGAAGCTCTTCCTGCGGGAGCCGTCCGCCACGTTCTTCACGCTGGGCTTTCCCCTCCTTCTCCTCTTCGCCTTCGGTGCCATCTTCGGCAACGGCCCGGCCTCTGCGCCCGGCGACGTCGGCTACACCACGCGCGCTGTGCCCGGCTACGTGGCCCTCACGATCGGCTCCCTCGGTCTCCTGAGCCTGCCCATCACGCTGGCGACGCAGCGCGACCAGGGCATCCTGCGCCGGTTTCGCGCGACCCCGCTCCGCCCCACAGTCGTGCTGGGCACACAGGCCGCCGTAAACCTCGTGATGCTCCTCGTGAGCACGGCCCTGCTTCTCGTCGCCGCCCCCATCGCGTACGCCGTGCCCCTGCCCCCGTCTTCCCTGCTGGCCCTCGGCGCGCTGCTGTTCGCCGGGATCGCCTTTCTGAGCCTCGGCTTCCTGCTCGGCGCCCTGATGCCCACGGCCCGCGCGGCCCAGTCGGTCGGGATGGCGCTCTTCTTTCCCATGCTGTTCCTCTCGGGCGCCGCCATTCCGCAGTTTCTCTTTCCCGACTGGCTGGTGACCGCGAGCCTCGCCCTGCCGCTTACCCACGTCACCCGCCTCCTGCAGGACGCCTGGCTGCACGGCCAGTGGAACGGAACGGCGGCGCTCGTCCTTGCAGGCACGGGCGTCGTGAGCGCCGTCGTGGCGGCGTGGGCCTTCCGGTGGTCGTAACCCGCCCCGGCAAACCGACTCCTGCGCAACGAACCGAGCAGACATGTCGTCGGTGCCCTCCTCAACCGACCTCGACGCGTCCCTGGACGCCATCCAGACCCAGGCCCCACCGAAACCGACGATCACGGCCAAAGGCGTTGGGCTGGCCGTGGCGGGCTGGACGCTCTACGCGTTTCTCTACGCGTTTTTTATCGCCCAGCAGGAGCCCAACGCCCCCTTCGTCGGCCTCCTCGCCGGGCAGCTTATCTTCGTTCTCGTGCTCGGCCTCTACAGCGTGCCGGTCTGGTGGGTCGCGGTGCGCGAGATGGATCGCTCGCACTGGGGGTGGACCCTCGGCGCGCACCTGTGTCTCGGCCCCCTCTACGCCTGGGGCGGGCTCGAGTCGTACCTGTTCGTCGTTCGGGCCGTGTTTGCCCCCAGCATCGCCGCGGAGATCGGGGCGCAGTACCAGTGGATCCTGTTCGCCAACCTCACGGTCTACATCATCCAGTTTGCCCTCTACCACCTGGTCCGGAACGTCCAGCGCCTCCGGCAGAAGGAGCGGCAGGCCACCGAGTTCTTGGCCATGGCCCGCGAGCAACAGCTCGCCGCCCTCAAGGCCCAGGTCAATCCGCACTTTCTGTTCAACACCCTGAATTCGATTAGCGCGACGCTCCGTCAGGACCCGGAGCGGGCCCGGGAGATGATCGCGAAGCTGTCCGACATGATGCGGTACGCCCTGGAGGGCCCGGATCGGGAGTTCGTTCCGCTGCGGGAAGAAATTGCCTTTACTCGTCGGTACCTCGACCTGGAGCGGCACCGCTTTTCGGATCGGCTGCGGGCCCGGATGGACGTCGACGCCGACACCGACGCGCTGGACACCCCGGTGCCGCCGATGGTGCTGCAGCCGCTCGTGGAGAACGCCCTCCGCCACGGCATCGCCCCGAGCGAGGACGGCGGCTCGGTCACCGTGGCGGTGACCGCCGAGCACGACACACTCGACGTGCACGTGGAAGATACCGGCGTGGGCCCCGACGCCGACGACCCGCTCTCGGGCTCGACGGACGGCACCGGCCTCGCCACCACGAGCACACGACTGGAACGCACCTACGGCCCCGACGCCGCCCTCCACACCGCCCGGAACGACCCGACCGGCTTTAAGGTCTGGTTTTCCATCCCTCGGAACGGCGCCGCCGATTCCTAACGCCCCGCACCGCTGCTCTCCTCCCAATCCCGCCCCAAGCCTGTGCGTGCCCTCATTGTCGACGACGAACCGCCCGCCCGCAGCCTGATCCAGGAGTACCTGGAGGAGATCGGCCGCATCGAGGTGACCGGCGAGTGCGGCACGGGACGGGCGGCCATTGAGGCCATCAACGAGACGGCCCCCGACCTCGTCTTCCTCGACGTGCAGATGCCCGGCCTCGACGGCTTCGACGTGCTGGAGCGGATCGACACGCTGCCGGACATCATCTTCTCCACCGCCTACGACGAGTACGCGATTGAGGCCTTCGAGGCGGGGGCGGTCGACTATCTTCTGAAGCCGTACACGAGGGCCCGCTTCCAGACCGCCGTGGAGCGGGCGCTGGAGCGTCACGACCGGGACGACGACGCCTACGCCGACCAGCTGGCGACGCTGCTGCAGGAGGCCAAGGCCGAGACCGACGACTCGCCGGAGCGGCTCTACGTGCGCCACGGCGACAAAATTATCCCCGTCGACCCCGACGACATTCGATGGGTGGAGGCGGCGGGCGACTACTCGAAGCTCCATACCGACGAGACGACCTACCTGTCGTCGATGGGCATCGGCGCGCTGGAGGACCGCCTCGCCCCGACGCGGTTTATGCGGGTCCATCGCTCCCACATTCTCGCCTTCCCGGCCATCGACCACCTCTACAGCGACGGCTCGGGCGGCTACAAGGCCGTGCTCGACGACGGCACCACCGTCCGGGTGAGTCGCTCCTACGCCCCCGAGATCCGCGACCGGCTCGTGTGAGCCGCCGGCCCTGCCGAGGCGCGAGGCAGGCCTACACCGAGGCCCCGTCGGCCTCCGCCAGGTCGTCGACAAACGGCGTGAGGCGCACGTCCGGCACCTCGTTCAGGGCCGTCCGCTGGAAGGTCGCCTTCATGCGGTCGCGCTCCTCGGTCCAGTGCTCGTGGAGGGGACACGGCTCGGCCTCGCCACAGCCCGGCAGGCCCAGCACACACTCCTCAAACAGGTCGTTCCCGTCGATGGCCACCACGATTTCGTACAGGCTGATGGCGTCCGGCGCGCGGGTCAGGGCCACCCCGCCGCCCGGCCCCCGCTTCGAGGTCAGAAGCCCCGCGTCGTTGAGTTGCTGAAACACCTTCGTCAGGAACGAGAAGCCGATCTCCAGATCGTCGCTGATGGTCTGGATCGAGACGTACTCGCGGGTGGGGCCGGCGTCCTCGTCCTCCGCCGCCTCGTCGTCCTCGAGGGTGCCCAGGTACAGCATCGCGCGCAGTCCGTACTCGCAGCTTTTTGAGAGCAGCATCTGGACATTGGGGCCGTGAGGGAAGGGTGCCGCAGGGTCGACACAGAGCGTGTGCGTGCCACAATGTGCACCGGTCCGTTCTGGCAGCGTTCCCCACCCGGGACGCCCGCGCCCCTCGTCAATCGGCCGGCTGCGGCCGTCGTAACGGGCTCGACACACGCGGGGGCCGAACGTCCTGGTACAGGTAGTTGAGCACGTCGTCCGCGTCGTACTGCGGGTCCTCGGCCGACCCGAGCGGAAGGTCTTCGAGCGCATCGCCCCCGGTAAACAGGGGCGGCTCGGCGCGGGCCCCTCGCTGCTGGCCGAGCCCGATGTTGGCCATCAGCGCGTTGCACAGACAGGCCCGGCCCTCCGTCTCTTCGGGGGCGCCCCCGCGGCTCACGTAGGTCTTGACGGGCTCCGCCGGGCACCGGCCCATCAGGCGTCCCTCCTCGTCGAGGTACGGCTCGCGCAGGTAGCCGAGGTCACAGATGCGGGCCCGCCGCTCGTACACCTCCGCGTCGGCCAGCGTGCCGTCGGCGGTGAGCACCTTGAACGGGAAGCCGGTGGACGAGACCCGCCCCTCCGTGCTGACCTCAATCTCCCCGGTGTGCAGCCCCCGAATGAGGCGGCGCGTGGTGCTGGGGGGATAGCCCGACTCGTCGGTGAGGGAGAAGAGCGACCCCACCTGAATGCCGGCGGCGCCCGCCTCGTGGGCGGCCCGGAGGCCCTCGGGCGAGCCGTGCCCGCCCGCCAGGTAGAACGGCTTCCCGAGAGATCGGATCGCCTCCAGGTCCGCCTCGTCGCGCTCGTCGTACAGCGGCGTGCCGTCGTCCGCGTAGTTCTTGTTTCGGGGCGGGGCGTTGTGCCCCCCCGCAACGGGCCCTTCCACCACCCATCCATCCACGCGCCGGTCTGGCAGTTTGGCGTCCATGATGCGGGCCAGCGCGTCGGACGAGATGATGGGCAGGAACAGTGGACGGTCGAGGGTCGGGGGCGCGTCGAGCACGTCGGCCGGGTCGAACCGGTACGCGTAGGAGTCGTCGGCGTCCGGCGCCTGGCTCGTGTCCACGTCCAGCCGCAGGGCGGCCGGCTCGCCCGCCGCCAGCTTCGGAATTTGGCGGGCCTCCTCCAGGGGAATGCCCGCGCCGATGGAGACGATGTCGATGTCCGCCAGCAGCGCGCCGTAGATGCAGGGCAGCGTGTAGCGCTTCAGCTTCGCCAGGAGGTTCATCCCGATCATCCCCTCGTGCCCCTCCGCCGCGAGCCGGACTTCCGTGTAGGTGGCCGCCGCGAGAATGCGCTGCGAGCGAACCGACGGCTCGAAGGGATGCATGTTCAGCAGGTCGTAGGGCTCGTCCGCCGGCAGCCCGTCCGGCCGATAGAACCGCTCAACCAGGTGGTCGGCAATCTCTTCGTCGGGGTAGTCGGCCAGCATTTGGCGTCGGTCGTGGGGGTCGCCCTCTTGGAGCTCACGCACGACCACGGAGTCGATGCCGGTGCCGGATACGATGCCGATTTCGCCCCGTCGGGCCACATGGCGGGCGAGGCGCCAACTGGAGACCCCGATGCCCATGCCGCCCTGGATGATGTTGGGGGCGGTGGACGGGGCAAGTGCGGTAGAAGAGCTCATTGGAAAGCAGGTCGGTGTGAAAGAAGAGGCATGAATGAACCGTGGGCGTCAAACGCTTTCGGAGTAGGCGGGCTGCGCATCCGGGGCGGCGTCGTGCAGGTACGCGTCGAAGGCCGCGGCCACGTTGCGGACCAGCAGGCGCCCCGGCGGACGCACGGTGATCGCGTCTGGGCCCAGCGCGACGAGCCCGTCCTGCTCCAGTGGGCGCAGGCGGTCGAGGGCCGCGCTGAAATGGGCGTCGAAGTCGACGTTGAACCGCGCCTCGACCGCCCCCTTCTGCACCTCGGCGTTGCACATGAGCTGCATGATGACGTGACGCCGCAGCCGATCCTCCTGAGTCGGTCGATATCCCCGATAGACGGTCAGCTCGTCCTGATCGATCTGGTCGTAGTACGTGCGCAGGTTCTTCGTATTCTGGGCGTAGAGCCCCGAGAGCTGGTGAATGCCGGAGAGGCCGAAGGCGTAGACATCGGCCCCCGCACGGGTCGAGTAGCCCTGAAAATTCCGGCGGAGCGTGCCGTTGTCCTGCGCAAGCGCGAGCTCGTCGTCCGGCTTCGCGAAGTGGTCTAGCCCAATGAACCGGTAGCCGGCCGTGGTCGTCAGCCTCTCAAGCGCCTGCTTGAAGAGCCGCAGCCGCTCGGTCGGGGCCGGCAGCGCCTCCTCCGGGATGAGGCGCTGGTGCTCCAGCACGGACGGGACGTGCGCGTAGCTGTACAGCGCAATCCGGTCCGGGGCAAGGTCCACGACCCCGCCGAGCGTGTCGGCCATCGTGTCGGGCGTCTGGTGGGGAAGGCCGTACACCAGGTCGAGGTTGACGCTCTCAATGCCGTGGTCTCGTGCCCACTGCACGGCGGTTCGCGTGAGCCGCTCCGGCTGTACCCGGTTGATGGCCTCCTGCACCGTGGGGTCGAACGACTGCACCCCGAGGCTCAGACGGTTTGTCCCGATCTCGCGGGCCGCGGCGATGTGGTCCTCCGTCAGCCCCCGAGGGTCGGCCTCGATGCTCATCTCGGCGTCGGGCGCCATCCGGAAGCGGTCGCGAAGATGCTCACCCAGCTCCCGAATCTGCTCCGGGGACAGCAGGGTGGGCGTGCCGCCGCCCCAGTGCACCTGGGTCACGGGCCGGTCCGACGACAGCATCGGGGCCAGCAAATCGATCTCGCGCTTCAGGTAGCGGAGGTACTTCGCGATGCGCGCCGGGTCGTGCGTTACCTTCATGTGGCACCCGCAGTAGTAGCAGAGCTGCCGGCAGAAGGGCAGGTGCAGGTACAGCGAGAGCGGCGCCTCGGGCGCGGCCGTGTTGGCGCGCCACACCTCTGCCCGAAAGGTCTCCCGCCCCACGGCCTCCCCGAAGTGTGGGGCGGTCGGGTAGCTCGTATAGCGGGGAAGCGACTGGTTGTACTGGCGGAGGAGGTCAAGGTCAACGTTCATGGCAGAGCATACAATCTACAGGAGGAGACGGCGCACGGGCGGCGGCGATCAGAGGAGCGACTCCGCGCGGGGGAAGAGGATGTGGAGCTCCTCGTGGAGGTGGCGGCGCAGGTCCACCTCCAGCTCGTGCAGTCGATTCATCACGTCCTGGAGCCCCCGATCCGCCCCCTCCGGCGCCTGGTACCCGTCCGTCAGCGACCGGAGACGCTCCAGCTTCGTCTTCGTATCGTCGTGCTGGTCCGCCATGTGCCGGAGCGTCTCCCGGCTCGGCGTCGACCCGTCGGGCAGCACCCGTCCCTCGGCGACGGTCCGGAGGGCGGGAAATACGTACTCTTCCTCCCGCCGGAGGTCCGTCATCAGGTCCGACTTCAAGGCCTGAAAGGCCCCGCGGACCCGCTCGAACCACCGGGACGTCTCCGCGTCCGGGTTCCGGCTTGCCCTCTTCAGGCGCTTCGAGAGGCGGGGCAGCGCCCGTCGCAGGTAGTCGTGGTGCGTGGACTGGATGTGGTCCATCAGGTCCGGCAGGGATACGGACAGCCATTCGGGATTGCCCTCGGTGGGCACGGTCTCGACCGCCACGTCGAGCATCCGGGCGACCGTCTCGGGATCGAGCCCCTGTGCCTCGCAGGCCTCCGCGAGGGAGCGGTCGCCCGTCCGCCCCCAGTCGATGCCGAGTCGGTCGAGAATGCGGGCACGGGTGGGCCGTTCGTCTATGAGGTCGACGAGAAGCGTGTCGGGGGAGAGAGCAGGCATGGGCGAACGGAGACTGGTGAGGACGGTCACGTGCGAGACTCAGAAGCAATGTCGGCCGGAGCAGCCTCCGGCACCACAGTCCCCAGGGTAAGGAAGGGATCCGGCGTTCCCCAGCGCAGAACGTTACTTTAGAGAAAAGAACATGTTTTTATCTGAAATAGGGAATCTTCTTTCTCCGCGCACGAATAGAGGTAGTGCTACGTTGACGCACTCAGTGCCACAGCATTCATGACGGTTCCGGACTCTGTATCCATCGTGGGCGGCGGCATCGGCGGACTCTCGGCGGCGTGCCACCTCGCCAACGCCGGGGCCGACGTCACCCTGTTCGAACAACACGACGACCTCGGGGGGGTGGCCGGCTCGTTCGCGTCCGATGGGTTTCGCTTCGACTCGGGGCCCTCCTGGTACCTGATGCCGGAGGTGTTCGAACGCTTCTTCGAGTCGTTCGGCACGTCCGTCGACGCGGCGTACGAGCTGGAGCGCCTCGACCCGAGCTACCGCGTTTTCTGGAAGGATGGCGACCGGCTCGACGTGCCGGCCGACCCGGACGCCCTCGCGCCGAAGCTTGAAGCCTACGAGGATGGGGCGGCCGACGCGTTTCGTGAGTACCTCGACCACGCCGAGGCCGTCTACGAGCTCGCAATGGACCGGTTTGTCTATCCCCGGCGGGCTCGGCTCCGGGATTGGCTCGACGGCGACCTGTTGCGCGCGGCATGGGCCCTGCCCTTGCTTCGGTCGATGGACCGCCACGTGGGGGGATACGTGGAGCACCCGAAGCTGCGCCAGCTTCTGGAGTACAAACTGGTCTTCCTCGGGGGCTCGCCCTACAACACCCCCGCCCTGTACACGCTGATGAGCCACGTCGACTTCAACCAGGGCGTCTTTCACCCGGTGGGCGGCATGCAGGTGCTCGTCGACGCCCTCGTGGACCTGGCCGATCGCCTCGGGGTCACCCTTGAGCGCAACACCCCCGTTTCCAGAATCCAGCCGAACGGAGACGGCATGCGGGTGCGCACGAACGGCGACACGCAGGCGTCCGATTGTGTCGTGGCCAATGCCAGCCCGGCCCATGTGGAGCGGACGCTCCTTCCGCCCGACCAGCGGGACCACGACGACGCGCACTGGGACGGGCAGACCTACGGCCCGTCCGCCTACCTGCTCTACCTGGGCGTGGAGGGCGACGTGGATCCGCTCCGCCACCACTCCCTCGTGCTTCCCGTGGACTGGGACGCACACTTCGAGACGATTTTTGACGAACCCGGGTGGCCCACCGATCCGGCCTACTACATTCACGTTCCCTCCAAGACCGACCGCTCCTACGCCCCCGATGGGCACCACTCGGTGTTTATTCTGGTGCCCATTGCACCGGGGCTCAACGACGGGCCGGCCCGTCGCGCCTGGATGCGCGAGCGGGTGCTGGAGGATCTGGCCGAGCACGCAGTCGACCTTCGGGGCCGCATCACGGTGGAGCACGAGGCCTGCGTCTCGGACTTCGCGAACCACTTCGGGCAGCCGAAGGGCAACGCCCTCGGCCTCGCCCACACGCTGTGGCAAACCGGCCCGCTGCGCCCCGCCCACCGGGCCGACACGGCCCCGGGGCTCTACTACACCGGCGCGGACACGCAGCCGGGCGTCGGACTGCCGATGTGCCTGATTAGCGGCAAGCAGACCGCCCAGGCCATCGCCGCCGACACCCCCGCGTAGATGTCTCACCCATTCTGTCACGTGACTTTTTCGATCCCATGGCGACGTCCACTGCTTCGTCGGTCTCTGCTCCCCCACGCCAGGCCCCGGCGCAGTCCCCCACGGCCCTCGCCGTCTGGGGCTCGCGCATCACCCTCGGGGCCCTGGCGGTCGGGGGGATCCTTGCCGCGCTGCTCGACGTGTCGCTCTCGATGGAGGCGCAGATGGTGGGGTACCTCATCGGAATGGTGGCCCTCAACCTGCCCCACGGCGGCTACGAGCACTTTGAGAACCTGCGCCACCGCCGCGTCTCCTTCAGCCTGCGGTACATCGTGTTGTACCTCGCCTTCCTCGTCGGCTTCGTGGGCTTCTTCTTCGTGGCGCCCGTCGTGGCGCTCGGCCTGGCCTTCTCCACGGCGGTCATCAAGGGCGGGCACGGCGGGCTGAAGGTGATGGACGCCCTGTGCGGGACCGAGCACCTGCAGTCGTCGTGGCAGCGCGGCCTGGCGGCCTTCGTGCGGGGCGGCGCCGTCATGCTGGTGCCACTGCTGGCCTGGCCCGGCGTCTACGTGACGTTCTCCACCTACATGGTGCACATCTTCGGCGCGGCGGGGCCCCTGCCGCTGGCCACGCGCCTCGCGGACGTTCAGGTGGCGGTGGGCACGGTCTACGGCCTCGCCCTCGTGGCCCACCTCGGTGGGGGGCTGTACGCCGGGGGACTGTCGAGGGCGTGGCTCACGGATGCGGCCGAGACCACGCTCCTGGTCGTCTACTTCACGTTCGTCCCCATGATGCTGGCGGTGGGCCTCTACTTCCCGCTCTGGTACACCCTGCGCCAGACCGCCCGCACCACGGCCGTCGCGTCCGACGCCCCGGCGCCGGACCGGTTGTCGCTTCCCCTCACCTGGGCGGCGATGGTCGTAGGGGCGCTCGTCACGTTCGGGCTCATGGCCGGCCTCTACGTGCTCGTCCCGAATCCCCTGGGCGGCGCCGGGCTGCTCGGCGGGGCGGTGGCCTTCTACACCATTTTCGTCTGTCTTCTGGCGCTGC
>ERZ1034547.317-NODE-317-length-12052-cov-7.904476_pt1 | contig 12052 bp, 4 predicted proteins | sample MGYA00520642_ERZ1034547 | MGnify/ENA primary metagenome ERZ1034547 (study PRJEB33760, sample SAMEA4777713) | hypersaline lake metagenome | biome: hypersaline environment; feature: brines | place: Spain | collected 2012-08 | depth 0 m ... | reverse complement strand
TGGTCTGGGGCCGAAGGTCATCCCGCGTGGCCGTCCGCCGTCTCCCCGAAAACAGAACGTAGGTCGCAACTTGGGTTACTTAACACCCTGGCGCGGCGAGCGGGTGAAGGGCAGAAAAGCCCGTAGGAGAATCTCCCGACTCTGCCCCGGAGGGGGACTCTTGGAGCAGCCGGGGGAGAGGTCAATGCTCCTCCACGTATTCACAATGCCGCAAAGGTTCCTTTGTGTATCGGGGTTTTTGCGTATCGGCTTCAACCGATTCGACTCGCCATCATCAACATGGAAATTCCCTACGTCCCGTCCCTCCCGCATTCTTCTTTTTCAAGTCAACCACTCACCTGAGACATGACGATCAATATGCGATGCGATCCGGTGATCACCATCGATCCCCTACCTCCCCGCCCTGCCCCACTGTCCGGCGACGCCCTCAGCGATATCTTTGGCGGATGCAGCTTTCTTGGGGAGTTTTGCCTTTTAGATTCTGATTGCTGCGAGATTACCAACAAGTGCAAAGTCGCAGTATGTAGATCGCATTGACTTCTCCCCCGACTGTGCCTGCGAGTTCTGCAGGCCCGTCCCGCACTCTGCCGGAGACGACAGCTTCCATATCCGGACTGCAGTGTGTCGGCAGCCATTGGTCGTCGGCCGGGATCGCCTGCGGCACTCGCTTACGGCTTGGCTTTAGACGGCTTGGCTTTGGACAGATCGCCTGCCCGGTGCATGCATTCACAGCTACCGTTCGTAGCCGCAGCCACACGGCAGACAATCTCCCCCCCACCTTTCAGTGCATCCGTCCGTACTGACGGGTCTCCCTGAATATTCCCCTTCTGGCCCCCTTCTGTTAGTCACCGCCAGACGGAAGTCGACTCCTCTATACTTTCAAACAAGGTTTTCTTTAATCTGCTAAATTTTCGGTTTTTTATATTTTTTGATTCAAACTTACTTAGTTTACATTAATGATGTTTATTTTTACAATCAAATAGGCCGTAATAACTCCAGGTTTTGGGCTGTAGACCGACCAGAGAGCAGGCCGTCTTCACAGCGCTGGTTTATTCACTTGACATTTTGTTCATCCGTATCTACGCTTCGCTGTGTGAGAAATACGCTTCATCCCACTTGAGATGACTTCTCCCCGCCTTAAGGGGCGAGGATTCTTCCTCGCGGAAAAGACTTTCTGTTTCACAGGACCAGCCTTTGCCATTTGATTTTTGCCATTTGCTTGCTGTCACCGACAGTTTTCCGGGGTAGCAGAGGCGGACCAAGGTGTTACGTGTCCTCCGCAGACATTAGCCCCATCCGCAGAAACTTCTGCGTACTGTGCTCCCACCGGCCCAGCGGTATAGATACTCAAAAGCAAATACTCAAAAAATAAATTGTGTCGCCCTTGGTTTTCGGTACGACATCAAGTTGCGACGTTAAACAACTAAATTGTTCCGTTAAAGCTGGCGAGAGGATCCGCGAACCGACAGGTTCATATCACCCGTTTAAAAGCGGGAGTTTTACAGCCCTCTCGCGCTCCCCCAACAACTGTAATGGCCTAAAGCTACAAGCCATCGTACGGGATGAAAGAGATGAACGCCGGCCAGACCGTACCTTTCCGGCAGATCCAATGCGTTTCCACACGAAAGCGTTCGCAGAAGTGAGGGTCCCGTTCTTGCACGACCGCTCCCTCCAGGCTGCGTCTGCTCATACGTTTTGCACAGACTGATTGCGATTTATGGACAACCAAAACTTGATGTCCCGCGCTGGGGCCTGGCTACTCCTGCTCCTTCTGCTAAGCTGGCCGGCCTCTGCTGTGGCCCAAACCACAGTAGAAGGCACCGTCATCGATGCTGAGGCTGAATCCCCGCTTCCGGGCGTGAACGTGCGTGTCCAAGATACCCAGGTTGGCACGCTCACCGATTCGGAGGGGCGGTTCACCATTGACCTTCCTGAAGATCAACGGACCCTTGTCTTTTCGTTTGTCGGATTCTCTACACAGGAGGTTACTGTTCCGAAAGGGGAGACCGAAATTCAGGTGTTTATGGAACTGGATGTGGTCGGGATCGACGAGGTCGTCGTTACCGGATTGGCCTCCTCCATCAAACGCGAAAACCTCGCCAACGCCGTCACCAAGATTGATGAAGAAGATATCGCTGGAACGGTGGAGCCATCGACACTCGATGGGGCCTTGCAAGGCAAACTGGCTGGTGTCAAGATCACATCGCAGAGCGGGGCCCCCGGGGGTGGCATTAACGTCCAGATGCGCGGCATCAGCACGTTAGGAGCTGGCTCCTCACAGCCGCTCTATATCATCGACGGTGTTTACGTGAATAACTCTCAGATCTCAACGGGTCGGTCGTCGGTCGACGGAGCCGGAGGAGCCAGTCAAGACAATGCAGCCAACCGGCTGGCCGACCTAAACCCCGATGAGATCGAGAGTCTGGAGGTGCTGAAGGGACCATCGGCCGCGGCCATCTACGGCCAGCGTGCTAACGCAGGGGTGGTGATCATCACGACCAAGAGCGGGGACGGCGGGGATACCCGTGTAAACTTCTCGCAGGACTTAGGCGCAGTATCTGCGTTGAACCTCCTCGGTGTAGCCTCTTGGAGCGGGGAAAAGATCGATCGAATTTATGGCGAGGGCACCTCAGCCGCTGTGCGAGAGAAAGAGCGTTTCAATGAGGCTCAGCAGAATGACAATCTCACAGATTATGAGGAGAAGATATATGGCAACACTGGGCTGACTCGCAACACACAACTTGAGATTTCCGGTGGAGACCAACAGACACAGTTTTACGTATCTGGCGGCCTTAAAGATGAGGAAGGCATCATCGAAAACACGGGTTTTGCCCGAAAGACTGTCCGTGCAAACATCGATCACAGCTTAGAGGATTGGGTGCGTGTCTCCTCTCGCTCGAACTATATCTACAGCAACTCCGATCGTGGATTTACGGGCAACCAAAACTCGACAGGCGGTTCAGTGGGCTACACTTTAGCTTACACCCCGACCTACGCGCAGCTGCAGCAGAGGGAGGATGGCAGCTATCCGGACAATCCGTATTTCGCAGAGAATCCGCTCCGGCTAACCAACGAGGCCACTAACAACCAGGAGGTTAACCGCTTTCTGCAGTCGTTCTCGCTAAATGCGGACTTGCTTCAGAGCAAAAGTGCTTCCCTATCATTGGACCTGAATGGGGGACTGGACTACCTCAACAGTAACAGCACGGTGTACTTTCCACCCTTCTTTCAGTTTCAACAGGCCCAGTCGAACTCCGGTGATGTCATTCAAGGGAAAGAGAGTAATCTGAGCACGAATATGCAGGGCCTCTTTGTCTACAACCAGACGTTGGGAGCAGGCGCAGGCCCATTCAACCTGACGACACAAGCTGGTTTTAGCCGCTTCACGCAGAACGAAGACCGCCAGCTTGTGCGGGGGCGTGGACTTGCTCCCGGCCAGCTCAACCCGCTCAACGGACAAATCCAGGAGATCTTCTCCCAGCAGTTTGTCGAAATTGTCGACATCGGCTATGTCGGGCAGCAGGAGATCAACTGGGACGATAAGCTCATCGGAACGATTGGCGCACGGTTTGATCGCTCGACGCTTAACGCGAAACAGAAAGACTTTTACTTCTACCCGAAGGGATCGCTCGCAGTCAACCTGCACAACTTCAACTTCTGGAGCATCGACCCAATCGGCCAGCTGAAGCTGCGTACGGCCTACGGAGAGACGGGAGGTCTTCCTCAGTTTGGCGATACCTTCTCGGCGCTCAACAGCGTTAATATTGGGGGAGGGTTAGGCTCTACGGTCTCGCAGCGAGGCATCGATCCGGACCTCGATCCGGAACGAGCGCGTGAGCTGGAGTTCGGTGCCGACATGTCCGCTCTCGACGGGCGGGTTGCCCTGGAGGCGACCTACTACCGGAAAATTGTCGACGACATCATCTTAGACCGAGAGAATCCCGTCTCAACCGGAGTCACCACGATCGCAACTAACGCTGGAACGCTGCGGAACACTGGTGTGGAGGTGGGACTGAGCCTCTCTCCGCTCCGCGGGAAGAACTTCTCTTGGTTCTCCAAGACGCTCTTCTGGCAGAATGATTCGGAGATCACTGACCTGACGATTCCTGCGTTTACGACTGGAGGCTTCGGCGCCGCCCTGGGCACCTATTACACCGGAGAAGGGTTTTCGCCAACGACGATCGTGGGCACGCCCGCCACCCCCGACGAAGAAGTCCCTTTCACCGTGTACGGCGACGCGCAGCCCGACTTCCAGATGTCGTTCGCAAACTCGTTTACGCTCTTTCAGGATCTGGAAGTGAGTTTCCTGTTCCACTGGAGCAAGGGTGGCGACAACATCAATCTCTCCCGCTTCCTCTCCGACATCGGCGGGACGACACCCGATTGGAACGAGGACCACGACGCCGACGGCGTGCCCAACGGTCTCGACCGCACAGACATGTTCGGGCCAGGCGCGGCCCGGTTCGTCGAAGACGCCAGCTACGTGAAGCTGCGTGAAGCGTCGGTCTACTACACGCTTCCGAGCAGCATCCTCGACACGGCCTTCAATGGCATTCTTCGCAACGCCAAAGTGGGCATTTCTGGATCGAACCTCTTGCTGTTCAGCGACTACGGCAGCTACGACCCAGAAGTCTCAGTCTTCGGAACGCAGCCCGTGGCGCAGTCGGTCGAGGTAACGCCCTACCCCAGTTCGCGGCGCCTCACGTTCCACCTGGAGCTTGAATATTGATGGCTCCCAGGCCCGCCTCCCTCCTTCCCAGCCCTTGGTGAGATTCACCCCTGCGACCATGAAACGTCTTCTATGCAACGCCTGCGTCATTGCACTACTGGCAGTTACGGTCACCGCCTGCGACTTCTTTGACCCTGACACCGTCACCGACCCGAACAGCCCGTCCGCCAACCAGGTGCGGAATGGAGCCAGCCAGAGTGACCTCCAAAACCTGGTGACCGGCCTCGAAAGTCGCCACCGCAATACAACCACCGGTGTGACCGAGCTCTACGGGTCGTTTGGGCGAGAGGTCTACGCTACATTTGCCTCAGACCCGCGCTTCATCACAAACTGGCTCGGGCAAGACGGCGTCACGCCTGACGCTGAGTTCTTCGGGGACGGCGATGCCTTCAACACGCCCTATGCCGCTATCAAACAAGGGAATTTTGTAATCGAAGCGGTCAACAACACCGATGCCGTCGACGACCAGGAGCGCAACGGCTATATTGGCTTTGCAAAGACAATTCAGGCCTATCAGTATCTGATCGCTCTCAACGGCCAGTGGCGCGGCCCTGACCGAAAGCCGCCAGGTTCTATTCGTATCGACGTGGATGACCCGCTCAACCCTGGACCGTTTCTCAGCTATGATGATGCTCTGGCCGAAATCCGGAACATTCTTGACGACGCGAACAGCCAGTTGAGTAACGCTGGGAATGAGTTTGCTTTTACGCTCTCTGAGGGCTTTGCCGGATTCAACACACCCTCAACCATGCGGCAACTGAACCGCGCCCTTGCGGCGCGTGCAGCTATTTATGCTGAAGACTGGTCGGGCGCGCTCAGTGCGCTCGACGCTTCCTTCTTGGCGTTGGAACCGGGAGAGGCCAGCATGAATGAGGGGGCTTATCATGTCTTCGGCGCTCCCCCGGACCAGTTCAACCCGCTTTTCTACCCGCGCAATGCGAATACGAATCAAATCCTGATGGTACACCCCTCGATGATTGAGGATGCCCTACCAGGTGACCTGCGGGTTGAGCGCAAGTTCTTCCGACGCGACGAACCGATTACAAACGGCGATCTTCCAGGGGTTGATCTCTTCTATCAGGACAACCGGTACGAGTCCAACGAGTCGCCCATTCCGTTCCTGCGCAATGAGGAGCTTATTCTCATCTTCGCGGAGGCAAAAGCGCAAACTGAATCCTTCAGCGATGCAGTCGATGCCCTTGACATCCTACGCGTGACGTGGGGACTGGGGGCCTACAGCGATTCGGTCAACAAAGAAGCACTGATCGAAGAAATTCTGTTCCAGCGCCGCTACTCTCTTTGGGCCGAGGGCGGTCATCGTTGGATTGATGCCCGGCGCTACGGCCGTCTCGATAAGATTCCGACCGAACTGGATGGCGGACAGGTCTTTGAGAAGTTGGCCCGTCCACTCAGCGAGAGGTAGTTGTGACAACGCGACGTAGTATACCGCTGCGTGTAGCATCCGGGCCCACTTCCGGTCTCGTCGGGGGGAGATCTTAACGCTTTGCTGCTGTGCAGTCGATACTCTGCTGCGTCCTTCTTGCTCAACCTGCACGCCTACCTCTCGGATAGTTTTGCATTCAGTCCCGAAAAATCCCCTGGCAGATCGTCCTGCACGCCGACGGCCGTCGGTGATCTAATATGTTCGGTGTAGTTCGTGACCGGTAGTTTGCAACTTGCCCCGAAGACGCTCGGAGCTGGAGGACAGGGCAACCTGTGTCGTGGTCCCGGCCTGGGAATTTTTCCATGAGCCCCCCTCGATCTCAGCGTTCTCCGCCGCCCAAAGGAGAATTGCGTACAGTCTGGGCGCATCCGTCATTGGGCCGAGGGGAGCGTCGCATCCGTCTTCCAAAACGTGATGCCCCCGGCCTGGGCCCCGACCTCCACCGAGGCGACCCGCTCGTTCGACCGGAGGTCGAACACATCGACGGCGCCCGGGTCGTCGCCCCGCCCTTCCGCCGAGACGAACGCGTAGCGGCTGTCGGGCGAGATCACGACGCCGTGCGTGACGGACTGCGTGTTCGGCAAGCGGGCCGCTCGCTCCTCCGTCTCCAGATCCCAGATCCCCGTCTCGCCAGTCCCCTTGTAAGACACCACGAGCGTCGTGCCGTCCGGCGATACCTCCAGGTTGTACGGCGCGGTCCCCTCCCCCGTCGGCAGCCGCTGCGTCACCGCCCAGTCGTTCCGGTCCACCACGACCACCTCGTCGGCCCCATTGTGGGCCACGTAGGCCAGCGGTCGTGAGGGGTGCGGGGCCACCCACGTCGGCTTCGGCGTGCCCTCCCCGGTCGTGAGAGTGCGCGTGACCCGGCCCGTGAGCGCGTCCACTTCGTGGAGCGTCCCGTCCATCATGCTCACCGAGTAGTGCGTGCGCCCGTCCGGCGCGAACCGGGAGCCGTGTGGCATGATGCCCGTCTCGATCCGGTCTACCTCCGTCATCGCCTCCGGATCAACGACCGACACGGTGCTCGGCTCCATTTCGCCGTGGAGGTTGAAGTTTGCGACGTAAAGCAGGCCCGTCACGGAAGAGATCTCCATCGTGGCCGGAAACATGCCGACGTGGGCGGTGTCGATCTTCGCGTTCGTCCCCGTCTCGTACTTCGCCACGCGGCCGTAGGGCTTGCCGTGGGCGATGGACACGAACCAGTGCTGCCCGTCCGGCGCCACGGTCATGCCGTGGGCTCCCTCGGTCTCGGGCGCGATGTAGCCGACGCGGATGGTCTCCTCCACAGTCGCCGATTCGGTGTCGGCCTCAAACCGCACCAGGGCCACCTCGTCGGCCGACTCGGACGCGACGTAGGCGTAGTAGTGTTGGGCGAGGGCGGGCGATGCCGCCAGGCCAAGCAGGCAAACGACAAGACACAGCGTCCGGAACAGTCGCATGGCAACGGGTTGTGGGCTGGTGAGTTGATGATGGGGGGCGTATGGTCACGCTTTACGCATCACGCTTTACGCATCACGCTTTACGCATCACGCTTTACGCATCACTCCTCGCTCGTGAGCTGCACCGCCCAGAGGCCGGAGTTCCAGTCGGAGAAGAAGATGTGGCCCTTATACGGCTGGGGGCCCCACGTCATAGCGGCGTTGGGAATGCGGCCCTCGGGGTCATAGGGCTTGAAGTGGGCAATCTCGCGGCCCTGTTCGTAGAGGTTGCCCTTCAGGTCGCCGGAGAGGTCCACCACGCGCAGCCCGGCATTGTAGTAGGCCACGTAGAGCGTGTCGCCGTCCACCCAGAAGTTGTGCGAGCCCGCCTCGGGCACGCGGTACCGCGCCTCCTCGGATGGGGTCTCGGGGTCGGTGACGTCGACGAAGTGGAGCCAGCCAGCGGGAATGGTCGGCTCATTCTCGGTATTCAGGCCGTTGGGAAAGGCCTCGTCGCCTGCGACGACCCAGTCTTTGCCCGTCTCCGCGTCGTCGTAGGGAAACGCGGCGTGGTTCCAGCCGCTCGGGTAGGCGTAGCGCCCGATCTCGACCGGATTTGAGGGCGAGCCCCCCTTCACGCCGTTGCCCACGTCCACCATCACGATCCCGTCGTCCCAGTTCGACGAGTAGGCGATGCCGTCGTCCACCCACACGTCGTGGATCGAGTGGCCGGGCGTGTCCAGCTCAAAGTCGGCCACCCGGGTCGGGTTCGCGCGGTCCTCGATGTTGATGATTTCGTAGCGGCGGCCGTTGCTGAGGGCGTAGACGTGGTCCTCGTAGATGAATAGGTTGTGGACGCCGCCAGTGAGGCGGTTCGTGTACTCGGTGACGATCGACACGTCGGTCGGGTCCGAACAGTCGAGAATCACCATGCCGTTCTTTCGGTCGGACGCCCCCTCCCGGCTGATGATACAGGTGCGCCCGTCGTCGCTCACCTTCACGTCGTTGACGGTACGGGCGTCGACGGTGACCGTATCGACCGGGGTGATGTCGGAGGGATCGGTCACATCCCAGAAGTAGGCCTCTCCGTCGCCGCCCCAGGTGCCGGTGAGGGCGTAGTCGCGGCCGTCCGGCGCCTCCCACACCCAGAGGTCGGACGTGTGCACGTTGGAGACGCGAGCGTGCCCCACCACCTCGATCGTCCCCTCCAGGTCGCGCGGCGTGACGGAGACGGTGTGCGTGGCGGTGTGCCCCCCACTCGTAGCCACGACGGTGTACTGCCCGGCGTCCTCCGCCACAAAGCGCCCGTTGGATCCAATCTCGGCGGTGGCGCCCGGCGCGATCCTTTCGGTGTGATCGGTGCGCACGGCGTAGCGGATCGGCGCGTCGCCCACGGCGGTGCCGGCCTCGGTGCGGGCCGTGGCGCCAAAGTCGAGCACATCCCCCGTGCGGGCCGAGTCGGCACCACCGCTCAGGGCAAGGGACGCGACCGGGTTTTCAACCACCTCAACGGTCGTCGTCGCCTCGTGGCCCTCCGCCCGGGCCACCAGCGAGACCGTGCCTGGCGCCTCTCCGTGCAACCGATGCAGCCGGTCGACCGTCGCCACGTCCGGATCGCGGCTCTCCACCTGCACCGTCACGTCCTCTCGCTCGCGGCTCGTCGTGGTCAGCGCCTTCACTGACAGCGGCACCCGTGTGCCCGCGTACACCTGAGCCGGTGGCGCATCGAAGACAATCTCGGCAACGGCCGGCTGCGGCACTGTCACGGAGAGGCGCTTGATGATCCGGTCCTGCGCCTCGGTGTCGGGCCGCAGTGCGATGATCTCATGGGTGCCGGGCGCCTCCGCCGTCACCCGCCCAGTGCGAGACGTAGATGCGCCGTCGCCCCGGGCGTAAAAAATGACAGTCGTGTCGCGCGTGCGCTCCCCGTCCGCCACGTAATAGGCTTTTAGCTGCTGGCTCTGGCCGATCTGAAGGGTGGGACGGGTTGGCTCGATTTCTAAAGACTGGGCCGCGGCGGAGAATACGGCGAACACAAGACAGGCGACCATACATGTGGCCGTTGCGAGAATAAAGCGGTACGACATAGGGAGAGAGAAAGAAAAAGGGGGAATGTAATTTTACAGTGTTGAGTAGAGCGCGGGCGTATATTCAGGGTTAGTTGAAACTCGATGCAGAAAAAGGGTTCTTTCCCGATGCCTGTAGACAGAACTCTTTCACCGACGAATACCCTCAAGTAACTCAAGTTGCGACCTACGTTGCTGTTTTCGGGGAGACGGCGGACGGCCATGCGGGATGACCTTCGGCCCCAGACCACAGACCGCGGAACGACGCGCTTTTCGGCGGCCTGCCGCCCGTGGTCCGCCGCCCGTGGCGCGCCGTCATTGAGGCGATGCACTTGCTCCCCGCAACTTGGGTTAAGTAGACACGCAGAAATTCGTTCATTCGGGAGTTATTCCGAGCGGGGCGAAGCGAAGTCGAGGAATGACTAATTTTTTTACTGGTCTACTTGATACCCATGATGCCTTAAGTAGGTCAAGGGAAAAACATTAGCCCCGCATCCGAAAACCCCTGAGCAGTCATCCCGCACCTCGATGCGGGATCTTTTCGCCTCAGGCGGTGCCCACGATCGAAAAGATCCTGAATCAAGCGCAGGGGGACGTGCTCGCGAAGGGGTTTTCGGATGCGAGGAGAATAGCGTACTTTCTCGAGTCTACTTAACATAGCGCCAACAGCGAAGAGACGCCAATTCCCTCCTCGCTTGAGCATTTGCTCGATCAACCGCTCGACGTGAAGCTCCAGCTTCTGCAACATCACGTAGAGATCGCCCAGCTTCTGGCCGAGGGGATCATGAATGATCGAGTATAGGGCGAATGATCGAGTACAGGGCGCGACTCCACGGAATGACCGTCGAGCGCGTCGGTGAAGCCTACACGTCGCAGACATGTCCGTCTTGCGGAAGCAGACACAAACCCTCGGGTAGAGAATGCATCTGCTCGTGTGGGTTCGGGGGGCACCGAGACCTCATAGGTACCCCTCTCACGAGGGAAAATCAACATACCAGCCGTCGGTTTCTTCTCTCCGAGTAGCTGGCGAAGGAGCTAAACGGTCCGTCATGGCTTCGCCTACCGGAGTGCAGGACCGACCGCACATGGGGACCGAGACGAAAGGCTGTGCCTCCCAACGGTGTAACCCGGCGAGTCCAGGCAAGACGACCTCCACAGAGCCAGCAGGTTCTCAGAAGCAGGGATGCAGACTCGTGGGATAAGGACAGAGAAGCCCGTAGAGCCCCTCCCGGCTAAAAGCCCGTCCCGACTGCTGTCGGGGCGCGGGACCTTTCCTGCCCTCACCGACGGCAGTCGGCACAGTGTCTTGTGCGCTACTCAATACTGCAGGGGAACGAGGACGCGCCTCTCTTCAGGACGAGCCGACCTAGTTTGGAGCGCTCTCAAGCATCGATACGACATCGGCGCACACCTGCTCCGGGGATGCCTTGGGGCCGCCCCGCACCACCGCCAGCTCATCGCGGTGCGCAAAGGTCCAGTGCGAGAGCAGTCGAATTTCGGTGGCGTCCCGCTTCGAGAAGGCGTCGGGCGGCGGCGCGTCCGCCCCAAACACCGCCCCGCAGCGCTCGCGAAGACGGGCTCGCTGGGCCTCGTCCAGGGGCGGGCGCAGCGGCACCGCCTCCCGAAACTGCCCCGCCCGCACCAGCAGCACATCCACGCGGCCCTCGCGGTCGTTGTCGTGATGCACAAGAGCCGCGTTGTGCTGCCGCACCGGCGCAGCGGCCAGGCGCTGCTTCTCCAGGATGCGCTCCAGCGGCTCCACCGCGTCCCGAATCTCGGCCGCCTTTTCGAAGTTAAGATTCTCGGAGGCCCGCCGCATTCGCTCGCGCAGCCGCGCCACCACGCTCGGGTCTTGCCCCGTCAGGAAGGCCCGTACGCGCTCCACAACCTCGCGGTACGCCTCCGGATCGTCCGTTTCGCAGGGCGCCGTGCACCGGTCCATGTCGGCGTAGAGGCACCGCTGCCCCAGGCGGAGCCGCTCGTCGTCGCACTCCCGCAACTGAAAGAAGCGTCCCACCACGTCCACCACCATGTCCGCCTGCTCGGTGTTGCGCACCGGGCCGTAGTACTCCGCCGCGTCTCCCTCCAGCCGCCGCGTCCAAGAAATTGTGGGCACCTCGTGCGCCGTGTCGAGCCGCAGGAACGGGCGGCTGTAGTACCGGCGCTGGGCGCGGTTGTAGCGCGGCTTCTCGGCCTTAATCCGACGCGACTCCAGGAGGATGGCCTCCAGCTCCGTCGCCGTCGTCGTCCAGTCCACCGCCCGCACCTTCTGCAGCATCTTGCGCTTGCGGGCGCCGCTCGACTCCACCGCCGTGAAGTGGCTTCGCAGGCGGTCGGCGAGGCGCTTTGCTTTGCCGATGTAGAGGGGCGTGCCGGCGCTGTTTTTCATCACGTA
>ERZ1034547.308-NODE-308-length-12262-cov-7.502335_pt1 | contig 12262 bp, 11 predicted proteins | sample MGYA00520642_ERZ1034547 | MGnify/ENA primary metagenome ERZ1034547 (study PRJEB33760, sample SAMEA4777713) | hypersaline lake metagenome | biome: hypersaline environment; feature: brines | place: Spain | collected 2012-08 | depth 0 m ... | reverse complement strand
TCGCAGGCTCCCTCGGAATGACGAGAACATGTATAGTGAATCGTCGCATTTGGTCTAACCCTGCGGGTCTAATGCAGCTTGCGCCCCTGCGTCTTCGTTGGTCGCCTCTGCCAAGGGGGGGACGATTGCCGAAACCGAACTGCTGCCATGGTGGACCCCCGCTCGGCCCTGAATGACATGAGCAACGCGGTGTGTGTGGTGACCGGGGCCAATTCGGGCATCGGCAAGGCCACCGCCAAAGAGCTGGCCCGCCTTGGGGCGCGGATAGTGATGGTGTGTCGCAACGAGCGCCGTGGGCGAGACGCCCGGGCGGAAATCCGGGCGGCCGCCGAACTGGCCCACCCCAGCCGCTCCGACCCTGTAGACCTGCGCATCGCCGACCTGGCGGTGCAGGAGGAGGTGTACCACCTGGGCGAGACAATCCGGGCGGAGTACGACCGCCTGGATGTGCTCGTAAACAACGCAGGGGTCTTTCTCGACACGCGCCACGAAACGGCCGACGGCATCGAGGCGACTCTCGCCATCAACCACCTCGCTCCGTTTCTGCTCACGCACCTGGTGCTGCCCCGCCTCCGCGACACGGCCGGGCGCGTGGGCGCCTCTCGCATCATCACCGTCAGCTCCCGCGCCCACCGCGGGGCCCGCATCGACTTCGACGACTTGAACGCGGAGGCGAGCTACAATCCCTTCCAGGCCTACGCGCAATCCAAGCTGGCCAATATTCTCTTTACCCACGAGCTCTCCCGGCGGCTGCAGGACGACGGCGTGGTGGCCAATGCGGTGCACCCGGGTGTGGTGAAGACCAACATCTGGCGCGGCGCCGGCTGGATGTCGCGCATGGCCCGGCTGTTCTCCTGGTTTTACAAGCGGCCCGAGGAGGGGGCACAAAGCGTGGTGTACCTCGCGGCCTCGCCTGAGGTGTCGGACGTGACCGGGCAGTACTTCAAAGAGACGGAGATCGTAAACCCTTCGCCCGAGGCCTACGACGAAAAGACCGAGACCCGACTCTGGCGTGTGAGCCGGGCGCTTACGGGGCTGACCGAAACGGGCACGCCCGGTCCCTTGCAGGCGTGAGGGCAAATCGACGATGCCCCGGGTGCGCCTCCCCCCGCAAGACGGCTCCCCGGCAAGATGGCTCCCCGGCAAGATGGCTCTGGAGTCCCTGAATCCGGAGCCTCGCTCCCCGCCTCTTCGCACGGCCCGGCGTCACGTGCGCTCGTTCACTAGACCCTCAATGCCCGCCTCCTGCGCCGTATCCAGCTGCTTCTTCTCGCGGCGCCAGAACACAAAAAGCACTGCGCCCAACAACAGGGCCGCAAAGACGGAGCCGTATCGCATAATCTTGAAGGCACTCGCCGAGTACGAATTGGCGTCGGGATCGAACCGGGCGCACGCCAGAAAGGCCTTGTCGACGAGCGTACCCACCGTGCCGTTGGAGGCCTCCACCAGGGCCGTGCGCACGTTTCCCGAACTCGGCGACAGTGTGGTAAAGTAGCGCGTAATGGTTCCGGAGCCACTCAGGAACACAATGGCAGCCGGGTGGGCAAACTGGTGCTCCTTGTTCTGGAGGCGCTTGTAGCGGATGCCCACCGAGTCGGCCAGGGCTTGAATGGCGGGCCGCTCCCCCGTCAAAAAGTGCCAGCCGTCCGCCACCTTTTCCGGCTCGTCTAGGACAGCCGTGTAGCGCTTCTTGGCCTTTCGCGCAATGGCAGGCCCCTCATCGGGGCTGATGTCGACCGTCACCACCGTGTACGTGTCCCCCGCAGTCCACTCCAGCCCGCCCAAGGCACGGGCAAACTTCTGAAGCTGAATGCGACACAGCTGCGGGCAGCGGTGGTAGTTGAGGGTCAGCATCACTGGGGTCTCCCCATCAAAGTACGTGCGTAGGGGCACCGACTCTCCGGCTTCGTTGCGAAACGTCAGGGATTGGGGGAGGGAGGCACCCAGGCGCTGCTCCACGCCCACATCCTGCAGCGGCTCCGGGGAGCGGTTGGCCCGTTGGGCAGACGCGAAGGGCTGCAGGGCGGCGGCCCAGCACAGGATAAGAGCCGGCACGAACAGAATGGACGAGCGCAGACGCGACGCAACTGGGGGCAAAAAGGACGGCATGGGATCGGACACGAAGAGAATCAGGAGGCGCGGCGAACCGGGGCGGGCAGCTTCCATCGTCACAAGCCGCCTCCGCTGCGCTTTTGGGGGGGTGCCCCGGATGTATGTCGGATGTACGTCGGGCGCAACGCAATCGGCGGGCAGTGGCGGCGGGCGGGAGGGGATGCACAAAAACCTCACTTCTGTGAAACGCTGATCGATCCCGAAAGTTTGTCGAAGGCACTTGCCACCGAGCCTTGCCTCGAATCGTGACCCACCGCCCTGTGCCGCGTCGTCTCCGGAGGGGCCAATACGCCCGGGCAGTTGCTCCCTCCGCACCGGCTGCCCTCCTGCGTACTGTCCTCCTGCGCACTGTTTCTCCGTCCATTGCTCCCCGCGCATAGCCCGGCGGGCAGACGGCAGCGTCCCCTCCCCCGGCCCGCTCCACGCAGGGGCAACCGATATGACGCGGCGGTGCTTACGAGCGGTGCTTGCGATACGAAAACGCCCGCAGGATGTGCTGTCCTGCAAGGCAACTGCGCGCACGGAGACGTTCCCCTTCCTCTCGGGTCCTACCCTCAGTGTTGATGGCTGAAGAGATGCCGACTCCTTCCTCCACGCTCCAAAGCGTCGTCGACCGCCTGCCGTTTGCGGTCGACGACACCGACGCGGCCAACGAGGCGTTTCGACGGTGGAAGCAGCAGGGCCGAAAGGAAGAGAGGCGCACGGTCGATCTTTGGACGTACTGTTACGTCTCTCGCTATTTCTTGTCCAAGTCTGCCCGGAAAACCACCTTTGCCAATGCCTCGGACGCCGATGAGTTGACGACGCGAGCGTTTCAGAAGGTACAGCGGTCCCGAGACAGCGTTCGAAATCACGACCGGTATGCCAGTTGGGTCAGCGTCATTTGCAAAAACGTTCTTCTCAACTACCTCCGGCGGGATCGCTACGCGGAGTCCATTCAAGACGAGGACGGCCCGACACTAACGGCGCAGGCCCGCCGGTCCGTCGCGGACGTAGGGTTTGTACACGAGGCGCTCACAGACGCCATTGACGAGTTGCCCAATTATCTCCAAGAGCCGGCCCGGCTGTATTTCTTGGAGAACCTGGGATTCTCAGAAATCAGTGAGGCGATCGGAAAGCCCGTGGCGACAGTACGAACGTACAAGCACAAGGCCGTGAAGCAGCTCCGCACCAACGAGCGCCTCCAAGAATACGTCCATCGGTCCGATCTGTAAGCAGAGAGGGGACATCGTGAAGATTAGATGAGTCCATGGCCTCTCGTTTTAATTGCCGGTGTAGAACGTTAGACGCCCCCGATGGATGTGTCTTTTCAATGGTCCCACACGAAAAAAAATTGATAGTACGCATGCCGGAGGGACGAGAAAGAGCGGTCTGTCTTCTCCGGTTTCTGTAGAAATGGCCCATTCCTACTTGTGAACAACGTTGAAGCGAAAATTCTTTCCTACCCGCACCTCCGAGACGACGAGCAGGAGGACATCGAGACGTACGTGGAAACCCACCCCGAGTGGGCCCCGCTTCTGGAAGATGTCCGTGCGCTTGAAAGCGCTTCCGGGTCTGTCCAAAGCGGCTTGTCGGACGATCTCATCGCGGCCTACGTGACGGTTCGGCACGTGCACCCGGATGCTGTGCCGCCCGAATTGCGGGAGACATTCTCGGGGTTGGAGGCAACGTTGGAAGAGCGCCCGGCGCTCCGGCGCGAGGCGGACGCGGCCCGGGCGCGTCTCCGGGACGCCGAGTCTGCCCTCGACCCTGCGGCCCACTTCGAGGCCTTGACCGACCACACGCTCAGGGAAACGACGGAGACGGCCGACGCAACGACGGCTCCGTCGCCGACTTTAGACGACGCGCTCCGTCTGCCGCTGATTATGCGCTGGGCGGGCGCGGTGGTGGTGGTCCTGGGCCTCGTGTACGGTGGACTGTACGGGGCGAGCCGGATGGGGCAGTCCACGCTTGATCGGCTCGCCGCCGTGGAGGTGAGCGGCCGGGTGGTGGAGAGCTACAACAGCGGGGCCGTACGCGGCCCGGTGCCGCCGTCCCAGACGACGACGGCCGATGCGCAGTACGTGGAGGCACTGTCCCGCCTCCGGGCAGCCCGCACCACTACCCTCGGCCTCTTCCCGCGGTACGTGCCCGAAGAGCTCGCCGCTGCGCGCACCCGGTTCCGGGCGGTGCTGGAGTCGGTGGAGCCCCGGTCGTTCCTTGCCCTCGAGTCGCACTTCTATCTGGGCAAGATTGCCCTGGCGCAGGAGCGCGTCCTCGTCGCCCGGCGTCACTTCTCTGCGGTGGTACGCGGGGAGAGCCGACGCGACGAGGACGCGTACCAGATCCTGAAGGTCCTTCAGCAAGAGTATGCTCCCAGTGCGCCGTAGCCGGGTCGCCGCAGCCGGGTCGCCGCAGCCGGGTCGCCCGGCGGCTCAAGCGTACGTGTTCAGCATGACCGGCATGATGAGCATCAGGATGTCTTCGCCCGGGGTGCCGTCGGCGTCCTCGTGCGGCACCACAATGCCGGCGCGGTTGGGCGAACTCAGCTGAAAGACCACCTCGTCGCACTCAACATTGCCCAGCACCTCCGTGAGGTACTCCGAGTTGAACCCGATCTCCATCGGCTCGCTGTCGTAGTCGCAGTGGATCGTTTCCTCCGCTTCGCTGGAGCGCTCCACATCCTCCGCCGAGATGGTGACCGTATCGGCCGTAATGTCCAGACGAATTTGGTTGGTCATGCTGGAGGAGTACAGCCCCACCCGCGTGACCGCGTTCAACATGTCCTCGCGGTTGACGACCAGGCGGCGGTCGTTCCCGTCCGGGATGACCGATTTGTAGTTGGGGTACGTCTCGTCGATGAGGCGGGCCAGCACGCGGGCGTTGGCAAATTCAAAGCCCACGTGCCCGTCGTCCACCCGGATGGTGCAAATCTCATCGTCCTCCACAATGCGACCGGCGAGCGTCGTGGCTTTTTCCGGCACAATGAAGTTGATCTCCGTATCGTCCCGCATCTCCGGGAGCGTGAGCTCTACGAGGCGGTGCCCGTCCGTCGCTACGACGGACGTATGGCCGGCGGCCACCTGAAAGTACACCCCCATCATGGCGGGGCGCAGCGCATCCTGGCTGACGGCGAATGCCGTCTTGCCGATGGCTTGGTTCAGCAGGCCGCCTTCCACATTGATCTCCTGCCCGTCCCCCAGCTCCGGCAGCTCCGGATAGTCCGACCCATCGTGCCCCACCATCTTGTAGTGCCCCTGGTCGGTGTTCATCCGGATCTCGAAGTCGCTGTCCGCGATAAACTCAATGGGCAGGTCGGGCAGGGCGCGGAGGGTATCGATCAGCCGCTGGGCGGGCACGGCGATGGGGGTGCGGGCGGGCGTGCCGTTCGTCTCAAACTGTACGGGCACGGTCTGTACAATCGAGATCTCGAGGTCGGTGGCGCTCAGCCGCAGCGCATCCCCGGCACGCTCAAAGAGAATGCACTCCAGAATGGGCATGGTGCTCTTTGAAGGGACGGCGCCTTTGACGGTGTTGAGCGCCTCGAGGAGGTCGGCGCTGGAGGTGGTGAATTTCATGGCGATCGGCGCGTTGCGGGAAGAGATGGGTGAACGATAAACACTGCCCCACGAGAACAAACGAACGTGAGAAAAGATTTCTTCCTTTAACGGGAAGACCGAGGGGAAGATTCGCGGCGGACTACTGCCCGTGGCGCTCGATCCGGCGGGCCACCGCGTCCACCGTCTCCCGAAAGTGTTCGTCCTCCGCCCGCCGCTCATCCACGGTTTTTTGGGCGTGGATGACGGTGGAATGATCCCGCCCCCCGAAGTGCAGTCCGATGGATGTGAGGGAATGTTGCGTGTGCTTCTTGGCGAAGTACATGGCCACCTGCCGGGCCCGCACGATGTCGCGCTTGCGGGTGTCGCCCCGCATCTGTTCCTGCGACACGTCCATGTGCGTGCCCACAATGCGCTGAATGTCCTCGATCGTGAGGGCGGCGTCTTGTTCGCTGAACAGATCACTGAGGACCTCCCGGGCCAGTGGAAGGTTGATCTCGCGCTGGTGCAGGGTGGCGTGGGCGAGAAGTCGGATCAGGGCCCCTTCCAACTCCCGAATGTTCTGTTCGATGCTACGGGCAATGAACGCGATGACCTCATCATCGAGCGCAATGCCGTCGTCCGCCGCCTTGCGCTCGAGAATGGCAATGCGGGTGTCGAGCCTCGGGGGCTTGAGGTCGGCGCTCAGGCCCCACTGAAAGCGAGAGAGCAGCCGCTCTTCCAGCCCCTCGATGGCACGGGGCGGGCGGTCGGCCGACAAAACAATCTGCTTGCCTGCCTGCCGGAGGGCATTGAAAATGTGGAAGAATTCTTCCTGCGTCTTTTCCTTGCCGCTGAAGAACTGTACGTCGTCCACAATCAGCAGGTCGACCTGCCGATAAAACTGAGAGAATGCGCTCACGCGGTTGCGCTGAATGGACTGCACGAACTCCGTCGTGAACCGCTCGCTGGAGACGTAGAGCGTGGTCTTGGAGGCGTGGTGCGCCGACACGTGATTGCCGATGGCCTGGATCAGGTGCGTTTTGCCGAGCCCGACGCCACCGTACACGAGGAACGGGTTGAAGTGCGTGCCGCCGGGCTCCTGCGCGATGGAGCGGGCGGCGTTGCGGGCCAACTGATTGCACGCGCCCGGAATGAAGCGGTCGAACGTGTATCCGTCGTTGAGCGTGCTGTCGACAGCGGTGTCTTTGAGGCCGGGGATGGCGAACGGGTTCTGCACCGGTGGGGCGTCCGCCTCGTCGTCCGCCGGCGGCATGGGCGTGGAGGACGACGACGCTGAGGACGACGCTGAGGACGACGCTGAGTCTTCGGGCGCGGAGTCTTCGGGCGCGGAGGGAGGCGGGGGCGGCGAGGCGTCCGCCGGCGGTGGGGGCGGATCTTCCCCGGCGGGGTGGGCGGGAAGCTGCATGGAGGCGCCCTGCTCGGGAGCGTCCGGATCGTCCCGTTCAATGAGGATATCGTAGAACAGCCGCCCCGTGGGCCCGAGCACTTCGGTCACGGTTTTGCGGAGGAGCGAGAAGTAGTGCTCCTCCAGCCACTCGTAGTAGAAGCGGCTTGGGAGTTGAACGGTGAGCTTGCGCAGGTCGTCCTCCTCGGTCAACGACTGCGCCTGCAGGGGCTCAAACCAGGTCGAGTAGCTCTGGGGCCGCACGTGGTCCCGCACGCGGGCAAGGCACTCGTCCCAAACCTGTTCAGCGGAAGCGTCCATCACACGGCAGGATCCATCGGGAGGGGGCGAGCAGCGCTGCGAGGGCGCTCCAGCAGGGCGGCGAGAGGGCGTACGACTCTTCTGAGTACGCCGGTGTGTGGGCCGCACCGACGCCCAAAGACGACGGGAGGGCGTGGGCACGACAGGGGGCGAGGCGCCCCGGTGCGCCCCGGCGAAAGACAGGACAGGCGCGGGGGCGGGCGCTGAGCCCACAACGCATCGGTGTACCGATCGGCAGTCCTTCGGGCTTGGTTTTCTGCCGTTGGGGCGGCCGTTCCGGAGCCCGTCAAATTGCGGAATACCAACGATAATCACTGCCCGCGGCAACGTCAAGCGGCAACGTCAAGCGGCAACGTCAAGCGGGAAGGTCGTGGGGGGAGAACTGGAAGGGAGAACCGGAAGGGCGCCGACGGGCGTGTGCCGAGTGGCTGTGGCTCAGGGCGGAGAGGGGTTTGCACGAGAGTTGACGAACCACACCTTCGGGCACGGCCGTTGAGAGCAGCGGTGGCACGCAATCATCCGCAGGTCGACACTCGGCCCTGCGCGACAACGCCGCCCCTCCCCGCATCGTTTTTGACAGCTCCTGCCCCGCCCCATGAACGACCCCAGCCTGAAAGCCCTCAGCCGCGCCGCCACCGAAGAGCACGCCGCGTGCCCCGTCACGCTCGTTGTTAGCGGCACCATGGTCACGGGCCACGTCGTAGCAAAGGACGCCTTTGAGGCCGACACCACCCACATGGTGGAGACCGCCATGGAGCAGACCGACGACGCCAATGAAGCGGTGCAGGCCATGGAGCGTATGATTTCCACCATGCTGAGCGCGGTGGAAGAGCCCGACGGGGCGTTCGTGCACGTCTCCGTGCAAGAGGTCATGACCGGGGCGGAGTCCATTGACCTCGGAGGGTCGGTGTTTCGCTTTCGGGCCGACGAGGTGCAGGGCTACACGATTGGAACTGTGGAAACCCAGGAAGGGCAGCAGTGAGACGCGCCCCTGCCGCGCCTCTGTTGTGGCCCGGCGCTGCGCTACGCATCGTCCACGGCAATGGTAATTGTGCGGTCGTTGTACTCAATCTTTACCCCGTCCTCCACCTGCGTCACCGTCGCCACCGATCGCTCCAGATCGGGCGCCTGGCGCTCCAAGAACGCACGAACGGTCTCCTGCGCCACGGCGACATGCTCGGGGGTGTCCCCAAGCTCCGCCGCGGCGTTGGCCGCATCCAGCAGCAGCGGCGCGAGTTGAGCGATGGAGGTGGCCGCGATAAACTCTGGCCCAGGGCCGTCAAATTCTTCCATAACAACAGAAACGGAGCGGAAAGGCGTGTAGGAACGTGGAGCACCCCCCAGGAACAAAACCCAAGAGCAATACCCAGGAACGGACAGGATGCACCAACTGCCGAGGTTCAATCCAAGACGCGCCGCGATGTTTTGTTCGGGTGGAGGCGCCCCGCCTGCCGGACGAGTCGCTCCGTCTCTATAGCTACAGAGAGAAAGCTACAGAGAGAAAGCTACAGAGAGATGTTCGTGAGCTGCGCCTCCACCTTGGCCCGCTGGTCCTGCAGAAATGGCGGAAGCTTCAGCGTACTGCCCAGCTGGTCCACGGGCTCGTCGTGCAGAAAGCCGGGCGGATCGGTCGCGATTTCGATATTGACCCCGTTCGGCTCGCGGAAGTAGATGGAGCGGAAATAGTTGCGGTCCTTGACCGTGGTGGGAGCGTGGCCGGCATCGCGGAGCCGCTGTCGCAGCGCCCTCTGGTGCTCATCGTCCGTGGCGCGGAACGCCACGTGGTGCACCGTTCCGTAGCCCCACCGCCCCTCGTGCATGTTCGGCTCGTTGTACAGGTCGACGAACTGCGCGTGATCGGGCCCGGGCACGCGGAAGCGCGTCCAGTCGCCGTCCTGCGGCGAGGGGGCGTGGTCCACCTGCTCGTAGCCCAGCAGCCGCAAGACCGCCGCGGTTTTTTGGGCATTGTTGGGGTGGAGCGTGACGCCGTGAAAGCCGCGCACGGCGTGCTCCGCCGGCACCGGCCCGTCGGCCCATGGCGAAATGTCGGACGTGCCCGTAATGAGCTCCAGCGGCTGCCCATCGGGGTCCTGAAACGGAAGAACCGTGCGCCCGAAGCGCTGCGTAGGGGGGTACAGGGTGGCGGAGTCCGCATCGCGAAGGCGGTTCGTCCAAAACTCCACCGCCCCTTCCGGAATGGTCAAGGCCGTGGCGGTGGCCTGCCCCCGGCCCACCTGGCCCTTCTGAATGCTGTGGTGCGGCTTGAACGTCAGCACCGAGCCGGGCGTCCCGGTCTCGTCGGCGTAGTAAAAGTGATACATCGTCGGCGCCTGAAACGCCGCCGAGGGGTTGTTGAAAAGAACCGTTTGCTTGACAAGGCGAAGGCCCAGAACCCCAGTGTAAAAGTCGAGGTTCTCTTGGGGGTCGTGGGCGTAGGCCGTAACGTGATGCAGGCCGGCAACGGGGGCGCTCATGGGACGCGGGGGCTGAGATGAAAGAAAACGGAGCGAAAGAGGTGGTGCGAGAAACAAACGCAAGCGTGCCAGGCAGCGTTGGAAGCGCTTCTACAGGTGCGCCCCAGTGGGAGTTCGGGCGAGAGGCAAAGGGGAGGAAGACAGGGGCCGGAAGGAAAGAGGGATATGGGTTGCACCGACTGTTTTTGCCCTCACGGCATGATAAAACCTCGTTCCCCAATGCGTCCTTCCAAACGGCGTTCTTCCCGATGCACTCGCAGATCTTTTTGGTCTTGGCGATGACACACCGAAAAAGCCCCACACCCGGTATCGTTTCCGCTGTATCGGAACAGAGTCCTCGTACCCACTGGCACGCCCTTCGGCCTTCATCGAAGCTCTTTGGTAGGGCGCGAAAGGAATTGGCGGAGGCAGGTTGTATTCCCCCAGAATGTGTTGCTGTACAAAATGGTGTTTGGCACCGATAACATACATTGTGGCACCCTGGAGGCGTCCCCGGCGAAAAAGACAGGATCCCCCGCCACACGACCGGATTTCCACCTTGCGCCGCCCCCGGCACGGCCACCTGATTAAAAGTTATCCACAATTTGTCCACAATGCAGCTACGGCGTTTATGCATAACGGAAATCCGTCTCAGTGGCCAAATTCGGTGATATGGCCGCCTATTCCCCTACTTGAAGCCGTTATTGGGGCAAGTTGGGACGCCCGCCCGATCTTGCTCAAAAGTTATCCACAGTTTCATCCACAGTTGTGCACAGCTCTGCACGCCCCGCACGTCGGCACAAATCGCAGAGCGTGGAGGGGGGTATACAAGCGCCGCCGCGTACGAATTCTGTACGAGAGCAGCCCACCCCCTCGGAGAATGGAATCTTCCGTCGCGACATCCTGTACAGCATGCAGTCACACAACGTCTCCCTTCGTCTTCTGCGAAAAGGGCCCGCTGCTCTCGCGTCTCGTTCACACCCGTTCCCCTGCCATGGCCGAAGAAAGTAGTGCCTATCCCGAGCCGAGCGATTTTGAAGTGATGCGGCCGTCGTATCACGAAAATGACGACGGCTTCGTGATCGCCCGGATCGAGATTTCCCCCTTTAGCGTCCAGGGCGAGAGCCGGACGAAGGCAGGGGCGCGCCGCGCCGCCATTCACGAGGCGCGCAAGACGTACCACTCCTATCACCCCAGCTACGACGTCGAAAGCCCCTACCCCGATCACTTCGTGGACCGGCAGGGTGCAGAGTGGCACCGCCTCCCGCCCTTCCAGCGCTCCACCTACGGCGACTATAAGTTCGTCAACGACTATGGGGGCGACGACGAAGAGGCCGTGGAGGAGGACTACGCGGACATCGAAACAATGCTGATGTGGGACGTGCGTCCGGTGGAGGAGCTCGACCCGGACGAGGTGGAAGCGTAGGCAAGCCCGTCCCGCGGGCATTCGCGCCGCGACACCGAGTGCCGACGGGGAGCGGCCCGTTGCTGTCCCTCGCTGCCGTCCCCATGTCTTCTCTTCCCCTGCACGTGGGACGCCCGTAGGAGATCCAGCAAGGCTCGGTGGCTGCCTGCCGACCATAGAGTGTCCCCTGCTCTGTACATCTCTGTTGCGCGGGTTTGTTGCGCGGAGCTCCGCGTACTGGTCCACGCCCACCTACTCACACATTCATCCACACATTTGCGGTGCGCACTGCGGCCCATCGTCCCAGCAGGGGCGGTGGGTTTTTTGGTGCGCACCCGGTATTGATCTGCAGGAGCCGAAGAGCTATATTTCCTCATGTTGACACTTCTCCTGATGTTGCAAACGTAAGATGGTCATTCGCGCCTCCAAAAAGAAAGGCCAGGGAAGCAGGGCGGGGCGGACTCCACTCCGGACGAACAGTGTCCGGTCGTCGTCCTCTCGTTTGTTTATTGGGAGTCCTCTTCGCCTCCCCGAGTGTATGTCCCCAACGCCTGCATGGAGATTGACGCACGATCCACCCGCGGACAACTTCTGGACCTCTTGCGGAAGGGACACGCCCTAACGCAGACCGAGATCACGCGCCACCTTCCCATCGATTCTCGTCGCCACGCCCGTCGGCTTTTGAACGAACTTCGGGCCGCGGGCGTGGCGGTGCAAGAGCGGAGGCGGGGACGTCAAAAGGAGTACTACCTGCCCCCCACCAAGCTGGAGGTGCAGGACCTGCCGGTTTCGCTGACCGAGCGGCAGGCCCTCGCCCTGGTGGTGGCGGCCGAGGCGGGGCGGGCCGCCCTCACGGCTACCCCGCTGTCCGAGCCGCTCACCCAAGGGTTTGGACGTCTTCTCGACCTGCTCGACCGGGGCAGCGGAACGTACGAGCTCGACCGGCTTCGAGAGCAGTGGCACTTTGGGACGGAGCCGACGGACTCTACCTTCCGGGACGAGGTGTTCGACACGCTCGTGGAGGCGCTCAACCGGAATCGCCCCGTCC
>ERZ1034547.305-NODE-305-length-12365-cov-2.352640_pt1 | contig 12365 bp, 10 predicted proteins | sample MGYA00520642_ERZ1034547 | MGnify/ENA primary metagenome ERZ1034547 (study PRJEB33760, sample SAMEA4777713) | hypersaline lake metagenome | biome: hypersaline environment; feature: brines | place: Spain | collected 2012-08 | depth 0 m ... | reverse complement strand
CATGGACCACGCGACCCTGGTCGCCGACTACGATACCGAACTCAAGGAGGCTGTCTCGAAGATCGAGTCGAAGATCTACGAGTTGGACGTAGATTCGACGGCTGAAAATCTTGCGGAGCACTTCGCCGATCACATCGGAGAAAATGGATGGGAGGTGCTCAGAAAGCACGGCGTCGAAATCATTCGCGTCAAACTCTGGGAGACGGAAACCTGCTACGCCGAGGTCGAGAAGGACGTGATGGAGTACGCTGAAGCCCCGAAGCGTAGAGAGGAAAGCGGGCGTGCTCCTGCACATGCCAGCGCATGAGAGCCAGTAGCGCTCAAGCATCAGTAGCGCCGAGCATAAGTAGTATCGATCACCGATAGCGTCAGCCATGGAGAGTGACTTGAGCCGGCACGGCCAGCACAAGAATATCCGCCCTCCTTCGACGCCAAGAGACTCTGCCGTCGTTCTCTTCTCAGGTGGCCAGGACTCTACAACCTGTCTCTTCTGGGCCCTCCAGCACTTTGAGAAGGTCCGGGCTCTGGGCTTCGACTACGGCCAGAAGCATGCCGTGGAAGTTGAGCAGGCAGAGACGATCGCCGAGAAGGCAGGTGTGCCCTACGACAAAATCGATATGAATGGGACCCTTGCAGGGTCGGCCCTCACAGAGCACGAGAAAGACGTCAGTGCCGATCACGAGAAGGATGAGAGCCTTCCTGCGTCCTTCGTCCCTGGACGCAACGCGCTTTTCCTCAGCACCGCGGCGAGTTACGCCTACAACCGGGACATTCAAGATCTTATCGGAGGGATGTGTCAGACCGATTACTCCGGCTATCCAGACTGCCGGCGCGTCTTCATCGATTCGATGAAGACAACCATGTCCTTGGCAATGGACGTGGACGTTCGCATCCACACGCCTCTCATGTACCTCACCAAAGCTGAAACGTGGAAACTGGCGAAGGATCTTGGGGAAGTTGCTGGCCAAGACGTGTTCGAGACGGTTCGTGTCGAGAGCCACACCGACTACAATGGCAACCGCTCGCAGTGGAACGAGTGGGGGTACGGGGAGCTCGACAACCCCGCCTCGAAACTCCGAGCGGAGGGATACCAAGAAGCTAAAGACAAAGGATGGATATGAATCACAAGAATGGGAGCCTGCCGGACGCCCCGCCTGAGGAGACCAGTGCAGTCAGCGCCGAACTTCCAGAAGCGACTTCGCCCAGCGATAGAGAGAAAGAGAGCGAGAGCGCTCAAACCTACCAGGTGAAGAATATCTTTAGCACCGTCCAGGGGGAAGGGTTCTGGGCTGGTCGGCCTTCGGTCTTTGTGCGCCTTGTGGGCTGTAACATGTGGAGCGGGCGCGAGGAGGACCGGGAACGGGATGCCGAGCAAAATGGTGCAGACTGTCCCCTGTGGTGCGATACTGACTTCACTCCGGAGGGCAGCGAGAAACTGACGGCCGATGGTCTTGTCAGCCGCATGAAAGAGGAGGGAGGAGAGATTTGCTTCTGTGTACTCACGGGAGGAGAGCCGTTCTTGCAGGCCGACGCCGCGCTAATCGAAGCGCTCCACGAGGCTGGGTATCAGGTCTCCATTGAGACCAACGGCACAGTGCCGATCGAGGAGGCATTTTCGAGGGAGGAAGAAGACGGCACCCTGGCCCCAGACTGGATCACGTGCAGCCCAAAACTCCCCGAGAAGCGGCTCCAACTAGAGCGATTTGATGAACTGAAACTCGTCGTTCCAGACTACCGGCCTTCCGACTACCAAGAGTTTGCTAGGCGGGGGACCGTGCATGAGGTCAACGGCGAAAAGCGGCGGGCTCTTCAGGTGCAGCCAGAGGATGGATCCAGGCTCGAAGAGTCGAAAAAGCTGGCCGTCGAGATCGCGACGGAGAATCCCCGTTGGCAAGTCAGCGTGCAGGCGCACAAGATGCTCGGCATTGCGTAGGTGGCTTCTAGGCAGTCGCCAAATCTGAACAGACAACCTGTACCTCTACATGGCTCAGTCCAGCGAAGAACTTGCCGACGTTCAAAACAGCACGGATGGGCGCGGAGTCGCGCTTGACCAAGTTGGCGTTCGAGACCTCAGGTACCCGATTACGGTCTTAGATCCCGAGGATGAGACCCAGCAGACGGTGGCGGAGGTTTCGATGTCAGTGGGGCTCCCACAGGAGTTCAAGAGCACCCACATGAGCCGCTTTGTGGAGGTCCTCAATCAATACCGTGGGGAGTTCACCATGCACACGCTTCCGGGGCTTCTCCAGACGCTTCAAGACCGCCTGGAAGCAAAGCAAGCACGGATCGAAGTCCAATTCCCATACTTCCTTGAGCGGACGGCGCCGGCGACTGAGAAGAAAGCGCTCATGGATTACGAGTGCTCGTTTGTCGGTGAGGTGGATGGGGAGGACAGCACCTTCACGCTTGGCGTGACCGTTCCGGTTACGAGCCTTTGCCCCTGCAGTAAGGAAATCAGCGACGAGGGGGCTCACAACCAGCGAGGGCACGTCGATATTCAAGTCCGGAGCGTGCCAAACGAGGAGGGGGATCCGACGATGATCTGGATCGAAGAGCTCGTCGAGATGGCGGAATCAGCAGCGTCGGCGCCGCTTTACCCCCTCCTGAAGCGGCCTGACGAGCGCCATGTCACCATGGAGGCGTATGAAAATCCGGCGTTCGTGGAGGACATCACGCGAGACATGGCCGTGGAGCTAAAGGAGGACGGGCGGGTGAAGTGGTTTCATCTGCAAGTAGAGAACTTCGAGAGTATCCACAATCACAACGCGTTTGCGGAAGTAACGTGGGGGAAGTGATGGAGATTGTCTGATCTCCGTTTCTGTAGTAACTGACCGCCACATTTTCATCGAGAGGACTTCCCACGTGCACATCAGAATCCTTACCTCCTGTACGAAGAAGAAAGCCGTCTCCTGTACAAATCCTATCTCTACTAAGGATTTTGAGAGAGGAGAGGAGCACTTAAACGAGCGCGAGAGTGAACTTCGTGACTACCAGTTGCCGGCAGGTGAAATGTACACGAGACTTCAGCACCGGTATCTCATGGACGGAGTCCGAGCGGTGCGCAAAAAGAAAGTTGGGCTGGATATCGATGTCGCTATTATTTCAGCTGGGTACGGGGTCGTTTCCGAGGAGGATCTCATAGCTCCCTACGAACGAGCCTTCAATGGAAAACCGAAAACAGAAATTCGGGAGTTGTCGGATCGTCTCGACATCCCAAAGAAAAGCCGTCGGTTTCTCGCTCAGTCAGCTGACCTTATTCTGATTTTGCTTGGAGGGAAATACCTTCATGCGGTCGACTTCGACGAAACTGTCGTCTTTGGAGGTGACACGCTTCTTTTTTGCTCTCAGTCAGCGGTGAAGTTGCTTCCGGATTGGGAAGAGGTCAAAAAGGTACCAGTTACTCAGAAGACTGCCAGGCGATTTTCTGAAGCACTCGTCAGACTAAAAGGGATTTTAGCGAAGCGTTTGCTTCTGAAGATCGCCCAAGATCCAACTGCCGCAGGCAGTCTCATGCGACCTCAGACTGATGTGGTGAATGCCCTCGACAATGAGGGTTTGCAGACCCAATTAGAGTTGTAAAAAATTTCTGTCTGATCAGAAATTGGGAACTGATACCTGTTCACCACGACTGTTGAAGTAATTAGAGGATGATGGAAAGGGCCTCCGAAGACGAATATCTTAATCCCGGTAAGAAGACAATTGACTACAGAGCTGATCGTGGTTCAGAAGATCCTCGAACTCCGAATTCGGAAGTATCGCAGGAATGGCAAGGATGGAAGGAGCAGTCACAGCAGCGTAAACTGAGGTACTTTATTCCGGACTGGGATGACCTCGTAGATCCCCGATACGATTTTGAGAATGAGCGCTACAGCAACAGCACCGGGCCCGATGATCGCGGGTCGGGTGGATGGGAAAATGAGGTGTTTGCTCACCAAATCTACGACACCCCCTCGTACGACGGCATTCTCGTCTCACGGGAGGTTCTTCAGAAGAGCAAAAAGAAAAAGAACGCTCTTGAAGAGCTGGCTGACGGGAACGGAGGCATTCACCGCTATCTCCGTGTCCCCACAAATTTTCCTGTTATGGGGGACTGTGGGGCATTCGGATACGTCGATCAGGAGGAGCCCCCTTACTCCGTCGACGATGTGCTCGACTATTACACGCGGCACGGATTCAACTATGGTGTTTCCGTTGACCATCTCGTCTTTGGCGCTGACAATCGGGAGGGACAGAAGTACCGATATGACTTGACGCTGGAGAATGCGAAGGAGTTTTACGACAAACATCAGGCACAGGGGCGGGAATGGGTGCCTATGGCAGCCGTCCAAGGGTGGAATGTTGACTCCTACGTGCAAGCGGCCCAAGAGTGTGTGGCAATAGGATATGACTATTTAGCGGTTGGTGGCCTTGTCAAGTCGACTACTGTCGAGATCACAAGTGTGTTAGAGGCGATTCGAGACGCTGTCGGTGATGATATTCGCATTCACGCTCTCGGAGTCGCTCGGTTTGCTTCAATCCGCGATTTCTTGCGAATTGGCGTTACATCAGTCGATAGCGCCACGTACTTGCGGCGCGCCTGGACGAGTCGGAAAGACAACTTCTGGACGCGCGATCAGCGTGTATACTCGGCCATCCGCGTGCCCGGACCGAAGCGTGCTCTGCGGTCAGCGGCTAAGAAACAAGCGAGGGAGAAAGCGAAGAAGAGAGGGATGTCTCCTGAGGAGAAAGGGGCGTTAGTTGACGAGGCCGTCGAAGCAAATCTACGTGAACGTCTTGTCCGAGCCAGGGAAATGGAGCAGGAGTGCTTTGACCAACTCCGTGCCTACGGAAATCGTGCAACCAATGCACCATCGGCCGACGATCTCGTTGAGTTGCTTGATGAGTATCAGGACTACGTTGGGCGCGACTGTCTCCGTGAGCACTACAGAGCTACTTTACGGGCAAGGCCCTGGGAGCGGTGCGACTGCGCGATCTGTGAGCGTGACGGCATCGAAGTGGTAATCTTTCGGGGTAACAATCGTAATCGTCGTCGCGGCTTTCACAATACCCGTGTCTTCTACGACCTTCTTGCCCAAGTTCTAGAGAGCGGCGAGTCCGTCACAATCCGACGGGGCGTCAACGCGGAACCCGAACTTTTCCGGACAGGAATATCCTAGTCATCGCATCTTGGACAGATGCGTAACTTGTTCTATTGCTATAGGACTTACGCACTTGAGCTAAAATCACCGCCCAAAGGCCAGAAACGGTGATAGCGGATGCTGCTCTACTTGCACAAAACGGCTTTTTTGGCCTCTGAGGGGTATTTGCGGATTTCACCTGCGTAAGTCTTATGCCATACATCGCTAACCTGGGTCGCGGTCCGCTAGAGAACAATCTCCCTCTTCTCACACATTCCAGGGGTAGCATATATACACTTCTCTTGATGCTCATGTCCGCGCTCTTCAGCACTGACATTGAGCACTTTCCGTAGTCGAAGAACACAGTTTATCTACAGTGAAAAACACTTCGAACGAGCCGGACCGCGACGTTCTTTCAGAGTCCCATTGGGATGTTCTGCGCCGTCTCGAAGACCGAGAGCAAGAACTCATCAATTTCGGAATTTACGAGACGGTTGTCAGCGCTTCTGAGATTGCAGAGGAAGGAAGCGAAAACCTGTCTCAGGTTAGGGTTCTCCTCCAAGAGTTGAAGGACCGCTACTAGGTTCTGTCGGTCGAGGACGGTTACCGTTCACGAATCAGTGAGATCGTTCGTCTTCTCGCGAACGTCAAGCGTAGGTTCCGTCCCGACGATATTCGAAGCGCTCCTTACCTAATCCGGTCGCTTCGGGTGCGCTTCAGAGACCGCTACCAACAAGATCGTGAAATCCCGCTTGGGAGAGTTGCAGACCGCCTCGTCGACCCCTTCTTACGTCGTGATGTGCGCCGAAACCTGGAGCGCACGAAAGACGCCTTGCACCGAGGCATGAAGACCGCAATCCTGGGAGGTGATCCGGCCGAAGACGTTTCCGGTGAGGACGTCCAACTTACTCGCGTACAGACCGATGCGCTCGATCGGATTGGCGAGTCCTAACCCTGGTGCTCACCAGCGATCGACTCGACCTCTTCCTCCATGATCCCCCCTGCCAGCAGGCGGGCGATCTCGGTGTGATGTTGCAGAAGTTGGAGTTTCACGTCGATCAGCTGGTCGAGCAGATGTTCAAGCGTGAAGGGGATTGGCGTCTCTTCGGTATCGGCGCTATGTTGAGAATGCATAATAGGAGTTCCTCGTCGGTGATTGGTTGGTTACCTTGTACACCGGGGAAGAACCCCCTGTATATATCGAGTTTTAACTTGCTCTCAATATACGCCGCGAATGAGCAACGCGCCGGTTACCGACATGCTCAGATGGTGGTTGAGTCAATCCTCAACAGAGGATTCCTCCCTCAACCCCGAACTCCGACGAATCTTACACCTGGGTGTTCAGGGAGCCCTTGACCTTGAGCCGGAACACCTTCAGCGGATTGCCCGGAAGTTCGGCGATCCCGGACATCCACCTGGCGTCAGTCCTAACCTTGAAAAAGACACCTTTGAGGATGGGGACCATGTGTTTGCTCCTTCCAATGGTTTGGGGGTCGGACACTACCGGGGCCTGGTGGAGGACGACGTCAAAACCATTGTAAACGTCGAGTACTTCCACGCTCCAGGGGATACGCTTCTGCGTCAGGTTCCGATGGATAATATCGTCGGAGCCCACCTTTCGGAGCAGACCCGGTGTTATGTTGAAAGGGAGGAGGACTGGAAACCGGGACGCATCAAGCGCTACCGAAGTAAAGACGACGAGTACGAAGTCGACTTCCTCAGAGAAGCCCGCTCCTTTGTGCCGGCTTCGGACATTTACGTGCGCTGGGCGAAACCGCTTGAAGCCCCGACCGAGATGCTGGCTGCCAAGCAGTACGGCACGGTGTTCTTTCGGTCCCAACGCCTTCCGTTTGTAAAGCAAATGCTTCGTCAGCGCGCCGCCTCTAGAGGACACACTGGTCTCCTCTCTTCAAACATCGACCTTTACCCGCATCAAGTCGAAATCATCCGTCGGGTTCTGCAAGACCCAGTGCAGCGGTACTTGCTGGCAGACGAAGTGGGACTCGGAAAGACGATCGAGGCGGGCGTCATTCTACGCCAGTATCTTCTCGACGCTGGTCGGGAGGCAACATCCATCATCGCAGTACCGAGTTCTCTAAAGCATCAGTGGAGAAGCGAACTCGAAAGCAAGTTCGGAGTCGGCGGCCTTTCTGGATCGGTGAGCGTTGTTTCCCTAAGGGCCCTCCCTGACCTTGCCGAGACGTCCGCCCCTGGAATGCTGATCGTGGATGAGGCGCATCGGGTTGCCCAGTGGAGCAGCGACTCGGACGGCGAATGTCAGCGGCGATTCGACCATGTCCGACGCCTCGCCCATAGTGCAGAGCGGCTTCTCTTGCTCTCTGCGACCCCTGCGCACCGAGAGGAGCGCACGTTCCTCGCGATGCTGCACCTGATCGATCCGGCGATGTACTCTTTAGACGACCTCCCCTCGTTCAGGAAGCGCCTCGAGAAACGAGAAGACGTGCAACGGTTTCTCCTGGAGTTGCAGGGGGAAGACGATTCAGACTGGCTTAGGTGGACCGCCGAAGACCTGATCGAGGCCTTTCCCGAAGACGATCACCTGATCGAATTGTGCGAAGGCCTGTTGGAGATCCTCGATTCGGATCCCGTCGACAGTGACGCACGAGACGAGCAGGTGCACTTGATTCAGGTGCACCTTCGGGAAACGTACCGGGTTCACCAACGAATGCTGCGGAGTCGGCGAAATCGGGTTCGGTCTTCCCTTGACACGACACGTACCAACGAGCAAGAAAATGAGCGGTCTTTGGTCGAGCAATATGACCTTGACAGGCGTCGCGAAGACCTGCACGACCTCATCGAGGAGTGGCGCCTGAGCGCCGTCCGGACGCTGGACGGCTGCGCCGACTCGGATATCGGTCGATACGCCCGCCTGTACGAACTACTGACTCAGACGGCCGCTTCCAACCTTGAGGCATTCCGCAGTGTCATCAGGCGGCGACTGCAGACCAAAGAGGTGGGAGGGAACAGGAGGGGAGACCTGGGCGGGGAGGACTTGGCTGGAAACCGGGACGGGGCGCCTACCTTCGATCTTTCGGCTGAAGAGGAGGAGGCTACTACTGCTCCCCTTCTGGACGAGGAAGTAACTCTTCTTCGCGAGATGGCGACTATTGCCGGGCAGGAAACGGCAGAAGGCGAACTGGATCGACCCGTCCTCCTCCATCAGATTCTTGACCAGTCACTAGAGGCGGATGAACAGGCGGTGGTCTTTGCGAGCCGCACGGAAACCGCCGAGTACCTCACACAGCGGCTCTTAGAGGAGGTCGAAGTCAGGGACGCTTTAGCCTGCCATGCTAGTTCGATGAGCGAAGAGGAGCGAAACGATGAACTGTGGCGCTTTCATAATGAGGCATTGTGCCAGGTCCTAATTACAGATGAGTCGGGGGAGGAGGGCCAGAACTTCCAAGAGGCTGGCCTGCTGGTTCACTACGACCTTCCATGGGATCCGAACCGCATCGAACAGCGCATTGGCCGCGTTGACCGGATCGGGCGAGGAGAGGAGCCCCTCCAGACCCATGTGCTCCTTGGCCCAGTCGGCGATGAGGACGTCTCTACCCCCCACGAGGCATGGCACCGCATTCTAAAGGAGGGTCTTGGGGTATATGAATCGTCCATTGCGAGCCTGCAGTTTCTGGTCGATCGCCTCGCCCCCAGAATTCGAAAGCATCTCTTTCTCAATGGCACCCCAGAGTTGGACAAGATCATCGAAGAGGTACAAGAGAAGGCCGAGGAAGAAATGAGGCGTATCGAGGAGGAAGACAGTCTGGATGCGATCGCGGCGTATGAGGACGAGGCACGGCGTTTTTACGAAGACCTGGTCGAAACCGACGCCCCAGAGGTGGTCTCAAAGATCCGAAGGGATGTCGAGGGATGGGTCAAGAGTGCGCTCCACTTCTACCGCCAGTCGGAGAGGAACGGGATTGTTGAATACGAGGAAAACATTAAGGGGAAAACCCTTGTCCCGCGAGACCAAATCCTGAACAAGTTCATGCCGGCGCTCCGTCGGCCGATGTCCTTCCACCGAAGTGTCGCCGCTCGAATGGATGAGGTTGACCTCCTTCGAGCGGGCCACCCGTTTCTGGAGGCTGTTAGCGAACTTCTGCGGTGGGACGATCGCGGTCGTGCCTACGCCATCTGGCGAGAGGTGCCATCGTGGCCTGGTGACGGGTCAAGAGAGTGGGCTGGATTCCGTTTTGACTTTATAGTGGAGGCCGACCGTACTCCCATTGAAGACGCCGTTGCCGACACGAACCGTACGGACGTAAATGCGGTCCTCCGAAGGGCAGATAGATTTCTACCTCCCCGCGTTGAAACCGTGTTCGTCGATCCTGACGGCGGACAGCCACCCAAATGGGTCAGGAACGCTCTTCAGGATGAGCCTCGAAAGAGAGAAAATGGAGGAACAGACACGAATCTGACGAAGCACCGAACGCCGGTTATTCACGACTATATCGGAAGCCTCAAGTGGGAGTCTCGGTGTAGGCAGAGCCGATCCAACGCTGAGAACCTACTGCGCAAATCTGATGCCTTTCAGCAGCGGGTCCGATTGGCCCTGCAGAACCTCCGCAGCACGACGCGCGAACGCATTGAGCGCCTTCGAATTCGGACGGATAGCGCACTGACAGCCAGTTCCAATCAGAGATACGAGGATGAGATCGCTTTTGAAAAGAAAATCGGAGATGCCCTCGAACGGAGCATAGAAGCGCCGTTACTCCGCCTCGACAGCATTGGCTTCATCGTGGCGTCCGGCCAGTCGCTGGCAGAGCATAAATAAAACCATGAGGCTAAAGCGGATCGATAGTTTAGGGAGCTTTGACTCTTCAGCACGCTCCTAAGAGGTCGCGTCGGCACGGTGTCGTGTGAGGGATCAGCACCGGCTTTGAGATTCACATTCTCCTTTTGGGCCAGTCATCCGGCACCTTCTCGATTGCATCTATACCGGTCTTTTTTATCTTAATTACGCTTCGAATAGTAAATAGAAATGAGAAATCTAGCCCTTCCCCTTCCCGGCAAATTCTTTAGAGATCAACCATTGGGGCCTACATGATGCGCAGTGCTTCCTCGGCCAGAGATGAAAGGAGAGGGGCCGACCCGTTTCAACAAGTTCGAGATTATCTCTCCGATGAACATCCAAGTCCAAACCGTGCGGAGGACCGCGCCGCAGATCTTCCGACCGGGCCTTGCCGACGTCTCTTACAGGCCCTTTCGGACGCTAATGCGTCGAGGATTGACCTTGCCCCCCTCGTGCGACACGTGCTTCGCCACGAGGCCGAGTCGACCGGACAGGAGAACGTTCAGCTTCGGGTCCCACAGACCGAGCAGTGGCCGAATGTAGACGAATGGAGGAGACACGGACTTTCTACGATTTCCGGCCCTGAAGGTACACTATTTGTTGAGGCCTCTCCGTGGACACCCGATTGGCTTTCGGATAATGAGTGGGCACCGGCTGCCCGAGCGTTCGAGGGCAAGAAGCGGCGTCAGCAGTCGCAAGTCCCGGGCGACCCCTTTCTCTCGGTGAGTGGATACAGAACGTACGCGTCCGAAGGGCAGAAAGAGGCCGTGCGGGCCGTTCTGAGTGCCCCTTCCGGCTCAACGCTAGTTGTCAACCTTCCCACCGGTTCTGGGAAGAGCCAGTGCGCCCGTCTTCCCGTTCTCCTTGGCGACGAAACGGGCGACGTGACGGTGGTAGTCGTCCCGACTGTATCCTTAGCTATGGATCAGGAGGAGGAACTGCAGGACAAGTTCGACATGCCGCTCGCGTATTATGGCGGGGATACCGAGGCCAACCAGCGCCGTCGCGAACGCATTCGAAATCAGATCCGACGGGGACGTCAGCCCATTGTCTTCACCTCTCCAGAGAGCTTTGGCGGATCGTTAGCGCCGGCGATCTTTCAAGCTGCCCGGCGCGGCCACCTGGGACGACTTGTCGTTGACGAGGCCCACATCGTGGATCAGTGGGGAGACGACTTTCGCTCCTCGTTCCAGGAACTGGCCGGCGTGAGGCGGGGACTGCTTCGTGAAGTAGGGAAGGTAGACGAATCCTCGTTCCAGACAGTTCTCATGACGGCAACCGTAACGGAGTCGGTGCTGGATACGCTCGAGGCCCTCTTCGGAGAGCCTGGACCCTTCGAGCACGTCTCTGCGGCTCAGTTGCGTCCTGAACCCTCGTACTGGTACTCGCGCTGTGACAGTGAAGAGGAGAAATGCTCACGTGTTATGGAGGCTCTCCGCCACCTCCCGCGCCCACTTATTCTGTATACCACAGAACGCGACGATGTCGATGACTGGGCCGAGCTTCTGCACAGCCAGGGATATAAACGTTGGGCAATGATGACTGGTGGTTCGTCCTCCGATCATCGTCAGGAGGTCCTTCGCAAGTGGCGTAAGGACCAGGTGGACCTAGTGGTGGCGACGTCAGCATTCGGCCTGGGCGTGGACAAAGAGAACGTCCGTGCCGTCGTTCACGCCTGTCTACCCGAAAGCATTGACCGTTACTATCAAGAAGTCGGCCGGAGTGGCCGTGACGGCAAGGCGTCGGTGTCCCTGGTCTCCTTCACGAATAAGGATGTTGAGACCGCTGCGAAGATCAACAACAAGAAATTGATTTCTGTCGAGAAGGGTCTTGAGCGTTGGCAAGCAATGTGGGGAACGCAGACTCACCTGCAGGGACGAAGGTACCGCGTCCGAACGGACGCGATGCGCGAGATCGACATGGACAACGATTACAACCGGATCTGGAACGTCCGGACCCTGAACCTGATGCATCGGGCCGGGCTCATCGGTCTCGACGCAGCGCCACCCCCGAGGCGAGAGGAGGTTCTCGGCGAAGAAGTGTCCGAGGAGACGCTCACGACGGAGCAGACCGAAAAACTCGAAGATGCCTTCGAGGAGTATCGCTCGAAGCGGACCATCGAGATTCGCACCGACGAGGACCACACGAAGCGAGATGTTTGGGAGGAAACCATTGGTCCGCTACGAAAGGACATCAAGCGCCAGAACAGAAAGGGGTTCGAGGTGATGAAGAAATTGGTCAATGCTCCTACACAGACCTGCGTTGCCGAGCGATTTCAGAAGGTCTACGGGATTGAGGCTCGCTCGGCTCCGCCTCGCGAGCAGGTCGTGGTCGCTCCGGCCTGCGGAGGGTGCCCATCCTGTCGTCAGAAGGAAGCGAAGTCCGCCGTCTCCTCGACGGATCCGTCTTACGTGGAACCCTCCTTCCTGCAGCTGCCA
>ERZ1034547.303-NODE-303-length-12429-cov-4.469533_pt1 | contig 12429 bp, 11 predicted proteins | sample MGYA00520642_ERZ1034547 | MGnify/ENA primary metagenome ERZ1034547 (study PRJEB33760, sample SAMEA4777713) | hypersaline lake metagenome | biome: hypersaline environment; feature: brines | place: Spain | collected 2012-08 | depth 0 m ... | reverse complement strand
AGGGCGTGTGCCACGGACTGTCGATGGCCGCGATCGTAGACGGAGGGCGGATACCAGAATTGCCGCGAACGCCGTTGGGGGCCGTCAGCGGTCCCTCCACGCCCAATTCAAGCCCGCATCGAAACCCGTCCCACGAAGCCTGTGTGAAAGGACCTCGCATATTCATCCCCGGAGGGGTGGCAGAGCCTGGTCGAATGCACCGGTCTTGAAAACCGGCGGGCCGCGAGGCCCCGGGGGTTCGAATCCCTCCCCCTCCGCCGTCTACGCTCGATGCGTTCTGGGCGCCGTGGTCCCAGGGCCGCGCCGGCCCGGGCCGCAGCGCGCAGGATGTCTGTTCACTCGTCGGGGTCCGTCATGGCCGCCTCGGAGCTGTCCGCCCTTCGCCGGTTCGTGCGGCGCTACCTGCAGTACGGCACGGCGGGGCTGGCCGTGATGCTGCTCGCGATTGAAGGGGGCGGCCCGTGGCTAGTGGAGTGGTTTCGGGCCACGCCGGGCGAGCTGCTCGGGGGGCGCCTGCTGTTTGCGTTCGTCGTCTTTGCCGGGGGGCTCTGGGCCCGCCTGCACCTCTGGGCCCTGCTGCTGCCCGTGGTGCTGCGCCTGTTTCGCTGGGCCGACGTGCGGGCCGGCCTCAAGCGCGGCGTGGGGTGGGTGCTCCTGCTGGGGGTGCCCGTGGCCGGTGTGCATGTGGCGGTGGAGCGCGGCCTCTTTGCGCTTGCCCCGCTCACGCGGCAGGGCATCTACCCCAGCTTTACCACCTCCTTCGACTTCCAGACCGTAGATCCCTACGGCCTTGAGGGGGGGCGCCTGGCGGTCTTTCTGGTGCGGCGCTTCATTGCCGACTACTTCACGTACTTCATCGTGGCGGCCCTCTGTGTTGCCTACGAGCACTTCCTGCGCTCGCAGAAACAAGAGGCGCAGGCCCAGGCGCTCCAGTCCGAGCTCGCCAAGGCCCAGCTGCAGGCGCTGCGCATGCAGGTGAACCCGCACTTTCTGTTCAACACCCTCAACGCCATTGCCGTCCTCGTGCGGGGCGGCAAAACGGCCCGGGCGGGCCGCACGCTCCGGCTGCTGAGCGACCTGCTGCGGGCCACCTTCCGGGGCGCAGATGTGCAGATGGTGCCGCTCCGCGAAGAGATTGATCTTGTGGAGCGCTACCTGGAAATTGAAGAAATCCGCTTTGGCGACCGCCTGCGGGTGGAGATCGACGTGGACCCGGACACCAGCGAGGTGCCGGTGCCGTATCTGCTGCTGCAGCCGCTCGTGGAAAATGCGGTGCGCCACGGCGTGGCCCCGCACGCTGAGGCTGGGACGGTGCGCGTAACGGCGCGGCCCACCACGGTGCACGGCTACAAAGGCCTCGCCCTGACGGTGGCGGACAGCGGGCCGGGCTTTGCCGGGGACGGAACGGCGGCGCTGGCGAACGACGACGGCGTGGGGCTCTCCAACACAAAGCAGCGCCTCGATACCCTGTACGGCGACGCCTACACGTTTGCGCTTGGCACTGCGGCGGAGGGCGGCGCACGGATCACCCTCGAGGTGCCAGCCCGCCCCGAGGACGTTCCCGTACCGTCCCCCGACGCGGCGACGGTGTCCGCCCCGGAGGCCCCGGCCTGAGGGGCCCCGTGCGCTCCCCCGCTGTGTGCCTCTCCTTCGTGCCTTCTCTCTCGTCCCCCGAGCCGTTTCGCCCATGCCCATTCGTGTCCTCATTGTCGACGATGAGCCGCTCGCTCGCACGGGCGTGCACCAACTGGTGGAGCCCCTCGACGACGTGACGGTCGTGGGCGAGGCCGCCGACGGGCCCGAGGCGGTCCGTCACATCGAAGACAAGGCGCCGGATCTGGTCTTCCTCGACGTGCAGATGCCGGAGATGGACGGGCTGGAGGTGGTGCGCGAGGTGGGCGTGGACAACATGCCGCTCACCATCTTTGTGACGGCCTACGACCAGTACGCCCTGGAGGCCTTTGAGGCCCATGCGCTCGACTACCTCCTGAAGCCGATTGAAGAAGAGCGGTTTGCGGAGGCCCTCCAGCGGGTGCGCCAGCAGCTGGAGCGCACGGAGGCCGAGGCGCTCCGGGAGCAGCTTCGGGGGGTGCTGCGGGAGTACGCCGCGGAGGACGAGGACGACGCTGGGATCGAGCGCTTCACCATCCGGAGCCGCAACCGCATCTACTTCGTCGACACCGAAGACGTGCAGTGGATCGAGTCGGAGGGCGACTACGTGGCGCTCCACGACGGGGAGGAGGCCCACCTGGTGCGAAAAACCATGAAGCAGCTCGAGCAGGAACTCGACCCCGACCGCTTCTTGCGCGTGCACCGCTCCTACATCGTCAATGCCGACTACATCGAGGAGCTCCGCCCCCTCGACCACGGCACGTACCAGCTGCGCATGGCCAGCGGCACCCCGCTTAAGACCAGCCGCGGCTACAGCGACAACGTAGACGCTCTGCTCGACGCCACTGGCTAGCCCCCTCCCCCTAGGCCGCTGGCGCTCCCGCGCGCAGACGGCGGAGGAACGCATCGCGCCGGTCTGTACCCCTTGTCGTTTTTTGCTCCTTGCGCCCCGTCTTTCATGAACGCACACCTTGCCATCGTCGGACGCCGCTCGTCCCACCCCATTCAGGGAGCGGGCGGCGCCCCGGTCGACCTGACCGACACCGCGCTTCCGGCGTCCATCTACGGGGCGGAGGCACGGCGGCTTTTCCGGGCTCTCGCCGACGCCCTCCGCGAGATGCGGGTGCGGCAGGCCCAGATGCCCGCCCAGTCGCCCCTCCGCCTCGGCCTCGTCGCCACCGCCCCCAACGGCACCGCGATGGACGTGCACACGGCCTCGACCAACCTGCGCACGCTCGATTTGGACGCGCCCGACGACCGCAAAACGGTCCTCCGTGAGCTCCGCACTCTGGAGCGGGAGTTTCTCGAAGGCGGCTGAGACGAGGGCGGCGGGCCCGCATCCGTAACGAAGTCGTGCAAAGAGGCCGCGTCGCCTTCCATCCGCTTCCCCGGGCGAATCAACCACGGGCGTGGACGGTGGCTTTCCCAAAGCGGCCGCCGAGCCGCCGGCACATCTCTACACCGTCTCGCCCACAACCCGCCCGCCTCCCATGGCCATCGCCGACCTGGATTCTGCCCTGAACCACGACCCCGCCTCCGACGCCCCACCCACCGGGTACGTCGAAAAGACCGACGGACGCGTCGCGCCGAACGACCTCGTCCAAGACGCCTCCAGCGACGCCTACCGGGTTGTGGAGGGGGACGACGCGGCCGTAGGGACAGCCCTCGACGACTTTGAGCGCGTGGTGACGCCCGCCCACTGGGTAACGTTCGACAGCACCACGGGCATTGTCTGGGGCGTGGGCCAGTCCCCCGAAGAAAGCCTCCGGATGGCCAAGTTTGAGGCCTTCGGGGACGACCACAAAGCCGTGGGCTACGAGTTTGCCTGCTGGTGCGAAGAGATGAGCACCGCGGTGTGCTCCGAAACCCTCTTCACGAAGGCGAAGGAGGGCGGCTCCCTCTCCCTGTCCGACGAGCGGCTTCGCGAGCACGTGGTCATGTCGTAGGGACAGAAATCGTAGGGTCGGGGATCGTAGGGTTGGGAATGGGCGGAAGCGGCCCGACGGCTCGTCGCACGAGGCCGCCGGCTCATCGCACCTCCGGCATCTCTGCAGGGTCGCGGCGGTAGGACGGCACCGCGACGGGACTCGTCCCCGTCGTGCTGCCTTTTGCACTGCACCCCGCCGCCATGATTGTCCGCCGGTCGTCTCCGTGGATTGCCGCCCTTCTGTTGTCTGCGCTCGTGCTTGCCGGCTGCGAGCCTTACATGAGCCTGACCGACCGCGTCCCCTCACAGACGCGTGAGGCGACGGCCCTGCTCCCTGCCGCGCCCCGGTACGCCGGGATGGTGGACCTGGAGACGATGATCGGCGAGGTGGACCGGCTCGGGGGCGAACAGTTTAGCCTGGCCGACAGCCTCCGGAACGCCGACAGCTCGCGCCTGCAGGCCTTTCTGAGCGCGACCGAACTGGATCTGCAGATGGACCTGAAGGCCGTGTACGGGGCCGTGGGCGAGGGCAGCGCGTTCAGTGCCGTGGTCTTCGCCGACCTCGCGCCCGCCCAGGTGGGGCGCTATCTTGACCGGGCGCCCGCAACGGCCGGCCGGGCCACCACCTACCGCGGCGTCTCCATCTATCACCTTGCGCTGGGCACCGACGGCGCGTCCTCCGGCACGGCCGCCCCGGACACCCTGTCGATGGGCTTCGTGCGGAGCGGCGTGGTCGCGACGGCCACGACGGGCGCCCTCGTGCGGGCGATGGTGGATCGTCACAAGGACGAGGCGGGAGGCTTCCGAGAAAACGAGCCGTACATGACCCTTGTGGAACGGGTGGGGCACGGCAGCACCGCGTGGCTCGTGGGGCGCGACGTGCTGCAAACCGCCCTCCGCGACTCCGCGGGCGAGGCCGCCGAGGGTCCGGGGGAGCCGGCCCGCGGCGCCTCGGCGATGAGCGGAGCCGGGGTACAGCAGCTGCTCAGCGCCTGGGCCGACCGCATGCTGGGGGTGCCGGACGGCGGCCTGGACATGCCGGACGACGGGGCGGCCCTGGAGGGGCAGGCCGGGAGCAAAATGAAGCGCCTGACGAGCCAGGTCCGCGAGCAAGCCCTCTCGGTGACCCTGACCGACCAAACCCTGGAGGGGGAGGCCTACCTCACGATGCGGGACGAGACCAGTGCCGCGAACGTGGTGGATCTGTCGAGGGGGGCGATGGCGGCCCTGCGGCTCTCCGGAGACGCGTCCGAGGACGGCTGGGCCGGCCTGCTTCGCGAGGTGACCGTGGAGCGCGACGGGCCGGTCGTGCACGCCCAGTTTGCCGTAGAGCGCGGGCGGCTGCGGCGGGCGATGCAGGACCGGGGGGAACCGCGCGCAGTTCGTGAGGCAAACCCGTCGACTCGTCGGGCACATCTCACGGTTCGTCGATCGGGAGGCATCATGCGCGGGGGCGAGGCGTTGAGCCCAGTGCACGATTCGGATCTCGCCGGCACCCCGTGCGCCGGCCGGGCTGTCTCCTATGCAGGGGGCCCTCGCTGACGGCAGCGGGGCGTCGGCGTTGCATCGTACTCGAACGGTTTCGACCATCCATGCGTCGTTTTTTCTTCGAAGTTGTCGAGGGGGTCCGCATTGCCGCCCAGGCCATCTGGGCCAACAAAATGCGGTCGACGCTCACCACGCTGGGCGTCATCATCGGCATTGCGGCGGTGACGCTCATGGCCACCGTTATCAACGGCCTCAACCAGGAGTTTGACAAGGCGCTTTCGCAGCTCGGCACCGACGTGCTGTACGTCGACCAGTTTCCGTGGGGCCAAAACACCGACCGGGAGTGGTGGCGCTTGCGCAACCGCCCGGCCATTCAGCCGGCCCTCGCCCAGACCATCCGGGAGCGCTCGCGCTACGCCGACGCCGTGGCCCCGATGGCCGATGAAGACCGCCGCGTGACGTACCGGGGCCAGGAGGTAGAGGGCGAGGTGGTTGGGTCACCGCCGCAGTACGGGCGCATCCGGAGCGTGCGGCTGGCGCAGGGGCGCTTTTACACCCAGGCCGAGGAGCGCAGCGGGCGGAACGTCTGCGTGATTGGGGCGACGATTGCCACGGAGCTCTTTCCGGCGGTGAGCCCGCTCGGAAAGGAAATCAAGCTGGGCAACGTGCCCTGCACCGTGGTGGGGGTGCAGAAGAAAAAGGGGGACAGCATGCTGGGCGGTCCGGGCTCGCCCGACGAGCGCATCCTGATGCCGTTCCGCACCTACGACGAAGCGTTTGGCGTGAGCCGACGCTGGGGGGTGGAGGTCATGGTAAAGGTGCGCGACGCCGCCTCCATGACGCGTGCGGAAGAGGAGCTCACGGGCATTTTGCGCACGGCCCGCGACGTGTCGCCAGGAGAGCGAAACAACTTTGCGATTAACGATCAGCAGCAGGTGCGCGCCAGCTTTGCCAGCACGCGGATTGCCATCTACGGCGTGGGGCTGTTTCTGACGGGCCTGGCGCTGGTGGTGGGCGGCATCGGGGTCATGAACATCATGTTCGTGTCGGTGCGCGAGCGCACGAAGGAGATTGGCATTCGGAAGGCCGTGGGGGCCAAGCAGCGCACCATCCTGTTCCAGTTTTTGGTGGAGGCCGTGATCGTGTGTCTGATTGGGGGGCTGATTGGGCTTGGGGTGTCGGCGCTGGGGGCGATGGGGGTACGGGCCCTCGGGTTTACGGCCACCCTGCCGGCGCAGACAGTGGCCCTCGCCTTCGGCATCTGTGTGGGGGTGGGCGTCCTGTTCGGCATTGCCCCGGCCTGGCAGGCCGCCACGGCCGACCCCATCGACGCGCTCCGGTACGAGTAGACGCGGGCGCCGCCGCGCCCTCACGGCCCTTCTTCCCCGTTACACTCCACTCAGCCACGCCCCACCCAGCCACGCTCCGCGCCCATGAAACCCGCCCAGATGCCTTCCGGACCGGCTCCCTGGCTCCTGCGGCCCCTCGTGTCTCTGATGCGGGGGGTGCGCCGTCGCCTCCGGGCGCTCTTCGGCCGGGCCCCCGGCCCGCGGCACGGCCCGTGCGACGTGTGCGGCGCGCTGCTTCTGGTGGGCGCCATCACGGGGGCGGCCGTACTGGGCGCGCCCCCGCTCCTCACGGTGGGCGGCGGCGTGGGCGTCGCAGTGCTCTTTGTGGGGGCCCGGAGTTGGGTGGTGGTGCAGGAGCAGCAGGCTGCGTAGGACGTTCTCCCCGAATCAGTTGCCGCTTGGCTTTCCATGCGCGGATTTGAGACGGTGCGCGAGGCGCTGCAGGCGCTTCGGGCCAACAAATTGCGCTCCGCCCTCACCCTGTTGGGCATCGTGATTGGCGTGTTCGCCGTGATCGCGGCCGTAACGGCCGTGGACGTGATCGACCTCTACTTCAAGAGCTCCATCCAGGGGCTCGGGGCCTCCACCTTCTCCGTAGAACGCTACGACTACGTGGGCGGCGACGGGCCCGAGCGCTACCACCCGCCGCTTACGCACACCCAGGTGCAGCGGCTGAAGGCACGGACGGGTGGGGGCGTTGCCGTAAGCGTGAGCGAGCAGTTTGACCGGGGGGCGAAGGCGCAGTCGGCCCGCCACGAGACGAATCCCAACATTGGGCTCTACGGCACCGACGCAGCGTTTCTGGGCAACTTTGGGTACGAGATGCGGGCGGGGCGCCCCCTGGCCGCACAGGACGTGGAGAACGGGCGGCCGGTGGCCCTGCTCGGGTCGAAGGTGGCCGAGGCGCTCTTTCCCGCCTCCAGCCCGCTGGGCAAAGACGTGCAGGTGGGCCGCGTGCAGCTGCAGGTGGTGGGCGTGCTCGAAGAAAAGGCCGGGCTCTTTCGCGACCCAAACACGCGGGTCTACGCCCCCATCACGCATCTGTTTGCCACCTACGGGGGCGGGGGGCGCAGCATGGATGACGTGCGGGTGCGGGCGGCATCGGACGCGCGCCTGCCGGACGCCAAAGACGCGGTGCGCAGCAATCTGCGCGTCATCCGGCAGGTAGAGCCCGGCGCCCCGAGCACGTTCAACATCGAGTCGAGCGATTTTCTCCGCAGCACCTTCGCACAGTTTACCCGCACCCTCACCACGGGAGGCGCGCTCGTTGGGCTCATCTCGCTGCTGGCCGCCGGCGTGGGCATCATGAACATCATGCTCGTCTCCGTCACCGAGCGCACCCGCGAAATCGGAATCCGGAAGGCCGTGGGGGCCAAGTGGCGCAACATCCTGTGGCAGTTTTTGCTGGAGGCCATTATCCTCTGTCAGATTGGGGGCCTGATTGGCATCGTCCTCGGGGGGCTGGGCGGCAACGTGGCGGCCCTTTACTGGGACATTCGCCCCTCTTTCCCGTGGATGTGGGCCGCCGTGGCCGTGGGCGGTGTCACCCTGCTGGCCGTTGTCTTTGGCGGATACCCCGCCTATAAGGCCGCCCGCCTCGATCCCATCGAATCCCTTCGCTACGAGTAGCCTCCCCGTCCCGCTTCCCCTTTTTACAGACCGACCGCACTCCACCATGCCTTCGCAGCACCCACGATCGTCCGTTCTTTCCGTCCTGGCGTCCACCGCCGGGCTCGCCGCCGTGCTCCTGCTCGGGGCCTCGCTGCAGGCGGGCCGCGCGCAGCCGGGGCCGCAGGACACCACCCGCATCGCGTTTGGGGAGGCGGTGCGCATTGCCCTCGACCAGAACACCGACGTGAAGCGCGCGCAGGCCACCGCCCGGCAGTCCAACCTGCAGGTGCAGTCCGAGTGGATGGACTTTCTGCCCGACGCCAGCGTGCGCTCCAGCGTGTCCCGGCGCTACGGCCGCAACTTCAGTCAGGTCACCGGGGGCTTCACGACGCGCTCCACCGACTTCTTCAATCTGAACGGGAGTTCCAGCATCACGCTTTTCAACGGATTCGAGAACACCGCCTCCCTAAACCAGGCCCGCACCCAGTCGGAGGCGGACCGGATGAACCTGGGGCAGGCCCGCCAGGACGTGGTGTTTAACGTGGTGGACCAGTTTATCGCGCTGGTGGAAAGCCGCGAACTGGTGCGTGTGCGGCGCGAGGAGCTGGAGACCCGCCGCCAGCAGCTGAAGCAGATTCGGGCCTTTGTGGATGCGGGGTCGCGGCCGGTGTCGGACCTGTACACGCAGCAGGCCGACGTGGCCGACGCGGAGCAGCAGCTGCTGCAGGCCGAGCGGGAGCGAGAGGTGAACAAGACGCGCCTCATCCAGACCCTGCAGCTGAGCCCCCGCAAGGCCTACGCCTTTCAGGAGCCGGGGCTCCGCGACGACAGCGTGCGCGCCCAGTCCTACGACCTGTCGTCGCTTATCGACCAGGCCTTTCAGCAGCGCCTCGACCTGGAGGTGGCCCGGGCCGAGCAGCGCGCCGCCGAGACGGGCGTGCGGGCGGCCCGCTCGTCCTACTACCCAAGCATTTCGCTCAACGGCAACTACGGCACCGACTGGTCGAGCCGGGGGCTGCCGGGCGAGACAACCGACAACAGCTTTGGGAATCAGCTGGACATTAACCGGGGCGGCTCGGTGTCGCTCTCGCTCAACATTCCCATCTTCAACAACCTGAACCGCTCGACCCAGGTGGAGCAGGCCCAGGTGCAGGCCCAGAACGCCCGCTACGCGCTGCAGGACCAGCGCCAGCAGGTGGCCCTGCAGGTGCGGCAGGCGTACCTCGACTACCGCAACGCCGTGAAGCAGCTGGACGTGGCCAACAAGCGATTGCGTGCCGCCCGCCAGAGCCGCGACGCCACCCTGGAGCGGTACAACCTGGGCTCGGCGTCGATCGTGGAGCTGCAAAACGCCCGGCGCGACTTTGTAAGCGCGGCCAGCGACCAGGTGCAGGCCCGCTACCAGGTGATCTTTCAGCGCAAGCGCATTGAATACAACATCGGCGACCTGAATCCTTCGGCGCCCCTCACCGGCGCGTCGACCGCGCGCTAGAACACCGCTTTTTCCGCCTTCTCCCGCACAACCACAGTTCTGTTTGCCATGGCATCCGCAAGTAGCACCTCCAATCGCATGCTGTACGCAGGCGGCGGCCTCCTGGCCGTGCTTCTGGTCGTCGGCGGCCTCGGGTGGGGCCTCGGCTGGTTCGGGGGCGGCCCGGCGGGCGTGTCGGTCGAAACGGAGACGGCCGAGGCGCGCACCGTTACGGAGGTCGTCACGGCCTTTGGTCGCGCTCAGCCCGAGGTTGAGGTCACAATTAGCCCCGACGTCTCGGGCGAGATTGTGGAGCTGCCAGTGCAGGAGGGTGATGTGGTGGAGCAGGGCGACCTGCTGGCCCGCCTCAAGCCGGACGACTACCGCGCGCAGCTGGAAGAGCGGGAGGCGCGGGTGGCACAGCAGAAGGCCAACCTGGCCCGTCGGCGGGCCGACTCGGTGCAGGCCCGCCAGACATTCGAGCGCAAGCAGCAGCTGTACGAGAAGGGCGTCATTCCAGAAAGCGAATTCGAGAATGCTCAGTCTACCTACCGGCAGGCGGTTGCCCAGCTCGAGGCGGCCCGGTTCCAGGTCGAGAGTGCCCGGGCGAGCCTGCGCGACGCCCGCGAGCAGCTCCAGAAAACGCGCCTCTACGCCCCCATGGACGGCACGGTAAGCAAGCTCACGGTGGAGGTGGGCGAGCGCGTAGTGGGCACTCGCCAGCGCGCCGGCACGGAAATGATGAACATTGCTCAGCTCGACCGCATGGAACTGGAGGTGGACGTCAACGAGAATGACGTGGTGAACGTCGCGGGGGAGGATTCGGCCCGCGTAGAGTTCGACGCGTATTCGGACCGCACCTTTCAGGGAACGGTGACGGAAATCGCCAATTCGGCCCGCATCCAGAACGAGGGCAGCCAGAACGAGGTGACCAACTTCCCCGTCACCATTCGCATTCTGGGCAACCCCAATACCGGCCCGGCCACCACCCGCGAAGAAGGGGGGCTGGCCCGCCCGGAGCGTCCCGCGCCGGCCGCGGAGGGCGGCGTCATCCGGCCAGGGATGAGCGGCTCGGTCGACATCTACACCGAAACCGTGAACAACACCGTCGCGGTGCCCATCCAGGCCGTCACCGTGCGCGACTTCAACGAGGTGGGCCCGCAGGCGGACAGCACCCGATCGGGAGACGCAACCGAGGAAGACCTGCGCAAGGTTGTGTTTGTGGCCCAGGGCGACTCGGCCCGCATGGTGGAGGTGACCACCGGCATTGCCGACGACACGTACATGCAAATTCGCTCGGGGCTGGAGGGCGGCGAACGAGTCATCACCGGCCCCTACAGCGCGGTGAGCCGCGAGCTGGAGCCCGGCGCCTCCATCCGCACAGAGCAGGGCGAGGACGGGGGCGGCGACTCCATTGCCTCCGCGCAGTAGCGCGAGGCGTGGGGGGGAGCGGAACGAGGGAGCAGTGGCGGGCGCAGCACTGTTTCCGGACCGCGGCGCGTCCGCCTCGTGTCACGACCCAACCTGCGTCTGCCCGTCTGGCAGCTACTCACCGACCTCTCGCTTACAGCCTAGCATCGACCGTCATGGAAGCAGTCTCCCCCAACGGCACCCCGCCCGACGCCTCCGACCGCGCGCTCATTGAGGTGCACGATCTCAAGAAGCGGTACATGATGGGCAGCGAAGAGGTCTGGGCGCTCGACGGCATCAGCCTCTCCATCGAGGAAGGCGAGTACGTGGCCGTCATGGGCCCGTCTGGCTCCGGGAAGTCGACGTTCATGAACATGCTCGGCTGCCTCGACACGCCCACCAGCGGCACCTACTTCCTGCGGGGCGAAGACGTGAGCACCTTCTCCGACGACGAGCTGGCGGAAATTCGCAACCACGAAATCGGTTTCGTCTTCCAGACCTTCAACCTGCTTCCACGCGTCAATTGCCTGCGCAACGCCGAACTGCCGCTCATCTACGCCGGGATGTCGAAGGCCGACCGGCGCGAGCGGGCGGCCGAGGCGCTTCGCAGCGTGGGGCTGGGCGACCGGCTGGACCACCGCCCCAACGAGCTCTCTGGGGGGCAGCGCCAGCGCGTGGCCACCGCCCGTGCCCTCGTAAACCGGCCCTCGCTCCTCCTGGCCGACGAGCCCACCGGCAACCTCGACACCGAAACCGGCGACGAGATTATGGCGCTCCTGGAAGGCCTGCACCGCCGCGGCAACACCATTCTGCTGGTGACCCACGAGGAGCCCATCGCCAACCACGCCCGCCGCATCATCCACCTCCGTGACGGGAGGCTGGAACGGGACGAACAGGTGACCGACCCGGCGCTTGCGGGCACGGACATCTCGATTGGGTGAGTCGTTCGATTGGGTGAGTCGTCAACGGAGAGGAGTCGACCGGGCGGGGTCGGTTGAGGAGAGGCCTTGCCCGGCGCAGCCGGCCGGCCCCTGCCGCGAACACGGGCGAATCGCCCGCCGGGTGGACGGCGCCCGCCGCCGACAAGACCGCAGACCCTAGACTGGTCCCTTCTTGCTGTTTCCATGCTGCGACGCTACACAACTACGCTCGCCTGCCTGTTTGCACTGCCCCTCGTGCTGCTGGGGGGCGAGGCCGCCCGCGCCCAAGACGCCCGGGCTCAGGACGCCGCCCAAACCCTGCGCGGCCGCGTGGTGGACGCCCAGACGGGCAAACCCCTGCCCCAGGCCAATCTCCGCATTGCGGACGCGTACGAGGGCACCATCACGAACGTGGACGGGCGCTACACCCTTGCGCTCGACAGCGTGCCCGTGACCGTGGTGGTGCGCTACGTGGGGTACGCGTCGGCCCGGCGCCGCATCACGGCCGAGACCGACCCGCAGCAGACCTTCCGCCTCTCGCCGTCGACGGTGCAGATGGAGGAGGTGGTGGTTACCGGCCGCGGAAATCCCGGCGAGACCCTCATGCGGCGCGTCATCGAGCGAAAGCAGGAGTGGTGGCCC
>ERZ1034547.301-NODE-301-length-12471-cov-4.625000_pt1 | contig 12471 bp, 10 predicted proteins | sample MGYA00520642_ERZ1034547 | MGnify/ENA primary metagenome ERZ1034547 (study PRJEB33760, sample SAMEA4777713) | hypersaline lake metagenome | biome: hypersaline environment; feature: brines | place: Spain | collected 2012-08 | depth 0 m ... | reverse complement strand
TGGGTTACTTAAGATGCGATTGCCTTGACCCCAACACCAAGCGCCCCGGTCGGTTCACACAATGATGCAACAACAAGAAGCCACGGTGAACCTCCGCCCCGCTCATCCGTCACAGCGTACGCATTGTAGAGACAAAACCCAGACCTTCCTTCCAGGCGCACACGATCATGGATGTCGACCCCACGCTCCTTACATGGGCCTTTCTCGGAGGGGGACTCGCACTCATGCTTCTCGAGACCGTCGTGCCCGGGGGCATTGCGTTTTTCCTCGGCGTAGGCGGGCTGCTGGTAGGAGGCATTCGGTCGCTCGGGCTGCTTCTCGATCCCGTCACCGCCGTCATTTTTTGGGTCTTCGCGTCTGCTGGGCTTACCATTGCCCTGCGCCCCTTTTTGCTCCGCTTTGTACAGGGCGACACCTCACTGGGCGTGACCGACGAAGACGCGGAGGCCATGGGGCAGACGGTGCGCGTGGTCGAGCCGGTGGGGCCGGAAGACCCGGGGCGCATTCGGTTCCGGGGCGCCTCTTGGGACGCTCGCACCCTGGAGGGCGAACTGCCCAAAGGGGCTGACGCCAAAATTCTGTACCGCGACAACCTCACCTGGGTCGTGGAGCCGACCGATCACGCCGATCTCGACGCAGAGCTTTCCGAGGCGATCGGGAGAGACGTGTCCGACACGACGAGTGCTTCTTCCTCCGACCCCGCATCGTCCGACGATTCGCACGACGCGTCTGGGCTGGGCTACGACCCCTCTGCCCGCCGCCCCAACTAACCCCTGCGCGTTTCCCCTCGCTCGTTCCTTCTTCCCACTGCCGCTGCTGCCATGTGGACCGTCCTTCTGATTGTTCTTCTCACCGCCATCGTTGTGGTGTACAATACCTTCATCATCGTAGAGATGCGCGAGAAGGTGATCGTGGAGCGTTTTGGCAAGTACCACGACACGCTGGAGCCCGGCTTCCACTTCATCATCCCGTTTGTAGACCGCGTGGCCTACCGCCACGAGACGCGCGAGCAGGTGCTCGACGTGCCGCACCAAAAGTGCATCACGAAAGACAACATTGAGGTGGAGGTGGACGGCATCGTGTACCTGAAGGTGATGGACGCCTACAAAGCCAGCTACGGCATCAACGACTACCGCCTCGCGGCCGTGAACCTGGCGCAGACCACCATGCGCAGCGAGGTGGGCAAAATCACGCTCGACGATACGTTCAGCGAGCGGGACGCGATGAATGAGGCCATCGTGGAGGAGCTGGACAAGGCCTCCGACCCGTGGGGCGTAAAGGTGATGCGCTACGAGCTGAAAGACATTCAGCCGTCGCAGGACATCGTCCTTACCATGGAGCAGCAGATGGAGGCCGAGCGCGACAAACGCGCCGAGATTACAAAGTCGTCCGGCGAGCGCGACGCGCAGATCAACACCTCGGAGGGGGAGCGCGAGGCGTCCATCCTGGTGTCGGAGGGGCGGCGGCAGCAGCGCATCAATGAGGCGGAGGGCGAAGCCCGCGAAACGGCGCTCCTGGCCGAAGCCTCGGCCAACGGCATCGAGCGCGTGGCCGACGCCATTTCTCAGCCCGGCGGCTCCCTGGCCGTGAAGATGCGCCTCACGGAGCAGTTCATCGACCGCCTCGGCACGGTCGTGGACGGCGCCGATGTGAGCGTGCTCCCGATGGAAGCGGCAAACCTGAAGTCGTTTTTTGAGGGGGCCTCTGAAGTCACGGACTCTGTCCGGAATGTGTGAAGAGCGTGGGGGCGTGGGAGTCCAGGGGGCGAGTGCCAACATTCGTTATCCAAGACGCCTGCCAGTCTGATGCCTGTTCGCGAAATCAAGGAGCTTCGGGGGGCACCGGCACGCCCACAACGCTGCTACGAAAATCTTCGAGCCCTCGAAGGGGGGCCGAGGGAGGAGACCTATTCGCTGACGGATCAAATCCGACGGTCCTCGCGCTCCGTCTGTGCAAACATCGCTGAAGCGTGGCGGAAACGGCGGTATGAGAACCACGTTGTCAGCAAACTCTCGGACCCTGACGCTGAGGCCGCCGAGCCCCGAACGTGGCTCCAGTTCGGATGGGACAGCGGATGCCTCTCTGGAAAATCTTTCGAGGGCCCTGATAGCACCTGCAATCACATCTGCGGAGGCCTCGCGAACATAATGAAGAACCCCGAGCCCTGGTGCGGCCCAAACACGGCCTGCGAACCCGGCATTCCGTACGACTCCTCTTGACTTCTCCCCCGCGCTCCTACTCTCCACCCTACACCCCCACGCTCTCCACCCCCGCGCCCTTCACTTCCACGCACCCACGCCACCATGGACGCCTCGCCCTTCGAGTTTCTCAATACGATCAGCCTCGGTCTCTTGTCGCTGCTGGCCCTGTATGTGGCCTACAAGTTCTTGCGGGCCATCCGGTTCGTGCCGCAGCAAAACGCCTACGTGGTGGAGCGGCTGGGCAACTACCACAAGACGCTCGGGGCCGGCTTCCACGCCCTCGTGCCGTTTATCGACCGCGTGGCCTACACGCTCGACCTCCGCGAGAAGGCCATTCCGGTAGAGCCGCAGGAGTGCTTTACGATGGACAATGTGCGGGTGGAGGTGGACGGCATCATCTACCTGAGCGTGACTGACCCCGAAAATGCGGCCTACGGCGTCACCGACTACCGCCGGGGCGCGATCCAACTGGCGCAGACGACGACCCGCTCGGTGATCGGGCGGATGGAGCTGGACACCACCTTCCAGGATCGGGCGGCCATCAGCCAGGCCGTGGTGGAGGTGCTCGACCAGGTGGACCACGCGTGGGGCATCAAGGTGCACCGCTACGAGATCAAAAACATCGAGCCGCCGCGCACGGTGCAGAAGGCGATGGAGCGCCAAATGACGGCTGAACGAGAGCGCCGCGCCACGGTGGCCCGCTCGGAGGGGGAGCAGGAGTCAACGGTCAACGACGCGGAGGGCTCGAAGCAAGAGCTCATCAACCAGTCGGAAGGAGAGAAGCAGCGCCGCATCAACGAGGCAGAGGGCCGCGCCGAGGAGATTGAGGCGCTGGCGGAAGCAACGGCGGAGGCGATCGAGCGGGTGGCCCAGGCGGTGTCTGCGCCCGGCGGGGAAGAAGCGGTAAAGCTGCGCCTGGCCGAGCAGTACCTCGACACGATTGCCAAGCTGGGCAAGGAGGAGAACAAGGTGCTCCTGCCCGCCGACCTTACCCACTACGAGTCGGTGATCGACGGCATTGGGCTGGACGACTTCACGCTTCACGCCGACGGAGAGTCCCCGCGTCCGTCCGGTGACGGGGCGCCGGAAAGCACATCGGAAAACGAGTAGATTTCACAAGACGGCGGACGACCGTTGGCGGACCGCAGTCGGTTTTCACCGGGCCGGAGTCGCTGGCACATGATCCTGGTCTTTCGAATAGACCGTGGTCCCTTCGTTCAACGCTCGGGCAATAATGTGACAGGTTGACTCGCGGCGGGCCTCAATCTCTTCTTCGGGTGTGGCCACGACGATGTCTTTCGAGACCAGCAGGTTGGACAGCCCGTGCCGCATGGTCTCGGCCGCGTCCCGCTTGTAGTCGACCTCCGGCAAAACGACGAGCAGAACCAGGTCGCTGCTGGATTGCATCTCCTCGCGGGCGTAGGTGAGGTCCTCCTCGGGTTCATCGGGCTCATAGATCAAGTCCCGATTTTTGTATAATTGGTGTTCTGCCAGATCGTCATATTAAGCGGCAACAGCCGCTGGTTGTTGCTTCGAAGTCGTCGAGGCATCCAAAGAGACCGACTCCGTGTCCAGTCGACTCTTCCCCTCGAAAAACTCGTCCATGGTCAGGTAGTGGCGCCCGGTCGACCACCCCTCGTGCTGGTCGGCACACAGAGCGCCGATGAGGCGCCGGGCCGACGCGAAAGGAGTTCGTGAAGTTGAACTCGGCTGGGCGGTGGAGGTCCAAAGGTCGAAGACATAGGCCGTGAGGTTCGCACTTAATCGAACTGCCAGCTCTAACCTAAAAAGACACTGGCCGACATCGAAAAATTTGCTTCCGATCCAAGGATTGTTCATTTTTGCTATATGGCAGCATAGAAAGAGGTGCACCCGCTGCTAGAAGAGAAGAGAGCGAATGACCAGGGCCTCGCGCAGAAACAACGATATAGTTCAGCCAAGTCGAGTTTGCCATCAAATTTTGGGCTCTGAGAGTGAAATATAACCGACTAAAAAGTTGATCTCGTGATGTTTAGTATTGAGGTCTTTCACGATTACCTAGATCAGCAGTTCGCTACTCTGCGAGATCAGCGTCCGGAGGAAAATCCAGTTTTTGCGCTGGAGCACGGGTTGGGACCAGAGGAGCGCCAGCAGCTAACGAAGACTGTTCGGGACAGCATTCCAGGCAACTTCCCGAAGAAGAACGGATGGCTCCCCTGGATCGTCCACGCGACGGAAATTGGGTACGGCTTCTCGGGGCAGGAGTATTGGAAAACGTTTCGCGAGGAAACACCTGGGTGGTGGAAGTACGGCGATCGCAACTGGCTGAGAGAAAAGTTTGAGCAGTTCAGCGACGAATACGAAGGCATAGAGCCTAGCGGGGTGTGGGCAGAGCAGAACTCTTTCATCGCGTGGCCGGTGGTCAATGCAATCCTGGCGGATGATCTGCGCGATCACCTTATCAACGTGCTTCACGCAGTTCGCGACACGCTGCGAAGCGAAGACGGGCAAGACGCAGATCGCCTCGGGCGGCAGATACGTATCAATGCACAGTCTCGGAGCCACGTTAGCGGGCGGTTCGTCCAGTTTGCTCAGCAGGAGCGCTTGGTCGGTCATATTGCGAGGGCCCTTCTCTCGTCAGGGTACGAAGTTGGCCAGGCTCTGATTGAGAAGTCGGCCCTCCGGCGGATTGTCAATGAGCTTGAGGAAGAGCAGCGCACCCAGTTGGGAGAGGCCAGCCGGTCGGCCCGAGAAGGCAGGACAGCAAGTCGCCGTGCCGACACTACAGAAGATGCGGTTCGGGCTTTGCGTGCTGCACTCTCTGTAAGGCCTGTGGGAGAAGACGAATACAGAATCAGTCTTGAGATCCCGAGCCTTGAACCGTTGCTCGAGGAAGATGAAACGTTTGAATCGACGCTAACGGGAGCTGACGCTAAGATAGAAGGGGCACAACGTCATCGCCTACCGCCACGAACACTGACTGCCGGACCAACTGAGGTGCGGCTGAAGACATGGGCGCTCTCGAACTCAGATATTCTAAGGTTTGAAAATGTTCCAGACGAAGACGCCGCCGAAAACGTGGCCACGGTGCTCAACGAGCACCTCTTCGATACAGGCCGCGGTCTTTGGCTATTTAAGATTCGCAAAGATGGGACTGCACAAAATATTCGTTCCCGGAACTCCTGTCCACATCCGGGCCGATGGAATTACGGGTCGCCGCATCGACGTGGGAAATCCTCTGAGTGTTTGGGAGGAAGAGGCACTTCAGGAAGTAGGCCTCGACGTCAAGGGGGAGGTTGACGTGTGGCCTGCCGGGGTCGTACCTGCGTCGTTCGACGGGCAAGAGGAGGCCACCTGGCTTACTACCGACACGCCCATGCTGGGCATCTACAGCAACCTTGCTGTGACCCGGTACGAGGTCAGCTTGAATGGAGGGGAGGCAACGTCTACAGTAGCCGCGCCGGAGGAAGGGCCGGTATTCGTGAAAGTCCCCGGGTTGCGCGTGGGACCCCACACGTTGACTATCTCGGCTGAGACGAGCTCCGACCAGCGGGAGGAGCAACTGCGAATCAAGGTACGTCGCCCTGAGCGGAACCGAGGCGAGAACGCCAAGATCTGGCCGCTGCACGTTGTTGTTGCTTCTCCGTCAACCAGCATGGAAGAACTGTGGGAAACTGAGGTTGAGTTGTCCGCCCAGGGTCCGAGAGGGCGCGAAGTGGAGGTCTCCCTCGAACTGTATGCGCAGGACGGTACCAAACCTCTCGCAACTACGACGGCCGTGATGCGCCTGCCGATCACGAAAGATGATTGGGAAGACTTTGTCCAAGAACACTGCTTACGCAATGCTGACCTTGTCGAACACTTCGAGGAAGCGTACGAGGCCGACGTCACGATCGATGGAGGCATCATTGGCTCCAAAACGATCCCCTTCGAACGACGGCATACCCTGCTCCGGTGGAAGCTGATCGAGCAGGAGGGTGCACGAAGGATCCAACTCCTCGATGACACGGATGGAGGTCCCCAGACGCAAATATGTCGGTACGCTCCGGAACAGCCACTAACTTCCACACGCCTCGACGTGTCAGGGCCTGAACAGATCTTCGAGACCGACCCCTCCGGCGGACTGTGGCGTGCAGAAGCCGGTGAGTACACGGCAACTCGAATCGTGTCACCAGGTGAGGCGGAAGTGCAGTGGGGGTGCGAAGGAATTGACAGCATCCCTGAAGAGATCAAGCAGGTCATACATGGGCTGTGCCTCTGGAAAAATGCCGACTCTCGGGATAACGACAGCATTGAACTGCAGAAGATCGTTCTCGACCGACTGCAAGAAATGATAGTGCGTGCGCTCTGCGGTGCAGAGTGGATGGAAAAAGAAAAGAGGTGGCTCGCTGATCCCACTGAGGGAAATCGAAAGGACTTAGAAGCGATGATTGACAAAGTGCCAGGCCGAGCAAACCCGGTCAAGGAGGCCCTTGATGAGTCAGGTGCGACTCCTGGAATGGAAGAAATGAAGGACTGGATCAGAGACAATAGATGGCTCCCGCAGCGTCGAAGAATCAAGAATATTGGTGCTGGGGCACGAGTTCAGGATCTCGGAGGGTTGTCCCGCAGCGGGCTGGCCCGCTTTTCGATCCGAGTCATGGGGGATCCCAGTGCTGCGGCGGGGTGGGAGACGTTTGATGAGAGTATCAAGCAGTTGGTGGATAATCCGGACCTGGCGCGAACGGCGCGGGCTGTCGTTCTCGCTCGACGCGTCTCGACGGCTGATACGGATCTTACGGCTGAACCGGTGGAGGCCTGACTGGCTCTGCAGACATCGCAAGCCCGAGTAGCGATACGACAAGGTTAAAAATCGACGCCTTAACAATGACGAGCATTACCACGATAGACCGCCGTGAAGCCCAGCAGGCAGCAGTTCAGGCGTTAGAGGTGCCCATTGACGCTGGTGAGCGAGCGAGCATGACAGTCCCAGAGGTGCTCGCGGCATCCATTCGCCGCGCAGCTGGCTTCCTGTGTCCGTGTCCTCCACGCACGCTCCGAGAAGAGGTGCAAGGAGTTCTTGAGGGGATGGTGGACGACGATGCTGCTGAAAAGATCGAAGACACGATCCAGCAATTGATCCTCGTCGGCGACCTGCTGGATTTGCCGGTTGAAGAAAACGGCCGCTCAAACCGCATGCTGCATGCGACGCCGCCATCCTTCGTCGTTAGAAGGGATGATCGACATGTGCTTCTCGGTATACCGTCCGACGGGCAAAGCATCCTTTCTGAATCCTATCGGGACCGGATTGAACAGCGCGGTGCCGTGCGGTTCTTCCATGAGGACCCAGAATACGCAAGACAGATTCTTGCAAGTCGAGGACTCACTGAAGTCACTAGGGAAGAATGGCTTCGGTCCCCCAATTTCGAGCCGTCACCGTCGGACTACATCGCTGACTTCAACGAAGAGCTCGACCAAGCCGATGAGGTAAACACCGAGGTTGCAGGCATAAAGATTCTCGATGCCAGCAAGTCGCCTCGATTCTACAAGGGGCGGTGGCGTAAGCCGAAGATGCATGATGATGGCCGCTACGTGGCGCGTCGCGCCCGGCGATTTGGGGCTGACTTCTGGTGCTACGTCCAGATTAGAGAAGGGGCGGTACGCCGTCTCATGGATTTTCCGCGCCTACCTCACAGCGAGACGCCTCGGGATGAGGCGTGGCGACTTCAATCAGCAATCGATGCCCATCAAGGCGCCCCGCAAGTCTACCGGGTCCGTTCTGAGGACGAGAGAACAGTCATTGATGTGTTCTCCCCACTTCCCAGTTGGGCCGAGCGCCAGTTTCTCGTTGTGTCCGAGCCGAAGCCGGGAGAGAAGGGCGCACTGTGCTCCTACTGGTTCGAGGGCAAAGCATCCAGTGAAAGAGATCTCCTGGAGCGATATCTCTGGATGGAAGCACAGTCCGGCAGGTGAAACACATTCCAGCACGTAGCAGACTCCATTCTCTAAACAACACTTCGAGCCTATACACAACCTATGCTGAGTGAAGCGCTGACCCCGACCGAGACAAGTGAGAAGCTCCACGAGGCGCTTCGGGATTACATCGAAGCGACCTACCACATCAGTGAGCCACACCTCATCAAGCAGCGACGCGAACTGCTTGATTCGCCAGGGGTGATCTACCAGAAGCCCTACATCGAAACAACACCACAGTACGAGACCGGCACGTCGTTCGAGGAGATCGGGCTGGATCCAGCGGTCACTGAGGTGTTCGGATCGGTATCCACTCCTGGAGAGGATCGTCTGATCTACGACCCGCCATATGTCCACCAGGAAAAAGCAATCAGACGAGGGCTCGTCGATGAGGAAAGCATGCTCGTGATGACGGGGACGGGCTCTGGGAAAACAGAGTGCTTCCTACTTCCAATCTTAGGAAAGCTGGTCAAGGAGGCTTGCCATCGGTCCAGCTTTCAAGGGCATGATGCGGTCCGGGCAATCCTGCTCTACCCGATGAACGCGTTGGTTAACGACCAACTGGGACGGCTTCGCAAGATGTTTGGCGATGACCGTATCCGAGGCCGCTTCATGGACTGGAGCGGGCGGCCGGCCCGGTTCGCCCGGTACACAAGCCGGACGCTTTATCCTGGAGTGCGGACCAAGAAGAAGGATCAGCGGCGCTTAAAGCCGATCAAGAAGTTCTACATCCGACTTCAAGAGCTGGCCGACGAAGGGCATGAGAACGCAGTACAGCTCATCGAGGCGCTCAAAGAGGATGGGAAATGGCCTGCAAAGCCCAAACTTCGCGCCTGGTACGGCCAGGATGGAAAGCACTGGACGAACGAGAAGGACGAATTTCAGCGATGCATCACGCTGGAAGAAGATGCTGAGCTCCTCACGCGGCATGAGGTGCTCGAGGCGCCGCCGGACGTACTTGTCACGAACTACTCCATGTTGGAGTACATGATGATGCGTCCGATCGAGCGACCGATCTTCGATAAGACAAGTCGCTGGCTCGCTGAGAACCCCGACGAAAAGCTTCTACTGGTTGTCGACGAGGCACACCTCTACCGCGGGGCCTCCGGAGCCGAGGTGGCGCTTCTGCTTCGTCGGCTACGCAAGCGCCTCGATATTCCGGAAGATCGGCTACAGGTCATCTGCACGAGTGCAAGCTTTCAGGATCGGGGCCGAGCGGCGGAGTTCGGGGCCAACCTTACGGGAAAGGGCAAGGGGCAAATCCACGTCATCGATGGGGATCTGAAAGAGCGGTCCCCAGCGGACGCAGGTAGGAGCGCCGATGTGCAAGTCCTCCTCGATGTGAGCGTCAAGGACTTCCACAAAGCTGAGTCCGAGGAGGAGCGACTTGAAGCCGTACGCCCGTTTCTCGACTACCGGGGCGTCAACGGCGATGATGTGCAGACAAGTCTCTTTGAGGCGCTGAAGGACTATCCACCCATGGGCCGGCTGGTCAATAGCACCATGACGGACGCGACCCCGCCTGAGGAGTTGGCCGAGGATCTTTTCCCTGACGCCGATCGAGAAACGGGAGAGGAGGCATTAACGGCCCTGATGACGATGGGAAGTGTCGCACGGGTGTCTGGAGGACAGTCGGGCCTGCTCCCCAGTCGGATCCACAGTTTCTTCCGGGGACTGCCTGGCCTCTGGGTGTGCCCGGACAAAGAGTGTACGGCCCTCCCGGAAGACACCCGTGGAGAAGGCAACACAGGCAAAATCTACGGTCAACCCCGAGAAACCTGTGAGTGTGGATCTCGCATCTTCGAACTGTACACCTGCCGGAACTGCGGAACGGCCTTTTTCCGCGCCTACACCGACAACCTTGACAATCCAAAATACCTCTGGGCGGAGCCGGGTACGCGGTTTCGGACGGCAGGAGACATGTTCACCGAGCAGAAACCGCTGGATGTTCTGCTGTCCGAGCCACGGGATTACGAAGAGGTCGAAACGACATACCTCGACCCGGTAACTGGTCGCCTCAATCCTTTAAATGATGGAGACCGGTGCAGGATCGTGTGGATACCCTCAGACAGAGAGGTTGATGGAGATCAAGACGCAAACAGACTCTTCCAGGGGGTGCAACCTGGACAATTTCATCCCTGCCCGTCTTGTGGAGATATACAAAGCAATTTCCGTTCGTCGGTGCAAGATCACCGGACGAAAGGTGATCCTCCGTTCCAGGCTCTGGTCACCAGGCAGATTGAAGTTCAGCCTCCCAATAAGAAGAAAAAGAGCCAGTTTGCGCCACTTCGCGGACGTAAGTCACTGATCTTCTCTGACTCGCGTCAGAAAGCTGCTCGTTTGGCTAGTCTCATCCAAGATAACTCTACCCAGGACGTCTTGCGCCCGCTAATTGTGCGTGGCTACCAAGATCTACTCCAGTCATCTCAAGCCTACCGACTAACGCTTGAGGATGCTTACTTGGCTGTCCTTATTGGCGCCAGTAAGCTGGGGGTCCGTCTCCGGCCGTCACTGAAGGAGAGCGAGACGTTCAGCGTCGCCGAAAAAGTCGACCAGGCGGTGCAAGAAGGAATCCTGGAAGATGAAACCGAGTTGCCGTTCCTCATAGACGATATCCGCAGCGCCAGTATTCCAGAATCTCTTCTCAGGAGCCTGGTGAAGGCGTTAACTCGCAGGTATTATGGCCTTGAAGCTCTTGCATTGGGCTCGATTGTGGAGACTGACCGCTACAGCAAGAAAATCCGCGGGGAACTGCCAGATATCGACGGGGTCGCGACGACGCCAGGACAGAAGGCAGCTCTTGTCCACGAGTGGCTCAGTGCCTGGGCAAGTGGTCCAGGAATATGGTTCGGCGACATGGATGATAGCTGGTGGGGACGGTCAGTCAACTCTCATACCGGGAATTTTCGCCGAGTCAACCAGGATGTTCTAGCCTCCAAGGAGGCGCGAAAAGCATTCAAGGGAGAATGGTTGGGCAAGCTGACCAAGTGGTTCTGTGGACCGACACCTGATGATAAGTGTCGGCTCAAAGCACAGAACCTCTCTCTCGAAATTAGTGGGAACTGGGCCTACTGCGATGCCTGCCGGACGACGCAGCGCCCATTCCCTGAGCTTGGGCACTGCACGCGCTGCGGACGTAAGGGAAGTGTACGGGAAATTGACCCTGACAAGGATGAGGTCTTCTCCTCCCGTAAGCGATACTACCGGCAGGATACCGTGCGCGCCGTTGAGAACGACGAGACGCCCGTTTCTCTAATCGCGGCTGAGCACACGGCCCAAATCAACAACACGGAGTACGATGATGTCTTCTCCAGAGCAGAAGAGTTCGAGTTGCTCTTCCAGGACATTGACATCGGGTCTGTTGAAGACGATGAACTGGATTTTGGGGGCGGCGGGGCTGAAGGAAAGCAAGCCGCGATCGACGTGCTATCCTGTACGACGACGATGGAGGTAGGAATTGATATCGGATCCCTCTCCGGCGTAGCCCTACGCAACATTCCGCCGAGTCGCGCAAACTACCAGCAGCGTGCAGGACGAGCAGGGCGCCGTGGGGATGCCCTCGCAACGGTCATTGCCTACGGCAACTCCGACAGCCACGACAACCACTTCTTTCGCAATCCCGATGACATGATTCGGGGCGACGTCAGCGACCCGGCCGTGACGCTGGACAATAAAGACATCGCCAGGCGTCATGTCCGGGCATACCTGCTTCAGCGGTACCACCGCGACCGGCTCCCCGCCATCCCAGACGAGGATCAGCCCAACAACTTGTTCGAGGTTCTTGGAAGCGTGAAAGCATTCAAGCAGCCGGACAGTCCTCTTAATCGAGACGACTTCGAGTCGTGGCTACACGAGAACCAGAGCGAGCTGAGAGACGAGGTCGACGACTGGTTGCCAACCGAAATTGAAGAGTCTGATCGCGAATCTCTTCTAGACCGCCTGGCTGAAGAGACCCTGCAAGGCATTGACGAGGCTATCAACGCCGGCTAAGCCATTCCTGAGACCAGGTCACATCGCTTGAATTTCTACATCACTACCAAATCCAAAGAAAAGCCCCGTCTGCCATGAGTGAAGAAGGCACGAGCGAAGCGGAAGCTGAGAATCAAGAAGTTGACGAAGAGCAGAGCGAAAGCCTGGAGAACACGCCGGTAGAGGCATCGCTCGAAGAGAAGGATGTCACCGATGTGACTGGAGCGAACCACCGACTTCTGGACCGACTCTTGTATAAGGGGCAGCTCCCCCGCTACGCGTTTCCGACCGATGTGGCGACGTTCCACGTCTTCAATGAGACGAGTTCGGGGTACCGGACCAAGTTCAAGTATACCCCTTCACAGTCACT
>ERZ1034547.300-NODE-300-length-12494-cov-3.266420_pt1 | contig 12494 bp, 13 predicted proteins | sample MGYA00520642_ERZ1034547 | MGnify/ENA primary metagenome ERZ1034547 (study PRJEB33760, sample SAMEA4777713) | hypersaline lake metagenome | biome: hypersaline environment; feature: brines | place: Spain | collected 2012-08 | depth 0 m ... | reverse complement strand
CTGGCCGGTTGCTCGGGCGGCGGCGGTGGCGGTGGCGGCGGCGGCGACGGCGGCGACGCCGAGTACCCCGAACTCGGCAACTATCCGATCGAGGGCGATACGGCGACGTTCGGCTTCAACGTTCCCCAATCCGGGCCGTACGCCTCGGAGGGCGAGGACGAACTCCGTGCGTACGAACTCGCGGTGAAGCATCTGAACGACGGCGGCGGATGGGTCGACTCGCAGTTCGACGACCTCTCCGGCGACGGCGTCCTCGGCTATCAGATCGACTCGGTGAGCGGCGACACGGCGACCGACGCCGACACCGCGCGACAGTCCGCGTCGCGGATGATCCAGCGTGACGGCGCGGTCATGGTGACCGGCGGGTCGTCCTCCGCCGTCGCCATCGCCGTCCAGGAGCTGTGCCAGCGCGAACGGGTCATGTTCATGGCCTGTCTCACCCACTCCAACGAGACGACCGGCGCGAACTGCGTGCGCTACGGCTTCCGCGAGATGTTCAACGCGTACATGACGGGGCAGGCGCTCGCACCGGTCCTCCAGGACGAGTACGGAGGCGACCTCCAGTTCTACCAGCTCTACGCCGACTACAGCTGGGGGCAGACCGTTCAGGAGTCGATGAATCAGTTCCTGACGGAGACGGCCGGCTGGGAGCAAATCGACTCCGTCGCCACGCCCCTCGGTACCAGCGACTACTCCTCGTACCTCTCGGAGGCGGCGAACTCCGGCGCCGACGTACTCCTGCTGGACCACTACGGACTGGACGGCGCAACGTCGGTGAGCCAGGCGGTCGACGCCGGCCTCGACCAAGATATGGAACTCGTCGTCCCGCTGTACAACCGACCGATGGCCGAGGCCGCGGGCGCCGCCATCGAGGGCGTCTTCGGCACCGTCGCCTGGGACTCGCAGATCGACAACACGCCGACCCAGGAGTTCCTCCAGGTCTTCCAGGACGAGTACGACCGCGTTCCCTCCGGACCGGCACAGCTCGCCTACTCGCAGACGCTCCAGTACGCCGCGGCCGCCGAGCGCGCGGGGACGTTCTACCCGCCCGAGGTCATCCGGCAACTGGAGGGCTTCGAGTACGACAACATCGGCATGGGCGCCGAGACGATGCGTGGCTGTGATCATCAGGCCCAGCGCGACGTCCCCGTCGTCCGTGGTCTCCCCGAATCCGAACAGGCCGAAGGCCAGTACTTCGAGATCATCAACGTCACGAGCCGGGACGAACTCGGCTACGCCTGCGACGCCGGCCCCGCCGCCGAATGTGAACTCGGCGAGTACGGCGACGAGTAACCGCGACGATCCGGCGCGGGTCGGGTTCGCGCCGCAGCACAAAATTATAGTAAATAATGCTCAACTACACACATATGACACCGTCGACTGACGCTCCTCGCCGACCCCGCAGAGGTGTCCGTGGGGTGGGATCATGAGCTTTCACATCGAGGCGATCACCGTCCTGCTCAACGGTCTCCAACAGGGTGCGATCTACATCCTCCTCGCCGTGGGCCTGTCGATCATCCTCGGCACGCTGAAGTTCGTCAACTTCGCCCACGGGGCGCTGTACCTCGTCGGCACCTACGCAGGACTGCTGTTGGCCCTCGAAATCAACCTGACGAGCGGACAGCTACAGGAGTGGGGGTTCTCGACGCTCGGTCTCGACCTGGGGTACATCCCGGCCCTGATCGTCGTTCCCTTCATCGTCTTCGTCGTCGGACTGGCGATGGAGCGGTTCGTCGTCGAACCGTTCAAGAATCGGCCGGACACGGATCAGATCCTCGTCACGTTCGGGCTGGCGATCATCCTGCAGGAACTGTTCCGGGCGTTCTTCGGATCGAGCAGTCTACCGTTCAGTCAGCCCGCGTGGGCGCAGGGACCGCCTCAGGTGCCTTTCCTCGCGGCCATCCCCATCTCCTCGTGGCGGTACTACGTCATCGGCATCACGGCCGTGCTGGTGTTGATCGTCTACCTCCTCGTGGAGTTCACGGACTTCGGGCTGATCGTCCGCGCCGGGACCCGTGACCCCGAGATGGTCGAACTCCTCGGCGTCCGGCTGAGCCGGCCGTACATCGTCGTCTTCGGTATCGGTGCGGCTCTGGCCGGCGTCGCGGGCGTCGTCGGCGGCCCGCTCAACCCGGTCAACCCGACCATCGGCAACGAGATTCTCGTGCCCGCGTTCCTGACCGTCGTCATCGGCGGCGTCGGCTCCATCGCCGGCGCCGTCCTCGGGGGCATACTGTTCGGGCTGACACAGGCCATCCTCGTGGCGACGTACTCCGCGTGGGCACAGGTCGGACTCTACGCCATCGCCGCGGTCGTCCTGCTCGTCCGACCGCAGGGACTGCTCGGTGAGGCGGAGGTGGCCCCATGAGCGACGAACCGGCGCCGGCGAGCGAGTCGGAGGCCGAAGCCGGTGCCATCGCCGACACCATCGGCATCTGGGCACCCCGGGGCAACGAGCTGCGCATCGTCGTCGGCACCGCCATGGTCCTCGCGCTCTTCCCGTTCGTCTTCGCGCGGATGCCCGTCGTGAGCGACCTGTTGCAGGGGTACCAGAGCCTCGCGACGCTCATCCTGATCTGGGGCATCTTCGCGCTCGGCTTCGACCTCCTACTCGGTTACACCGGCCTCCTCTCGTTCGGCCACGCCGCGTTCTGGGGAGGCGCCGCCTACGCCGCCGGCGTGTTCAGTCAGCACGTCTCCGGCTCCCCCATCCTGATGGTAGCCGCGGGGACGGCCTTCGCCGTCCTCTTGGCGTGGGTGCTCGGCTTCCTGTCGCTTCGCCGGGGCGGGATCTACTTCGCCATCCTCACGCTCGCCTTCGCCCAGATGATGTTCTACATGTCCTCCTCGCCGCTCGCGTTCATCACCGGCGGCGAGAACGGCTTCACGGGGGTCGAGACGGCCGAACTGCTCGGTATGTTCGCGCTCGAAGCCGAACTTCCGTCGGCCGCTGGGCTGCTTCTTGGGACGTGGCTGTACCTCTTCGTGGGAGTCATCACGCTCATCTGCGTGACGCTCGCGTACCGCATCCTCAACTCGCCGTACGGCATGGTGTTTCGGGCCATCCGCGAGAACGAACAGCGCGCCGAGTTCGTCGGCTTGAACGTCTGGCGCTACCGGCTCATGTCGTTTATCCTCTCCGGCCTCTTCGCCGGCATCGCCGGCAGCCTCTTTACCATCCACGGCACGTACGTCCCGCTCTCCTCGCTTTACTGGACCGAGAGCGGCGAGGTAGTCATCATGACCGTCCTCGGCGGAACGGGGTCGCTGTTCGGCCCCATGATCGGTGCCGGCGTCTACCTCTACGTCGAGAACATCGTCAGCGGCGGTCACCCGTTCGAGTTCATCGCCCCGTTCTGGCATCTCATCCTCGGGCTGGTGTTCGTCGTCGTCATCTGGACTTTCCCCCGCGGCATCTGGGGGTTCGTCCGCGACGTCCGTGACTTCGTCACCGGAGGTGAAGACTGATGCCGCTGCTCGAAACGGAGGATCTCGTCAAGGAGTTCGGTGGCCTCGTCGCCACCGACGACGTGAACCTCGACGTCGAGGAGGACGAACGCGTCTCGATCATCGGGCCGAACGGGGCCGGGAAGTCGACGCTCATCAATCTCATCACGCGCCGTCTCGATCCCACGTCCGGCGACATCCGGTTCAAAGGCGAGTCGATCGTGAACCGCGACCCCCACGAGGTGGTCCAGATGGGGGTCAGCAAGTCCTTCCAGACCGCCTCCATCTTCTCGGAGCTCACCGTGCGTGAAAACGCCGAAATCGCCGCGCTCGCAGCCGAGCACGGCTCGTTCGGGTTCAAGTTCCTCGAACACCGGGACAGCCTCACCGGCGTCCACGAGGTAGCACGGGACACGCTCGACGCCGTCGGGCTCCTCGACCAAGCCGACCGGACCGCCGCCGAACTCCCCTACGGCGACAAACGGCGCCTCGAGATCGGCATCGCGCTCGCGGCCGAACCCGACCTCCTCCTCATGGACGAACCGACGGCGGGGATGTCGCCCGAGGAAACCGAGGCGACGGTCGACCTCGTCGAGGAGGTCAAACGCGACATGGGGCTCACCTTCGTCCTCATCGAACACGACATGGAGATCGTCTTCAGCGTCTCGGATCGGATCGTCGTCCTCAACCGCGGCCGGATCATCGCCGAGGGGACGCCGGACGAGATTCGCGGTGATCCCGAGGTGCAGGAGGCGTATCTCGGGGGGGTGGACCTGTGAGCCTGCTCGACGTCGAGGCCGTCGACGCCTACTACGGCGAGAGCCATATCCTGCGTGACCTCTCGGTCACCGTCGAGGAGGGGGAGATCTGTGCGCTCCTCGGCCGCAACGGCGCGGGCAAGACGACGACCCTCCGGTCGATCGCCGGCGCGAAACCTCCGGAGATCCGCAACGGATCGGTGACGTTCAAGGGCGACGACATCACGTCGCTGCCCGCCGACGACGTGGCGATGCAGGGCATCTCGCTGGTGCCGGAGGAGCGGCGCGTCTTCCCGAACCTCACCGTCGCGGAGAACCTCCGGATCGCGGAGGTGTCGCGCAACCGCTCGAACACGTGGCGTCGACCACTCACTGCGACCGGGCGATCCATGTCGACCGAGGAGGTGTACGGGGACTTCCCGCGCCTTCGCGAGCGCAAGACCCAGAAGGCCGGCACGCTCTCCGGCGGTGAACAACAGATGCTCGCCATCGCCCGCGCGCTCAAACAGAGCACCGACCTCCTCCTGTTGGACGAACCCTACGAGGGACTCGCCCCCAAGATCGTCGAGGACGTCGAGGCGGCCATCGAGCGCATCAGCGATCAGGGCGTGACGATCCTCTTGGTCGAGCAGAACGCCGCAGCCGCCATCAAAATCGCCGACCGAGCGTACGTCGTCGATCAGGGACGGATCGTCTTCGACGGCACCGCCGACGAACTCCGAGAGGACGAAGCCACCCGCGACCGCTATCTGGGGGTCTGAGATGGCCGGTCCAACCACTGCGGCGCTCGAGGACGCCCTCGACGACCTCGTCGCCGCCGACCTCGTCACCGAACGCGACGACGGGGGGCTCGTGACGACCGACGACTTCGAGGCGACCCGACGGGTCTACCGCGACTCGTACGGCGACGTCGACGAGGCCGTCTTCCGGCGCACCGTCGCCGACGCCTTCGGCGTGAGCGAGTCCACCGCGGCCGAGCGGATCGACGACGGCGCCGTCACCCGCGAGGACCTGATCGCCTTCCTCGCGCTCCGCTCCGAACTCGGCGGTGGAGAGACGGCGTCCGACGACGAACGACTGGCGACGATGGCGACGCTCGTCGCCGAACTCTCGCCCGGCTCCCCGGTGCCCGAGGCAGTGACGGAACTCGACGACGACTCGTGGCTCGCCTTTCTCGACGACCACCCCGACGCCGTCGTGACGGTGTGGCGTCGCGACTGCGCGCCCTGCGAGGCGCTGAAGGCGGACCTCGACGCCGTGCTGTCGATGCTTCCGGATGACGTTGCCGTCGCGGGCGTCGACGGCGAATCGACGCCTGTCTTCCGTCGGCGGTTCGACGTCGGGACGGCACCGGCGGTCTGTTCGTTCCGCGGCGGTGCCCTCGAAGACGTCACGACGGGCCGCCGGGCGCCGGAGACGTACGCCGACCGGTTCGCGGCCGTGTACGAGTGACGTAGTTACTCGCGCGTCCCGCCCGCGACCATCACCGGCCGTTCGGCGTTCAGAATAACTGACTGCGTGACACTTCCGAACAGCGCCTTGCCCGTCGGCGAGCGCTTCCGCCCGGCCACGACGATGAGGTCCGCGTCCCCCTCCTGTGCGGCTTCGAGGAGTTGGTCGGCAGGGTCACCGCTCGACTCGGTCACCTCGACGTCGATGCCCTGCTCTTCGAGGAAGTCGGTCACGTCACGGACGGACGCGAGTTGGGGCGCGGAGGCGCCGCTCGGGTTGTCGGTGAAGCTGTGGATCACCGTCACCCGCGTCTCGGCCGCGCCGCCGGGGAGGTCGGCGACCGCCTTCGCACACGCCATCGCTCGCTCCTCGTTGTCGTCGACACCGATCACGACGTGGTACATACCACGGAATCTGCAAGCCAGCAATAAGTTTCTTTATCTTACGCCGTTTCCGCGTCGAGACGGTCGGAGAGATAGACGACGAGGCCGAGCGGAACGCCGAGAGCCACCGCGACGGTCACCATTCCGTACAGGGCGAATCCAGGACCCGTTGGAGGGAGCGGCAACAGGAAGAACAGCCGCGGTGGAGCGCCCAAGTCGATGACCTCGCCGAGTACGAACCCGAGAACTCCGGTGAGTCCGACGATCAGGGCGTACAGCACTAACACGAACCGCCGTCCATCGCGGCGCGTTTCCGACACAGCAGGGTTTACGATGTCGGGCTGATTATCGCTTTCCCTTCGGACCGATGGGCCTTTGACCGCACCACCCGTCGGTTCGACCATGACCAACAAGGATATTCTCGGGATCATCCTCGGAAGCGTCGCGCTCCTGATGTTCGTCACCGGAATCCTGCTCGCAACGTAAAGGAGAGGGTCGTTACTCGTCGGTCGGTTCGCCGCCGTCCGCGACGAGGCCGTCCTCTTCGTCACCGTCGCCGCCGTCCGCGAGGGCGGTCTCCTGTTTGTTCTCGAACCACTGCCACTCGTTGGTGTACATGCCGTCTTCGCGGAGCTCCCACGGATCGCCATCCTGCACTTTCGGGCCCTCCAGCCACGAGACGACGAAGTTGTACGTCCAGACGAGGCCGCCGACGAACATCAGGAAGGCGCCGAGCGTAGCGATCTGGTGGAAGGTTGCGAACTGGGGCAGGTAGGTGGCGTAGCGCCGGGGCATCCCACCGTAGCCGAGGACGATCATCGCGAGGAACGTGATGTTCGAGCCGATCATCCACGTCCAGAAGTGAATCTTGCCGAGGCGACGCTGGTACATCCGGCCGGCGAACATCGGGAACCAGTAGTAGAGCCCGGCGAAGCCGGCGAAGGCGATGACCCCCATCACGACGTAGTGGAAGTGCCCGACGACGTAGTACGTGTCGTGAAGCACGAGGTCGACGGGGATGGACGCGAGGAAGACGCCACTGATGCCGCCGATGATGAAGTTGGAGACGAAGCCGATACAGAACAGCATCGGCGTCGTCAGCCGGATTTTCCCGTTCCAGAGGGTCGTGATCCAGTTGAACGTCTTTACCGCCGAGGGGATAGCGATGGCGAGCGACACCGCCATGAACGACGCGCGCAGGCGCGGGTCCATGCCGGTGGCGAACATGTGGTGGGCCCAGACGCCGAAAGAGAGCACGCCGATGGCGAGCGTGGAGTAGACGACGAACTTGAACCCGAACAGCCGACGACCGGCGAACCGCGGGAGGACGTAGCTAACGATACCCATCGGCGGTAGGACGAGGATGTACACTTCGGGGTGGCCGAAGAACCAGAACAGGTGTTGCCAGAGCATCGTCCCGCCGGCTTCGATGGAGAAGAATGTGGTGCCGAGGTTGCGGTCCAGCAGGAGCATGATCAGCGCGCTTCCCAGAAGGGGGAAGGCAAAGAGGATCAGCCCGGACTGGGTGAGGATCGTCCACGAGAAGATGTCGAGGTTGGCCCAGGTCACTTCCTCCGCGCGCTCGGTGAGGATGGTCGCGATGAAGTTGATCGACCCCATCGTCGCCGAGACGCCGGTGAGGTGAAGCCCGAGGATCATCAGGTCGACGCCGGCGTTGGCCTGGTTGCCGCCGCCCACGCCCGCCGAGAGCGGCGTGTAGAGCGTCCACCCCGTCTGTGCCGGGATGATATCACCGAGCGGGAAAAAGCCCGCCCAGATGAGCAGGGCGCCCGGCGGCAGCAGCCAGAACGCGATGGCGTTGATCCGGGGGAACGCCATGTCGTCCGCTCCAATGAGTAGGGGGACGAGGTAGTTCGCGAACGCCGCGATGATGGGCGTCCCGAACAGGAACAGCATGGTGATGCCGTGACTCGTCAGCAACGAGTTGTAGAACGTGTTCGACAGGAGCGTCATCCCCGGATCGAGCAGTTCGATCCGCATGAGCATGATCATCAGGCCGCCGACGACGAAGGCGATGACGCCGTAGAGGCCGTAGAGCATGCCGATGTCCTTGTGGTCGACCGTCGTCAGCCAGCGACTGATGCCGGCTGGCTTCTCCCGTGAGATGTACCCCGATTCGCCGGCCGCGCCGCCACTGCCGAGTGGCGTGTACGACCGCCAGTCTTCGATCCGCGCGAGCCACGCGGCGATGATCACGAGGAAGAGCCCCATGAGCACCGTCAACGCTAACTGTCCGGTGATCTGCATAGACGTTGCTCAGGAAGCCAGGGTTAAGAAATATTCGGGTGCGTGCCGGGTAGTCACGACGTGGTCGTGCCCCCCGGAACGCTCACTCGTCCTCGCGTTCTTCGAGCGGTTCGGCGTCGTCGACCGTCGCGCCACCCGGCATGTACACCGTCGACGTCTTCTCCGCCGTCGCGATTGCCTTCCCCGACAGATACGTCAGGATGGCCAGCAGGACGAAGGGTGCGGCCAGCAGCACGTACTGCAGGATGCGCGACACCGAATCGAGGCCGAACGGGTTGTACACGGTGTATCCGACGATGAAAAAGACGAGGATGAACAACGGAATGAAGTTCACCGTCAGATCGAGGAGCGTGTCCCGGTCGAACACTTTCGTCGCCATAACCGAACAAAAGTACAGCCCGGACAAATAGGTTTCCATCGGGGCTACCGGGTCGACGCCGCTCGGACGGCACCGCCGTGAGGCCGTCGCACCGACCGTCTCAGACCGTCCCGCGTTTCGGCACGAACAGTTCGCCGCCGATCCCCACCGCCGCGAGGAAGGCGCCGGCGGTGATGATCGCGTAGCCACGCGTCACTAAGTTCACGTCCGTGACCACGAGCGCACCGCCGATGGCGAGGAGGAGTACGGCGAAGGCGGCGAGTGGCCGCCACGCCGTCTTCGCGTAGCCGGCTTCGCGGATCAGACCGGTCAGGCTCCCACAGAACAGGAGGAGACCGCCGACCGCGACCACGAACACGTCGAACAGGATGCCAAGTTCCGCGATGGGGATGCCGAAGGCGACGAATATCGGCCACGGGCTCGCCATCCGATACTGATCGCTTAGCCCCGGTTGCTCGTCCATGACCGTCGTAGCGGCCGGACCGTAGAAAACGCTTCGACCCGTTCGCGCCGCGGTCGACCGTCCGTCGCCCGCCTCAGGCGACGTTGACGCCGTGTCGGGCGAGAAAGCGCCCGACGGCCTTGATTTCGACCGGGCTGCCGACGATCCGGCACGTCGCCTCCCCGATCCTGAAGACGGTGACGTCGAAGTCCGCTTCGAGGGTGTCCCGGAGTCCGGACAACGACTCACACGGCACGACGATCTGCGTGCTGTCTCGCAACCGTTCGGGACTCGGCATCGGTATGCTACAGTCCCAGCACCGCGGTATAACCGTGTCGAAAGTCTATCACTTGCTCGGGCGGGCGATCGCCCGGCTGGCCGAAAGGACAGGTTTTTCGACGCCGCCGGCCGAGAACCGGGTGATGGGTCTTGAGGAGGAGATCGAGGACCTCCGCGAGGAGATCGCCAACACGCCCTACAACAAGTCGACCGAACAGCATATCGGTCGGCTAAAGGCGAAACTCGCGGAAAAAAAGGAGAAGCTCGAACGCCAGTCCTCCTCGGGCGGCGGGCACGGCTACGCCGTCGAGAAGACGGGCGACGCTACCGTCGGCCTCGTCGGGTTCCCCAGCGTCGGCAAGTCGACGCTACTCAACGCCCTCACCAACGCGGAGAGCGAGGTCGGCGAGTACGAGTTCACGACCCTCGACGTGAACCCGGGGATGCTCAAACACAACGGCGCGAACATCCAGATGCTCGACGTGCCGGGGCTGATCGAGGGGGCCGCTGGTGGCCGCGGCGGCGGGCAGGAGGTGTTGTCGGTCGTTCGGACGACCGATCTCGTGGTCTTCATGCTCTCCGTCTTCGAGATTCAGCAGTACGACCGCCTCCGCGAGGAACTGTACGCCAACAAGGTTCGGCTCGATACGTCGCCCCCGAACCTCTCCATCTCGAAGACCGGCAAGGGCGGCCTGCGCGTGACGAAAAGCGACGACGTGGGCCTCGACGAGGGAACGATCAAGAGCGTTCTGCGCGAACACGGCTACGTCAACGCCGACGTGACGATCCGCGGCGACTGCGGCATCGACGAACTCATCGACGGCATCCAGGACAACCGGGTCTACCTCCCGTCCATCGTCGCGGTCAACAAGGCCGACCTGATCGACAAGGACTACCTGCCGACGGTGGAGGAACACCTCCGCGACCACGGCCTCGACCCCGAGGAGGTGGTGTTCATCAGCGCCGAGGAGGAACGCGGCCTCGACGCCCTCAAGGAGCAAATCTGGGACGCGCTCGGGATGATTCGCGTCTACATGGACAAGCCGGGCCGCGGCGTCGACTACGAGGAACCGCTCGTCCTGCGCGAGGGGGAGAACACCGTCGACGACGCGCTCCGGAAACTCGGCGGCTCCCTCGACGAACGCTTCCGCTTCGCCCGCGTCACCGGGCCGAGCGCGAAACACGACGAACAACAGGTCGGACGTAGCCACGGACTTCAGGACGAGGACGTGATGCGCGTCGTCGCCAGACGATAGTGCCCACACGCTCAGTTACCCGTCTCGCCGTCGTCCTCGCGCTCCTCGCCGTTCCGTGGTCGGTCCAGACCTTCGTGGGCGCCCGACCCCCGGGGTTCGTCTTCGCGTGGGGGCTGCTCAACTTCGACCCGCTCTCGGTCACTTTCCTCTGGGATTTCCTCTTTCGGTACACGATGGGGCTGCCCGACTACATCCTCGCGTGGCCGCTCTCGGTGGCCTGTTACTGCGTCGCGCTCGCGAGCGCCGCCGTCGGCTACCTGTTCGATCGGGAGGACCCGCGCGTGACCGCCGGCCTCCTCGCGGCCGCCGGCGTCGCGCAACTGACGCTCGCACAGGTGTTTTCGTTCCAGCCCGGCCGGGCCGGATGGCCGCTCGGCACGGCGGCGTGTTGGCTCGTCGCGTGGTGGGTGTACCGGGGACGCGACGCCCCCGCCGACTAACTAGTGGGACAGTAATATCAATTATCTATAACGGTAAGTACGCGTATGGAGGGGATGTTCGATGGGAGCCGACGTCGACGACCTGATCGAACGACTCGGGGAACTCGATCCGGACGAGCGTCGGGAGCTCTCGAGTCGGATACGGGCCGACTGGGCTCGACGCGTCGACGACGCCCGACGGGCGTACCTCGAACGACTCGAGGAGGAGCGGTTAGTCGGCGGGGGTGGGATGGGCTTCCAACCGGTCCCCGGCGAGGAAAAAGAGTGGATCGAGTACTGCCGTGAGCATCCGAACGATCCGCTCCGTCCGGCAGGCTCACCACCAGCCGTCGGTGACCGGCTCGACGATTTCCTCGAGGGTCGGGGTACCGCCCGCATCCCAAAAAAGGGGGACTTCTCGACGTCGAGATGGGGGCGTCTGGCGGGGGGTCCGATCCGCCGCGTTCGTCGAGGGGGACCCGAGCCCGCAACCGAGCCGGGGTACCGAATCGCCCGTAGGTCTCACGCGGCCGCCGGGTCCCGACCCGTTCCCCGCGAACCGGCGGTAGACGACCCGGTGAACCGCCGGTTGCGGTACGTTTTTCGGCGTCGCTGCCGTCCGGTCGCGCATGAACGGGACGCTCGATCACGTCATGATGCGGGTCGCCGACCTCGACGACTCGCTCTCGTGGTACCGATCGCATCTCGACTACGAGGAGAAGGACCGCTGGGAGGCGGACACGTTCACCATCGTCTACCTCGGTCCGGAGGACATGCACGAGGAGGGCGCGATGCTCGAACTCACCCACAACCACGACGGCGCTCCCGAGGAGATGGGCGACGCGTGGGGCCACATCGCCGTCCGTGTCGAAGACGTCTACGACGCCTACGAGGAACTGATGGCCGAGGGCGTCGAGGACTACCGCGACCCCGACTCCTGTGGCGGGCGGTACGCGTTCGTCACGGACCCCGACGGCCACGAGGTGGAACTCGTCCGGCGCGACCACGGCGCGCGCTGGAGCCTCGATCACACCATGATCCGCGTCGAGGACGCCGACGAGGCGCTCGGCTTCTGGACCCGGAAGTTCGAACACGTTCCGGCCGGACGTTGGGAGGCCGACACCTTCGCGAACTACTTCACCGAACCCCGAAACGCCCCCGAGGAGGCGATGTCCGTCGAACTCACCTACAACTACGACGGCCGGCGCTACGACTTGGGCGATGCGTGGGGCCACCTCTGTGTCCGCGTCGACGACCTGCACGAAGACTGGGCGCGACTGATGGAACGCGGGGCCGACGACTACCGCGACCCCGCCTCCTGTGACGACGCCTACGCGTTCACGAAGGACCAGGACGGCCACGAGATCGAACTCATCGAACGCGAGGGGTTGGAACCGCCCCTGTTCCCCGA
>ERZ1034547.299-NODE-299-length-12549-cov-2.437330_pt1 | contig 12549 bp, 14 predicted proteins | sample MGYA00520642_ERZ1034547 | MGnify/ENA primary metagenome ERZ1034547 (study PRJEB33760, sample SAMEA4777713) | hypersaline lake metagenome | biome: hypersaline environment; feature: brines | place: Spain | collected 2012-08 | depth 0 m ... | reverse complement strand
CTGGAGGAACGCCGAGCCTGTGGCTGCTGTTGTAGTTGAGAAAGAAGGTAAGGTTCTGCTTGTGAAAAGAGGTATAGAGCCGGGTAAAGGTGAGTGGAGTTTACCGGCCGGTTTCCTCGAGCTGGAGGAGACTCCTGATGAAGCGGTTGTAAGGGAGCTCGAGGAGGAGACAGGGCTTTCCGCGGAGAAAGAAGATCTTGAACTAGTCGATATAATGAATATCGAGAGATTCCCGAATCAGAGGCTTCTGGCAACTGTTTACACGGTTGAAGCCGAAAAAGTATCGGGAAAGGTTTCGCCTGGCTCTGATGCAGAGGACGCAGGATTCTGGAGGCCGAAAGAGGTGGAAGCGCAAGGTGAAAAACTCAGGGAGCAGTTTAAAGAAGCGATAAGTAGAATACTGGGCTGATAGGAATTTCTCAAGACTTGTACGCTAAGGATTTATCTACAGATTAAATTCTGAATTTTTAGCCAGTCGTAGTCTTTTTCCACTATTTCATGATAGACTGTGTCTGCTTTATCCGTTAAAACGTCCTGTTCGGTGTCCCAGCTCATATTTCTATAGGCTTCATCTGTTATGAATCCCTGGTTGAACATTTGATCGATTGAAAGCTGCGCAGCTCCGGGTTCCAGATGCTCAGATAATTGTTCTCCTTCATGCAGGATGTAAATTGTCGGTAACACTTCCTCAACGCCGAGTGTGTAGAATATATGTCCTATTTTCTCTCTGTCATCTCCTATGTCCGCGTTGCTCATGTAAAGTGACTGTACTGCGCTCCGGGTCCTTTCAGCCCAGTTCTCACCGAAATCTGTTAGCTGCATATCTTGATCCATGAGGCCTGTGTACTGGAGTATCTCCCAGTAATCGATTATCTGCTGTCGGTTAACGTGTTTACCTGTTTTTTCCGGCTCTTCGCTGTTTTCCAGGTTTTGTCTTTCTTCCAGTTCGGTCTTTATCTCTTCAAGTCCGCGTCCGTGGATAGCTGTCTCGTCCCAGAGCTGGTAGTTGTCTCTTCCACCGATAACCTCGTAAAGCGTGGAAAGATCCCTCATTGTCTCATCTATCTCAACCATCGGATTACCTAATAGGCTTCAAAGATTTTTAAGCCAAAAACTCTGTTCTGCTGAAATGTAGATACGGGAATAAACCTGTCAAAAACCTTTCTTTTCCCAAAAGTTCAGTACAGAAGTTTTCCGAGAGGAACGTCTTCTTCTGGAGTCACAAGCACAGGATTGCCGTCCTCGCCGGGAACTCCAAGAGTAAGGACCTCTGAGACGAAACCTGCGATATTTACTTCGCCGAGACCTGTCGCACAGAGAATCTGAGCGCCTTCGAGCTCATCGACGTCATGGTTGTAGAGCAGCTGCGCCGCTGAGTTAACTTTCTTGTCGCCGAGATCGATCACTAGCTTTGCCAGTTTTGATTTTCTTGCTTCCTCGAATTTTTCGGCTTCTAGTATCTTCCCGACCTTGATCTCGGAGTCCAGCGCTGATTCGTTCATGGAGTTGTTTTCCATGCATTAACTGATAAATTATCCGGAGAAAAACTAGTCTATGGGAAGCTACATAGAGGAGTTCCAGGGAGAACACGAGAAAGAATCGGATATAGTTGTAACAGTCGACGGAGAATCGGGCGCGGGCAAAGGCACTATAGCCGACCAGATCTCCAAGAGGCTAAGGATAGCACATTTCTCGGCCTCCGATGTTTTCCACCAGATCGCCCAAGACAGAGGAATCTCCCATGTCGAACTGGCTGAACAGGCAGATAAAGAAGTCGACCTAGAGGTAGACAGGCGGACACTTCAAAGAGGACTGGAAAACAACTGTGTAATCGACTCCCGCATTGCTTCATGGGTGCTCGGAGACTACTCGGACTTCAGAGTATACGTCACAGCTGATCTCGAGGAACGCGCAAAAAGGATAGCAGGAAGAGAAAAAATAGATCTCGAGAAGGCAAAAGAAGACACGGAAAAAAGAGATGAAGAGAACGATCGCCGCTACGAAGATTATTACGGCATCGATACAGGCAACCTGGAAATCTACGACCTGGTGATCGACAACACGGATATGAGTATCGGCAAGCAGAACGAATTAATCGATAAAGCCCTGAAAAAAAGATTCCCGGAAAGATACGAAGAACAGTAGGTGGATAAAGATTTCATACGAAATCCTCGAACATCCTGCCGATGCAAAGTTTCGCTGTGTTGCACAGACACGGGAAGAAGCTTTTTCAGATGCCGTTAAAGCTTTTTCCGAGATTGTCGGCAATGGGGAGACTGGTACATCACGACACTCCATAGAGATAGAATCTGAAGGTCTTGAACCTCTTCTATTCGACTTACTGGATGAGCTGATTTTCCTGCAGGACACTGAAAACGTAGTGGTATCTCATGCCAGAAATTTGAGTCTTGAAGAGCTGGAAAACGGCTGGAAGCTCTCAGCAGAGATAATGACGGATAGAATAACTTCTGAGACTAATTTGATGGATATAAAAGGACCGACTTACAGCGAGATGCAGGTAGGGTACGTTGATGGGGAGGGGTGGGTTATACAGGCTGTAATGGACATCTGATTGACTCCCCACAGTAATATAACTGTAGGACTAATATATCCGGTCATGAAGGGACAGTCTGCTGTTGAGCTGACTCTTGTTCTTGGAATGGCTATTATTCTTTCCTCTCCCTTCATTATATCCTCTCAATCCACAGTTCTTGATTTAAGCCAAGCTTCTCAGCTTCTCAGACTTGAAACGTCCTTAGATGAACTCGAATCGAATTCAAATCTATTGAGCGATAAATCATTTCCTGCGAGGCGGCTTATACGAGTAAGCATTCCTGAAGATGTGAAGTATGTATATAATCCTATATTTGAGAATAGTTCTGCTGTAGTGTTTTCTGTGAACTCTGGGGGTCACCGGACGAATCATTCAATAGTTTTGGACTATCCTCTCAGGGTGGACAACAAGACCAACCTTTCGAGAGAGGGTGTGCACAAGGTTTCTCTGAAAAAGGTGGATAATGGAGTAAATGCTTCGGTGGTTCCATGAATAAGGGGCAGGTAAGTATAGAGTTCATAACTATCCTCTCACTTGCGCTACTCTCCTCTTCTATCTTGATCGGAGCAATCAGTGATAGATCGCTTACGCTGGAGGAAAAATCAAGGACCGATGCTGCTGAAGGTGTCGCTCAGAAAACAGCTTACAGGGTTGATTACCTGATATCAAGTAATGATTCATCTACAAGACTCTCCTACTCATCTTCTTTACCCAAGAACTTTACGGTGGAAATTGGTAGTGAGTATGTCAGGGTGGACACGGTCGCTGGAAGCACAACGTTCCCCACAGGATACGACGGCAGTAAACTGGTTTTTGGAACTGAAACTGACCATGATCTAATTTATGAACAGGGTGAGCTCGGTCTTGGGTAAGGGACAGATTTTCCTGGCGGACTTTACGTCTAGCGTCGTGATTTTCTCTGTTTTCCTTGCAGCGTTTGGAGTTCTGTGGAACTCCTCTGTCGGTGTTTTCGGGCCAAATGAGAATTTTAAACTTAAGCAGGCAGATTACACTTTCAACTTGTTGAGGACAGAGGGAAACCCATCGGACTGGAACAGTAGCACAGTGAGGGTTGCAGGCCTGTATTCAGATGTTTATCTTGACGAAGAAAAATTCTTGGAGTTTAAGGATCTTTCAATGCCTAGGAAGCGAGAGCTGCTGAGGTCCCAAGAGTTCATACTGCAGGCAAACTACCTCAATGATACTTCGGTGGTTCACAATGGTGAAAATCTTTCAACATCTTCCTCTGATATTCCTTCTTCAAAAACGGTTTTTGTCAGGAAGGATTTTGTTGTTCTGGAAGAGCAGGGGAAAAGAGCGGAGCTGAGCTTTACTTCATGGGAGAGTTAAAAGGTATCTATTTCTCTGTTGATGCCTTATTAGCCTCGATGATTCTCCTGGCGACGGTTAGTTTTGTCATAGCTTATAATCAGCCAGCACTATCTGCTAATGAGTACAAAACAGATATGCTGTATACTTCCGCTGTTCAACCGGTAGATGACTGGAATAGCTCGATTGAGTCACAAAAATCTGTTCTTGGATATATCTACAGTCTTTACTACAGCGGTAACAGTGAAGAGTCATCTAACGTCTGCAACAGTTACTTCGAATTCGATGAAAAATCAGCTCTCTACTTCAAAGACGGCGATAGTATAGATAAGGCTTGTGGAGACTATAGGCCTGGAGAAAAAGACGCATTTGTATCTGAAACTGTTGTTCCAGATCTTTCTGTAAATCAAACCTTTATAGGACCTACAACAGCTGTGCTGGTGATAAAGGATTAAAGGTATGGCCTACACTCCTTTTGCCTTACTTGCAGCTACTTTGATCGTTTCCATGGCTTTTACTACGTTTGAAACCGGTCACACTGTGTCCGAGCAGGGTTATACTCATTCGCTAAAGGAGAGTTGGGGGAGAACGCAGTCTTACTATGCCTTGAACTCTTTGAGGAATCTTGCAGAGATTTCGACTGACAGTGATGTGAATAATTTCAGCGAATCAATGAAATCTCTGTTGGAAGAGGGGCGTTTCGGCGGCCTTGAGGTTCAGGAGACAAGTTATGAAAACTGGAAATCCGATTCCCAGAATCTTTCAGGAGTTGAAGGGAATCTGGAGCTCCAAAATCTTTCTGTTTCAGTGGATAACTTTACTTTAGCAACATCTTCACGTCTTTTTTATAGGGGGGATATATTTGGCGAGAGCTTCGGCTTGGAGCGCCGAATAAATATCAGTGAGGTTCAGGATCCGTTGATGGAGGAGATAGGGTTGAATTACACAATCGAAGCATGCGGTTTCAATAACCTTGCTCTTAAACTGTACACTGGTGATAATTATAGAGGGGTAGCAAGAGGTGAACCGCTTTTAAGGCCTAACGGTTTCGATCTTGAGGAGGTTTCAAATCCTTCAGATGTGATAATATTTACCTCGGAGATAAGGCAGTTTGATAATGAAACTACCTCTGATTTTGCAGGGTACGTAACATTGAAGGAGCCTCCTAGACCTGCCAGCTACAATAACAACTTTGTGACTGATGCACCGTATATACCTTCTTTTGAGGAGGGGCAAAGAGCTATAATCTACGAAGGTCTTAGGACGAGCAATTTCCATAGAATGATACGTGACGATTGCTATCTATCAACAGCCATTAACGAAGCACCTGCCGTTGATGAAAGGATAGAAGGTGAATACGTGGGGGAATCTGCTGACGGCCTGTTCACCTTGGTGGATACTGATCAGGTTGGAACAGCAGAAGATAAATCAAATATAGGGTTTCAGAGGGTGAACGGATCCGGAGACCTCGTGAGCATGCATGGTATTACGTCAGGTGAAGGTATAGTTTGGAGGGATTTCAGGGTTGGAGAATCCTTAAGCAGTATTAGGGGAATGGGGGAACTAGCTATCACAGAATAGATTAACAGGTAGTCTGATTGAAGTTGCCTGTAAGCGTTCCGTTCACCAGAAGACCTTCAAGATCTCCGCTGTTGTATGTTATTTGTATATCGAACTGATTCGTGGTACTTGCCTCACCTATCTTTGGTATTTCCACGGTTGAGGTCTCACCAAACGGTATAGTTGGTTCACTGCCTGCGTAGACCAAGCCACACCCACTTTCTCTTTGAGAAAGGCTCAGGTTCACATCACTCACTTCGTCGGTAGCCGTCGATCTCAGCTCCATTGCCAAGCCACTCTCTGTTATACCGAATTCTTCTACAGTTATATCAGAGTTTTCAAGACCTGTGACGCTTGATTGCTGTGTCCTACTCTGTACAATCCCGAAGATAAGGCTTCCTACAATACCCACGAACAGAAGCATCCAGCCGTAAGTGGTCAAGTATTCTATCGCTGACTGTCCTTTTCTAGTTTTCATCATTGTATGTTTAAATTTTGTTTTTCTGTATTTTTAAATTATCAAATTATTCCTGAAAGCGTATTTCTTACAAAGAAGAATATTACTACAGACGCCGCTACAGTAAACGGTATTATCTTGAAGCCCTCCTTGATATTCCCGTTTTTAATCTGTGAAATTATCAGGGAGGCAAAGAAATTAGTGATAACCAATATTGTAATAGAAAACATTGTAAGGTACTCTAAGTTTATGCTTGGTTCCTGGAATGAGATTCCCGAACCTCCTCCGGCGAAATCAGTTGCGGTCTGAGGGTTTGTTTGCTGCCAGAGTTGAGTCGTTCTCTCTGCCATGTAAGTCGTTATTCCAAACAGGAAAGGCGCTCCAATAACTGCTGCGATAAGTATGAAGATCACGTACATCTGTATACTGCTCTTTATCTCCTCTCTGAGCTCTAAAGATTTTCTTATATCTTCTGCACTTGATTCCAAGAGCTCTGCAGTGTTTCCTCCCGCTTCAAGAGTGTTTGTGAGAATCCTTAAGGTATCCTTGAATAGGTCGGAGTTTACACGTTCTCTCAAATTGCCCAGTGATTTTTCGACTGGCGTACCACCTGAAATCTGCCTTGATGTCGTCTGAAACTCTTTTTTAAGCGGTCCAAATTCTTCTCTGGCGCCTTCTAGGAATGCCCGGTTGATGCTGGCGCCTGATTCAAGGTTTGTGCTTATCAGGAGGAGTGCTTCCGGTAGCATCCTCTCCATCTCATTTTTTCTTCTTTCAGCAGCAACAGACAGTACAGTGAAAGGAAGCAAGAAGTAAAGGAGGGTTGCAGAGATTAATAGGGCTGCAAGCTTGAGGGTTAGAGAGTAAGGAAGAGCAACTGCTATCAGAGCAGAAGCGAGCACCCCGAATCCACCTATAACTACACTCAGTTCCTCGTAGTCCTCTATATCTGCGTACTTGCTTTTTTCCTCTATTCTCTCCTGGTAAGCTTTCGGGTTCAGATTAAATAAGAGCTCTGACTTACTCATGTTTTTACCTCCGGTCTGCTTGATCTTACAAGGTTGAGGAAGAAGATCTGTGCCAGGAGAACCACGCCAATGACTGCAAGATAAAGCTGTACGCCCACCTCAAGTCCAGTAAAGCTTGATATGACAATCATTCCTGTGATACCGAGACTAGGACCTACCACTGCTATCAGCAGGTAAACCAAGATGTAGGGATTTAAGTTCTTCCCATATTTCTCGATCTTGAGTTCCTGATCCTTTATGATGGACTCAACTATTGAATCCAGGGTCTTGGATACCTCTGTTCCTGACTCTATAGAAGTGGCAAGCTGCCACATAGCTCTTCGATACTGCTTACTCGGATTTTTCACGATTGACTCCTCGATGGAGTCGGAGATAGAGCTCCCTGAGTCCACATCCCTGATTATTATCTCAAATTCATCTGAAGCAGCGCCGTATCCATCTGTAGCTGTCTTAATTGCCTTGTAAAGAGGGATGCCGGATTTTATCTGTATAAGTACGTCCCGGAGTGCATAAGGCAGGTCGCTTTCCAGTTCGCGGGTTCGCCTTCTGGTTTTTATCTTTGGAAGGTTTGCAAATGTGAAGAAGCTCATCAATGTAATTACAGGGAGGCTAAGTGCTCCGATACGGGTTATCTGGCTCTGTCCAAGAATAAGGCCCATGGCCATCAGCGAGAAACCAGTAGGAATCCCAGCCTTAATACCTCGGTATATGCAGCTTCCCAGATATTCCTCTGCCTTCTCCTCCATCCTCGCTGTTTCCAGCTGTCTGTTCATTTTTGGAAAGAATCCTGAGATCTTCTCACCCAGAAAATAGAAAAAGTCTTCTCTAATCATTACTATTGGATATGACCTGACTTTTCTCGGCGCTATTTTCGATTTTATCTATAAGACTGTCTCTGTTGGAGTAATACTCTGCTATCACTTTCCCTACTTCTTCAAGATCATCTACATCCTGCTTTATCAGCCATTCCAATACATTTTTCTTTTGCATTATATTACTGTGAATCTCGTCGTGTGAAAGACCGGTAAACCTCTCAAGCTTCTCCCAGGTCTCCCCAGAAGTTCTCTCCCGCGAGAAAACATCGTTTCTAACGTCCCAGCCATAGATTGTCTCGGATTCAAGGCCTTCATCCTCGCTGTAGTTTACCTCGGCAATCTCTGATACGCGCCTGAAGTTTCTTCTCCTGTCTCTGTACATTACTACATTCAGATCTACGGCACCCACGACAGCCTCAGGCACATCAATAGGAGGATTTGTCATTCTCCTAAGTGTTGTCTCTGCTGTATCGGCGTGTAAAGTCGAATAAACAGAGTGACCGGTCTGCATGGCTTCAAAAAGCACCTGTGCCTGCTCCTTCCTTCGGATCTCTCCTACAAGAATTCGGTCTGGACGCATACGCAGAGAGTTCACCAAAAGATCCTGCATGTTCACCTCTCCTTCCCCCTCAGGATTTTTCTCCCTAGTAGTCATGGGTATCCAGTGCAGGAAGTCCGGCAGAGATATCTCTCTGGTGTCCTCTATAGAGATAATCCTCTGGCTTGGCGGCAGAAAAGGCGCCAGAACGTTCAGGAGCGATGTCTTACCTGCCCCTGTTCCTCCCGAGATTATGATGTTCATCTCGTACTCCATACAGGTCCAGATAAATGCCGCCATCTCAGGATCTATAGTGCCGTTCCTCATGAAATCTGTGATTGTCCATGGGTCTCTGGCAAACTTCCTTATTGTGATTGTGTTTCCGCGTGTTGAGATAGGGTTCAGTGTAGCATTCGTACGATCGCCTGAAGGCAGATGTGCATCCAGAAGCGGGTGAAGCGAGGAAATATTCTTCCCGACACCTCTACCAATCTCTGAAGCGTAGTTGTAGATTTCTTCCTCGGATTCAAACTCTATATTAGTTTTCAGCCACCCATACTTCTTGTGATAGGTCCACGCTGGCTCCTCAGCACTGTTTATAACGATTTCCTCAAGACTGTTATCATTCAATAGGATTTCGACATCTCCAAGACCAAGACTGTCGTGAATAAGGTTTCCTATTAATGTATGCAGGGTTTCATCTTCAAGATTGGGGAGCTTAGTCTGAAGAGCTTCTTTCGCAGAGTCCCTGAACATTTCACGGGCTCTCTGCATATCATTCCTGTCATCAAAGTTGTTCACACTGATATCCATTTCTGAGATAGCTTCCTTCTTCACATCCGTGAGAATTGCATCTGTCGCGGCGCTTGGACGAGGCTTATCGACCAGGTACTTCTTCACGTAACCGCCTTCATCCGCTACCTTTACATCGGCCTTTACACGGTTCGCTTCAACACTGTAACTCTCAATCACGTTTTCTTCCATTACTTTCCCTCAGAAACTATACATCCTGACAGCCCTATCAATTTTATCCATGAATGAGCTGTTGTTTGAAGCTGAACTATCTGAAAAATCTATATCTTCTCTTTCCAAGTACCGCATGACGGAGTCGGCTTTCTCTTTTTCACGTTCATTAAGATTGTTTATCCTGAGATAAACCTGCAGAGAAGAAACCTGGATTTTAAGATCTTTATATACGTCTTCAGTGCTATTAGGATTATTTTTTAATTTTCTTGCATATTCCTTTATGTTTTCAAGCATTTTCTTAAGCTGATTATCGATTTCATCTTCATTTATTTCTTTCTGACTGCTTTCATTTTCTAATTCATGTTCTGCGTGATAATCAGGGTTTATCTTCTTTAGATCATCTTTTAGCGTATCCATTTTATTGAAGATATCACTTTCGGATTCATCCTCATCATTCGTCTTAGATCCTATTTCTGTCGAATCATCCTTGTTTTTATCTTGCTCTTCATCCTCACCTAACTCCTCACTTGAATGCGTTTGCTCTGAATTGACGTTAGATTTTTGTTCTTCTAGAGTATCTTCTGTGGGTTTTTCCGCCAACCCGTCTCTTTCTCTCTTCTTGATTTCTTCCGCCTCAGCTGATTCTCCATCAGAAATATTTTTATTCGCTTCATCCTGAGATTGAATATCTTTTAATTGTTCATTCAGTTTCTCCACTTCGTCTTTATACTCGTTCCAATTTTCTGATTGTCCACGCCTTTTCTCACTTTTGGACTCATCAGGTTTTTCAGATAGTGATTCTTCTGTAGAACTTGGCTTGGAATTTTTTTTACTATTTTCCGTCTTTTTATCGACTATTTCCTCCTCTAAATTCTCGATTTTGCTGTTCAAATGCTGATATTCACTTTCTATCTGTTCTGTCTTTGTTTCAAGATCCTCTTCTCCATTCCGCTTACTGCTCTGTAGGCCTTCTATTCTGTTTTCAAGCCTGTTATACTTTTCCTCGATGTCTTCAAGCTGGCTTTGAGTATCTTCTACTTCCTCTTGCTTCAGCTCTTCCATCTGACTCTGTAGATCCTCTAATCTGTTCTCAAGCTCTTCTTTTCTCTCTTCGACTTTATTAATTTTGCTTTCCTGCGTTTCTCTGATTTCATCCAGCTTACTCTCCAGCTCGCTATATCTATTTTCTATTTCCTCTTCGAGCTCTTCTTTATCTTCACTCTCATTCATCTTCTCTTCCACCTCTCCTATCTCGGTCTTGATTTTCTCTATCTCGTCTTTGTTGTTTTTCTCTTCTATGGTTTTCTCAAGATTTTCTATTTCCTCCTGAAGCTGCCTTATTTTTTCCTCCTGCTCTCTGTCTCCAACCTTCTGCTCTAGTTTTTCTACCTCTTCTTGTATCTCTTCTGTTCTTTCTTGATCATGACTATCCTCTATTTTCTGTTCCAGACTCTCTATCTTCTTGTTAAGTTCTGAGTACTCCTGCTCTATCTTTTTCCTGATCTTCTTCTCCCTTTCTTCTCTTTCTTCTTTGATTATTTCTTGAAGGTTTCTGATTTCTTCCTCAAACTTCTTTCTCTGCTCTTCATCTTTTTCCTCTCTTTTCTCCAACTCTTCGTATATCTTCTCTATACTCTCAGATTCATCCCTGATTTTCTCTGAGTTATCTTGTCCTTGTATAACAGATTTCTCCTCCACTTCTCTGACGCTGTCAAGCCTTTTCTGAATATTTCTGACCTCCCTGGCAAGCTCTTCCTCTCTGTCAACAGAACTTTTTGCTTTTCCGCCTGAATCAATCTCTCTGCTTTTACCCTGTTCTATTGCATGGCTCAAAGCCTTCAGTATTTTCTGTTTCTTAGCATCTTCTTTTCCTCTCTCTTCCTGCTTCTCTCCATGTACAGCACTCCATATTTCAGATATCGAATCTGGGTTCCTAAACTTGTACTCTGTTATCTCCACTTCCTTGTCGTCCTCGTAGGTTTCTGCCAGTAGATTCTTCAGTTCATCTGCATCCAGATCAGCAAGTTCACCTTGTCCTGTTTCTGTATGATCTACCATCCGCTCTGCACCATTGAATTTCTCATTGCTATGGTTCTGGCTCTTATCTTCAGAATCGTCTTTACCGCCTGAACCTCCTAGAACTGAGGATCCAGAGTCTAAATTCTGTTCAGAGACCTCTTCTCCAGAGCCTTCCGCTGAAACATCCATCTCTTCTTCACTAACTTCTTCATTCAAGCTCATAACCTTTCCCCTGATAACAGAATAATTGATGTCGATATATCCTTTCGCCTCCAGAGCCCGACCCCATACCTCTACAGTCTCCTCAGGTAACTCAAGTTTATCTGCAGCCTTTGAAACAGATATCTTCTGCTTTTCATTCAGAAAACTCAGAAGGCCATCTGCACCTGTCTCAATACTATCTTCATCCTCTCCATCATCTTGATCTGTTTCCCTAGTCTGACTTTCTTCCACACCTATTTTATCATTACAACCCTCAATTTCAATATCAGATCCTTCATCCATTACAGTCCCCTGGACTTCCTGAAGCAAATCCTCCATCTCATCCTGACCGACTTCGGTATCCAAGCTAGTTAACTCATCTACAGAGGTATCTGCGGTATCAACTTTCCCACCGTCTACTGATTCTTCTTCCTTATCAATATCTTCTTTATGGCCGCTTGAGGGTTCGCCTAGTTCATCCTCTATATCCTTTAATTCTTCCTTCAGATTCTCAACTTCCTCGTCCCTGGGACTCTGGCTTTTCTCCTTAGTTTCAGAGGTTTTAGAAAATGGCAGCATACAATGAAAAATAAGATCTTCTGCTATATAAATTATATTCAGTTCGACTAATCTTTGAAGGGCTATCTGGGTTTAGAAACCAGCCGCCACCGTATTAAACTGCCGTCCAACAGTTAATTAATGATGAAGGGACAATCATCCCTAGAGTACCTTATAACATATGGATGGATGCTCTTAGCGGTCGCAATAGTCAGCGGCGTAGCCTTCAATAACTTCCAGGCATCCTGTCAGAGAAGCTTTAACGGATTCTACACTGATACACTCTCAATGGAACAGTTCGGACTGAATGGATCTGGAGGCCTAAGGATGTCCATAAAAAATCAGAAATACACAGAACTTAGGATAACAGAGATAAATATAACATCAGACGAAAAATACAGATTCAGGAGCTTTAACAGAAGTATAGATCCGGGAGAAGATGTAAGCATCGGTATACAGGGCTTCCAAATCTCAAACACCTGCAACGAACTTGAGCTCATCATGAAGTACGATAAGCCTCCTCT